>Ga0224723_1002054_pt1 | contig 11462 bp, 10 predicted proteins | sample Balambano_FR2_Me_FD_161647 | JGI IMG/M metagenome (GOLD analysis project Ga0224723, IMG submission 161647) | Freshwater sediment microbial communities from Lake Towuti, South Sulawesi, Indonesia - Balambano_FR2_MetaG | ecosystem: Environmental > Aquatic > Freshwater > Lake > Sediment | place...
CGGGCGACAGGCGCAGCGCCTGCGCCAGTTCGGCCAGATAGGCCCGCTCGGCCGGGCTTGCCTCGCCCACCGCGATCACGCTTGCCGCATAGACCTGCGCGGCGGCGACCGGATCGGGCACCGCGCGGGCCAGCGCCGCGATGCTGATCGGTGTGCTGCACTCGGCCAGGACAAGGTCGCGCTGTTCGGCATCCAGGCCGGCGGAATCGATCCGTTCGGCGATGGCGCGGCGCTCCTCGGCGTCGATCGCCCCATCGGCCTTGGCGGCGGCGATCATGGCGCGCACCAGCAACAGCGCCTCCTCAGCCTCGGCATCGGTCGCCGGTTCGGGCGCGGCCGGTCGCGCCGCGGTTGGTGGTCCCGACCATGGCGTGCCGCGGGCATCCACGCTGGGCATGCGGCGCGGCGCGGCAGTGTTCGGGTAGGGAACGGGGATCGGTTGCGGCGGCGGCGTCGGCGGCTTGGGCTGGTTCATGCCGCGGATCACTTCCACCGCGATGCCGCCCAGCACGCTGATCGCAGTGCGCGCCAGCGCCGAGCCGCCGGGAATGCCGGCCAGGCTGCGCGGCGCCGCGCGCCGCCGTCGTGCCGGGCGCACGCCGGTGCCGCCGCCCAGCAGCGCGCCCAGGAGTCTCTCCGCGTCAGATTTGCGCATCACCCGCTCCTTCGCCTGCGTTATGCCGCCGCCTGCGGCGCCGCGCCAAGCCGAAAGCCGCGGCGCCATCCGGCCCGGCGATTCGCTCAATCGCTCGTTAATCGCGCGCGGAGCATTATCGGGGTTCCCAGGAAGGCCGCTGCCTGCATGACGCACGCCCCACCCCCCGCAAGCGCCCTGGAACGCTATCTGGCGTTTGCCTTCGCCGGCGCCGACCTGCTGGTGGAGGTGGACGAGGCTGACCGCATCGTCTTTGCCGAAGGCGCCTTCCAGGCCCGATTCGGCGAAGGCGCGGCGCACTTCACCGGCGCGCCGCTGACCCGGCTGGTTGCCGCCGACCAGCAGCACCAGCTGGCCGGCGCGATGGCCATGCTGCGCAGCCGGGGGCGCCTGTCGCCCACGCAGCTGCGGCTGGCCGACCGCGCCCGCACCCCCGCCATGCTGGCCGGCCTGTCGCGCCCCGGCCGCAGTGCGGCATTGACCTTCGGCCCGGTGCCGGAAGGCTTCGCGCGCGACCGTGCCGGCCAGCGCCCGGGCGACATGCTGCGCGCCATCGAGGCGAGGCTGCGTGCCCGGGCGTCGGGTGCGCTGACCGTGGTCGAGGTGAATGCGGCTGCTACCGACCAAGCCACCTTGGCCAACACGGTGCTGGAGGCGCTTGCCACCCTGGCCCCGGGTGCCCTGCCCGATCAGCTCGAAGCGGGACGCTTCGGCGTGCTGACCGATGCGGCGCCGGGCATCGATGCCGCACGCGCGCATGTGCAGCAGGCGCTGGTCACCCAGGGCATCGCCGCCGATTCGGTGTCGATCTCCGACATTGCGCTTGACCAGGGCGGCCTGACACCGGCGCAGGCGGTGCGTGCCATCCGCTTCGCGATCGGCCGTTTCGCCGCCCAGGGACAGCAGGGCCTTGCCCAGCTCGGCGACGCCAGCACCCTGTCCGGCCTGATCGCCGGCGCCACGCAGCGCGCGGCCGGCCTGCGCGCCGCCATCAAGGCAGGTCGCTTCAGCCTGGTGTTCCAGCCCATCGTCGGCCTTGCCGACCGCAAACTGCACCATCACGAGGCGCTGCTTCGCCCCGACGCGTCCGAGGCCGCAAGCCCCGCCGAGTTCGTCGCCATGGCCGAGGCCGTGGGCCTGGCTGAGGAACTCGACCTTGCCGTCGCCGCGGCCGCGAGCGAGGCGCTGGGGCATGCGCCGCACGCCGCCGTCGCGGTAAATGTCTCCGGCCACTCACTGGAATCGCCGAGATTCCTGGAGAACCTGGTGCAGCTCTGCCGCGCCCGCGGCAAGCAACGCCACCGGCTGATGTTCGAGCTGACCGAAACCGCCGAGATCGGCCGGCCCGAGATCGTCGAGAAGGCGCTGGCGCTGCTGCGGGAAGCCGGCCACCAGGTCAGCCTTGACGATTTCGGCGCGGGCCAGGCGGGCTTCGGCTATCTGCAGCGCTTCGCCGTGGACTTCGTGAAGATCGACGGACTTTACGTGCGCAACGCCCTGGAGTCGCCGCGCGAGCGGACGATCCTGGCCTCGATCATCGACTTGGCGCACGCGCTGAACAGCCGGGTGGTGGCCGAACAGGTCGAAACCGAGGCGCAGGCCGCGATGCTTTCGGCACTGCACGTGGAGTGTGCGCAGGGCTGGCTGTTCGGCCGGCCCACCAGCAGCCTCGCCGGCGAATAGTCTGGCCTACTCCCGCCCGCCGGCCTCGGCGTGCAAATCGGCCAGCTGCAGCGGGCGCAGCAGCACGATGCCGCGCGGCTCCTGGCGCAACAGCCCCAGCCGCTCCAGCGCCGCGAGCTCGCGCGTCACGGCCTCGCGCCGCACGCCGATGCGCGCGGCCAGCACGTGGTGGCGCGGGGGAGGCGAGACGATCTGCTCGGAACTGCCCGGCCGCGGCCGCGCCTCGCGCAGCAGGGCGGCGACCAGCCGATGCCGCACCGAACCCAGCGCCACCTCGACGAAGCGGGCGGAAAGGCTGCGGATGCGGGAAACCATCTGGGCCATCATGCGCGCGTTCATGATCGGCGAAGCCGCAAGGGCGACGCGGAATGCCGCACCCGGCAGCACCAGCAGGCGCGTGGCATAGAGCGTGGTGACCGAGGCCGAGCGCGGCGCCTGGTCGAGTGCCGCGAGTTCGCCGAACTGCTCGCCGGGACCGTGATCGGAAAAGATGATCTCGCGCCCGCCCTGCGCCAGCACCGTCACGCGCACGCCGCCACGCAACACGAAGAACACGTCGGTCGATGGGTCGTCGTGCTGCAGCACCAGGGCATCGGCCGGCCAGTCGCGCTCGCTCGCCGCGGCGCTGATCGCCTGCGTCACTGGCGGCTCCAGATCGCGCAGCAATCGCGTTACGGCCAAGCTGTCGGCCGGCACCACCATCCACTCTCTCCCCACCATGTTGTGCGCCATCGCACCGCGCCGATCGTTGCGCGTCAAGAAAAGTCTGTCCCGCGAAAGGGTCGCGATCCCCGCGCCCCGCCCAAGGAAAGGGACCAACGATGGAACGGGATATGGAGACACGCACCAGGCGCGATCATGTTGCCGCGGCCCTTCTGGGCGCGGCGCTGGCCGGTGCGGTGGCGCTGTTGACCTGGATGGGCAGCGCGCGGGCCACGGAGTACACGGCCCTGCAGGCCGTGCTTGTGGCCAACAACCAGGTGGCCGCCGACAACGTGCTGGTCAGCGAACCTGCCGGCTGGCAGTCGGGCGACCCGATGGCACTGGTGATCGTGGCCGGGCCGGACCGCGACACGCTGCGCGCGCGCCTGATCGCCGAGCTGCTGGCCAGCCGCGTGGCGGTTGCCGAACTGGTGGTGGCGCCCGACCTGCACGACCCAGGCGCGGTGGTAACCGATGCGTATCGCACGCTGGCAGAGCTCTCGGTCGATCGCGCGCCGGGCCAGGTGCTGCTGTATGGGTTCGCCTGGGACGTCGGCGGCTACGCCACGATGGCCGCCGCCGACCCCGCCATCGAGCAGCAGATGGGCGAGGGGTTCCCGACGTTCGCTGCCTACGCAAGCCTGGGCACCGGCTGCCAGGTGGCAACACCGCGCTGGGACGAACCAGGCGCCTGGCGGCTGAACGCCATCCACCAGGGCGTGCAGGTGTGGGCGGCGGATGAGCTGATCGGCGACGCGCCCGAGGTTGATTACAGTGCCACCGCGCTCGCCTGCGGCCTGGCTTTGACGCCGACGGTCGCGACGACGGATCCGTTCGCCTCGCTGCCGCGGCGCGCCGCGCGCTGAAGCGCCGTGCAGCGAAGCGAAGGCCGCGCCTCCCCCGGGGCGCGGCCTTCGCCCGTTATCCCTTCAACGCCGCCTCGGTGCGGTTGCGCGCGCCGATGCGGCGCAGCAACGCGGAGACGTGCAGTTTCACGGTTCCCTCCGCCAGGCCCAGCCGCTGGGCGATGGCGCGGTTTGACAGCCCGTCGCGCAGCAGGGCGCGGATGTCGCGCTGGCGGGGCGTCAAGGGCGCATCCGCCTCGCCCGCGCCCGCAGGTGGATCACCGGCACGCAACAACGCCACCGCGCGGGCGATCGCCGCCTCGAGCTCGGCCAGCCGGGCGCGGGCCACCGTGCCTTGCTTCGAGCCGAGCGAGTCGAGTGCGCCGCGCAGTCCGGAAAGAGGCCGGGCAAGATCGGCCAGCGCGACAGCCGCCAGGCCCGCGCCAGATGCCTCGCGCCGGCGCGCGGTCTCCAGCGCCGCCTGCATCGCCGCCTCGGCCTCGTGCCGGTCGGTGACATCCAGCGCCACGCCATCCCACACCACGCTGCCGTCGGGCAGGCGGCGCGGATGACCGATCGAGCGCACCCAGCGCACCGCGCGGCCAGGCCGCACCACGCGCACTTCCTGGTCAAAGGTTCCAAGCGTCGCGGCGGAATGTTCGAGCGCGGCGATGAAGCGTGTGCGGTCGGGTTCGGGCAGCCATTCATGCGTCACGCTGTCGGCGGCAAGCAGGGCCGCCGCATCCAGCCCGAACGTGTCGCCGACGCCGGGGCTGACATAACTGTAGCGATAGCGTCCATCCGGTGTGCGGATGCGCTGCATCGCGTGGCCGGGGAAGTGGCCGGCAAAGCGATCGAGCAGCGCCGAGATCGGCGGATCGGGAGACTTCGCCTGGCGGGCCATATGCCTTTTGTTATATAGGCGTGCAGGCGCGTCAAGGTTTTAACTTGGATCAGACGCCCCTTGACCGAAATCCATATGCCGTTAGGCTTAGGTTGGGAGCGGTCCAGGGGTCGCGGTTGCGCAAACTGATCATCGAGGCGCGCGTCAACGAATACATGCTGCGCGAGCAGGGCAATCCGCACGTGCCCTACAGCCCGGCCGAGATCGCGCGCGAGGCCGTGGCCTGCCGCGAGGCGGGTGCCGCCGTGCTGCATTTCCACGCCCGCAAGCCCGACGGCACGCCCGAACACGACCCCGCCAGCTACGCCGAGACCGTGCAGAAAATCCGCGAGGCCAGCGACATCCTGGTGCACCCGACGCTGGGCTACGTGACGCTTGATGCCGGACCCGAAGCACGCATCGCCCACATCCTGGAGATGGCGAAGCACCCGGCCCGCGCGCCGCATTTCGCGCCGATGGATACCGGGTCGGTCAATGTCGATCGCTACAACGCGCAGGCGCGGCGGTTCGAAACCACCGATCTCGTCTATCGCAACAGCACCGGCACGCTGATGCACTTCGCCAAGGCGATCAAAGGCGCCGGCCTGAAACCATACCTGGTGTCCTGGACGATCGGCTTCACCCGCTATGTCGGCGCCTTCATGGACATGGGGCTGCTGGAGGAACCCGGCTATCTGTGCTTCTGCCTGACCGACAACACCTTCCTGGGAGGGCATCCCGGCACGCTGCGCGGGCTGCAGGCGCACCTCGATTTCCTGCCCGAGGGCCGGCGGATCGAATGGACCGTGGTGAATTTCGGCGGAAATCTGCTCGCGCTCGCCGCGCCGATCATCGCCATGGGCGGGCACATTTCGATCGGGCTGGGCGATTACACATATGCCGAGCTCGGCCATGGCGAAACAGGATGGCCGAGGAACGCCGACCTGATCCGCCGCATCGTCGCCATCGCGCGCGACCTGGGACGCGAGATCGCGACGCCCGACGAGGCGCGCGCCATCCTGGGCATGCACTGAACACAACATAAGGAGACGACCATGCATCGCCGCACGCTGCTGACCTCCGCCCTTGCCACACCCGCATTGGCCGCCCCCTTCGTCGCACCGCCCGCGCTGGCGCAGGGAATTTCGCTGCGCATGCAGCATTTCCTGGGCACCAACGCGGCGCTGCATCAGGTGGCCACGCAGTTCGCGGCCGACGTTGCCGCCGCCACCGGCAACCGCGTGACGATCAGCGTGCTGCCCGGTGGCGCAGTGGTGGCCCCCACGGAGCTGCTGGATACCGTGCGCAATGGCGTGCTGGACGGTCAGTTCGCGGCGCCCTCGTGGTTCGCCGCCAAGGACCCCGGCTTCGTCATCCTGGGCGACACCGGCGCCACCTTCACATCGGTCGATGCGCGCGACCGCTGGTTCAGCGAATCGAACGGCGCCGAACTGGGCCGCGCGCTGTACGACCGGTTCGGGCTGTACTACGTCGATCAGTTCTACTGGCCCGGCGAGCACATCCCCTCGCGCCGGGCGATCAACACGGTGGAAGACCTGCGTGGCCTGAAGATCCGCTGCCCACCCGGCATGATCGCCGAAGTGTTCGGTCGCGCCGGCGCATCGGTGGTAAGCCTGCCGTTGCCCGAGCTGTTCAACGCGCTGCAATCCGGCGTGGTGGATGCCGCCGACCAGGCGAACCCGGGCCTGAACTTCGCCGTTGGCCTGTATCGCAACGCCCGCTTCTCGATCGCGGCGAACCATTCCATGCCGACCTGCGAGGTGAGTTTCAGCAAGCGGCGCTGGGATGGCTTGCCGGCCGAGGCACGCGAGGCGATCGCGCAGGCGGTCAAGAAGATGTCGGCCGCGCACAAGGCCGCCATCGAAAAGGAGGATGCCGAGGCACTGGAGAAGATGCGCGCCGAAGGCATCACCATCATCGAATGGTCCGCCGCCGAGACCGCGAAACTGGGCCGCATCACCGCCGAGGTGCAGGACACCTACGCCGCGCGCGGGCCGCTGGCCAAGCAGATCCTGGACAGTCTGCGGGCGTTCCAGGCCAAGCTCGGCTGAGCCGCCCGCGTGCAGGCACTGGCGCTGCGCGTCGGCAATGCCGCCGCATGGCTGTTTTTGGCCGCGATCGCGATGACGCTGTGGGAGGTAGGGGCGCGCTATCTGCTGAACGCCCCCACCACCTGGGCACACGCGCTGGCCACTACCCTGTGCGGCGTTGCTTTCGCGCTGGGCGGCGCGCACGCGCTGGCGCGCGACGAGCATGTGCGCATCGGGCTGTTCTACGACCGCTTCGGCCCACGGCGCCGCCGCGTCGCCGATCTCCTGGCCGTGGGGCTCGGCGCGTTCTATCTTGCGGGGCTGGGATTTGGCCTCTGGAATCAGGCTGTCGAATCCGTCTGGCGCTTCGACTGGAACGGCGGCTGGGATCCCGAGCGCACGCCCGGCCCACCCAACTGGCCGCTGCCGGCGCTGCTGCGCGCGACGCTGCTGGTCGGTACGCTGCTGTTCCTGGCGCTGCTGCTGCGCCGGGCCGTCGCCAAGCCGCGCTGATGGGTCTGGTTGATCCCGGCCTGCTCTCGGCCGGCATCCTGATCGCCTTGATGGGTCTGCTGGCGCTGGGCGTGCCGATCGTATTCACCGCCGGCGCCATCGCCGTTGCCCTGTGCCTTTGGTTCTTCGGACCACCCGGACTGATGCTGGTGGCCAGCCGGAGCTACTCGTTCCTCGACAGTTACGTGCTGGTTGCGGTGCCGTTCTTCGTGTTCATGGCCAGCGTGCTGGAGCGCTCCGGGCTGGCACGCGACCTATACGACGCGGCCAAACTCTGGACCGGGCGCACGCCGGGCGGTGCCGGCGTGGTGACCGTGGTGGTCGGCATCGTCATCGGCGCGATCATCGGCGTGGCCGGCGGCGAGATCGTGCTGATGGGGCTGGTGGCGTTGCCGCAGCTGCTGCGGCTTGGGTATCAGCGGCGGATGTCGATCGGCCTCGTGTGCGCGACCGGCGCGCTTGGCTCGATGATCCCGCCGGCGCTGCAGCTGGTGTTCTTCGGCATGGCCACGAACGTGCCGGTGGGCGACCTGTTCGCCGCCTCGTTGCTGCCAGGGCTCTTGCTTGCCTTGCTGTTCGCCGGCTATGTGCTGGTGCGCTGCCGGCTCGATCCCCGGCTTGGCCCGCCACCGCCCGACCACGAACTGGCGGGATCATTGGGCGCGCGCATCGCCGGCATGCGCGGCGTCGTGGCGCCGCTGGTGGTGCTGTTCCTGACTTTGGGATCGATCTATCTCGGCATCGCCAGCGTCACCGAAAGCGCCGCGGTGGGTGCCGCGGGCACGTTGCTGGCGGTGTGGCGACGTGGCGAGCTCACGCTGGCCATGGTGCGCGACGCCTTGGCGCAGACCATGGGCGCCTGCGGCATGGTCATCTGGCTGGTGCTGGGCACCAACGCGCTGGTCGGCGTGTACAATCTGCTGGGCGGCATCGATTTCATGAAGACCCAGCTATCCGCCCTGCCCTTCCCGCCCCTTGTTGTCGTGCTGCTGCTGGTCGCCGTGTGGGTCGCACTGGGCTTCATCATGGACTGGATCGCCATCCTGCTGCTGACCGCGCCGATCTTCGTGCCGACGATCACCGCGCTGGGCTACGACGCGCTGTGGTTCGGCGTGGTGTTCAACCTGGCGATGCAGCTCGCCTATCTCACGCCGCCCTTCGCGCCGGCCTGCTTCTATCTGAAGTCGGTTGCGCCGCCCGACATCAGCATGGATGAGATCTTCGGCGCCATGTGGCCGTTCATCGGGCTGCAGCTGCTGGCACTTGCGCTACTGATCGCCTTCCCGCCGCTGGCCACTTGGCTGCCGCGGGTCGTGGGCTGAGGAGGTTTTCATGCCTGAACGCCGCATGATCATCCCGCCCGGCATGGAGAACATCGTCGATCGCTTCCACTACGCGCCCGGCGTGCTGGTGGGCGATACGCTTTACGTTTCCGGCCAGGTCGGCCGCGACGAGCAGCTGAACGTGGTCGCCGACAAGGAGGCGCAGTTCGACCAGTGCTTTCGCAACATCGCGAAGGTGCTGGACGCCGCCGGCTTCCGCTTCGCCGATGTGATCGAACTGGAAACCTGGTTCCTGCACTTCCCCGCCGACCTGGCCTTGTTCATGCAGGTGAAGGATTCCTGGATCAAGGGCCCTGTCTTTCCGACCTGGACCGGGTTCGGCGTTTCCTCATTCTCGATGCCCGGCATCATCTGTGAGGTGAAGGTGACGGCGGTGCGTGGAGCAGCGGCGTGACCGACACCGCCACGCTGGAAAAACTCTATCGCGATCTCTATCGCGTGCGTCGCTTCGACCAACGCGTGATCGAACTGTTCCAACAGGGCGTTGTGAAGGGCACTGCGCATTCCTGCGTCGGCCAGGAAGCGATCGCCGTCGGTGCCTGCGCGGCATTGGAAGACTCCGACTACATCGTCTCGCACCATCGTGGCCACGGGCACTGCCTGGCCAAGGGCGCCGACCCTGCGCGGATGATGGCCGAGCTGTTCGGTCGCGCCACGGGCTATTGCGGCGGGCTTGGCGGGTCGATGCACATCGCCGCCCTCGATCGCGGCATCCTGGGCGCCAACGGCGTGGTCGGCGCCGGCATCGGCCTTGGCACGGGTGCGGCCCTCTCCGCGCAGATCAGGCGATCGGGCCAGGTGTGCCTGGTGTTCTTCGGCGACGGTGCCGCGAACGAGGGCCTGTTCCACGAAGCCGCCAACATGGCGAGCCTGTGGAAACTGCCGCTGGTGCTGCTGTGCGAGAACAATTTTTTCGGCCTCTCCACGCCGAGCTCGGCGGCTACCGCCATCCCCCGCATCGCCGACCGCGCGGCCGCCTATGGCATGCCGGGCCAGACGATCGACGGCAACGACGTGATCGCCGTGTACGATGCGGTGGCGCGCGCGGTCGCCCGCGCCCGGGCCGGCGATGGCCCCAGCCTGATCGAGGCGCTGACCTGGCGCTGGGGCGATCATTCCATGCGCGCCAACCTGCCGCGCTATCGCAGCGAGGAGGACGAGCGGGCGGCCGAGCGCGAGGGCGATGCCGTAGCCCGTGCGGCCAGGGCACTGGGGGAACGCCAGGTGGCCGACTCGCGGCTCGCCGCCGCGCGCGAGGCGGTGGAATCCGAGCTCGTCGCCGCCATCGAAGCCGCCGAGGGCGCGCCGGAACCGGGCGAGGACGTGCTGTTCCCCTCCGTCGCGGCACCTCATCCGCCGATCGGCGCCGAACCGGGTCCCGATCATCCATCCGCGCGTGACCGCTTGATGCCCGAGGCGATCGCCGAAGCGCTGCACCAGGAAATGGCGCGCGACGAGCGGGTGTTCGTGATCGGCGAGGATGTCGGGCGCATCGGCGGAATTTTTGGCTGCACGCGCGGGCTGATTGAGGCGTTCGGGCCTCACCGAGTGCGCGACACGCCGATCAGCGAAGCGGCGATCGCCAACGCCGCAGTGGGTGCGGCGATCACCGGCCTGCGGCCCGTGGTGGAAATCCAGATCTTCGATTTCGTCACGCTGATGATGGATGCGATCGTCAATCAGGCGGCGAAATTCCGCTTCATGCTTGGCGGCAAGCCGACCGTGCCGGTGGTGTTCCGTGGCCCCCAGGGCGGGGGGATCAGGCTCGCAGCGCAGCACTCGCAGTCGCTGGAAACGTGGTTCGCGCATATTCCCGGCCTGGTCGTGATCGCGCCATCCACGCCATACGACGCCAAGGGCCTGCTGGCCGCGGCGATCCGCGACGACAATCCGGTCGTGTTCCTGGAACACAAGCTGCTCTACGTGCAGGCCAAGGGCATGGTGCCGGCGATCGATTACGCGATCCCGATCGGTCGTGCCGCCATCCGCCGCCCCGGCCGCGATGTGACCATCGTGGCCACGCTGGCCATGGTGCCGCAGGCGCTGCGCGCCGCCGAGCTCCTCTCTCGCGAGTACGGCATCGAGGGCGAGGTGATCGACCCGCGCACGCTGCGACCACTCGATCTCGACACCATCCTTGCCTCGGTCCGCCGAACCAACCGCATCGTGATCGCGCACGAAGCCTGGCGCACGCACGGCTTCGGCGCCGAGGTCGCAGCCGCCGTCACCGAGCAGGCATTCGACTGGCTGGACGCGCCGCCCGAGCGTGTCGGCATGCGCGACGTGCCGATGCCCTACAACGACACGCTGGAGCGGCTGGTGATCCCGAACGCCGACAGCATCGTCGCGGCCGCCCGCCGCGCGATGGGGCGCTGAGCCATGCCACGTCGGCGCTTCGCCAGCCTGCTCGACCTCGATCGACCGGCGGTCGGCACCTGGACGCAGATCGCGGCGCCCGACCTGATCGACATGCTGGGGGACGCGGGCTTCGACTTCACCATCGTCGATTGCGAGCATGGCGCCTTCGGCATCGAGGCGGCGGAAAACCTGTTTCGTGCCTGCGATGCGGCCGGCATCGTGCCGCTGTGTCGCGCGCCCGCACTGGATGCGGCGTGGATCGGGCGCGCGCTCGATTCAGGTGCCGCCGCCGTGGTGGTGCCCGGCATCGAAACCGCCGACCAGGCCGCCCGTGCCGTCGCTGCCACCCGCTTTGCCCCGCACGGCACACGCGGCGCCTGCCCGTGCGTGCGCGCCGGCGGCCACTTCATCGGCGACTGGACCACCCAC
>Ga0224723_1002055_pt1 | contig 11460 bp, 10 predicted proteins | sample Balambano_FR2_Me_FD_161647 | JGI IMG/M metagenome (GOLD analysis project Ga0224723, IMG submission 161647) | Freshwater sediment microbial communities from Lake Towuti, South Sulawesi, Indonesia - Balambano_FR2_MetaG | ecosystem: Environmental > Aquatic > Freshwater > Lake > Sediment | place...
ACGTCGATCTGTCCCTGAAAGCGTTTCTGACGATTCCAATCGGTTTCACCGTGGCGCACCAGCAGCAGCATTCGGCTGCTGCTGGTGCGCCACGGTGAAACCGATTGGAATCGTCAGAAACGCTTTCAGGGACAGATCGACGTGCCCTTAAATGAGCAGGGTCAGATTCAGGCAGAGCAGGCAGCCACATTTCTCAAAGCGATGCCGATCGATCGGGCGGTGAGCAGTCCGCTGCTGCGTCCCAAGCAAACGGCTCAAGCGATCTTGCAGCACCATCCCAACGTTGAACTAGAGTTCGCTGAAGACCTTAAAGAAATTAGCCACGGGCTGTGGGAAGGCAAGCTCGAAGCCGAGATTGAGCAAGACTATCCTGACTTACTGCATCGGTGGCAGCAAGCCCCTCAGACGGTGCAGATGCCAGAGGGCGAAAATCTAGACCAGGTGTGGCAGCGATCGTCTGCTGCCTGGAAGGCGATCGTGGCGACAACGCCGCTGCGCGACGACCGGTTGACCACGGTGCTGGTGTCAGCTCACGATGCCGTCAACAAAGCGATTTTGTGTCACCTCGTCGGCTGGCAACCCAGTCATTTCTGGACATTCAAGCAGGGCAACGGTGCTGTGAGCGTAATCGACTATACCCCAGACGCGCAGAGCAAGCCGCTGATTCAGGCAATGAACATCACTAGCCACCTGGACGGCGTGATCGATCGCACGGCAGCCGGAGCGCTGTAGCCCATCGTTTGCTGCGGAGCCGGAAGCCGAGGGATGCTATGAATCTGCGACTTTATCGTTGTGCCTGACGCATTCCCCACTGACTCGCTATGCCCAGCCAACTGCTCCGCCAAGTCCGCGTTCTTGACCCCGTTGCTGAGGTCGATTGCACTGCCGATGTACTAATCCGCAGCGGTGCAGTAGCGGTGATCGCGCCACAAATCGCTGAGCCGCCCGCAGATGCCCAAGTCATCGATCGCGCTGGGTTGGTTTTAGGCACAGGTCTGGTGGATTTGTACAGCCATTCTGGCGAACCAGGATTTGAGTCGCGCGAAACGCTGCATTCCCTGTTCCAAGCGGCGATCGAGGGCGGCTTTACCCGGCTGACGCTGCTGCCCGACACGCATCCGGCGATCGATACGCTGGCAGGACTGGCGCAGGTGCGCTCTCGAATTCAGCCTGATTCGGTGCCGCAAATCTACCTGTGGGCAGCCCTGACAGTGGGTGTGGCAGGCAAGCAAATGACCGAACTAACAGAGCTGGCAACGGCTGGGGCAGTGGGCTTTGCGGATGGTCAGCCGCTTCCGGATACAGCGCTGCTGCGACGGCTGCTGGAGTATGCCCAGCCGCTGGCAAAACCGCTGGCGCTGTGGTGCTGTGATCAACAGCTCACGGGCAATGGCGTGATGCGAGAGGGCATCGACTCAATTCAGCTTGGGCTGCCGGGAAGCCCGACGATCGCTGAGACGAGTGCGCTAGCGGCAGTGCTGGAGTGCGTGGAGGCGATCGGCACTCCCGTGCATCTGATGCGAATTTCGACTGCCCGCAGCGTCGAACTCATTCGCGCTGCGAAAGCGCGAGGCTTGCCAATTACCGCCAGCACCACCTGGATGCATCTGCTGCGGCACACGCAAGATATCCAGAGTTACGACCCCAACTTGCGAATCGAGCCGCCGCTGGGCACACCAGATGATCAGGCAGCGCTGATTGCCGCAGTTCAACAGGGTGTGATCGATGCGATCGCCGTTGATCACAGCCCCTACACCTATGAGGAAAAGACAGTCGCATTTGCAGAGGCTCCCCCTGGAGCGATCGGGCTGGAGCTGGCGCTGCCTTTGCTGTGGCATCGGTTTGTCGAATCTGGCGAGTGGTCGGCACTGCTGCTGTGGCAGGCGCTCAGTTCGCGTCCGGCGCGCTGTTTGCACCAGGAGCCTGCCACGGTCGCGCCGTCAACAGCCGCAGAGCTGATTCTGTTTGACCCTCAGCAGTCCTGGCAGGTGAGCCAACCGCTGCTCAAGTCGCAATCGCGCAATACCCCCTGGTTGGGTCACACGATTCGGGGGCGCGTCATTCGTCACTGGTGTCCGGCTCACAAGCAATCGGGTGCGCCGAGTGTGATACGCTAGCTGCGATCGATCGTGGATAGGCAAGCAAATGGCAAAACTGCGAGTGGGGCTATTGTTTGGCGGCAGTTCCGGTGAGCATGAAGTCTCGATTCGCTCGGGGCAGGCGATCGTTCAGGCGCTGTCAGTCGGGCAGAATGCCGAGAAATACCAGCTTATGCCCATCTACATTCAAAAAGATGGTTGCTGGCAGACCGGCGATCTGGCGCAGCAGGTGTTAATTTCGGGAATGCCTCCCGCCAGCCTGGAAGCTGCATTGAGCGATCCGTCAACCTCAGCTGCACTGCAACCCGCAACCTCAACGGCATTCGAGCGGTGGCAGTCCCCGGCGCAAGTAGCAGAAGTGGATGTCTGGTTTCCCATTTTGCATGGACCAAATGGCGAAGACGGGACAGTGCAGGGATTGCTGAAGCTGATGCAAGTGCCTTTTGTTGGCTCTGGCGTGCTGGCATCGGCGATCGGCATGGACAAAATTGCCATGAAAATGATGTTCGCTCAGGTCGGGCTGCCGCAGGTGAAATACATGGCGGTGACTCGCGCTCAGGTTTGGTCAAATCCCTGTGTGTTTCCGAAGCTGTGTGAGCAGATCGAAGCAGAGTTAGGGTATCCCTGCTTTGTCAAGCCCGCCAATTTGGGGTCATCTGTGGGAATTTCTAAAGCAAAAAATCGAGTCGAGCTGGAAGCAGCGCTCGATCACGCCGCCAGTTTCGATCGCCGCCTGGTCGTTGAGGCAGCCGTGCCAGACCTGCGCGAACTTGAATGTGCCGTTTTGGGAAACGATCAGCCGATCGCGTCGGTAGTCGGTGAGATCACCTATAAGAGTGATTTTTATGATTACGAGACAAAATACACTGAGGGTCTTGCGGAGCTATTAATTCCAGCCCCTGTTTCCTCCGATGTCGCAGAGCCTATTCGCGAAATGGCGATTCGGGCGTTTACGGCGATCGATGCCTCAGGCATTGCCAGGGTCGATTTCTTTTACAGTCAGGCAACCGGAGCAGTGTGGATTAACGAAATCAATACTATGCCGGGATTTACAGCAACCAGTATGTATCCCTTGCTGTGGAACGCCAGCGGTATTGATTTTCCGGAATTGGTCGATCGGCTCGTGCAGTTCGCGTTAGAGCGGGGAGCCACGAAACAGGAAGGTAGATAAGTGTTGGCAGTCACAGCAAAACCGGGAATGTACGAGGATTTGTATGGGAATTTATGGAAGCAACTCCCAAATTTTCCTCACTTTTTTCACTCTCGTACTATCATCCTGGTAGCCCTCCTCGCAGGTGCCTAAAATGGCGGATAAACAGAGGCAAGTTCGCTCTGAGGCTGAGGCTGGTATGGAAAATTTGAGTGTGCGATCGAAAAAGAACAGCAAAACAGGCAGTCACAGTACGGGCAGTCACAGTACAGGCAGTCACAGTGCCCATCGCCAGCAGTCGCCGGTCGCATTGCGGGTGCTCGCTCACCTGTTGCAGCGGCATCCGTTCGCGTTTTGGGGCGCAATGGCAATCATTCCCCTGATGACTGCTGGATTTGCCGTGGGTATGCTGCTCAGCCCCGGATACTCGCAACAGGCTTTAACATCGCAGACTCAGGAACAGCCAGTCCAAAAATCACCGTCGCTGTCACAGCTCGAATATCGGCGCGATAATTCTCTGTCGCTCTGGTCTCTAGGCACGATCGCCCTGGGCTGTGCGGTCGGAACAATGGGAGTTGCCCGCTTGCTCAACCGACCGTCAAAGCCGCGCCGTCTCACCTCAGGGGCGATCGGAATTAAACCCACTGTGATGCGAACCGCGCTGACTCACAGCAAACCTGTGCCGCTGTCGCCGCCTGAGGCAGCGCAGCCTCCGTCGTTCACGATCCAGACGCGCTCGCGTTCCTCTACGTCGGTTGCTTCCCCAACAGCAGAGCCAACCGTGACAGTAGTGCCGCCCGAAGAAACGCATCCGCTGGATTGGGATGATAATAGCCTGGTCAATTTGATGGACATTCGCAAGCGCCGTCCGCTTTCATCCTGGCTGTAAGACGATCGCTGGACTGACCGTACCGCGCAGGACAGCCAGAAAAATCAGAGCAACGGAAAAAAATGCCCGACGGGTCCTTGCCCGCTGCCGATTCTCAGCGCGTGCTTTAAGGCAGCAGTGACATACTCTTTTCCCGCCCGAATTGCCGTCGGCATGCTTTGCCCAGCGGCAAGATTGGCGGTAATTGCTGCTGCCAGCGTACAGCCTGTCCCGTGAGTATCTGTTGTTTCTACCGTTGTCGTATACAGTGTTTCCAGGCTGCTGCCGTCAAACAGCACATCAACGCCTCGCAGCTCTGCGCTCATGCCGCCGCCCTTGACGAGCACTGCCTTTGCCCCTTGTTGCACAATCTGCTGGGCAGCCGCCTGCATATCAGCTAATGTCTCGATCGCCCGTCCGCTCAAAATCTGCGCTTCGTAGCGGTTGGGGGTCACGAGGGTAGCTTGCGGAATCAAGGCAGATTTGAGCGTAACGATCGCTGCATCATCAATTAACTGCGCTCCGGTGCGAGAAACCATCACCGGGTCAACCACCAGATAAGGCAGCGCCAGGGCAGCGACGCGATCGGCAACAGCAGCAATGATTTCCTGGTTTAACAACATGCCAGTTTTAGCCGCCTGTACACCAATGTCTTGCGCCACAGCGTCAATCTGCGCTACCACGGCTGCGGCAGGTAGCGCATCCACTCGCGTCACCCCCAGTGTGTTTTGCGCCGTGACGCAGGTGATGGCGCTGGTGCCATGCACTTTATGAAAGGCAAACGTTCGCAGGTCTGCCTGAATTCCGGCACCTCCACCGCTGTCTGAGCCGGCGATCGTCAGGGCAACCGCAACGGCGGGGCGAGAGGATACTGTCATAGTCAACTCATCATTCAATCTGCAAGGCAATACTTTATCGCAGTTTCGATTTAGATTCCTCTAAAAGCTGCAGCGCGATGGTCAGTAGCGCACTGAATCAGTCGGCACTTCTGCCTTGACTCGTCGAATCGGCAGATTGGCAATCAAAGCCGTTGCTCGCTGATCGCTCTCAAGCGAGAACTCAGACTCTTCTGGGTCAATATCGACATAGCGCGACACAACTTCCAGAATTTCTTGCCGCATTTTTTCCATCATGGCAGGAGGCAGATCAGCGCGATCGTGCGCCAACACAATTTGCAGACGACGCTTCACCTCTTCACGGCTGCTGACAGGGGTATTGCGGGGAAACAGACGTTCCAGAAGTTCGCTAATCATGGCGCTTGTAATCGATTTTGGACGTTGAATTGGCGATGGTGAAATGTGATTCTGGATGCGATGAATTTTGAGCGTCAGCGATGGCAATTCTCCTCATTCAACATCCAACTTCAACAGAGACGGCGATGATGCTCTACCGCGCCTGCCCTAGCTGCGAGAGTTGCGAAATAAACGGCGGATGCGAGAAAACAAATCATCATGGCTTGCTGTTAAATCCAGGAAAGGAATTTTTTCTCCTTCCAAGCGTCGAGCAATGTTGTGAAAAGCGATTCCAGCCAGAGAAATATTTTGCGACAGCACCAGCGGTTCACCCCGATTCGTAGAGACGAGCACTCGCTCATCGTCAGGCACGACTCCGATCAGCGGAATTGCCAGAATTTCCTGCACATCTTTAACCGACATCATCATATCTTCTTGAACCATTGCGGGCTTGAGGCGGTTGACGATCAAATGCAGTTTTTTGATATCGTTTGCTTCTAGCAGACCAATGACGCGATCGGCATCTCGGACTGCCGCAATTTCAGGTGTCGTGACAATCAAGGCTTCTTTTGCCGCTGCCGTTGCGTTTTGAAAGCCCATTTCAATTCCAGCGGGGCTGTCGATCAAAATGAAATTGAAGGAGCCAGTCAGCGTGCTGACCAATTTTTTCATTTGATCAGGGGTCACGGCTTCCTTCGTGCGATTCTGTGCGGCGGGCAACAGTGCCAGATTGGGCTGACGTTTATCTTTCACCAGCGCTTGCTCGAGCCGACACTCGCCTGCCAGCACTTCGACAGCGGTGTAGACAATGCGGTTTTCCAGTCCTAGCAGCAGATCCAGGTTTCGCAACCCGAAATCGGCATCGATGACAACAACTTTACGACCACGCTGTGCCAGAGCCATGCCCAAATTAGCGGTGCAGGTAGTCTTACCCACTCCTCCTTTACCGGAGGTAACGACGATGATGCGACTCATGGAATGCGACTCTTAGAGTGTTGGGTTAACCAGTGAACAGCAGCAGAACTGGCAGATGCGAAATGAGTTTAGCTTGGTTTGGTTTAACTTGGCGGCAAAATCGATCGCGTTTTGTGAAAGTCTACAACCTTGGTGATGCGAATGCCTTCGGGCGTAACATAAGCCACTTCTGGCAAATACTGCGCGGGTGGTTTTTCCGGGGCGCGGGCGACAAAGTTGGCAATGCGAATTTGCGTTGGCTCCATTCGCAGCGCCACCACAACACAGCGGCTATTTCCGGCGGCACCGGCTTGAGCCACACCGCGCAGGTTGCCCCAGACCATCACATCGCCATCGGCAACGATCGTACTGCCCGGATTGACATCCCCCATAATCACGACGGTTCCTGGATGACGAATTTCCATTCCCGATCGCACCGTGGTCTGGATGTAGAGCGGATCGGCGAGCGCTGACGCGGTTTCTGTCGGTTGATTCAGATGCGCCAGAGCAGAGTGTTGCTCAACCGAGTAGCCAATGGTCACAGCGGCGACTGCGGTTTGGCGACGGCTGGTGTAAACGCGCTTCAGCACCAGCTCAAACTCGGTGAGCGCATCGGCGATCGACTGGAGCTGTCGCACATCCAGCAGTCGATCGCGGGCAATCAGATGCACCGCTGTATTGGGTTGCCAGAATCGATCGCCGCCGTTTAACCGCTGCTTGAGCTGCTGCCACAGGTCTGACCAACTCGGAGCAGTGCTGCTGTCTGCAATTTCGGGCGGCAACATTAACAGCAATCGTCCGCCTTCGCTTTTCAGGCGAACTTGCAGGTTGGGGTCTTCCTCGGATTTGGGCTGGGGAATTGCTGAGACCGGTGTGGATACAGAAGAATCAGAATTCATGAAGAGCTGGCTCAGACGCTGGACGTAAGATAACTATCCATCTTAGTGCCAATTGGAAATTTAGTAAGCCCAAAAAGCGGAGAGTAAATATGAGCGGCAGGGTAAACGAGTCTTTTAGGTGCAGCAATCGCAATTATTTGTGAACACTCAGATCCCCAGAATCCAAAAGTTCCGGGGATCTAAACCGCCAAAGTTCATAGCTCAAATCGGATAGCTATAGACCTGTGGTAATCGAATGGATCAATTACATCATTATCTAGGTTGTTTTTGCCGGGTTGCCAGCCATGTCGCGATCACCTGTCTTATGCTTTCTGTTTTTGCTTCAGTTACAAGTGAAAACAGATAAGAATACAAAATGACAGCGGCGCACACGACTAACCAGAGACTGAGGTGGAGAAAATCAGGCTGCCAGCGGGCATCTTGTATCAGACAGGCTCGGATGAATGCCAGTGGAGGAAGGTGTAAGACATAAAGTGAATATGAGAAGCCTGCCATTCCTTTAGAAAAGCTTTCATAGCTCCCATTTCTTGAAACATTTGTATCGTTCAGTAGGACGTAGATCAAAATAAAAGATGCAATTGCTATCATGAAATCTGCTAAGGTCACACTAGCCAGACCAAACCGTGAGATGACCAAGCAAACAGCTAAACCTATGCAAGAAAAGCAAATCGTCAATGGGTTGAATATTTGCCTTGGCGATAATAGGCAAATAGCGGTTCCCATCAGCCAAACGATGAAATAGAGCCTAATTTGTTCACCAACTCCTATGAGAATTAACGTAGCCAGTCCAAGATGAAGCGCTTTCTTCTTGAAGGAATTTGATCCAAGACACCCCAGTAGCAGTAGGGGAAACAAGATGTAGTACCAAAACTCGTAAGCCAAACTCCAAAGAGGACTATTAGACCCAAATTCTCCAACAGAAATACCTTGAAGGAAAAATATATGACCCAAAAAACGATCTAAGCCCAACCTTTCAGTGATTCCAAAAGTCATCCTACGCTCTTCTAAAAGCTTTTCTCCATAAAGACTGTCATCTCCTGTTCCAAAAATCTGTACTCCCAAAATATCCCAAAGACCACCGATTATTAAAGCAGGAATAAGAACCACGTATAGGCGAGACAACCGGCTAATTAAATATTGCGCCCATGACCATCTGCTGTTCTGCTTTGCTTTCAGAACACTGGCTGAGATGAAGAAACCACTTAAAACGAAGAAAACAATTACAGCTTCATGTCCTAATCCAGTTACGAAGTAAAAACCTTTGAGGAGAATGTTGGTATGGGAGATACTGTGATAGTCAGCAAAGAAAAGCGGTCTGGCATGACTAACAAATACAGCAAGTGCTGCTATGGCTCTCAAAAAATCAAGGTGATTTGACGATTGGTATTTTCTGAGCGGAAGACTGTGGAACGCTTTCTGAACAACTGTATTAAGCATTACAACACCCTGATTTGTGTGCATGATCACATGGCGGATTCAGCTTACCAAAAATAGGCAAGTTTCTCAGTTCTTCTAGCACTTGAACTGAAAGCCGTTGGTGTTTTGCTCGATACAGTTTGATTCAAGAATATATTACTTGTTACTTTCCGTAAGTAATAGGAAGAACAAACTACAAGTAAAAGGTTGAAGTTTTCATGAAGCTCGATCGAGAAATTTGACGGAGCTTCTGAATCGTCCAGACCACTTTGAATTAAAACTCACAGCTTAAGTTTCGCGCCTCGAATCGACAAATCGAGCAGTTGAATCGGGTGCATGACTGGAACCGATTGCCCCTGACGCTGCAAATGCTTTTGAATTTGCAAAGAGCAGCCCGGATTCGACGAAGCAATCAGGCTGGCACCCGTATTCAGCAGGTTTTGTGCCTTTTGCCGTCCCAGTTCGTCAGCCACATTGGGTTGCAGCATGTTGTACACCCCAGCGCTGCCACAGCAGAGCGCCGCGTCGATCGGCTCTCGCAGTCTGACACCCGGAATCTGGCGGAGCAACTGACGCGGTTGCAGGCTGATTTTTTGCCCATGCAGCAGGTGACAGGCATCCTGATAAACGATCGTCAGCGGCTGGTCTTGCAGCGGCGACAGCGGGGCGGTGAGTCCGATCGCTCCTAAAAACTCCTGCACATCTTTGACCTTGGCGGCAAATGCTCTGGCTGGCTCGCGATAGTGTGGGTCATCTTGCAGGATGTGACCATATTCTTTAAGCGTGTGTCCGCAGCCCGCTGCGTTGATGATAATGGCATCAACATTGGTGCCTTTAAAGCTGTCAATCATAAACCGCACCAGATCCTGCGCCTGTGCTTCCTGTCCCTGATGCTGAGGCAGCGCCGCACAGCAGCCCTGGCTTGGAGGAATCACCACCTCACACCCGTTCGCGCTCAAAACGCGTACTGTGGCTTCGTTGACCTCAGTAAAAAACAATCGCTGCACGCAGCCCAGGATCATTCCGACCCGATAGCGTTTTTCACCTTGCGCCGGAACGATCGTCGGCAGCGTATCGCGAAACGCTTTGGGTGTTACTTCTGGCAACAGCGACTCCATTGCCGCCAGTCGCGGTGAGAGCTTGGGCAACAGTTGGGTCGATCGCACGAGCGTCCGCAGCCCTGATTTTTGATACAGCAACAGAGGAGCCAGCAGCACCCGGAGCCGCTGTGGATAGGGAAAGAGCGAAAAAATGAGCTGGCGGTAAAGTCGATCGCCCAGCGTCCGGGGTTGATTGCGTTCGACCTGGGGACGAGTGGCAGCAATTAATTTGTCATACTGCACCCCAGACGGACAGGCAGTGACACAGGCAAGACAGCCCAGACAAGTGTCAAAGTGTTGGGCAGTGGCGGCAGACAGCGGCGCTTCATGCTCGTGAATCGCATCCATTAAATAGATGCGTCCTCTGGGCGAATCCGTTTCTTTGCCAATGACCCGGTAGCTCGGACAGGTTGCCAAACAGAATCCACAGTGAACGCAGCTATCGATCAGCTTGGGGTCTGGCGGATGGTTAGCATCGAACCCGTTGGCAAATTTTGGAGTTTCTGGGGTCAAATTAGCAGTCATGGCGACAAGAATGGATAGCGATGCCCTGGGGTTAAATTCCCCCAACAAATCGATGAGGACTCAGCAGATAGTCAGGATCAAACTGGTGTTTGAGCTGCTGCATCAGCGGTAAGGCGTTACCCGAATATCCCCACAGGTCAAATTGCTTGAGCGCTTGAGGAGCCGCCAGCACGGTGAGAAAGCCACCTGCTGATTGGCATAAGTGCCGCAGCTTCAACAGCAGATCGATCGAGTCTGCCTCAAACTGCAATCGTCCTAATCCGCTGCTGAGGTGAATCAAGCCGATCGATAACGACGGCACGATCGCACTGATTTGCTCAAGTGTGGCAGTTGCGCTGGCGGGGACTACTCCTATTTTGCAGGTAACAGACTGCGTTTGGGCAGCCGCTTGCCCTCGTTGTGCCAATGCTTGCCATAGGCAAACTTCATCTTGATCCGCATATCGGATAGATTTGAGGTTCAGCGCGGTGCCAAGCTGAATCAGCGCGTTTGCCTGCTCCTCAACGCTGACCGCAATGCTGCGAAACTGTGTGACTAACCCCATCCCCTGACCCAGTTGCAGATGTCGCAGCGTTTGCGGTGCGAGAATATCAGCGGCGATTGGGGTGAGTGCCGAAGCAGACAGCGCCTGAGCTGCCGCAGCGATTGTCTCAGCGGTTCCCGTCAGCACAATCGTTTGTGACGCTGCGGCTAATGGATAAATTCGCAGGGTCACTTGAGTGAGAATGCCCAGCGTGCCCCACGAGCCGGTCAGCAGCTTCATCAGGTCATAGCCTGCCACATTTTTCACCACGCGTCCGCCTGCTTTGGCAATCTGCCCGTCCGATCGCACAAACGATATGCCAATCAGCAGATCGCGAACGCCGCCGTAGCGCTGCCGCAGTGAGTTGGTATCAGCCGTTGCCACAATGCCACCCAGCGTGGCGTTGTCGGGGTAGCTGGGGTCGATCGCCAAAAATTGCCCTTGTCTCGCCAGAATGGCTTGCAGCTCAGCAAACCGCATTCCGGCTTCTGCGGTAACCGTCAGGTCGCCAACCGCATGTTCTACCAGACGGTTTAGCCGCGCCGTGCTCACAACCAGATCGATGCCTGCCGCCAATCCGCCCCAGTGCAGTTTGCTGCCATTGCCACAGGGCAGTACCCGCCAGCGATTTTGATGAGCACAAGCAATCACGGTTGCCAGCGCTGCTTCTGTTTGCGGATAAACCACCCAGTCG
>Ga0224723_1002056_pt1 | contig 11460 bp, 13 predicted proteins | sample Balambano_FR2_Me_FD_161647 | JGI IMG/M metagenome (GOLD analysis project Ga0224723, IMG submission 161647) | Freshwater sediment microbial communities from Lake Towuti, South Sulawesi, Indonesia - Balambano_FR2_MetaG | ecosystem: Environmental > Aquatic > Freshwater > Lake > Sediment | place...
CCCAATAAGCCCCCACCCGCTCCGGCAGCAAGCCCAGTTGATGTGTAACCGCTGCGGCCCATATCCATTCCCGGCACAAGGTGATAAACGGCTCCCGGCCCAATGCTTCGTAAAGGCTGGCATAAACGGCCGTGGCCGTTTCCCTGGGATTCTGCCCGCCCAGCGCCGGCTTGAGGTGTTGGTAGTAGAAAGAGAGGGAAGGTTCGGCCATCACATGGCGTACCCGCAGGCTGGCGATGGGATCATGAACGGATCTTTCATCTGCCAGCACTCTGAGCAAGCGTAGAAAATACAGCTCTCTTTGTAGTTCCTCATAAGGCATTCCCAGTTGGTGGCTCAAACGGTCCGGGGCGGTAAAGCCGTGGGCAACGGCCGTTACGATGGCCTGGCACAATTCAGGCTTATCCAGCCGCTCGTCAAATAATGTCTCCATATCGGATAGGAAGGAACTGTCCGGGGCATAACAAAGCGCCTCTACCCCGGTACGCACATCAGACGGAGGCGCAAAGGTGGACAGATAGGCCGGTATACCACCGGTGATGGCGTAAATTGCCAGGCGCTCTTCTGGTGAATAGGTGGGAAACAGATCCAGCAAAGCAGTATAACGCAGAGGATGAAGGTGCAGGGACGCATTGGCGCGAAAGTACAACGGCGCAGAATAGGCCAAGACTTCACCAATCATGGTACTGATATGCGACCCGGTGAGGATCAGCCGTAAATTGGGGATCTCTTTTAAGCGGCCGTCCCAGGCATGTTGAAAATAGCTGCTCACCCCCAGCGCCTGGTGGCAAAGCTCGGTAAACCCTTCCAGGATGAACAGCTTTGGCTCGTGGCTGCGTTCGGCGATTTGCGCCAGATGGTCGAGGGCTACTCGCCAATCAAAAAAGGAAAAGTCAGCGGTGGGAAGGGGGTCATGGCCTGGCTCGTACCGCCACAACGCCTGAGAAAAATCTCGCAGTTGCGCCGCTGCATTCCCCTGTGGCGCTTGCCAGTAGAAGGCATCAGTAATGGCTTGCTCGTCTAAGAACTGCTGCAATAAGTGGGTTTTGCCTACCCCTTTACGGCCGTAAAGCAGCAGAAACCCGGCACCACGATGCCAGCCACGGTGGTAGAAATCGGCTAACGCCTTCAGTTCCTCATCACGCCCCAGAAAAGGGAGAGTAAATGCGGTTTCCGTCATGGTTTGGTTGGGGGCATCCACCAGATTCTATAAAGAGGATGTATTGTCCCTGGTCAAAGCCAGCGGGCCAGATCGTGCTTGTGCTGACCTGTACGCCATCAAAATCGGTGCCATCATGCTGAATTTCCCTCAGGTTCGCGCCTGAAAGTATCGCCCCGCATAGGGTGGCCTGGTTTAAGTCGGCCTGGCGGAGATCGGCGCCGGACAGATTGGCCCCAATGAGGTCGGCGTGGTGCAAAATAGCCCCCGTCAGATTTGCTCCAGCCAGATTGGCGCTAAACAGCGCCGCCTCCTGTAACCAGGCTTGCGTCAAATTGGCCTTTTCCAGATTGGCATAGGAGAAGTTGACGCGGGACAAGTCTAAAAATGACAGGTCTAAGCCGGAGAGATCAACCCCCCGTAAACAAATGGGCTGGTGGCTAGAAGCCACGATTTTGATGACATCCTGGCGGGTTAACTCGGCCATGTTTACAGGTCCCTCTTGCTGAAGAGAATGACCCGTATTGTAGCACATTCGTTCTGATTTAGCGATAAAACGAAACGCGGCTTCAGCAATTCGAAATATGACCTCAATCAGGTTCAAGTTCAAGTTGGTCAAACATAAACTGGAGCACCGAACGCCAATCTGAGAATATCAAGTAGCGCAGCAACGCCTCCACATCATTAAAAAATGTGCGCCGTGCCCCCAATGCCTGCCGCACTTGTTGGTAAATCAGGTCGGCAACCTGGGCAATGGTGTGGAGGAGAAAAGCGAGCAAGTTCAGCGTCAGCAAAGTGGTCGAAAGGTATTCCTGACCATGACCGAAGTTGTGGTCAATATGGTAGCCATGATGCTTGAGGACATTGTTGTTTTCATTCTCACTTTTCCAACGGGCCCGCCCACAAGCCACAACCTCTGGTGTATTCTCTTCCTCAAGTAGCAGACTGGTGACCCACTCGTTGCGATAAAGGATTTCCCCGGTTTCTTCATGGGTGACTTGTAAATCGCACCAGTTGACCGACAAGGCATCATCCCCCCCACGCAAAGGAACCTGGTTGAGAAAGCGATAGGTCCAGGTTTCAGCATGCTGACCATTCCAGTGACGATGGGAGAAGGTGGCGATACGACCCAAGTTGGCGACGGCATCCACCAGCGCATATAAAGCTGGATGACTATCTCGATGAGCCACAAAGATGAAATCACAGCCACTGCTCAAGACCATTTCGCACAAGGGTTGCCTACTGTACAGGTCATCGCCTGGTAAAATGGCCCGGTGCTGACGTAAGACGGCTGCTTCTTGCTCCACCCACCGCTTGGCGGCGTTTATCTCACAATCCTGCTTCTGAGTGCCATCCTGAGGAACGATGAATTCTGGCACATAGGGCAGCACCTGTGGCTGCTCGGGAGCCACAACCACTGGCGTAATCGCGCTGTGCAAGTAAAGAGTCCCTTGTTCATGCTCGTGTCTCTGGCACTGTGAACAGGAGATGTTTTTGGAGGAAAAGTAATAGATACCGTCCAGACTAAACGCCAGTCGTCTGTCCAACACGTACCACTGACTTAAATGCCCGTTGTCAGCCAACTGGCCTAACAAGAAGCGAAACTCGTCACTTAATTCGTGCGGACTTACCGGGTCTAGCAGATTACGTATATGGGTGTCAGTCGGGATTCGCGCCAGCTTGAAGACCGTTTCCGCATTACTCTTACCTTTCGCTTGTCGCAGATGGCGTTGCCCAGCCAAAAATGACGCGCTCTGCATAAAAAAGATGGCAAAGGCTGCCTGGGCAGCATCATTGACCTCATACTGCACATTTTGACCGGTGCGCTTGTCGGTTAGCTGCTTGCATTTCAAGCGTTGAATAAAGGCATCTAGGGTTAGTTCTTGTCTCATGCACCAAATATTAGCTCGTTTAATCCATATTTCGAATTGCTGAACGCGGCTTAACCAAACAACGCAGCGTGACTGCCAGTTCTGGCAAGTTGGAGTTCATCACCTTCAATACGATAGATGAGCAGCCAGTCGGGTTGGATATGGCATTCCCGAAATCCTTTCCAATTTCCGACTAAGGCATGATCCCGGTAACGTTCAGCTAACGGTTCTTGGGCGACGAGAATCGCCACAACCGTTTCCAACTGAGAAAGCGCTAGACCTTGACGCCGTAGCTGCTTGACGTCTCGCCGAAATCGGGTGGACTGCCGAATGGTGAGCGGCATTGGCTAACGTTTCCAGTCGGCAAATAGCGCGGCGGTTGTCGGGAAGACTTCTCCACCACCGTCCTCAAGTTCCATCATCGCAGCGAGTGTCTCGGCATTGGGCGTTTTGGATGTAGGCTGAAAGGGAAGGCCGCCACTGTTGACGGCTTGTTGCAGAAAGACACGAATGGCTTCGGCGGTAGACAGGCCAATGGCGGAGAAAACAGCTTCGGCTTCTTGCTTGAGTTCAACACTTACACGTGCTTGGACGGTCACATTGGACATTATGCATTCTCCTTCACATCATATAGGGCATCTTGCCTGCATTATACAATCAATTGACTGCAAGATGCAATCTTGCGTTTTAAGTTTTTTAAGGTGTATCGTCTCTTAGGAGGGTACGGTGGCCTGTACATTTTTCTTTGCATCAGGCTTTTTTAGGATACGGGGCAGATGCCGCACGGTGAGCATTCAGCTTGCATACGGTTTTTTGGATATCTTTTCTAGAATTGAGACTGGCACCGTTTGCCATTAACGAATCGCATCCGCTAGCACTTCGTCTAAATAAGCCAGGTCTACCAGAATCGCTCCCTGTGATTGAGCTAACGCCTGTGCTGGCTCGGTGAAGCCGGCCCTCGAAAAGAAGATATATCGCCTGTCCAGCGGATGGCCGCTGCGGGTGGTTAGTTGGAGTTGCTCGGCCTGCTGGAATAACTTCTTGACCTCGCCTTCGTTCAGTGAGCTATTGTGCTTCCACTTGCATTCACCGTAGAGGACAACGGCTTCATCCCAATTGACGGCCACCACATCAATCTGCTCGGTGGCCCCCCAATGGCTGCCCACGCGTTGCGGTAAGAAGGGGAGGCGACCTGTTTCGGCGGCCCCATAGACCCACTCCCGGCACAGCTCTTCATAGGTATGAGTGCCAACGAAGGTACGCCAATGACGTTCTATCGTTTGCCAGACAGCCTGGTACGCGCCGCGAGCCAGGTGCGCCAGCTGCGGTTCCAGGAAACGATAGTAGAAATGTAGATAGGGGTCAGCGACTTTGTACCGGCTCTTCCGGCTGCGTTCTGGCTGGCGTTCGGTCGCCGGTGTCTCCCGTCGGATTAGACCTAACCTGACCAGGGTATGGAGATAGTTGCCCACCGTACCTGGTTCTAAACTGAGATTCTGTGCTATTTCCTTCGGGGAATGTACCGATTGAGCCACCTGACCAATAATGGAGAGATAATTGCCAGGTTGGGTGAAGTAATCGTGGAGCAGGACGCGCGGTTCATCCTGGACTAAGGCTGACCAACTCATTACCTTTTCAATCATGTTATCCACGACTGACAGTGCCGGGTCAATCCGTTCTAGGTAATAAGGTACCCCACCCAGGACAGAGTAAAGGGCAATGCATGAAGCCACATCGTAGTTGGGAAAGAGTACCCGCACATCCTTGAAGGGTAGGGGAGGCATTTTGAGTAAACCGGTAGCTCGGCCGTAGAGTGGAGAGCGTGGAGCCAGCACCCCTTCTTCCATCATGCCCACATGAGAACCAGATAGTACCAACATGATCCGTTTATCTTTCAGTTGGTGGTCCCAGGCCGCCTGGAGTTTGAAAGGCAAATCGGGATAGGCATCAATCGCGTAGGTGAACTCATCCAGAATAATGATCTGCTTCTGTTGGCTGCCAAATACCAGGCGGGCCATTTCTCGAAATAGCTCATCCCAGTCGTAGTAGGTAAATCCGGGGTCTGCCGGCGGTTGGCCATGAATATGCTCATAAAGGGCGCAGGAAAGGGAGTGAAGGATAGCGCCAGGTGAAGAGTCGGTTGCCAGCCAGTAAAAGCCCGGCACATCCCGGTTGGCCAGCCAGTGAGTAATGAGCCGGGTTTTGCCCACCCGGCGACGGCCGTAGACGACGCACAAAGTCCCCAGCGGTTCGGCATACTGACCATCCAGGTATTTGAGTTCAAAAGTACGTCCGGTGAATGCCAATTTTTCAGTCATAAGAGGCACCTAGTAAGTAATTATTACTATAAATTAACTTAATTTGTAGTAACTTAATCTCATTCAAGATTATAGCTGAATTATTAAACACGACAACTCAAGACGTTGTAGAAGATGATATTCAATAGTTACTTTAGCAACCATTTTTCGCGTCTGAGAGCCTCGCTGAGAAAAATTAGGTTTTTTTGGCCAGAAATTTCCCAAAATTCCCAGTTGTGCACTTGACATAACGTCGCATTTATGTTATTTTATAGCTACCGATAATTAAGGCACAGCCATTTGTGATGTGATTGACGAGTATGCTCGTTTCCGTCTGCCATACATATGGGGCACGGGCAAAGCAGCCATTGCTGATGGCACTCATTACGAGTTGTACGAAAACAATCTTCTGGGGGAGCGACATATCCGCTACGGTGGCTATGGTGGCATTGCCTACCATCATATTTCCGATACCTATGTCGCACTCTTCAGTCACTTTATCGCCTGCGGTGTCTGGGAAGCGGTCTATATTCTCGATGGCTTGCTGAAGAATAAATCTGTTCTCCAGCCAGACACCGTTCATGGTGACACCCAAGGTCAATCTGAGGTTGTCTTTGGTCTGGCTCACTTGTTGGGTATTAAGCTGATGCCGCGGATGCGAAACTGGCACAAGGTGACCATGTACCGACCCGACAGGACGCTCACCTTTGCCCACATTGATGACTGGTTCACCCGGCATGTTGATTGGCAACTCATTGAAGATCACTGGCCGAATTTAATGCAAGTGGTACTTTCCATTCACAAAGGCAAAGTGTTGCCCTCCTGGCTGTTACAAAAGCTGCGTACCGATAACCCCAAGAACAAACTCTACCAGGCTTTCCGAGAATTGGGCTGTGTTTTACGAACCATGTTTTTGCTGGAATACGTCTCCAATACCCAACTCCGCAGAGAGATTCGAGCGGCCACGACGAAGATAGAATCATACAATGACTTTTTGCAATGGATCACTTTTGGGGGTGATGGCATCCTCAAATCCCGCGATCCTGTCGAGAACGAAAAGATAATCAAATACAAAGACCTGATCGCCAATGCGATCATGCTACAAAACGTGGTAGACATGACGGATGTGTTACATGATATGGCTCAAGAAGGACACAACGTGAGTCTGGATATTGTTGCTACCTTCAGCCCTTACTTAACGGAACATATCAAGCGGTTTGGGGAATATGTGATTGACCTAGAGACGATTCCTCCACCCTTACAACCCGACAAACCATTTCTTCCACCGGAGATAACCTCAGAGTGAGGGTATTGTTGTTAGCCCAAGTGGTTATTTTTCCGATGTATTACGAATTTATCCCATAGTTTGTCTGTTTCGGCCGTTTGTTGCACCACATCGGCAAAGGCATCCACCATCGTTTCGCTCATATCTCGATACTGGTCCTGGAGGTCATGCAGCCGTTGTTTAGCCTGGTGATGCAGCAGCCCCATGCGTTTGAGATACATCGTCACCAATTGGTCACGTGTGCGCACCTGCATCTGGTGCAACAGACATAGGAGCAAAGTGTAACGTTTATCGGCCGTCGTCACTCCCTTGATGTCGCTGATTTCCATTTGGTACGCCTGAGAAGCAAACTGTTCAATTTTGGTACTGGTCAGACCGGTGAGGAAAGGCTGCGGGTCCATCAGGCTTTCCAGCCATTCCAGGTGCTTTTCCCACTTGCCGACCCATTTCAGTGAAGCTTTGGCCGGCAAGGCTTTGAGTCGGGTAAAAGCCTGGCGCGTCTGCCCCTTTTCTCGCCCTGATAACCCATCCAGGATAGCTTTTTGTTCGGCGGTTAAAGCTGCCGTGACCTGAGCATAGAGTTGTAAATGCACTTGCTCGCGCAGATGGTTAACCAGTTTGTCTAACGTGGAGAAGGCCGGCAATTCAAACTGATGGCGCACGAGTTGCTCAATGGCCACATTGATCAGGTCGGCCGGGTCACTCATTGTCTCGGCTGATTGGCGAACAACCTGGATGACGATTTGCTGTCCCTTTTGTCCATAAGGTTTGACCTGTAAATAGGCCCGAATCGCCCGCCGGTAACGTTTTCGTGATGAATCCGGCAAGTTGATAACTTCATCAGGCACGTCCGGTAAGGATAATTGAGTAGCCATGTGCTGCCTGACTTGCGAGGGCACATCGTTTATCTGCGGCAGGTAGCCCAGTTTTTGAAATGCCTTCAACAAGATAGCCAGCGAGAGTTGCGGCTTCTGGCCGGATGCTTTGCCCCGGATAAAATCGCTTTCGGCTTCCGTGAGGGTGTAAAAATCTGCTAATTCCTGCTGGGTGAAGGTTTGTTTGAACCGTGGATAGGCAGTGCGTTCAATCGCCGCCACAACCACCCTCCTGACACCATCTGGCACCACCGATGGTGCCCAGATAGAGGTGCTATAACCATGAAAACATGTGTTAAACTACATCTGGGATTGATATAAAAATTGCTGAAAATTATATCAACAGCAGGGTGAAAAAAGCACGAAAAACATGTTTCTTTTGTAATGAGGCATCATGGCTCAGAAAGTTATTGGCTATATCCGCATCAGCACCGACTAAACAGGATTTGGAAAAGCAGCGTCATCTTTTGCTGGAATCCGCCCAGAAACAGCGGCTGATCGTGGATGAATTTATCGAAATAGAGGTTTCATCGCGCAAAGGTGCGGCTGAAAGGCGAATTGATGAGCTGCACACCAAGTTGGGAGAGGGGGATATTTTGCTTGTGGCTGAACTGAGCCGCCTGGGTCGTGACATGCTACAAGTCCTCAATATCATCAACGACTTGAGTAACCGCGGCATCAAAATCACCTTTGTCCGCCAGCCTGAACTATCCACCACAGGTTCGCACGGCAAGCTGCTGTTGGCGATTTACAGTTACTTTGCCGAAGCAGAGCGAGAGTTCATTTCGATGCGGGTCAAGCAGGGTCTGGCGGCTGTAAAGGCCAAAGGCGTTAAATTGGGCCGGCCAAAAGGCAGCCGCAATAAAGAGCGCGTACTGGATGCACACCGAGATGAGATTTTGAAATATTTACGGCGTGGGATTGATTTAGCCAGTGTGCGGAAGTTGATTAATCCCGAACTCGATCAACCTCTCTCTTATAACTCGTACAAATACTTTGTGACACAGGACTTGGAGTTGTTAGCGGCCTGGCAAAAATCATAATAGAGACCTTTTTGAAGGGGAAGAGAAATGGCGTTTACCCAAGAAGAATTAGAGCAATATCGAAAAATCGTCAATGCCTATATCGAAAAACGTCGCCCACCCATGCACCTGCGCCATCAAGCCGACTTGTCGTTCCGCATTAAAAATCAAAGTATCGAGATATTTGACATTCGACCTCGGTTGGATGACCCGCTAAAAACAGTCGAGATTCCCATTGCCAAAACGACGTGGGTCAACACGCAAAAAGTTTGGCGTATTTTTTGGCATCGAGCCGACATGAGATGGCATCGTTACGCACCTCTACCTCAAGTCAAAACTCTGGAAGAATTTATTGATGCAGTGGAAGCTGATGAGTATGCTTGTTTTTATGGTTAATATCTGATCTCCTTCCCAAAGTGAACCATTTTTGCCCGTATTACGTATTTACGCCATAAAGCTCTGTTTCCGGCGAGCCGACAGGTGCAACCCGTCTTTATCCGTGCGAAATTGTTCAATTTCAGCGCCGCCTCTCTGGTTGTAGCGTACCATGAGTGCCCTTTTAGAAGGGAAGGTCATGGTGGTGACATAGTAAGAATGCTTCCAAAGCCCCTTGTGCCAGCGCTTTTTGAGGACCACCTCAATCGGATGACCGAGGTCAAAGGGCGGGTCAACCCAACCGAGATAGCTTTGCCCATCGTAGGCATCCCAACGAGAAACAAGGGGAGCCAGCGCTTTGGCTCGCTTACCGGAAAAGCCTTTGCCCAGCACCTGATAGCCTCGCGCTAGCAACCAGGACAGGTTTTCATCAGTACCAGAACCACCGTCGAGACGGTAAAGTGTCCGTTTGCGTTCCTTTGACCCTAACTCAAATGAACTTTCAACGCTTAAGACTGCTTGTTGAAGACATTGCATGGTCAACTGGTTGCCCGGAAACAGGTCAGACCAGAGGGTTTCGTGGTAGGAAACGGCATTTACCCGTGCCAATTGGCGCACAAGGCTGTTTTTTTACCACTGGCATACCCCTTTTGGCCGCCTTCGGCTTGTTCTCCACAGGGTAAGGCGGATAAATCAAAGTCCAATTCCAAAAAGGCACGCCAATCATGCTGCCGGGTTCGGCTACTGCGGTCACTAATTTGGCGCACCGCCGTCTCTAATGGGCTGAGATTCATTTGAGTTAGCTCATTGAGTGCCCGCGACAGGGTGGATTGGTCAGCAAAGTGGGCGATTCGTTTGACTTGTGCCAATATTCGCTCTGGGCGAAGTTTCGTATTGACCATTGAAATGTACTCACAACCCGCCAGCATACTCAAAACGACCTGTTCTAGCTTTTCAGCCAACGTAAAATCCCCTGTTTTAGCGGCTGAGGTCACTGATTGTAAAGGTTCGAGGACGTTTTCTGCTTCGTAATAAGCAATCAAGGCAGCTAACGGGGCATATTGTGTATTCGTTAATTCCTGGGTTAGACCAAATTGTAGCTTCATCATTCCACTCTCCTTTCGACCTAAGTCAAATGAACTTTTGGAGAATGGTGGCACAATCGTGCAAAATGGCCTAATCAACGGGCAAAATTGCAATAGAAATGCCCTCTGTTTGCATCAAAATGCTCAATTTGAATAGAAACTGCCTCTGTTTGCACGAAAACGTGCAAAAATAAGGTGTGAGGTTTAGGCATATCAATCGGTATGGTAAGTTTCGTTTCGATATAGGTGATGACCTGGCCCCATCCGGCCTGCGTCCACTACGATCTGACTGAGCGAGCCTTAGCGTACGTTTTCGTCCTTTTGCTCCAAAAACGCCTCGTTGATAGCTTCATCGTTGAGGCTAAAGGTGCTGCCCACCTGCTGCCCACCACTGGCCGCGTCATACAGTTTGAATTGCAAATCGTAGCTGCCGTCGGCCGGGTTGCCGTTGTCGGTTAATACACCTTGATAGGTGAAGGCGGTGCCCAGGCTGCTGCCGGTTGGTGCGTTGGCAGTGGTGGGGGCACGGCCGTTTTGGGCCACCACCCCCATCGCCAGGGCAGCCAGCACCAACCCAATCAAAAGGATCAGGATAGAGACGTGTCGGCTCTTCATCGGTTTTTCTCCTATTTGAAAATAAAAAGAACGCAAAGGCGCGAAGGTTAAGTGCAAGTATTGTAACGGGGGAGAAGGATTTGTCACGTTTTTAGGGCACGAATTTGATTTGTAGGGGCGAGGCGGTTGGGAAGATCGTGATGGGTTCACCAAAACCTTGTCTCCAACCGCCTCGCCCCCATTTGGCGACAGGTTACGGCCGGTTGGAAGCAGGGCGAGGCAACCGGGGACGAGGTGTTTCTGCATGGCGCAGGTGTTGGCCGGTTGCCTCGCCCCTACGGGACACAATTGGTAGGGGCGAGGCGGTTGGGAAGATCGTGATGGGTTTACCAAAACCTTGTCACCAACCGCCTCGCCCGCATTTGGCGACAGGTTACGGCCGGTTGGAAGGAGGGCGAGGCAACCGGAGACCAGACCGTTCTGCATGGCTTGAATGGTGGCCGGTTGCCTCGCCCCTACGGCAAGTGCGGGGGGTTGGGGGTCTTGTGAGAGTTTTGTGAGACGGCCGTCCTACAATCCATCCAGCCGTAACTGTAAGCATTCGCAAAGCAGGTCAGTGATGGACGACGCGCACGATACCGGGATCATGTCCCAGTTTGAAAAAGAGGCACATTCTTTTGTCATCCGCATCTGGAAAGAGAACCGGGATGATGTAACCGTCACGGCCGTACCCCTCCCTCCCCTCTATCGCGGCTGGATTCGCCATGTGCAAAGCGACCAGCTTTACTACTTCACCGACACGGCCGAAATCAGCCCCATCGTCGCCCGTTATCTTCACCCGGACGCGGAACTGGATAACCTTTTTGAACCGATCCAACAGGAGGAGCAGCAGCGATGATGGGCGTAACGGCCGGGACCCTTACCTTGCCCTTTAGC
>Ga0224723_1002057_pt1 | contig 11454 bp, 9 predicted proteins | sample Balambano_FR2_Me_FD_161647 | JGI IMG/M metagenome (GOLD analysis project Ga0224723, IMG submission 161647) | Freshwater sediment microbial communities from Lake Towuti, South Sulawesi, Indonesia - Balambano_FR2_MetaG | ecosystem: Environmental > Aquatic > Freshwater > Lake > Sediment | place...
GCTGCCACAGCTTCGGCTTGAACCACCAGCCCCAGCACGTCCACACACACGCGATACCGACGCGGCGCGCGGCGGGCAGCGCAAACGGCAGACTGTGATAATCGCTGTGAATGAGGTGGATGTTTTCCTCGCGGGCGAGCCGTTCGATGCGGCGGGCAATCGGGAACCGCATCCACAATGACGGGATGAAGTAGGTGGTCGCGCCGCGCCAGGGCGTGACATGCACCTGCCAGCCGTGCGCCCGCCAGCGTTCGCTCAGCTGTCCTTCCGCAGGGACGAGCAGATGCGGACGATACTGCTGCGGGTCAAGCTGCTCCACCAGCGTCAGCAGCGAGGTTTCTCCACCGCCCAGCCCCGTGTAAATCGTGACAAAGAGCAGGTTACGCGCCACTGAGAATCACCAGCGCCAGCCCAATAAACAGGATGATGGACAGAAGCGCCTTGCGCACTAAATCGGTGCGTGTGATGCTTTCATTAAAGATCGTCGGCGCAAGGGTCGTCAGCAACCAGCCGACGAGAATGGCATAGAACGTCTGCACCCCGCCCACCACGTTCACGAGCGCGGGCGGACCCAGCGTGAGCGCCTGATTGCGCAGCGCTTCCGACGCCAGAAACAGGCTTTCGCTGACGATGAGAATAGCCAGCGCCCACTTGCGCATCTCGACCAGCGAGCGGTTGAGCGCGCGGCGATACGACGGCAGCAGCGTGTAGATCAGTACGGCACCAATCCCCTGCCCGATACCCTGATAAAAGACCACGCTCCCCAGCGGCGGCGGCTCCGGCAGCTGCGCGATTGCCAGACTGCGAATGGCAACGAGGAACGCCACCAGCACCATCAGCCAGAAGGCGGGCGATGGACGCAGCCGCCCCGCTTCGGGTTGCAGCGAAATGGCGAAGCACGCACCCAGAATCAGCCAGAAGCCGATGAACTGCTGAAGCGAGATCGTCTCACGAAACACTATCCAGCCAAGTATTAGTACGAACACAGGCATGACCTGAAAGACGATGATGACGACGCTTGCCTGTTCCATTGACACTGCGCGAAAATAAAACAGCGCGCCGATGATGACCATGACGCCAGAGCCGACCAGCAGCAGCGCGTCGCTTTGCAGGATGGGTTCGATTGCGCCGAACAGCCACATCATCAGTGCCGCCAGAAAGCCGACGCCCCCTGCGAACAGCACCATCGCCTTGGGGTCTGGCACTTCGCGTTCAACCAGATATTTATCGATGAAGTTGACGATGGTGAGGATGGCGGGAACGGCAAGCGCCAGCGGCAGCCATGCCATAGAGTTGTCCAATTGTTGTTATGCGGGGCAACCAATATCTTATGAAGAAGCACCTTACCCCCGTCCCCTCTCCGTAAACGGAGAGGGGCGCACAGTGCTGCTCACGCAGAGTCTATGCGGGGTGAGGTAAAAAGGCTACCGCAGGCGGGCAGCCAGCTCGTTGAGACCGCTGCGCACGCTGCCATCGACAACCCGGTCCGCGCTGCGGATCACCAGTCCACCGAGAATGTTCGGGTCAACCGAGAATGTCACGTTGTCTGCACCCGTTTCATTCTTGACCTTCGCCTGCTCGTCGTCACTCAGCGGCATCGCGCTGATGACTTCGACCGACGAACCACGCATCGCTTTGGCGGCTTCCGGCGTCTTGCTGAAGAAGTCATTGATCAACGCCGACTGCCTGTTACCGTCGAGGTTGTCACCGATCAAGCGCTGGGCAACGGCAACGGAGATGTTTGCCACCTGGCTGCGCATTTCCGCCAACTGCTTGTTGCGTTCCTCTTCGCCGCGCGCGCGCGCTTCCGTGCGGATGCGCTCGGCAGCCTGGTTCGCTTCCGTCACCACTTGCTTGGCGACTTCTTCCCCACGACCGCGCGCCGCTTCGATTTCGCGAGCAGCATCCGCACGGGCAGCAGAGAGAATCTTCTCGGCTTCGGTTTCTGCGTTATGGCGCGCGTTTGCCGCTGCCGACGCATCTTCCAAACCCTTCTGAATCTTGGCGCTGCGCTGGTCAAGCATGTTGGTCAAAGGCTTCCACAACATCGAACGCAGCAGCAGGAATATCAGCAGAAAGTTCACGATCTGTGCGATCAAAAAGCCTGTGTTGATGCCGAGTGGCGTCAACGGATTAGTGGCGGGTTCTGCCGCGACCTCAGTAGTTTCACCTTCCGCTGCCTCGCCTTCCTGAGCAGTCGCAGCGGGTACCAATACCAGCGCGCCCAGAAGCATAACCAGCAGCAGCAGGGAGAGTATCTTGTTACGACGCATACAAATCACTCCTTGTCGTGCAAAAGACTAAAGCACGAAGAGGACGATTAGCGCCACCACGAGCGCGTAAATCGCAACGGCTTCGGCGAACACGATGCCCAGAATCATGTTTGCCTGAATTTGTCCTGCTGCATCAGGGTTACGGCTGATACCCTGCAAAGCGCCCTGCACGAGCAGACCGATGCCGATACCCGGACCAAGCGCGCCGATCATGGCAAGACCTGCGCCGACTGCCTTCAGACCCGTTTCGATACTTCCTTCAATCATCTTCCACATTCCTTTGCTTGTGCTTCTGCCAATGCAGTGTTTACCAGAGAAAATTAGTGCGCGTGCGCTTCTTCCGCGTGTTCGTCATGATGCTCTTCGTCGCCGTGATGACCTTCCATCGCTTGCGCCGAGAACACAATCGTCAACACCGCGAACACGAACGCCTGGATCGTTGTAACGATGACTTCCAAGCCGTAGAAAACAACCGGCAGAAGTGCCGCGACCAGGAACGACATAACTGCCAGCAAAATACCGCCTGCGAACATGTTGCCGAAAAGACGGAAGGCAAGGCTGATGATCTTGCCGATTTCCGAGACAATCTCAAAGAGACCAACCAGGAAATCAATGGCTCCCAGCGGCTTTGTCTGCATACTGCCGAGCGCGTTGATGTTGATGAACTTCTGGAAGTAGGCAGGTCCCTGTGCCGCGACGCCGAACACCTGGATCGCGAAAAAAGTCACCAACGCCAGACCGATTGTCAGGTTCAAGTCCGTCGCCGCGCCACGCACAAACGGCGTGACAACCAGCACGTAAGGCAGTGCGCCTTCCCGGAGCTGTTCAGCACTGAGCGCAAACGACGCCTCTGGATAAACGCTTTCCGTCACTTCCAATCGCAAGGTATCAATGCGCGCCTGACGTTGTTCCTCTGTCAGGGCAGGTTCAGCGTCAAGCTCTTCCAGCAGATGTGCCTCTTCCTCTTCCAGGAGCGCGGCGGCGGCAGCAACCGACTCCTTGGATGGCTTGAGTTCAGGGTTTTCCTTGAAATGTTCGCAATGTTCGTAGTCTGCGTCGGTTGCGCGTTGTCCTGCGTCCAGACCCTGGTCAATGTAAAGCTGATACGCTTCGTTGCCTACCTGAACAGCGGGATAACCAGAGAAACCTTCGTGCGCACAGTGCAAGACACCGACCGTTTCCACGCCGGGCAGAAGTTTCATCCAGTTTGCTGCCAGCAAGAAAACGAAGATGCTTGCTGCAAGTGGGAACAACCAGTTGCGCACTAGAGGCGTTAACCCTGCAAAGCTCTTCGTCTGGTTGTACATGAAGTCGCCCACCATCTCGACCCATGCCTGGAAGCGCCCTGGCACTTCGCGCGTCCAGCCTTTGGAGGCACGCCAGGCAAGGAACGCAAACGCAAGGACGAGGATGTCTGCAAGCAGCATGGCGACAAAGGTGTTTGTCCAGCCACCGCCCGCAATGTTCGTAACCGCGTAACCGGGATCACTGGGCAACTGACCGCCAAATGCTTCACCCGGTACCGTGATGACGGGCAAACCCACGGCGACATTCTGCGAAGTCATCCACGAGGTCAATAACCCGCAGAGGACAAAGGCGAGAATGATTATGCCGAGTGCAAATAGACCACGTTGGGTTGTAGTCATCTCATCTCCCCTCTAAAGTCGTCGATCAAACCATTCAATGCTATACCTCCTCTTCGTCAGTATCACGACGGCGGGTTGACAGAGGCTTGCGAGGCGGTTGAATTTGCTTCACCGCACTCAATGCTACCCGTACCATCACAAATAAACTTATCGGTATACTCAGCAGGAGCAAACCGACCGTAAAAGGTCCACGCTGCCCTGTTTGCGCATCCAACCATAAACCAAGCAGCAGCGCGCCAAATACCAACACGAGACTGAGACAACCGCTTTGAGCTGCAAGAACCGTCAGCGTGATGTTTGCAATGCGTTGATTGGGGTTGTTTTCTGGTTTATGTTTTTCCATTCGCGAATTTTATCACAATCACGAGCAAAATCCCAACACCCCCAAATGTGAGAACTGGATGAAAGAAATCTTTTACCTGGCGTCCTTGGCGTCTTGGCGTTTAAATCAATTGAAACGCCAAGATGCCAAGAGGACTCAGCCCATCGGCAAGACGGCGCGCACGCCCTGGATTGCCCAGTCGAACACAGGCGAAACGCCAAACGTGCCGAGCAGGATGACCGCCACCGTCGTCAACCCGATCACCCAGGCGACCGGCTGCGAAATTGCAATCGGCTTGTCTTCGTCCGCGCTCTGGTCCACGTACATGACTTTGACGATGTACAGGTAGTAGTACAGACCGATGATGGCGTTCAGCACGCCGATAATCGCCAGCCAGACGAGGTTCGCTTCGACGGCTGCCTGGAACAGGAAGAACTTGCCGAAGAACCCGGCGGCAGGCGGCACACCCGCCAGCGAGAGCAAGCCGATGGTCATCGTCAGCGCCAGCCACGGGCTGCGGCGGCTCAACCCCGCAAGGTCGCGGATGTTCTCGCTGCCCGTCGCCTCGCTGAACAGCACAATCACGGCGAACGTCAGGATATTGGTGAAGGTGTACATCAGCATGTAGTAGCCGATGGACGCGACCGCTGTATCCGGCGCTGCGGTCAGTGCCGCCACACCGATGAGGGCGTAGCCTGCCTGCGCAATCGATGAGTACGCCAGCAGGCGCTTGATATTCGTCTGCGCCAGGGCGATCACGTTGCCGAGCGTCATCGAAATGACGGCTACGACCGCCGCCAGATTTGCCCAGAAACTATCAATCGGCAGCCCGTTGACGACCAGCCCTGCGGGGAAGACTGCCATCAGGAAGCGCGTCACCAGCGCGAAGCTGGCGGCTTTGCTCGCCACGCTCAGGAACGCGGTGACGGGCGTGGGTGCGCCTTCGTAGACATCCGGCGTCCAGAAGTGGAACGGCGCGGCGCTGATCTTGAAGCCGAAGCCGACGACGATCAAGGTCATCGAAACGAGGATAGCAAACGGATTGGCGACGAAGGCATCGCTGCGAAAATAGGTGGCAATAGCGTCAAAACTGGTCGAGCCAGTAAAGCCGTAGATCAAGCTCAAGCCATAAAGCAGGATTGCCGACGCGAACGAGCCGAACAGGAAATACTTCATGCCGCTTTCGGCAGAGCGCAGGTCATCGCGGCGGAAGGCGGCGAGGACATAGAGCGGGATTGTCATCGTCTCCAGACCAAGGAAGACCATGATCAAATCTGACGCCCCTGCTACCAGGCAGCCGCCCAACGTCGAGACGATGATGATGAGGTAGAACTCACCCTTGCGCCCCACGCCCTTGCTATCGACCGCCATCAGCGCTGTCAATGCGCCCGCGCACAGCACCATGACTTTGAAGATTTGTGCCAGCACGTCATGGCGCACCATGCCACCCCAATACAGCCCTTCCCACGCGCCGAGTCCGTCCGGCGTAGTGGTCAGTATTTCAGGTGAACGCGGCACGGGAAACCACAGCAGCAGATACAGCAGCGCAATCGCGAACAAGCCGACGCCCGTCACAACCGCAAGGTTGCGGCGCTGGCTTTCCGGCAGGCGCAGGTCCAGAAATAGAATGACGACCGCCATGATCGTCAAGCCAACCTCCGGCGCGATTGCCGGCAGACTGGCGAGGAAGTTAAACGATGAGTCCACGATCACCTCACTTCAGTAGACATCGGCACGCAGCCGGAGTTTCCAAGTCATTCATCAGGTTTGCTGCAATAAGTTCCGATTATATACCGCGACAGTACTCCAGCCGTGTCCTTCCGCATGGAAGACGACACTGACAAAATTGTCCTGGTCTACAATGTCCGAATAATCCACCCACATCACCAATAATTCGGCATCAGAGGTATCCTGTAAAGTATCCAAACGTTCGATCAAATCGGGATCGCCATCGCACAATTCGTCGGCATAGACCCACATACCTGGTGTACAAGCAAACAGGTGTGTGAGAAATGCAGGCTGATAAAGCATCACGTCAGCGGCGAAATCATCAAACTGTTCTTCGATTGTTTGTGCTTCTGCCTGTTTCGTCCTCTTCATTTGACCAGTGCCTTTAACTGCTCAACTTCTTCCGGCGAAGCGGGTCGTATTGTACCATTTTCAACCCGCCGCCGATGTGCCGCTTTTGTGCGACTGTTGATACTTGTGACGATCACGCCATCTGCACGAAAGATATGCTCTCGACTTTTCCCACCCCGAACCACGAACAATCCGTTTTCGACTTCGATAAAGACATCGGCAATACGCGCCTGTCGCAGATCACGTATTGCCGTCGAGACACGCCGCCCCTCTCGCGCCCGCCGTTCGGCGTGTTTGCTGCGGCGTGGGCGTGGCACATCATTCTGATCATTCACGCCGATGCCTGTCCGGTACTGAACGACATGTTGTTAAGGAACACCGAGTATCGCCAGCGCAGGTTTGATCGCCGTCTGCAACATGACTTCCATCACGCCCGGCGCAATGCCCAGGATAATCAGCGGCGCACCGAGCAGGATCAGCACGAACCGTTCGCGCACAGTGATGTCGTCCACGTCAGGATATTTGGCGCGGTCGAAATCGCCCAGGAACACCTGCCGCGTCACGCGCAGCACATACGCTGCTGTCAGGATGATGCCGAGCGCGGCGATGATGACCAGCACCGCGTAGTAGTTCGACAGCGTAAAGCCGCCAATCGTCAGACTGATGTTTTCCGATGCCTGGAACATGCCCGCGAAGATCGGGAATTCAGCGACAAAGCCACTGAGTCCCGGCATACCCATGCTCGTCAGACCACCAATGATGAAGGCGATGCCGACCCAGGGCATGACCCGGATGAACCCGCCCAGACTCGGCAGGTCGCGCGTGTGCGCCCGGTCGTAGACCATGCCGACGCAGCCGAAGAACAGCGCTGTCATCGCGCCGTGACTGAACATCTGCAAGCCCGCACCCGTCATGCCCGCCACGTTCATGGTCGCAAAGCCCATGCTGACCAGCCCCATATGGCTGACGGACGAGAAGCCGATGACGTACTTGAAGTCGCGCTGGCGGAAGGCGATGAACGCCCCGTAGACGACGTTGATCAGCGTCAGGAAGACAATCCAGGGCAGATGTACCAGCGCACCTTCCGGCAGCAGTTGCACACCGACGCGTAGCGCCGCGAACGCCCCCAGCTTCATCAGCACGCCTGCGTGGATCATCGAGACGGCGGTCGGCGCGGCGACGTGACCGTCGGGCGACCAGTTGTGGAACGGGAACAAGCCCGCCAGCACCGCGAAACCCAGGAATACGAACGGGAACCAGACATGCGAGAACGGAATATCACCGAGCAGCGGGATGTTGAACGCACCCAGTTCCGCCGCGCGCATCATGTGCGCCACGCCAAAGCTGTATGCCTGGTCGCCCGCTGCGATCAGAGTCGGGTTATCCGTGAAGAACTGCCCCGCCACAAAGTACATCGCGATCACGCCGACCAGCGAAATGACCGAACCGATCAAGATGTAGAGCGTCAGCTTCATCGCCGCATATTCGCGCAGTTTCACCCAGCCCCATGTCGCGATCAGCAGGTACATCGGGAAGATAGCGAGTTCGTAGAAGAAGAACAGGACGAACAAATCCAGGGAGACAAACACCCCCAGGACACCCGCAACGAGCAGCAGGAAGAACGCCATAAACTCTTTCGTGCGGTCTTCAATCTTCCATGACACCAGCACCCCTGCGACCGCCGCCATCGACGTGAGCAGCACCATCGGCACGCTCAAACCGTCCACACCCAGGTGATAGCTGATACCGAGCGTCGGGATCCAGTCGATGCGCTCTTCAAACGCAATCGACGACTGGAACATATCGCTGGCGGATGTTTCGCTCTCGCCTTGCGCGATGAGTTCTTGCTCGGCGATGATGGTCGTCGCGTTGTTGTTGTAGTTGACATACACAAACAGGCTCAGCCCAAGCCCGACCGCCGCCGCTGTGATGGCGATGCCGCGCGCCAGATCACGCTGATCCTTGTTCAGGAACAGGATGATGACCGCCGCGATGATCGGGACGAAGACGAGCAGGCTTAAGACGGGAAATCCGATTGCTTCCATATTGCACCTTTTAGACGCCGCCCAGCCAGCTCGTGACCGTTGCGTTGATGACCGAAAGGACCCAGTTCGGCGCGATACCGATGATCAGCATCAGCACCACCAGCGGCGCAATGGCGATCAGTTCGCGCGGTTCAATTTCCAGCCGCGTATTCTTCCACGCCATATTGAACGGACCTTGCAGCAATCCGGCGATACCGCGCAGGATGTAACCGCCCGTCAGCAGCAGACCGAGCATCGAAATCACCGTCAGCACTGTGAACACCGGGTACGCGCCGCGCACGACCAGGAACTCGCTGACGAAGCCGTTCAAGCCTGGCAGCCCAAGACTCGCCATGCTGGTGAAGATGAAGATACCGCCGTAAATGGGCGCACGTACCCAGAAACCGCCGTACTGCGTCATATCGCGCGTGTGCGTCTTGTGGTAGATCGCGCCTGCCAGCAAGAACATCCCTGCCGAACTCAAGCCGTGATTGAACATCTGCATGACCGCGCCGTTGGTGGCGAGGATGGCGCTCTGCATCGTTTCAGGATTGACGCCGCCATTCACGAACGCCTCGCCATATGCCAGCGCCGCCACCGCAATGCCGAGCGCGACAAAGCCCATGTGATTGACCGAGCTGTAGGCGACCAGCCGCTTGATGTCCGTCTGCCCGTAAGCAGCGAACGCGCCGAGGACGACGCCGAGTACCGCAAGGATGGCAAAGATGGTCGCCCAATTGGTTTCGATGAAGCCAAACAGGTCAATCGGCGCGACCCACACGTCCGGGAACAGCGGAATGACCAGGCGCAGGAAGCCATACGCGCCGAGCTTGAGCATCACGCCCGCCAGCAGCATCGAGCCGGGAGTCGGTGCTTCGCCGTGCGCGTCTGGCAGCCAGGTGTGGAAGGGCCACACGGGAACTTTGATACAGAAGGCGATGAAGAAGCCGAGGAATGCCAGCGTTTTGACGGTGCTGACCGGGATGCCGAGGAATGCCTGATTGTCGGGATTGCCCACAAATTCGGGCCAGCGCGCCACCAGTTCCGGGATCGAGAACGTTCCCATCGTGATACCGATGAGCTGCGTCGCCAGCAGCATACCGAGGGTGCCGCCCATCGAGTAGATGAAGAACTTGGTCGAGGCGTACAGGCGGTTCGGGCTGCCCCACTGGTTAATCAGGAAGAACATCGGCACGAGGCTGAGTTCGTAGAAGATGAAGAAGATCATCAGGTCAAGCGCGACGAATACGCCCATCGAGCCAGTGGTAAAGAACAGCACCAACGCCAGGAACATATTTGGGCGCTCGTCAATCTCCCAGCCGATCAGGACTGCCAGCGGCGCGAGGATGCCCGTCAGCAGCACCATTGACGCGCTGATGCCGTCAATGCCGACATGCCAGCTTGCCCCGATTGCGCGGAACCAATCGACCTGTAGCACAAACTGGTAGCCCGCAGGGGCTATGGTGTTGTAGGCGAAGTAGACCGCCACGCTCACGCCCGCGATCACCGTCGCGAATACCAGCGCTGCCCAACGCACAAGTAACTTGTTCTGCGGCAGCAGCAGCACAATCAGCGCCGCAACTGCCGGGAAAAAGACGAGAAACGAGAGAACATCGATATTCAGAATTGCCATGCGGCTTTCCCCTTGTGGGCGTTCAACCGAACGCCCGCACGATTATGGCGATGCCTGTAAGACGCCCGACGACAACGCGAAGATGATACCGATCACCAGCGCCGCCAGCGCGATAATCAACATATACTGCTGGACGCTGCCCGACTGGATGCGGCGGAAGTAGCCACCGAAGCGCTGGATGAGTTCCGGCACACCGTCGCCCACGCCGTCGATCAGCCACATATTCAGCATCTTGATGATGTCGCCCAGCCAGGTGAAGACGCGACCAGTCAGGTGCAGAAAGCCGTCAATGACGCCCTTGTCGAGGAAGACATAAGCGACTTCGCGCGAGAACCATTGCAACGGCTTGACGATCACATTCGTGTACAGTTCGTCAAAGTAGTACTTGTTCTTGAGTACCGGGTAGATGGGACCCAGAATGGCGACCATCGGGTCGGGCTGCCCCGCCTTCAATGGCTTGCGCGCGTACATCCAGAAGCCAAGACCCAGCCCACCGAGCGCCACCGCGAACGACGCCAGCGGCGCGACGATGCTGAACGGCACCAGTTCCGGCTTTTCCAGCAGCGTGTAACCGAGAAACTCCTTGAACGGGATTTCGCGGTTGGGCGAGAAGATAGCGCTGAGCAGCGGGAAATCCGGGTGAACGCCGACAAAGCCCGCCAGCAGTGCGAACACCGACAGGATGATCAGCGGTAGCGTCATCGTGGCGCTGACCGCGCCCATGCCCAGGTTGGCATGTTTGGCGGCAGGCGTGCGCGGTTCACCGAGGAACGTCAGCGATAGTTGACGCGCGGTGTAGAAGGCGGTCATGAACGCCGCCAGCGCCAGACAGATGAAGACCAGCGCGTGCGGACCAAAACCTTCGCTCAGACCGACCCAGGCATCAAGCAGGATTTCGTCTTTAGACCAGAAGCCCGCCGTGATCAGCGGAAAGCCTGCCAGCGACAAACCGCCGATCAGGAACGTAATCCAGGTTACGGGCATGGTCTTCGACAGACCGCCCATGTTCATCATGTCCTGCGGGTCAAACGCGCCTGGCATTTGCGACGCCACGACCATCTGTTTGGCAGGTGCGGGCGCATGTCCGTGACCCTGATCGGCGGCGACGGCAATCGGGTGTCCATGCTCGTCGTGGTCATACACAAGCTGGTCATGGTCGTCGTGTTCATCGTGTGCATGGTCGTCATGCCCATGACCGTGCGCGTGTTCTACATGATGATGCCCGTGTTCCATGCCGTGAATGACTGCACCGGACGCCATGAACAGCAGCGCCTTGAAAAAGGCGTGCGTAATCAGGTGGAAGGTTGCCGCGACATACGCGCCGATGCCGAGCGCGGCGACCATGAAGCCGAGCTGTGAAATCGTCGAATACGCCAGCACTTTCTTGACATCGTTCTGCGCGACGGCAATCGTCGCTGCGAACAGCGCCGTGACCGAGCCGACGACCGCCATCAACATCAGTGGCGCGATGATTCAT
>Ga0224723_1002058_pt1 | contig 11454 bp, 10 predicted proteins | sample Balambano_FR2_Me_FD_161647 | JGI IMG/M metagenome (GOLD analysis project Ga0224723, IMG submission 161647) | Freshwater sediment microbial communities from Lake Towuti, South Sulawesi, Indonesia - Balambano_FR2_MetaG | ecosystem: Environmental > Aquatic > Freshwater > Lake > Sediment | place...
GTCTTGTGAACCTTCGTAGGCGGCAATTGCTCCATACTGGGCAAAGGTGCAGACGTTGGAGGTGCTGTGTCCCTGAATGGTGGTGACGGCGCGGATAATGTCGGGCGGGGCGGCAAGAAAGCCGATGCGCCATCCGGTCATGGCGTAGGTTTTGGCAAAGCCGCTGCTGACAATGGTGCGATCGTAGCTTTCGGGGCTGACGGCTCCGATGCTCAAGTGTTCTGCGCCGTCGTAGAGAATCTTTTCGTAAATTTCGTCGGCAATGACCCAAATGTTGGCTTCGACAACGGCGGCAGCGATGTCCCGCACTTGGTCAGGCGTGTACACCATGCCGGTCGGGTTCGAGGGTGAGTTGAACACAAACAGCTTGGTTTTGGGCGTGATTGCCTGACGCAGTTGTTCCAGCGAGATTCTAAAGCCACTTTCGATCGAGGTGGACACAATCACCGGGGTGCCGCCTGCCAATCTCACCATTTCGGGGTAGCTCACCCAGTAGGGCGCAGGAATGATCACTTCGTCGCCGGGTTCGATCACTGCCAGCATCAGGTTAAACAACGACTGTTTGCCGCCGTTGGTGACAATCACGTTTTCTGCGCCGTAGCACAAGCCGTTGTCGGTTTGCAGCTTTTTGGCGATCGTCTCGCGCAGCTTTGGCTCACCCGCCGCCGGACCGTAGCGGGTTTTGCCTTCGTCTATCGCTTTGTGAGCAGCGGCTTTGATGTGTTCGGGCGTTTCAAAATCTGGCTCTCCGACGCTGAAGCTACACACATCCAGCCCGTCTGCCTTCATTGCCTTTGCTTTCGAGTCGATCGCCAACGTCAATGACGGCGTGACTTGCTCTAACCGTGCTGCCAGTTTCATATCGTTTAACTAACGATAAAGGATGAAGGATGAGGGATGAATTAGGGTGTCTTCATCCCTCATCCTTTCTCACAATAGTCTACTGCGACGGCTAGAGACCTGTGAAGTTTTCAGGCAATCGTTACATCACATAGAGCGATGAAGGAGAACCGTGCCTCGCGATACACAGCACGATATGGGCTGTGATTCATCCCTCATCCTTCATCCTGGCTCTTTTCTACGCGATCGTTACGTCGGGCGACAAGTACACGTCCTGAATCGCGTGGAACAGCTTTACGCCTTCTTCAAACGGACGCTGGAAGGTTTTGCGACCGGAGATCAAGCCGCAGCCTCCGGCGCGTTTGTTGATCACGGCGGTGCGGATGGCTTCCGCAAAGTCGTTTTTGCTGGAGGCTCCGCCAGAGTTAATCAGTCCGGCGCGTCCGGCGTAGCAGTTGAGCACTTGATAGCGGGTCAGGTCGATCGGATGGTCAGAGGTCAGGTCAGAGTAGACGCGATCGTGCGTTTTGCCGTAGCTCTTGCCGGTTGCCTGTGCGACCGCTGCATAACCGCCGTTGACCTCCGGCAGTTTCTGTTTGATGATGTCGGCTTCGATCGTCACGCCCAGGTGATTTGCCTGTCCGGTCAGGTCGCCTGCCAAGTGGTAGTCTTTGTCTTGCTTAAAGGCACTGTTTCGTAGATAGCACCACAAAATTGTGACCATGCCCAGCTCATGCGCCCGCGCAAAAGCTTTGCTGACTTCTTGAATCTGGCGGGTCGATTCGGGTGAGCCAAAGTAAATTGTTGCACCCACGGCGACGGCACCGAGATTCCAGGCTTGCTCGACCGAACCAAACATCACCTGGTCAAACTGATTCGGAAACGTCAGCAGCTCGTTGTGGTTGAGCTTGACGATAAATGGAATTTTGTGAGCATACTTGCGAGAAACGCTGCCCAACACGCCCAATGTCGTCGCTACGGCGTTGCAGCCCGCCTCGATCGCCAGTTTGACGATATTCTCGCTGTCAAAATAAATCGGATTCGGCGCGAACGAAGCGCCTGCCGAATGTTCAATGCCTTGGTCGACAGGCAAAATCGATAGATAACCTGTATTTGCCAATCGCCCAAATGAATAAAGCTGCTGAAGGCTGCGGAGCACCTGAGGGTTACGATCGGTCTGCATAAAAATCCGATCGACCCAATCTGCTCCTGGCAGATGCAGCATAGCTTTTGAAACTTTTGCTTTGTAGGTCAGCAGGTCTTCCGCTTCTTGCCCAAGCTGAGCCTCGATCGACTCTGGTGCAGAAAGTGTAGTAACCACAAGATTGTCCTCAAAACTTTCCTCTAGCTTCCATACTATCGAGCCTGCAAAATAATCGCTCAGGCGCAACTCATTCTGCTACCAGCTTATAGAAAACATCTGCTTTGAGAATGAGTTTTTGATGAGAACAACCTGAGAGCATATCTGCGAATACGCTCCCAGTAAACCTCTAGCATGAATACCGGAAATGCCCCTTAAATTCCCTAATGTTGGGGGCTGCGGGCAAAAGATGGTTGATGCAGGAAGTCAGTGGCTCAAGAACTCTTATGATGAACCTGCTAAAACTAAATCAACGTCTCTGGTGCCGCCAGTTTCACCTTGACCTGACGTGATTTGTTGATTATTGACTTCAACTGCAAATGGTGTACCAGCAAGCTTGATATTGTAATCGGTTTTCTGGTTGGTGTAGCCCACGCTGGCAATCATTTCTCGCCCTCGATCGGTATAAATAAAAGCCAGCATCTGATTTTTGTTTTGCTTGTTGTCTCTCGCCCAAACCACCATATATTGTTTGCCCAAATAGTCAAATACTTTGGAAGGACGAACAGGCACATAGCGTCCTGCTTCTCCAAAGCTGACATCTAAAAACTTTTGTAGAGAGCTATCTTCGACAACTGCATAGCTGACCTGTTGTGCAGAAGTTGCTTGCTGATCGCCCTGACTCTCATCAACTGGGTCTTCTTTGCCACGATTGCGAAAATAATCAGTTGCTACCTTTGCACCGATCGCCCCAACCGTTGCGATTCCTGCTCCAACTAACACATTGCGAAGTCGATTGATGCCTGTAAAAGCTCCCTGTAGCGGGTTTGTCATAGATACTCCCAATTCCAGCGACGATCTGGTAATGTTTTGCCAGCTAATTAAGAATTTACGGGATTCGTTCGCAGCCAGAGCGATCGTCTAACAAAGATTTAAGCATTTTGGCAGCCCAATCACACAGCAGAATTCAGTTTTAAGAAGCTGTCATTAGAAAAGTTGGGTCAGACTGTTAAGCTTTTGTGAGCTGTGTAACAGAAAAATTTCTTGTGCCAGGATGGGAGAATGTCTGTAAAGCAAACTGAACTGTAGCGATCGGCTAAACTCTACTGGGTTTGGTGGGTCTCAAACAGCTTTTACCACAAGTTTTTGGGTTTGAGTGTAATCTATGCCTGCCTCTGAACAACCATCCGCGCGCTTCCGCTCTGCAACCGAATTTCCCAAAACGATCGACCACTTGAGCTTACCTGAAGCAACGGTTCTATACATTGAGATGCGAGAGTGTCTCATTTTTACCAATCGCAGTCGAGCACAGCTCGTTCGCCGCAATGAGGAGCACAAGCAGTCTGCAATTAAACTGAAATCTGACGTTGAGCGGCTCCAGGGGTTTATCGCCCAGCTCAGCCTTGAAAAAGAACAGCTCGCAGCCAGCAATCAGCTCATCGTCTCAGAGCTAGAGCGCGAGATTAATTCAATGGCATCCCATCTCAACCAACTGTCAGATGCCTTTGACAAAGTTGCCGATGTCGAAAATTCATCACAGCTTCAGTGGGGAATGCTTTCTTTTCCCAGCCGCTTCATGAATTTCCTGCGTGCGGTCAGAGCGATCGTGCTATTTTGGCGTGACGAGCGCGGCGATGAAGGGACGGCGTTACCCTCAGGACAGCCACAGCTTCCTAACTCACCGATGCCAGAAGCTGATGCTGCCGATCGCCAGGAGCGTCCGCAAATGCATGACGACCCTGCTTCACGAGGACGCTCTTTGCTCGATCGATAAAATTATGGGTAAAAAACGAGTTACGCAGCTTTTAGAGCAGCTCAAAGACAATCAGCAGCAGGAATTGCAGAACGCTGCCGCCATTTTTACCGTTGCTCAGGTGGCAGTCAATCAGCTTCAGCAGGCGGCTCCAGCGGCGGCGGTGAATCTTGCTGACGATCGCATCAGCATTGCGGCACTTCCCCCTGCACCGATGTTGCTCAATCAGGCAGAACTGCTGCAACGCTACGGCTCTTACCGGGGCTGTCGTAAAGCAGCAAAAGCGCAAGGCATTAAGTTTAGTCGAACGCCAAGCTGGAAACAGCTTGTTGCTGCCTTCAGCTACGTTGAAGCCTGTCGGCAGGTGATTCAAACCTACGTCGCGGCTCACCCCAGCCCTGACCTGCGCGGTGTGTCGATCGAGCTAAAGCTGAATTGAGCAGCATAATATCCGCAGCGATCGACGGGCAATCAGGGATTCGCGCACAAAAGCAAGAATTTTATTGACTTTTTGCATCAGTCTTGTTCTGCCCCTCACCCCCCCCACTTGTAGAGGACTTCTGACCTTCAAGGTCTCTCAAGATTAAGGGATCTAGGGGGCGCTTCCACGATTCGTGCAAGCGGTCTATTCTAGCCAGCGAGAACTCCTGGCATCGACAACAACTGGTTGAGGTCATGGCTCAAGCGACCAACTGCACAAGACTGAGGCAATTGCCTAAAGCCCGTTGTTTTGGGGGTTGGATTTGTCAGTGACCAACGATCGCATTCCTTCCAGCGTCGCCGGAATGCTGCGGGGGTCCATAAACATCACCTTGCTGCTGCCGCTGCTGCCGATCGTCGATCCCATATCGATGTAGTGCTGCGCCATCAGGAATTGCAGTGCATCCCGTGCCTGCGGGTCGGTTTTGAGAATTTTGGCAATCACCTGAATGGCTTCTGCCGTCGCCTGCGCTTTGAGCACCTGCTCCTGACGTTGCGCCTGTGCTTTCAGCACGATCGTCTTTTGCTGGGCTTCCGCATCGAGAATCGCAGCTTTTTGACGGGCTTCGGCTTCGAGCACGCGCGCTTGGGCATCGCCGTGAGCAGAGTTAATGGCGGATTCCCGTTCGCCTTCTGAAGTCAGAATGGCAGCGCGTTTGCGGCGCTCTGCCGACATTTGCAGCTCCATCGACTCCTGCACTGCTTTTGAGGGAACGATGTCTCGCAGTTCGACGCGAGTCACCTTCACGCCCCAAGGGTCAGTAGATTGGTCTAATTCCTGCAAAAGGATTTCGTTGATCTGCGATCGAGCTGTGAACGTGTCGTCTAGCTCCAGCTTGCCCATCTCTGCTCGAATCTGGGTCAGTACCAGATTTACCATTGCTGATTGCAGATTCTCGACCTTGTAGTAGGCTTTCTCCAGATCAAGAATGCGCCAGTAAACCACCGCATCAACCGTAATTGACACGTTGTCGCGGGTAATGCACTGTTGAGGAGGAATGTCGAGCACCCGTTCTCGGATCGTCTGCTGATAAACGACCTTATCCAAAAACGGCATTGTGAAGTTGAGTCCGGGCGTGAGCTTTTTGCCGTTATAGCGCCCCAATCGTTCGACCAGCGCTTCGTTTCCCTGATTAACAATTCGCACTGAACCTGCCAACGTCGAGCCACCCAGCACCAGAAAGATCAAAAACCCCCATAGGTTGCCCATATCAAAACTCCAAAATGGTTGAATGAAGAGAATCAAATGCCAGACTCATCGAACGTCGGCTCTGGCATCACAATCAAGGTGTTACCGCGACGGGTAACAACGTAGACTGGCTGATTGGCGGCGATCGTGAGGGTATCATCGCCGCAGCGCGCCTGCCAGGAATTGCCTTCGTAGAGCACCCGTCCTGTTTGCCCTGGTGCGATCACCGTTAGCGTTTGGGCTTCCTTGGCATCTTCGATCGACGCGTGGTTGCCCTGCGGCACCAGGCGGCGCGAAAGCACTGTCAGCACCACCGAAAACAGCAGCCATAGCGCCACCTGCGGCACAAACTGCGGAATTACCAGTGCGAGCAGTGCTACCAAAATGGCACTGATTCCCATCGTGAACTCAACAAATGCGGTGGGAAAGGCAAACTCTAGCAGGCAAAGACAAATTCCAGCAATCAACCAGAGAACGGGAGGACTCAAAACCATAGCCAAATATCAGTCGGGCAGTACAAATAGATTCAACCGTGACTGAGTCAATTCCAGACCCGGCGGTCAATGCAATGGCGAATGTTGTGGGCAACCGTAGCAGCGATCGACTCGGTCAGGCGGGGTCACACAGGCAAGGCGCTGCATCTTGAGAAAGCTTAACCAACATCTGTTGAAAAACCTTACAATAACAGGCTTGCATCCCAGTTCAATCTATCTTAGCCTCCAGTTACCTGCCTACTCTGCGATTTGTTAGCGTTCCCTGGCTGCCCCATGAGCAATCCTTTGACGATTCAATGTGCGAATCCCGCCTGTCTGCATCCCGACAATGCGCTGGGACAGCAAGTATGCGACCGCTGTCAGTCGCCGTTAGTTTACGTTTACCTCTGGGCAACCGGAGCCGATGCAGCTCAAATCATTCCCGGCATGAGGGTGGACGATCGCTATGTCGTGATGGCTCCCCAGGTTTGGCTGGATACGCAGCCAGGACAACCGCCAGCGGTTCCGGCGGTGCTGCCCGATCGCGCCCTGCCCTATTTGCATCTTTATCCGCAGCGGCTGCATCTGCCGGAGATATATGGCTTTCAGCAGCAAGCAGAAGACTTGTTGCTGCTGCGATCGGCGATCGATCCATCTGGCAAACTTTTGCCAGCGCTGGGGGCGATCTGGGCGCAGGTGTCGTCGGTGCGTCAGGTCAATTGGTTCTGGCAACTGATGCAGCTCTGGACACCCCTCGCGGCTCAGGGTGTTGCGGCGAGTCTGCTGCTGCCAGAAAACCTGCGCGTCGAAGGCTGGCGAGTGCGGCTGCTTGAGCTGTATGCCGATCGCCCAGATGACCCGCCGTCACTCAAGCAGTTCGCCAGCGTTTGGCAAACCTGGATCAGCAAAGGCGATTCTCCAGTCGTACAGCCGCTGCAAGCGATTTTTCAGCAGATCCAGACGGCAAATTCAGAAGCAGGACTCCAGACCGCTGCGGCTCAGCTCAATCAGCTTTTGTTAACGCAAGCAGCTCAGCAACCGCTGCGCCTCAAGATTGTCTCTGCTTCGACGACCGGTCCGCAGCGCAGCCACAACGAGGATGCCTGCTATCCGCCGCCTGCACCCGTGCGGACAGACAGCGACCCGATCGTGCCGCAGTTGGCGATCGTTTGTGATGGCATTGGCGGTCATGCTGGGGGTGAAGTTGCCAGTCAGCTTGCGGTGCGGTCGCTCCAGCTCCAGATTCGGGCGCTGCTGGCAGAAGTGATCGAGCAGACCGAGCTAATGACTCCAGAGGTGGTAACTCAGCAGCTTGAGGCGATCGTCCGCGTGGTCAATAACTTGATTGCCTCGCAGAACGACACACAGAAACGAGAATCGCGTCAGCGCATGGGCACGACTTTGGTGATGGCGCTGCAACTGCCACAGCAGGTGATTGTCCCGCAGCAAGTAACCGCGTCTGGCGGAGTGGGCAACAGCCACGAGCTGTATCTCGTTCACGTCGGCGATAGTCGCGCCTACTGGCTGACCCCGCGCTATTGCCATTTGCTCACGGTCGATGATGATGTCGCAGCTCGCGAAGTGCGGCTGGGTCGGAGCCTGTATGAAGATGCGCTGCGGCGATCAGACTCAGGGGCGCTCACGCAGGCGCTGGGTACGCGAGACGCTGACTATCTGCATCCCACCGTTCAGCGATTTGTGCTCGAAGAAGACGGACTGCTGCTGCTGTGCTCAGACGGCTTGAGCGACAATCAGGTGATTGAGCAGTCCTGGGAAGAATCAACCCAGCAGATTTTTAAGAACAAGATGACGCTAGAAGCAGCGGTGCAGTCCTGGATCGATCGCGCCAACCAGCGCAACGGGCACGACAATACCTCAGTTGTGATGCTGCACTGTCAGGTGTCACCCGAATCGCCGCAGTTGTTTGAGCCGCCACCCTTGCCCGATACTGAAGCATCCGAGCTGTCAGAATCCTCTAGAGCGTTGCTTTATGGCGAAGCAGTGGCAGAAACCGCTGCCGACCAACCCTCCAGCGGCACTGCCGACCGTTCCAGTCAGTTTCCCCGACGGACCCTCAGCCCCTGGGCAATTCGCGCCGGTTCCGCGGTCTTGCTGCTGGCTGCCGGAATTTTGGGAATTGTGTCCTGGCAGCAGCTTGACCCAGCAGGATTCGATCGCACCTGGCAGCGAATTTTCCAAACTCCACCCGTTCAACCCCCTGCTTCAGAGCCTGCAAATCCAACGCCCGCATCCCCAGAATTGCCTCCTGCTCCTTGATGCTCTTGTTAGCCTGCTTATGCGCAGGTGGATGAGTAGAGTTTATAGCCAACTTGCTGCTGCCTAATAGCAGGCTGACGCATGGCTTGACAATTAAGCAAACGCTTAAGTATTCTTTGGTTAAGCATTCGCTTAATTATCTCTATGAGTCGAACAACTGCCAGTACCGACATTTTTCAAGCGATCGCCGATCCCACTCGTCGTGCGATTCTAGATCGTTTGCAGCGTGGCGAGCAGCCTGTCAAGCACCTTGCTGAACCCTTCGCGATGTCTCTACCTGCCATTTCGCAACACTTGCAAGTCTTATACGAAGCGGGATTAGTCATCCAGCAACGCCGTGGACGACAGCGCATCTACCGACTCAATCCAGCATCCCTCAAGCCAGTATCGGACTGGGTGAGCCAGTATGAACAGTTTTGGACGGCAAAACTGGATGCTTTAGAAGAGTATCTGGAGGAACAACCATGAACCAGGAGGTTGTGCTGGAAATGTTTTATTCCCATCCACCAGAGCGCGTTTGGCAGGCACTGACCGATCGCCGTGCTTTGAGTGTCTGGATGATGAACAATGATTTTGAAGCTTGCTTGGGGCATCAGTTTCGGTTTCAAAGTTATCCGCTACCAGGATTAAAAGTCACAATTTACTGCGAAGTGCTAGAAGTGGAAGCACCAAAACGCCTGGTTTATAGCTGGAAAGAGCATCCCTCGGATACAGCATCACGAGTGATCTGGACATTATTTCCAGTGGAAGGCGGCACCCAAGTCCGACTTCAGCATCGAGCTAAAGGTTCTGCGTCGATCGCTGTATTTGGGCTGCCAATCCCCGCTCGATCGATGCGTGAGGCGCTCGACTCTCAGCTCACATCTACGACAGCGCTCATCCATCCCTTACAGACAGCCTCTTCTAGCTCAAAAGCCGGCTTACATCCACCTTCAAAATTCCTGAACTACCAAATCAACTGGCATTACTGGCTGCAACAAAGATTACCTGGAGTATTAACGATGAGTTCAAATCAGCAGTTTCTGCAAAATCTATACGAAGCCTTCAACAACCGCGAGATTGAAACAATCATCTCAGTAATGCACCCGGACGTGAAATGGGCGAACGGGGTGGAAGGCGGTTTTGTTTATGGACGCGACGCGGTGCGCGAATACTGGACGAATCAATTTAAGGTGATTCAAGTGCAGCTGGAAACCTTAAAATTCGAAACGGATGAAAACAATCGAAATGTCGTGACCGCTCATCAAATCGTCAGAGATTTGCAGGGCAACTTGCTCGCAGACTCAACAATTCAACAAATCTTTACCATTGAGAATGGCTTGATCAGTCTTTATGAAATTGGCGAAACCGAAACCATCCAAGAGAGGATTCAAAAGACGAGAACTTCCAATGAGTAATTGGGAAGGCAGTTACAATTCGAGCCGTTGCTTTTATCGATCACAATGAAGCGGGGTTAGTAACTTCGGTCAGATTCTGTTACTAATGGCTACTTCACCAACCGCTCTAAATATCGCTCGATCAGCAAAATTGCCACAATATCGTCGATCGGTCGAGACACCGATCGCATCCCACGCGGCAGCAGGCGATTAAAGCCTCTGGGCGGATACATCTGCCAGTATCGATCGCGGGCTTCTAACGTGCTGTAGCGCTCGTCAACCAGAACCACCCGCAGCGCTTCTGGTAAAGCAGCCAGTTTCTGTTTCCACTCCTGAGCAGAGGTTTGATCGCCCATCACCAGCAGCGAAATGGGAAACTGCTGCCGCAGCGTATGAATCGTGTCGATTGCCGTCGCCGCCGCAACCACCTGATGGTAATACAGGTTGCGGTCCAGCCCCATCACCGCCAAACCGCATTTTTGGCGACCAGGGTCAAACCCTAAAATCATGGGCTGTCTGGGAGAACTGACAGATAAAGATGGCATGAATCGTCAATAAACCAAAAACCGAACAGGAGATATCTCGAGTAAAGGCGAGTCTTTTGGGTCTGACATCACCACTTTGACGCAACGTTATCACAACCGGGGCGCTGGCTCTGTGCTGAAAAGAACTTGTCCGTTTTGGACTGCTACCAGTTCAATTCGCAAGGGTCCCGCTGTTGAGGTGGTTTCAGCCGCAATCGCCTGAATTTGCACCCGCTGGTTATATTGCTGAATGCGATCGAAGAAGGCAATGATGGTTTCGGTGCGACCGTCGGCGATTTGAATCGTGTCGCTCAACAGTCCATCTTGACGCGCCCGCAACTGTGAGTTGACAATCAGCAGATTAAGGCGCTCAATCAGTCTGGCGTTGCTCATGGTGGTAGGGTCAACTGGCATTTCTGCCACCACCTCTCCTGCCAGATACACAATTTGGTTGCGAGCTGCAACCGCATATACCTGCACAAATTCTTCGCCCGCCAGCACGCTCGGTTCACCAACCACATAGTTTCCTTCTGAAAGAATGCGAACCACATACTCTCGACCGTCATCAATTTGCTCAATGAGCTGCTCTACAGCGGCATTGGTAATTTGAATCACCTGGCGATCGACATTTGTCGCACCGGGATTAATGCGACGAATCGCCGTTTCGTTCGCTTCGCGCAAAAGCTGTGCCACTGCCTGAGGAGCCGCTGCCGGATCAACCACCCGCACGACTCCCGAAGCCAAAGGTTCGTTTCGCAATAAAGCGACGTTGCCTTCGCGCAACCCTTGAAATTCGCGCTCTAAGTTCTGCACTGCTTGAACCAGGAACGTGCGCTGATTCTCTAAATCTTGCAGCAGTGCTTCTCGCTCGACGATCGCCCGGTCGCGTTCGGCAATGGCTTGCTCGCGTTCGGCAATGTCTCGATCGCGCTGAGCAATTTGCTGTCGAACTTGCTCTTGCCGCTCAATCAAAGCCTGTCGCTCAGTCTGCAGCTGTTGAATTTCACTTCGCAGCCGATTGGCTTGCTCAGACACCGTTTCCAGCAGCGTTTGAGCTTGCTGAAAGTTCGTCTGAATTTGCTGGAGCCGAGCCTGAGTCTGGGCAAGCTGAGCTTGAGAGCGATTGAGCTGAGCTTCGGTGCGCTCTTGCTGGGCGATCGACTGGCGCAGCGATCGATTAATGCGCGACAATCGCTGTCGGGCGGCTCTTTGCCGTCGAATCGCCTGGTTGAGTTCGCGTTC
>Ga0224723_1002059_pt1 | contig 11450 bp, 20 predicted proteins | sample Balambano_FR2_Me_FD_161647 | JGI IMG/M metagenome (GOLD analysis project Ga0224723, IMG submission 161647) | Freshwater sediment microbial communities from Lake Towuti, South Sulawesi, Indonesia - Balambano_FR2_MetaG | ecosystem: Environmental > Aquatic > Freshwater > Lake > Sediment | place...
ACCCCGGCCGATTCGGCCGGGGTCGTGTCCTCGTACAGTTCCGCCAACGGCGTCCTGCGCGCCTTCAACGGCGGGCTGGACGTAACCGAACTCTGCGAGCTGTCGGTCACGAACGCCTCGAACTGCTCGGGAACCATCAACACCGCGCCCGGGGTTCCGGTAGGTTCGCAGCCCGCCGGGTATTACCAGGTAACGGCCGTGACGGCGGATGTGGCCGAACTGCGCCTGCGCGCGGTCTACGGGACGCGCAGCGTCGAGGCCGTGTTCACGCTCGTGAAGGCCAAGGGCGGGGCGCAGGGCGCGCCGGGCGCGCCGGGCGGCGGGACGAACAGCGTGGGGCTCGCTCTCTCGCGCGAGGCGGCGATGGTGCCGTCCTACGCCGACGGGACGGTGATCAGTTTCACCGGGGTGGACGGCACGGCGCGGCTGTACGACGGCACGACCGAAGTCACCGGCACGGCGACGTGGAGCGCGACAGCCACGAACTGCACGGGGACGATCAACACCGCCACCGATACGCCCGTGGTCGGTCAGCCGCGCGGGTACTACCGCATCACGGCGATGACGGCCGATACCGCCACACTCGCCATTCAGGCGAGCTATGCGTCGAACACCTACAACCGCGTGTTCACGGCGACGAAGCTCAAGGGCGGATACGAAATCGTCGGTACGCTGCCGGTGACGAATCTGTTTCAGGGTCGGCTCGTGTTTCTCACGACCGACAACAAGCTCTATCGCTACACGGGCAGCGCGTGGACCGCGCAGGTCACTTCGACTGATCTCGTCGGCCAGCTCACGGCCGCGCAGATCAACGTCACACAGCTTTCGGCACTGTCCGCCAATCTCGGCACCGTGACGGCCGGAGTGGTTCAGGACATTTCCGGCACGACGAAGCTGGACGCCAGCAACGGGCACTTCATCACGAACAACGGCATCTTCATGAACGTGACCGGCAAGCCGTTCGGTTCGTCGAACCAGTTCATCGAGTGGTACGGGCCCAGCAAGGCCTCGCTGTCGCTGTGCACGGAGACGGACGCGAAGTTCTACAAAAAAATCGACGGCAGCGCCTATTTCGGCGGGACACTCTCTGCGGGTGTGTTGACGGCGGGCGCGCAGACCACGAACACCGCGCAGAACGCTTCGGTGACGACGGGCGTCTTCACCACAAACGGGAATACGAAGTCCGTCGTCGTGTCCTACTCCTACGTGGCGCTGGCGGGCGGGCTGTCTTCCGGGGACATCACGGCGACGCAGCAGATCAACAGTGCCGGCACCCCGCAGATGACGCTCGTGCTGGAGCGATCGAACGGCGTGAGCGGCTCGTCGTGGACACTGCTACAGACGTACAACGTTACCGGAACCTTCTTCTACGAGGAAGGGAACGTCAGCTTTGGGGAGCCCTACAACGCCCGAGCCGATGCGTTTCTGTCCAGCACGTTTCCGGACAACTCATCGGGCTACGTCGGTCAGATGCAGTACCGCGTACGCCTGACGGCCAGTAACGGACTCACGCCGACGTCCCATCTGGACGTCAACCAACTGATCTCGATTCAGTCCTCGGAGTCCTGAGCATGACGACGGTGTTCTGGTCGATTGCAGTCGTGGCCGCCTTCAGCGCGGTGTTTACCGCGCTGAAGTGGTGGGGCAAAGACACGCGCGGTGCGGTGCTGATCGCGTGTGCGGTAATCGCGGCGGCGTTCGTGCTGTTCACCGTGACGGGCTGCGCAGTTTCACCCGAACGACGCCCGTGGATGGAAGCCGGATTCGCGTACGACACACAGCACACGGTCGGGACCAACCCCGCGTGCATCGTCCGTATCCGTGCGCCCGTGGGGTTCGGCCCGTTGCAGCCGGACTGGCTGATCGTAGGGTACACGCATCACTCCTCCTGCCCGGATGAGCGGGACCGCCACACGATCGATCAGATCGAAGTCATCGCGAAGATTCCGCTCGGACGGCCGAAGTGATCGACCCCCAGATCATCCTCAACCTCGCCTTCGCGCTCGCCGGGGCGTTCGGCGGGTTCATCCTGCGCGCGATGTGGTCGGCGCTCACCGAACTGCGCCGCGACCTGCAGACGTTGCAGTCCTCGATCGCCTCGACCTACGTGCGCCGGGAGGACTGGCGCGATCACGCCGCGCGGGTGGAATCGATCCTGCAACGCATCGAGATCAAGCTCGACGGCAAGGCCGATCGGCCGTGATCTTTGTCAGTGCCGGACACTACCCGCGCGTGCCGGGGGTGTGGTGGCGAGGGATTCGCGAGCACGACGAGTGTGTGCCGTGGATGGGCGCGCTCGCCCGTCTGCTGCCGAACAGCGTGATCGTGCCCACGGGTCCCTTACAGGACAAGATCGCGTGGGTGAACGCGCGGGCCCGGTTCGAGGATATCGTGGTCGAAGTGCACCTGAACGCCGCCCCGAGCGGCCAGCCGCGCGGCTCTGAGACGCTGCATTTCCCCGGGTCGATCCGGGGGAAGCACCTCGCCGAACTGATCCAGTCCCGTCTCGCCTACGCCTTCTCGCCGAACCGGGGGGCGAAACCGGGGTACGTCCAAGGCGATCCGGATCGCGGGATCCTCGCGTTGCTGAAGCGCACGCGCTGCACGAGCGTGATCGTGGAGCCCGAGTTCATTTACTGGCCGGAACACTACCGGGGCTCACGCGAGGCGGGCTGTGCCGCGATCGCGGGGGCACTGAGGGACTTCTATGACGGATGACACTGAAATCACGTGGAAGGACTGGCTGCGCGGGGCGAGCCGATCGAAGACGATCGTGTTCGCTGTGCTGCTCGCCGTGGCGTCCACCCTCGAAGGGCAGATCGGGCTCTTTCGCGAGCACCTCGATCCGGCCACGGTGCAGATCGTGGGAACGCTGGTGTCCGTCGCGGTGGCGGTCCTGCGCGTGCTGACGACGGCTCCGCTCCCCCACAAGTGATCGCGCTCGCCCGGTATCTGCCGCTGGTCGCGGTCGGTGTAGCGGGTGCCGGCCTTGCGACGTGGGTGACCCGCTCTGTGTCGACCGCCCACGTCGCTTCACTGGAGCGGCAGCTCTCGGAGTGCCAGCTCACCGGGCAGCGGGACGCCGCCCTTGTGGCGGCGGCCGCCAACCGGCGACTGGCGGAGATCGAGCAGGGCGCGCGGGAACGCACGCAGAAGGCCGTGGCGGCGCTCTCGGAGACGGCGCGGCTCTCCGCCGAGGCACGCATCAAGGCCGCTCTGGCGGCCGCAGGAGGCGATGATGGGCCGTTACGCACGTGTCTCAGCTTGGATGCTGGCCGCCAGCTTGGCGGGCTGCGCCGTCCCGGTACGGGTCCCGCCGACACCACAGGTGATCGAGATCCCGGTGTACCAGCCGATCCCGGTCGGCTGTCGTCAGAGGATCCGGGTTTGGTGGCCGGACGAGGCGACGCTCGGTGACATTCTGCGGATTCAGTCCGAGGCGCTCGCCGCCTATGAACGGCAGGTGGAGTGCATCGAAGGGCTGATGCCGTGAGCCTGCCCGTGGCCGTTCAGATCATGGGCCACCGGGTGACGGTGCGCCGGGTGCCCGCCCGGGAATGGCGGCGACCGGACTGTGTCGCCTGCTACAAGGCCGACTAGAACGAGATCCTCATCAAGGCGCGCCGCAAGCCCTCGCTCGAATCCCACGCCTACTACCACGAACTCACGCACGCCATCCTCGGCGCGATGTCGCATCCGCTCTACGACGATGAACGGTTCGTCGATGCCTTCACGGGGCTGCTCGCTCAGGCCGCGGACTCGGCGGAGTACCCCTAGGCCACACGAGGACGCACTGCATGTCATCCAAACCTGCCACCCCACCTGTCAAGAAGGCCGCCGGTAAGTCCGTTGAGGACTTCCGCGCGCTGCACGACAAGTCCTACATCGTCCCGCGCAAGATTCGTGCCGCCATCGAGGCGCTCGGCCCAGAAGGCTGGGAGTACGAACTCGGGTTCCTGAAGCTCGCGGGGCTTTCTACAACCGACATGGCCGCCTTCCGCGATCAGTTCGAGGAATTCATCGTGAGCACTCCGGGACACAATCCCAAGCGCATCTGGGCGGGCAGTAAAGCGCTCGCCGAGAAGCTGCGGGCGATGGTGTAGTCGTGGCCCGCACCCTCGCCGAGTTCAAGTCGAACTTCGCCCCCGATCAGGAAGTCGAGCACCTGCGCGCGAAGGTGTCCGACCTCGAGGCGCGCCTGCGCAAGGAGCGCGACGCCACCGGAGAGGCGCGCCTGCGCGCGATCCAGCTCGCCGACGCCATCGAGGCCATCGAGCCGGTGAAGATGGTCTACAAGGCGGGCAAGAAGGCGAGCGCGCCAGTCACCTGCGTCCTGCACCTCACCGACCTGCATAACGGCAAGGTCACGACGCGGTCGGAAACAGACGGCTTTGGTGAATTCAACCCGGAGATTTTCACTCGTCGGCTGAACGAGCTCGGCGCGTATGTGCTCGACAAGGTCGCTGCTGTGCGCTCTGCGTACACCATCCCGCGCTTGCAGATCATCGGCACGGGCGACTACATCGAAGGTGAACTGCACCACGAGAGCGTGGCGACGAATGCCTATCCCGCCCCCCGGCAGGCCGTGGCCGCCGGGCACGACATCGGTTCGCTCGTGTGCCTGATGGCCCCACACTTCGAGTCCGTCGTCGTCGACATGCTCACCCTCGACAATCACGGCCGTCTCACGCGCAAGAACCAGAGCGCGCAGGGGGCGGAGAACAACTTCGGCTACATCGTCGCGAACTTCGTTCAGGCGCGCTGCGCCCGGCAGTCGAACGTCGAAGTGCGCATCCACGCCAAGCCGAGCGCGGTCATTGCGATCGGGAAGAAAGAGCGCTACCTGGCGATGCACGGCCACCAGCTCAAAGCCTGGGCCTCTATTCCTTACTACGGATTCGACCGCCGCCTGATGCTGGAAGCCCTCAAGCGCATGGACATCACCGAAGCGCGCTTCACGAAGCTGCTGACCGGGCACTGGCACGTCGCGACCGATACAATGTATTGGATGATCGGCGGGTCGCTGTCCGGCACGGACGCCTACGATCACGACTATGGGCGTCACGCGCCCGCGCATCAAACCTCGTGGCTCGTGCACGAGACGCACGGTCAGTTTGACTGGACACGGTGGTGGCTGACGTGAAAACAGCTCGATTCGCTCATTACATCCATGCCTCGATGATTTCTCCAATAGCCGAGGCTTCGTTCTGGTCGCTGGTTTCGCTCAACTTTCCGAGCGAGTGCTGGCTGTGGATCGGAATGGTCGACGGGCAGTACGGTCGCTTCAAGGTAGGGCGTCGCAGATACGCCGCGCATCGACTCGCGTATGCGCTCGCTTACGGACATTGCCCGGATGACTTAGTCGTGCGCCATACGTGCGACACGCCGCTTTGTGTCGCGCCACATCACCTGATCTTAGGTACTGACGCTGAGAACATTGCGGACCGCGATCAGCGCAACAGAACGGCGCGCGGCGAGTGCGGCGGCAATGCCATTCTTACCGAGTTGGCAGTTAAAGAAATTCGCTCTGACAGCCGGATTGCGCGCGTCATTGCTGCTGAGTACGGTGTTCACAAATCCACAGTTGCAAAGATCAAGTCGCGCGCAAACTGGCGACATTGCCAATGAACATTCTCGACCGCGCGGACGAGCTCGTCCACGGCGAGCGGCAGGAGGAGTACGGCCATCCGCTCGACTGCTTCAGCCGCGTCGCGAAACTGTGGTCCGCGATTCTGGACGTGAAGGTGACCGAGGAAGAAGTAGGGCTGTGCCTGATGGCCCTCAAGATCGCCCGTCAGGTGCATACGCCGAGCACGGACAATCTCGTGGACGCGGCCGGTTACGCCGAGACCGTGAACATGGTCATCGCCGAGCGCGAGCGGCGGGAGCGTGAGCCGTTTCGCTTCACGCTCACCGAGGCCGAGCCGCGGTTCGAGTACGTGCGCGTGTGCTGCGACTGCGGCGCACCGGCCGATCCGGCTTCGCACGTGTGCGGGGAGGGCAGTTAACGGTCGTTCGAGAAATGGCGCGCAGGGTCTTCCATTTCGTAAATCGTCGGGTAGTGCCTGAGCAACTCCATGGCTTGTTCTCGAATCGCACGCGGTATTCGTGGAGTGCGCTGTGGATAGATCAGCTTGACAAGAAACTCCCTTGTGGCGATCACGGCGCGCGTGCGCTCAGCGGGCAGGGTCATGGCGCATCTTCTGGTTCATTGATCGCAACCAGCTCTGAGCAAAGCTGGTTCATGGTCATCTCGGCGTCTCAGCGCGACAATCCACGTATCGAGCCCTTTAATTTCATAGCGCACGCTCTGCGGGTACACCCGGCCGGTCTTCGGCACGACGTGGTTTTCATACAGCACGTCGCGGCACGCCTGCAGGTACTCGGCGATCTCGTCCGCGACCTCGTCAGCGAGGGTCATAGCTCCCGTCTCCCTTCATCAATGACGCAATGGCCCGCCTCGGCGTCAGCCCGCCCCGCAAGGGGTCCGCCCCAAGTGGGGGATAACCAAGAGGCGCGGGCGAACTCAGTCATCCCGCTTCCATCCGTAATCGCGCATCACGTCCTCCTCGCTCTCCCCCGCGCAGATGCGGCTGTACGCCGTCGAGAGCCAGTGCGAGCCGATCACGTAGCCGGGGTGACGATCACCACACAGTAACGCGTATTCCGCATTCAGATCGCACAGCTCATCCCACGTCTTTTGCAGCCATCGGATCGCGTCGGCCTTCGTGCCTTCTTCGACGATCGCGTTGATGAACGAAGCGGGGTGCTTAGCCATCGCCGTGTTCCTCTGTGGCCGCATCCGCGCGGGGGAAAATGAGGAGGACGTGACGCGGCACGCTCTGCTTCTCCTCATTCCCCGTACTCGACACTGGCGTCGATTCGGCGCGCTGTGCGTAGTCTATCGACCACTGCACAGGACATTCCGGACAGCGGCGCGGGAAGTACGGCCGATAGCCACACCGCACGCCCTCGTCGTCGCCGAGCCCGCAAGCCTGTCGCAGGCCATCGTTGTGCTCACGGATCAGCGCGCGTAGCTCGTCGCGCTCGGCGCGAAGGCGAGTGATGGCACAGTAGATGCACTCGTGCGGGTCCTCGGGCGGCATCTGCTTCCGACCATGGATGCACTCACTCATTGCGTTGCTCCGTGGCCGCGACAGCGGGGATCATGACCCGCCCACCGTTGCAAATCGGCCAACTGAACGGCTGGCTAGTACGTGGCTAGTGGCTGCGCGCATGTGCCTGATACTCATGGTCGGCACTAGTCGTCGTTCGCGGCATTAAGGGGTTGAATTACCGCGACTCTCGTATCCTTGACATGGAAGTGGTCGGTGGTTCGATCCCACTCGCGCCTACCATTTCCGTCAATCACTTGTGCGATTCGTTGCTCCACCGCTGGATAGGCGGTGGCTAGCCACGGCGCGCGAATCTCGACTAGCAGAGCCTGAAGCGCACGCCGCGTCGCCGCCATGTAGTCGGGCCGGTGGTGCGCGTACCGCTCGGTCATCGCCGAACTGACGCGGTGACCCAACTGCGCCCCGACCTCCCACTCCGGAACGCCCGCCTGACGCAGCCACGTGGCCACAGCCTTGCGAACGCCGTAGGCCGTGGCAGACAGGCCGGCCCGCATCGCAAGGCGCTGGAACGTCATGCGGTGGCTCTTGAGCGCCTTGCCCGCGTACTGGATGACCGGGCCGACCGACCGACGTCCCTCAAGCCACGCCGCCGCGGCGGGCGGCAGCGCGGCCCTCGTGCGGCGCTTCTTCGTCCGGCGTCGACCGGGGACGTTCAGGTCTGCCACGCCAGCGTGCACGCGCGACCAGTCGAGTTCGAGGATCGCCTGCGGCCGCGCGCCGGTCGCCACGGCCAGCAGCAGGAACCGCCGCTCGTGCTCAGATCGAGCAGCAGCGAACAGTCGGCGCAGTTCCTCGACGGTGAAAGGTCGCGCGCCCTCCCCATCCGTGGCCTCGATTCTGAGAATCGGCGGGATTGAGGCGATCTCCTGGCGACGGTACGCCCACGACAGCGCGGCCGCGATCACACCCATGTATCGGCGCGCGGAGCCCGCCGACACGCCAAGTCCCGCCACGAACTCCTCCTGCCGGGGAATGGTGAACGCAGCAACGGCAATCCCCGGCATCAGCGTCGGCACGGCCGCGAGCACGCGCCGTATGGCGTCCGGACTGAACCGAGTGCGGCCATGGTGTTGCCAGTAGCGCACGAGCACGGCAGCCAGCGGGACGTCGGCCGGGCACTGGTCACGCGGCTGCGCTTGCATCAGTCGCCATTTCGCAAGCGCGAGCTCGGCTGCGTCGCGATCTCGAGCGCCAGTCGATCGGCGTCGAGGTACTCCGTTCGGCTCGGTCCACAGGATCTGCCAGATGCCGTTTCGCGGCTTGAGGTAGTAGCGCGGCATTCGTTCCCCTGTAAGTAGGCGTCTACGTGCGCCTGCGTGTATCGGATCTTGTGACCGACCCGCGTAAATGGCAAACGACCGCGTCGGCGCTCGCGCGCGAGCGTTTCCGGGTTGACGCCGAGGTGCGCGGCGAGTTCGTTCTCGCTGTAGAGCCTGGGTAGTGTGATCACCGTCATGACACGCCCGTCATTTCAGCATCTCGTCCAGGCGCCGCTCCATCTCCCGGTTGAAGCGGTCGTCGTAGACGTAGGTCAGCGTCACGAGGACTCCGAGCAGCCCGACGTACAGCTCGCACCGTCCGCTGTAGGGCGCATTCTCGACTTCGAGCCAGACGAACGTGAAATCCGTCCAGTTCGTACGCCGGAACATCGAGGACCATTGCTCGCGCACGGTGCAGAAGAATCGGCGACCCTCCTCGTCATCGCCGGTGCCGCGAACGGGGCTAACGTCCATGAGTGGTGTCCTCGATCACAGCGGCACCTTCCATTCTCGGCACTGCGTCAACATCGCGTGATGTTCGTCCTGCGAGTAGTCGCGTGTCTGCGGCCACCACTTCCGCAGAAACGCCTGCGACGGCTCATCCTCCGGCCACAGCGCGCACTGCTCGCGTCGCTGGCACAGCGCGGGCTGCATGCTGGTCGTGATCGGCAGCCCGCAGTCATCGCACGTCGGGCAGTCGTCGGTGAGCGTGGGTGCGCTCATGACGCCAACCTCCCCAGCTCTTCCTCGACTTCCCGAATCTCCACCCCCGGCAGCACGTGCTGATGCACCGCATCGAGCACGCGCTGGTAGTGCGCCGCCCATTCCTCCGCCGTCATCTTGTCGAAGGCGGTCGAGCGGATGATGCGCACCACACCCGCGCCTTCCAGCACATACTGGTCGTAGAGGCCGGTGAGGTACTTGAGCGCGACGTGCATGTCCTCGGCACAGCGAACCGGCAGCGTGACGCCCGAGTCGATCGTCACGTGGTCGACGTGCGCAGCAAGCTGCGAGACGAGCAGCCAGTAGCGACGGTGGAAAGCAGTGGAGCGCGACTGCTTCGTGATGACGTCCGTCTCGAATGTCGTGCCGACGGGAATGCGCTTGAGCACGGCCGCGCTGTCGGCGTCGGCCGGGATGCAGCCCGCGAGTGTGCGCGTAAGCCACGCGCGCATCAGGCCGCTCGCTTCTTGAGTCGCGCTGACAGGTCGTACACCCGCCGCGCGAGCAGGAACATTTCCCACGCGTCCGACAGCTCACCGTAACTGTGGTGTGCAAAGTCCGGCGCATCCTTGCTGATACGCAGCAGGTGACTGGGTCCGGTGATGGGACGTTCCGGGTGATTCTCGTTCCACAGCACGCGGTACGCCGCGAGCTGCATGAGCATTTCCGGATACACGGCCCCGGACGTCTTGAAGTCCCCGAGACAGAGCACGCCGTCGATCTCGCACACGAAATCGAGCGTGCCACCGAACTGATGGGCCTCGCTGACCAGCGGGACTTCACAGGCGACGATGCTGAGTCGCGTCTGTGCTTTCCACGCCTGGTACTGCCCGAATGCCTGCATCACCGGCCCGCGCTGATCCTCGGGAATGTCGGGCAGCGGCTGTCCGCTGATGTCGGCTTCGCAACAGGCGTGTGCGAGCGTGCCGATCTGCGCGGCGCGATCCACGACGTCGTACAGATGCTTCGGTGCGGGCTTGCCTTGTGCAACGAGCCGTTCGTGCTCACGCCCGGTTTTGTAGGCCCACATCGTGAGTGGGCCGGAGTCCTTCACGATGCCGCAAATTGTGGTGACACCGGGGAGTTTATCTCCCCGAATGTTGTAGTAGCCCTGACTTGGCCGTCCCATCAGAACGGCACTCGATCGTTCAGATCCTCGTGTGCCGGCGCGCGCACGGCCGCTCGCGGCTGGCCAGCGACTTTCTTGATGCGCAGTCCGCCCGTGACCTTGCCGCCGAAGGACACGGTGATGTCGTTGTATACGACCACTTGCTTGCCTCGCGCCTCTCCTGCGGTCTTGGCCCCAGTCGCAGCACCGACGAGCTGCGCATTGGTGCGATTCAGAACCATCGGCTTGTAGTCCTCCTCGAAGTACATGACGGTCTTGTCCTCGTCGCCGTCGTCGTTCTTCAAGGTCTCGACGCGAAAGCCCTTGATCGTGAGGATCACGCCGTCCTCGCCGACGTCGTCCTTGCTCAGGTACTTGGAATTGGAAGGAACGAGCTGGTCGAAGCTCATGCTGTTCAGGTCCATGGGGTGTGCTCCGGTTGAAGTTCAAGTGAGTCGAGCCAAGGTTCGAAGGCAGGATCGGCTCGAAGTTGCTCCTGCTCGTAGAAAAAGCGTTCAGCGTCGTCATACGGCTGCGGCAGATCGTCCTCGTCCGGATTCACGGCCGCACCTGTCGTTCAAACTGCTGCTGCCAGTCACGCGGGTCGAGCCGTGGTTTCGGCATGAGCACGCGATTCCTGCGCCTCCATCGGTGATGACGCGCCAGTTCGCGCCGAGCGCGCCAGCGATCAAGGCGGGCGAGGAGTGCGGTGATCATGGCGTGTCTCCCCGCATCGCCTGCGCGAACGCGCGCAGTGATGCACTGACTCGCTGCACGTGTTCCTCGTGCCAGCGCGTGCGGGTGGCCTCGTGCTCGGCGCGGTGCTGCTCGCACCACGTCGTCCACTGACGGTCGGTGCTCGCGCACCCGCACGGTTCGCGGTGGGGGCGGGTCATGGCTGCGCCCTCTGTGCATACAGTCCGCGCGCGAAAGCCTCGAACTCGACATAGCGCGCCGCGCAGAACAGTTGCGCGAGGCGCACGCAGTGCTGATCGAACCACGCGCCGAAGGCTTCCTCCTCCGCACACAGCGCGGACTCGGTCTCGCACACGCGCGCGTAGTAATCCGGGTCGGACGAGCACACGGTGTCGGGGGTGATGTTCATGCGCGCACCGCACACATATCGCGCACCAGTTGCTGCGCGCTGCTCTGTAGCCACTCGGTCGTCGGCCTGAGAGCGCCCCTCGCGGCGGCCCTCGCGGCGGCCCTCGCGGCGTACCACGC
>Ga0224723_1002060_pt1 | contig 11446 bp, 4 predicted proteins | sample Balambano_FR2_Me_FD_161647 | JGI IMG/M metagenome (GOLD analysis project Ga0224723, IMG submission 161647) | Freshwater sediment microbial communities from Lake Towuti, South Sulawesi, Indonesia - Balambano_FR2_MetaG | ecosystem: Environmental > Aquatic > Freshwater > Lake > Sediment | place...
CTGGCGCTGCTGATCGCGTTCGAGGAAGCCTCACACGCGCCCTCCCGCGAAGGCGAACCTGCCGCGCAGCCCGCGCCCGGTGAAGCCGCCGAAGTCGTCGTCGCTACGTCTGAATTTACCACCACACCGCTGGTGTTGACGTGGTTTGTGTGTGGGCTTTTGCTGGCCTTCCTGGCGATCGCCACGCAGCGCGGCATCTGGAATTATCTGGATCGCTTCCCGGAATTTGACATCATGCTGCTGCTCGGCTCGCTGATCCTGCCGTGGCTGGCCGGCGCGTTGATTTATGCCACCAACAGCACGCAGGCCGACCACATCAGCATCGCCAACGATCTGCCCCAGTGGCTTTATGATCTGATCCCCAAGGGCAACGCGCCGTCACAGGAAGAACGGGCCGTCACCGGGCATGTTGTCCTGGGATTTATCGCGTGGCTGCCGATGACGATCGTGGCAGTCACGGCGGGCCTGCTGTGGAACTGGCGGCGCTGGCTGGTCGCCTCGCTGATCTTCCACGCGCTGTTCGCCTTTTTCTATACGACGGTATTTACCAACATTCAGGGTTTGGCGACCGGCATGGTCTACAGCCTGGAATACTGGCTGGAACAGCAGGGCGAACGACGCGGGAGCCAGCCGCAGTATTACTATCTGCTGGTGATCATGCCCTTTTACGAGTTCCTGCCGGTGATCGGCGGCGCGCTGGCGATGATCGCCGGAATGGTGATCTTCTGGCGGCAGCGCCGGGCGGAAGATGAACCGCTGGATGCGAAGGCCGAGATTTACGACACGACCGCCGACGAAAACGCCGACTCGGTCGAGGAGTTCATTAGCGAGCGCAAGCGGAAACGAAGCATAGCCGAGGCGCTGCCGCTGGTGGAAATTCCCTTCCTGCTGTTTATGGCCTGGTGGGCGGTGTTCAACCTGCTGGCCTACACGCTGGCGGGCGAGAAAATGCCCTGGCTGGGCACACACATGACCGTCCCACTGATTTTCCTGACCGGGTGGTATTTTGGCCGCATCCTGGATCGCTTCGACCTGCGGCAGTTTACGGTCAATAATGGCTGGCTGTACGCGATCCTGCTGCCGTTTTTGATCGTGGCATTGTTCCAGGTGTTCGGCGCGTACCTGGGCGGTCAGGCTCCCTTCCAGGGGAACAGTTCACGGGAGCAGAACTGGACGAACGGCTGGCTGGCCGCCCTGGGCGTCAGTGGGCTGCTGCTTTACTTCGTGCTGCGGCTGGTGCAGACCACCGGGTGGCCGCACCTGAGGCATATGCTGGCCGCTGCGATCTTCTCGATTCTGGTCGTGATCACCTTCCGCTCCGCATGGATGGCATCGTTCATCAATTACGACCTGCCGAATGAATATCTGGTCTACGCGCACGGCGGCACAGGCAACACCCTGATCGTCGAGCAGATCCGCGAACTGAGCGAGCGCACCACCGGCGGCACAAGCCTGCAATTCGCCTACGGCAATCGTGTCTCGTGGCCGGGAAGCTGGTACTTCCGCGATTTCGAGGGCGCGCGCTTTTACGGCGACCGTCCATCACGCCAACTCCTGGATGAAGTGCAGGCCGTGGTGATCGACCGCGATGAACGGGCCACGGTAGAGCCGCTGCTGGGCGATCAGTTCATCCGCTTTGATTATGTCCGCATGACGTGGCCGATGCAGGATTACTTTGATCTGAACGCGGCGCGGATCAACAACCTGCTGGACTTTGATACTGAGAACCAGACGGCGGGCGCAACCCGGCGCGGCGTCTTCGACATCTGGTGGCAGCGCGATTACGAGCGCTATGCCCTGGCCGTGGGACGGTCGCCGGATGTGTATGATTACAGCAACTGGCCGGTGCGCGATGTGATGCATTTCTATGTCCGGCGCGACATCGCCGCGCAGGTGTGGCAGTACGGGACCGGCGATCTGGTGGTGGCCGAGACCCAGGTCAATCAATGTGCGGCCAACTGGACACCGCTCCAGGCTTCGCTGATTTTCGATACGTCGCAGCACCCGTTAATCCGCCCGATCGATCTCGACGTCACCGATGAGGGTCGTGTATACATTGCTGAAGAGGGCATCCCCGACAGCGACAGCGGCCACCGCATCAGCGTGTTCACGACCGAAGGCGAGTTTGTGACCACGTTTGGTCAGGCGGGCATGCGCGCTGAGTTCGGCACTGGCCCTTACTTCAACCGTCCGCACAGCGTCGCCGTCGCCCCGGACGGGCGCATTTTCGTGGTCGATACCTGGAACTACCGCGTCTCGGTCTTCGGCAGCGATTATGAGTATCTCACCAGTTGGGGGGAGCCGCTTTCGGTGGGGCCAGACGCGCCGGTGCAGCCTGTGGGCGGTCTGTGGGGGCCGCGTGAAGCCGCCATCGATGATCGCGGCTATATCTATGTGGCGGATACCGGCAACGAACGAGTGCGCGTTTACACCCTGGATGGAACCTACGTCGATGACATCGGGATGCTGCCGGAGCTGACCGGGGGCAGTCTGCCGGGTCTGCTCGATGAACCGACCGGCGTCGTGATCGACCCCGGCGGCAGCATCTACGTGGCGGATACCTTTAACCGCCGGGTCTCGGTCTTCAACCCGGATTTCAGCTTCCAGCGCAGCTTCGACGTGCGCGGCTGGGACGCTGAGATGGCCCTGCGGCCGTACATGGCGCTCGACTCCGCCAGCGATCTGCTCTACATTGCCGACCCTGATATCGGGTTGATCCTGGTCTACGACACGGCGGGTAACTGCATCGGCTCCTTCGGCCAGTACAACCCGGAGAACCCCGATGCCAGCCAGTTCGCTTCGATCGGCGGTATGGATGTGGACAGCGCGGGCAATCTTTACGTGTCCGATATTCTGACCGGGCGAGTCCTGCGCTTTGCGCCGTTCCCGCGCCCGCAGACCGCGCAGCCGGAAGCCAGCGCTGAAGTCATGCCGGAGATGACAGCGGAGGTTACGGCTGAAGTCTCCGCAGAGATGACCGCCGAAACCACGCTCGAAATCATACTTGACCTGGGCGGTACGGAAGAGGTGACGGCAGAAGCCACGCCGGAGACAACACCGGAGGAGACGCCGGAAGCGACCGAAAGCGAGTAACGATTGACCGGAGGGATGCTGACGAGTACGCGGCATCCCTCTTTTTGATCCGCTTCCGCGCCTCGCCTTAACCTTCCCGACGTGATTTGCTACAATGCGCCCTATTGTCGTACACGCACACCATTAAGGACGCGCCATTTTGAAACCGCTTCCGAGCCAACACGCCGCGCTGGTCGAGACCGCGATTCAGGCCGCGCAGTCTGCCGGCGATCTGCCCGCGTTCGACATCCCCACGATCGAGATCAAGCCGCCGAAAAAAACCGAACAGGGCGATTATGCCTATGCTGGCCCGATGGCGCTTGCTAAGCCGACCGGGATGAAGCCGATCGATATCGCGCAGGCCATCCACAGGCATCTGCCGTCCGCCGGATTTGTGGGGCGTGTCGAGGTGCTGCCGCCGGGGTTTATCAATTTCCGGCTGGATGAAACCTGGCTGCGCGCCCAGATCGATTCGATCATCGCGGAGGGCCAGCAGTTATTCCGGCTCGACCTCGGCGCTGGCAAACGGGCGCAGGTCGAATTTGTGAGCGCCAACCCGACCGGCCCGCTGCATATCGGGCGCAGTCGCGGCGCGATCGTGGGCGATTCGATCGCGCGGGTGCTGGAAGCCGCCGGATACAGTGTCGAGCGTGAGTATTACTTCAATAACGCCGGTGTGCAGATGAAAAATCTGGGCGAAAGTATGCGCCAGCGTTACTTGCAGGCGTTGGGTCTGCCCGTTGACGAGGACAGCCTGAAGTATCGCGGTGAGTATCTGATCGAATTTGCCCGGCAGCTTGTGGCGGAAAAAGGAAGCGCCTGGACGGAAGCGGACTGGCCGGTCTTCAAGGAATACGCCGAGGCGCGCATGTTCGACATGATCAAGGCTACGCTGGCGCGCATCGACATTCATCATGATATCTTCTTCAACGAGAGCGATCTCTATACCAGCGGCGCGATCCAGACGGTGCTGGAACAACTTGAAGCGCGTGGGCTGATCTATGAAGCGGTGGTTCCCGAAGGCGAAAAAGAGGATGACCTCGACGCGCATGGTGAGGAACGCCGCGCCAGAACCGATGGCAAACAGCCGGCGAAATGGTTCCGCAGCACACAGTTCGGCGACGACCGCGACCGCGTGATGGTCAAAAGCGATGGCGATCCGACCTACACGCTGCCGGATATTGCCTATCACGTCAACAAGATCGAGCGCGGCTTCGATCTGCTGGTCAATATCCTGGGCGCAGATCATTTCGTGCAGCATCAGGTCGTCCGGCGCGGGGTGCAGGCGCTTGATCTGGACGCGGGCAGGATCAGTGTGATTATCGTCCAGTTTGTGCGGCTGGTGCGCGACGGCGTGGAAGTGAAGATGAGCACCCGCAGCGGCGATTACGAAACACTGGACGATCTGATCGACCTGACCAGCGCCGACGCAGTGCGCTACCTGCTGCTGGCCCGCAGCGCCAATTCTCATCTCGATTTTGATCTCGATCTGGCTGTGAAGCAGAGCAGCGATAACCCGGTGTATTACATTCAGTATGCCCATGTGCGCTGCGCGGGGATTCTGCGGGAGGCGGCGGCGCGCGGGGTGGACGACCAGGGCGCAGATTTGTCGCTGCTGGGCGCAGAAGAACTGGCCTTTATCCGCAAAATGCTGGAACTGGGGGAACAGATCGAGCAGGCGGCGCTGATGCTGACGCCGCATTCGATCGCGTTCTATGCGCTGGAACTGGCGAATCTGTTCCACCCGATGTATGACCGGGTGCGCGTGTTCGGCGAAGGCGTATCCACCGACGTGGCGAAGGCGCGGCTGCGCTTTTATCGGGCGGCGCAGGTGACGTTCCACCGCGTGCTGCGGCTGATGGGCATGACCGCGCCGGAACGGATGTAAAGCGATCTGTCATTGATCGATGCTGCAACTGCGTAACTCCGATAACGACATGGGTCGTGTTACCATAGGCGATCTGAAATATTTTTCAAAGGTGTAGACTCCATGAATGACCTGCACGGGTTTGAGCTTGTCCGGGAACAGCACATCGCCGAGATCAACAGCCATGTACGGCTGCTGCGTCACGTCAAAACCGGCGCGCAGTTGCTCTCGGTCGAAAACAGCGATGAAAACAAGGTGTTCGGCATCACGTTTCGCACCCCGCCGCCGGATAACACCGGCCTGCCCCACATCCTGGAACATGCGGTGCTGGCGGGATCGCGCAAATACCCGTTGAAGGAGCCGTTCGTCGAACTGCTGAAGGGATCGATGGCGACGTTTATCAACGCCATGACCTTTGACGACCGCACTGCGTATCCGGTCGCCAGCCAGAATGTGCGCGACTTTTACAACCTGATCGATGTGTATCTGGACGCGGTATTTTATCCCCGCATCCGGCCTGAAATCCTCGAACAGGAAGGCTGGCACTATGAGCTGGACAATATCGACGATCCGCTGAATTTCCGGGGGATCGTGTTCAATGAGATGAAAGGGGCCTATTCCTCGCCCGATCGTGTGATGACGGAGAGCCTGCGCCAGCGCCTGTTCCCGGACAACGCCTATGGCCGTGACGCCGGCGGCAGCCCGGCAGCGATCCCGGATCTGACCTTTGAGCAGTTTAAGCGGTTCCACGAGACGTACTATCACCCGTCCAACGCGCTGATCTGGTTTTACGGCGACGACGATCCCGCCGAACGGCTGCGCATCGTGGAAGGCTATCTGAAGGATTATGACCGCCTGAGCATTGACGCGCAGATCGCGCTTCAGGCCCGGTGGGATGAGCCGCGCCGCGAGGTGGTGGGTTACGATGCGGGCGAGGATAACGGTCGCAAGGGGATGGTGACGGTCTCGTGGATGCTGGGCGAACCGAGCAGCGAGGAGGAGCGCGTTCGATATGCTATCCTCGAACATATCCTGCTCGGCACACCGGCCTCACCCCCGCGCAAGGCGCTGATCGACTCCGGTCTGGGCGAAGACCTGGCCGGGTTTGGCATTGACGATAACATCCGCCAGTATGTGTTCGCCACCGGTCTGAAGGGGATCGCGGTCGGTGACGCGGGCAAAGTCGAGGCGCTGATTCTGAACACACTGGAATCGCTGGCGCGTGACGGGATCGACCCGGAGACGGTGGCCGCCTCGCTCAATACGCTGGAATTTCAGTGGCGGGAATATAACACCGGCAATTTTCCGCGCGGCCTGGCGATGATGTTCAGCGCGCTGTCGAGCTGGGCCTACGGCGGCGATCCATTCGCTGCACTGGCTTACGAAGCGCCGCTCAACGCGCTCAAAGCGCGGCTGAACGCAGGCGAAAAGGTCTTTGAGAGCATGATCCGCAGCGCGCTGATCGACAACACGCATCGCTCCGTGCTGGTGTTGCAGCCAGATTCGACCGTGCGCGAGCAGCGCGAGGCCGCCGAACGTGCCCGCCTCGATGCCGCCCGCGCCGCGATGAGCGAAAGCGACCTGCGCGCGGTGATCGACAACACACGCAAACTCAGGCTGATGCAGGAAACGCCCGATTCGCCGGAACTGCTGGCAAGAGTCCCCAGCCTGTCGATCAGCGATCTGGATCGTGAAAACAAGCGGATTCCGCTCGAAGTGATCGAGGGCGAGGACAGGGTGCTGTACCATGACCTGTTCACCAACGGCGTGATCTACCTCGACGCGGGCTTTGATCTGCGCGCGCTGCCCGCTCCTCTGCTGCCCTACGTCAGCCTGTTCGGCAAGGCGCTGCTGGAAATGGGAACCCGCACGCAGGATTATGTGCGTCTGTCTCAGCGCATCGGCAGCCGGACAGGCGGGATCGCCCCCAGCACCATAATTTCTCAGAAGCGCAATTCCAAAGACCTTACCGCCTGGCTGTTTCTGCGCGCCAAAGCGACCCCGGCGCAGGCTGACGATCTGCTGGCGATCCTGCACGACGTTTTGCAGGACACGAACTTCGACAACCAGGAACGTTTTCGCCAGATCGTGCTGAAGGAAAAGGCGATGCGCGAGGCGCGGCTGGTTCCCATGGGTTCGGCGGTCGTCAACACACGCCTCAATGGGCATTTCCACACCGCAGGCTGGGCCGCCGAACAGACCGACGGCATCAGCTTCCTGTTTTTCCTGCGGCAGCTTGTGGAACGGATCGAACGCGATTGGGCGTCCGTGCTGGCCGATCTGGAAGCCATCCGCGCCCATCTGCTGCGCCGGGGCGGGATGATCGCCAATGTGACGGTCGATTCGGGCAACTGGCGTGCGTTCCAGCCCAAGTTAAGCCGCTTCCTGGCGGATATGCCCGCAGGTCTGTCTGATTTACAGAACTGGTCGCCCGCGCTGAACCCGATTCATGAGGGGCTGGCGATCCCGGCGCAGGTCAATTATGTGAGCAAGGGCGCGAATCTGTATGACCTGGGCTACACGCTGCACGGGTCAATCCAGATCATCCAGCGCTACCTGCGCATGACGTGGCTGTGGGAACGCATCCGCGTGCAGGGTGGCGCATATGGCGCGGCGACCTTCTTCGATGCCGAAAGCGGGGTGTGGAACTTCTCGTCTTATCGTGATCCGAATCTGCTGGTCACGCTCGATGTGTACGACAAAGCGGCAGATTTTCTCGCCAAGCTGGATTTAAGCGAAGCGGAACGGGTCAAGAGCATTGTCGCTGGCATCGGGCAGATGGACACCTATCTGCTCCCGGACGCGAAGGGCTTCGTCTCGATGCAGCGTTATCTGATCGGCTACAGCGACGAACAGCGCCAGCAGTTCCGGGAGGAAATTCTGTCGGCCACTGCGCAGGACTTCCGCCGTTTTGGCGAGGTGCTGCGGCAGTTGAACAACAACGGCCTGATCGCGGTGCTGGGGTCGCAGCAGGCTATCGACGCGGCCAATGCGCAGCGCGATCACTTCCTGAACGTAATCCAAGTTCTGTAGACGTTCGCCCGACACACGACATTATTCAGGGGCGTGGGTCGCTCACGCCTCTGACCTCATCTGCACATAAAGGGATCATCAATGGGCCTGAAACCCGATCACTGGATACGGAACATGGCGCTCGAACACGGCATGATCGAGCCGTTTGTGGAAAGCCAGGTGCGCGCCGGGGTGATCAGCTACGGCGTGTCATCCTATGGCTACGATATGCGCATCGCGGACGAATTCAAGATTTTCACCAATGTCTATTCCGCTATCGTCGATCCCAAGAATTTCTCGGCGGAGTCCTTTGTGGAGTTCCAGGGCGAGGTATGCATCGTCCCGCCCAACTCGTTTGTGCTGGGCCGGTCGGTGGAATACTTCCGCATCCCGCGCAGGGTGCTGACGATCTGCGTCGGCAAATCGACCTATGCGCGCACCGGTTTGATCGTCAACGTGACGCCGTTTGAGCCGGAGTGGGAAGGTTATGTGACGCTGGAGATCAGCAACACCACTCCCCTGCCCGCGAAGGTCTATTCCAACGAGGGCATTGCGCAGGTGCTGTTCCTGGAAGCGGATGAGGAGTGCGAGATCTCCTACGCGGACAAAAAGGGCAAGTATCAGGGGCAGACCGGTGTCACGCCGCCGCGCCTGTAACCGTTGACAGCCCGCCGGGGTGGAACTATAATGCTGAATACGCTGCGGGTGTAGCTCAGTTGGTAGAGCGTTTGCTTCCCAAGCAAAATGTCACGGGTTCGAGTCCCGTTACCCGCTCAAGACCCATCCAGACCGGATGGGTTTTGTTTTCAGGGCGATTGCATCAAACCGATTTTCAGGTTCACAACGGTTCGGTACAGATTATTTTTCTGTAGGGGCGCAATGCATTGCGCCCCTGCGACACCCCATGACCTTTATTGAACCGGATGAAAATTTTGATGCGTTTGTCCTGTTTGTTTTGCCACAGGATTGACGCGAGGCGGCCCACCCCGCTAGAATACCTGACGCAATTTTTCTGACCCGAACCCCAAATCAAAATCCGCATCTGGAAAGACCAGAGGCGGTCTGTAGGTAAGGAGTATATTCACTGTGGCCGATTTTTCACTCCAGGTGGAACAACGTACCGTGATCGGCAAGAAGGTAAAAGCCCTTCGCCGCGCGGGGATTGTTCCGCTCACGGTTTACGGGCCGAAGATTCAGCCGCTGACCCTTCAGGTGGCCTATCGCCCGCTGGAAGTCGCGTTGATGAAGGCTGGCGGCACGAACCTGATCGATCTGGAATTTGACGGGCGCGCTCAGACCGTCCTGGCGCGGCACGTGCAGCGCGATTATGTTCGCGGCACGATCATTCATGTGGATTTCTACGCGATCGACCAGATGACGCGCATTCGCGTCGAAGTGCCGGTGCATCTGGTGGGCGTAAGCGCCGCCGTGGAACAGAAGCGCGGCGTGATCATTACCGGGCCGAACACGGTAACGGTCGAAACGCTGCCCAGCAAGCTGATCCACGCCGTTGAGGTTGACCTGAGCAAGGTCCCTGAAGTTGGTGACAGCTTTACGATCGGCGATCTTGATCTGGGTGAGGATATCACCATTATCCAGGATCGTGACGAAATGCTGGTGCATATCTCCCACAGCGCCGCTGGCCGTGCTGAGGAAGACGCTGAAGAGGAAATCACCGGGCCGAGCGAGCCGGAGCTGGTTGGCGGGCGCGGTAAGAAGGAAGACGAATTCGAGGACTGATTTCCTCGACGCTTGCAGAAATGAAAACGGCGATCCCAGGTCGGATCGCCGTTTTTGTTTTACCTGACTGTGTTATCCGCTTTCGCTGGCGACATGGCCGTTGGGGGTGGACGCCGCGTCACTGGCAGACGCTGCATCAGTCGCAGACGCCGGGTCGCCCATGCCCTCTTTGAACTTCAGGATAGCGATGCCCACCACCTCATCATCTTCGCCGACGTTGATCAGCGTGACGCCCTGGGTGCTGCGGCTTGTCTCTCGAATCTGGTTCAGGCTGGTACGCAGCATCACGCCGCCGCGTGTGACGAGCATGATCTCGTCCACCGCGTTGATGCAGCGCATGGCGACGATCGGCCCGGTGCGTTCGTTACGGGCCACCGTGCGGATGCCCTGCCCATAGCGCCCCCGCACAGGATATTCTGCCACCGGTGTGCGCTTGCCATACCCGTTGCGCGTGACGACCAGGATATGGGTATGTTCCGGCTTGACCACATCCATCCCTGCGCAGCGATCTTCCTCCATCAGGCGGATCGCGTTGACGCCGGACGCCTGCCGCCCCATCACGCGCACCTCATCCTCCGCAAAACGGATCGCCTGCCCGCCTTCCGTGACCATCACCACATGCTGATCACCGGTGCTGGGCTTGACCCAGGCCAGGGTATCGCCATCGTAGAGCGAGATGGCGATCAGGCCGCTGGGACGCACTTCGGCAAATTCATGCAGATGCACCCGCTTGATCCGCCCGTGACGGGTCGCCATCACGAAGTAGCCTTCGTCCTCGAAGCTCTCCACGGGCAGCACGGCGGTGATCCGTTCGTCGTCATCCAGCGGCAGGATGGTGTGGATCATCGTGCCCTTGTTCTGCCGCGATGCTTCTGGAATGCGGTAGACCTTTTCAGAATAGACCTTGCCTTTGGTGCTGAAGAACAGCACGGTGTCGAGGCTGCTGGCGTAGAAGATGTCCTTCACGGCGTCTTCTTCTTTGGTCTGCATCCCCATCACGCCCTTACCGCCGCGCCGCTGCGCCCGGAACGCATCGGACGGCACGCGCTTGATGTAGCCGTTGGTGGTCATGGAGATGACGACATCTTCCTCGCGCACCAGATCGGCCTCGTCGAAGCTGGCGTTGCCATAGATGATCGCGGTGCGGCGTTCGTCGCCATACGTCTCGGACAGTTCGTGAACATCCTGGCGGATCAGCGCCAGAATCTTGTGCGGCGAGCCGAGCAGGTCTTCCAGATACGCGATGCGCTCCATCACGTCGTCAAACTCGTCCTGGAGCTTCTGGCGTTCCAGCGCGGCCAGGCGGCGAAGCTGCATCTCCAGGATCGCGTCCGCCTGCACCACGGTCAGGTCAAAGCGGGTGATCAACTGCGCGCGCGCGGTCTCCACATCCGGCGAGGAACGGATCGTCTGGATGATCAGATCGATGTTAGAGACTGCTTTAAGCAGCCCTTCCAGGATATGTGCCCGCGCCCGCTTTTTGTCCAGCTCAAATTCTGAGCGGCGGACGATCACCTCGTAACGATGTTCGATAAAGATTTGCAGCGCCCGCCGCAGGCTGATGGTGCGCGGTTCGCCGTTGACCAGCGCCAGCATCTGAATGCTGTAGGTGCTTTGCAATGGTGTGTACTTGTACAGCCGGTTCAGGACAGTGAGCGGCTGCGCGCCGCGCTTGAGATCGACCACCAGGCGCAGACCGTTGCGGTCACTTTCGTCCCGCAGATCGCGCACCGCGTCGAGGCGGCCATCGCGCAC
>Ga0224723_1002061_pt1 | contig 11440 bp, 10 predicted proteins | sample Balambano_FR2_Me_FD_161647 | JGI IMG/M metagenome (GOLD analysis project Ga0224723, IMG submission 161647) | Freshwater sediment microbial communities from Lake Towuti, South Sulawesi, Indonesia - Balambano_FR2_MetaG | ecosystem: Environmental > Aquatic > Freshwater > Lake > Sediment | place...
TTCGCTATGTGTGGACTCGTCCGGGATTCCGTTCTTTATTGATCATCACGGCGCTCTTCTGGTTTGCTCATGATTTGGGAGGAGCCGTATACGACCCGATGATCCTGGCGCGGACGAATGGCAGTGCTCAGGTGTTGGGCAGCGTTGCATCAGCCGCTGGAGTTGGGGGAGTAACTGGCGCGATCGTTCTCAGTGCCTGGGGCGGAACCAAACGACGAATTCACGGAATGCTCGTTGGGTTCATTGGGGCAGGTCTAAGTAAGACGGTGTTTGGCTTGGGGCAGACTCCGTTTGTTTGGATTCCCGCTCAGTTCTGCTCATCGCTGAACTTTCCGCTGTTGGGCAGTTCCGAAACTGCCATCTGGATGGAGAAAATTGCGCCAGACATTCAAGGGCGTGTGTTCGCAGCGAATGCGCTGGTTGTGCAAATTGCCAGCACGATCGCCTTTCTCATGGCTGGATTCATAGCCGATCGTGTATTTGAACCTGCCTTGCAGCAAGGCAACCCACTATTCTCTCTCTTGCATATCATCGTGGGCACAGATCCTGGCGCAGGCATTTCCTTTCTCTATATCCTCACTTCCGTCAGCTTGCTCCTGATTGGCTTAGGAGGGTTTTTACTGCCTGCATTACGGCGGATTGAAGACTAATTGAAGACTAATATTACTCCGCCGCCGCTTGCTCCTTTGCTTTCCTTCTGCCCTCTCCTGTGTCAGAATGTTGAGACTATTTCTCAATTTAACTGATTTCTCTTTGAACTCATGCTTGAGCAGGACACTCACAGTGCCACTCCCGATATTTATTTGCGGCAAGGGGAAGTATGACGATCGTTCTTTCACAGGCAGCTTACTGGGAACTGTTTAACGATGTCGAACCCGTTGAGCAGGAGATCGATTCTCTAGAGTCCTTTGAAACCCAGTTAGTTTATCCTGAGCAGTTGGGTCGGGGCTATTGGCGTGAGTTTGAACTGCGGGAGGGGTTAGATCTGGCGATCGCTCATTATCATCTACGGGAGGCGATTACAATTCACCTGCCTGAACGGGAGCATCCGCTAGAGTATGGCTTTCATCTTGCAGGCGGCTTTCACAATCAGCAAACTTCCACTTCTGCTGGGCAATATTCCCTGTGCGGTAGCGGCTTAGCTCCTGCTGAAACCACAGAGTGGTGTAGTACTGAACACCTGGAGATTAACGTTCATATTCAGCCCGCGCTGTTTTCCGCTTGGCTCAACCAATCCTCAAATCCGATTCCGCCAGAACTTCAGCATTTGATTCAGCCATCACCGCAAGCCTACTACGTTCGTTCAGGGACAACGACCCCTACGATGCAAACCGTGGTGCAGCAAATTTTGCACTGTCCGTTTCACGGAATGGTCAAACGAATATATTTGGAAAGCAAAATTTGGGAACTGATGGCGTTGTTGATTGCACAGGAATTGGATAGATGCACTGATCAGCAACCCGTTCACCCGTTAAAGCCTGATGATGTCGATCGCATTTATCAAGCCAGAGCAATTTTGTTGCAGCGGATTGACGATCCACCCTCTCTCATCGAATTAGCGCGACAGGTGGGATTAAATGACTGCACGCTCAAACGCGGATTCCGTCAGGTGTTTGGTCAAACAGCATTTGGGCTGCTGCACGACTATCGCTTAGAGCAAGCCCGACAGCTTTTAGAAGAACGCCGACTGAATGTTTCTGAAATTGCTAGGGCGATCGGCTTTGCGAATCGGAGCTATTTCGCGGCTGCTTTTCGCAAAAAGTTTGGGGCATCGCCCAGAGAATACCTGTCCAACTCTAGAAATTCCGCCTAGCGTTCAAAAAGTTCCCTTCAGGAGCCAACCTAGTTCTCTATCACCCCTATTTTACCGATATCTTACTGAGAAGTATTCTCATTTGCTGTTTGTTATTGTGGTGTGTAGTGTGGTGTTGAAGCAAATTCAGCGATCGGTTTTTCTGGCACTCGTTCTATTTCTTATTGGTTCTCCTGCTACGGCAGAAATTAATGTTTCGACTGAAGCAACTCTGCGATCGGCAAGCGAGAATGCCGACTCTGAAGCAAAAGCAGGAGCAGCAACGATTCCTCAACTTAGTACGTTCGAGCAACCTGCGACCACGATCGACGAGTGGATGAGCCAAATTGCTCAATCGCTGGTGCAGGTCAATGATGTACAGGTAAGTGCGACGGAGGCGGGGTTGAGCATCACGCTGACAGCCACCGGACAGCTACAGCAACCTCCTACTTCGGTGGTTGGCAATGCCTTAATCGCCGATATTCCGAATGCGGTGCTGGCACTGCCAGAGGGAGATGAATTTCAGCAGACAAATCCGGTAGAAGGAATTGCGCTGGTTTCTGTCACCTCACTACCAGGCGATCGGGTACGGATTGCGATTACCGGAACCGATGCTCCGCCCAGCACCGAAATCAATCTAACCGCTCAGGGACTTGCACTGGCAGTAACTCCCGGAACAGCGGCAGCGACAGGCGATCAGGATGCCATTCAGGTCGTCGTGACTGGAGAATCGGATGCTGAGTATGCGCCCAGCGATGCAACGACGGCTACGCGGACTGATACGCCATTGCGAGACACCCCCCGAACGATTCAGGTTATTCCCGAACAGGTGCTGCGAGATCAGGCAATTACTCGTGTGACCGAAGCCGTAGAAAACGTGAGTGGGGTTGTGCAGGATGGCGGCTTTGGCGCAACGGCAGATCAGTTAAACATTCGGGGCTTTTTCACGAATGAGATTTTGGTGGATGGGTTTAGAGATGTATCCCCAATTTCAGAAACGGCGAATGTTGAAAGGATTGAAGTGCTGCGCGGGCCTGCCTCTATTTTGGTTGGTAATGTGGAACCAGGCGGCATTATTAACCTGGTTACAGAACAACCTCTGGAAGACCCTTTTTATGAAATAGGACTGCAAGCAGGAAACTATGGATTTTTTCGTCCTACGATCGATTTAACGGGACCAGTCAATGCCGATCGCACCATTCTGTATCGGATTAATCTTGCCTACGAATACTTCGATGGCTTCCGCGATTTTGAGCAGGATGTTAGCCGTATTTTTGTTGCGCCTTCTCTGGCATTTCGGATCAGCGATGCCACGACGCTCAATCTTGACTTTACTTATCTGCGAGACGAGCGCCCGTTTGATCGAGGGTTTCTGGCGATCGGGCGAGACATTGTAGACATTCCAATTAGCCGATTTCTGGGCGAACCAAATGACGTTCGGCTTGTGGAAGCCTACAGTTTTGGCTATCGTCTGGAACATGAGTTTAACAACGACTGGCGAATTCGGAATCAGTTCCGAGTGCTGTCAAGCGACGACTCTGATTTTCGGGCAGAACCCCTGTCTCTGAATGAAGAAACGGGAATTTTATCTCGAAATTTTCGTTCTAACGATGATTTATCCGAAGTCTACTCTCTCCAAACCGATCTGCTAGGCAACTTCTCAACAGGAGCGATTGAACATAATTTGCTAGTAGGGTTTGATTTGCGGCGACAGACTTTTGGTGGAACTCAAAGGCGGCTACCGGACGGACTCACACCCGATATCAATATTTTCGATCCGGATTATGACGTGATCGATCGCCCCAGCCTGGATGCCCTCACCAATGAAGTGCGAAATAACAGCGATCGAACGGATGCGTTGGGTATTTTGCTCCAGAATCAAATTAGCATTCTCGACAATCTGATTCTTGTCCTGAGCGGTCGCTTTGATGCCGTGTGGCAAGATAGCCGCGATAATCGGACAGGCGAAACTTCAGGACAAAATGTGACTGCATTTAGCCCAACAGTTGGCATTGTTTATCAGCCGATCGAACCCATTTCACTTTATGCGAACTATTCGCGATCCTTTCAACCCAATTTTGGGACAGGAGCAGACGGCGATTTTCTGGAACCGGAAAGAGGAACACAGTATGAAGTCGGAGTTCGGGCTGAAATTAACGATCGCTTAGTTGCCTCCCTTGCTGCATACAACATCACAAAAACTAACATTGCAACCACAGATCCCGATAACTCAGACTTCAGCATTTCGATTGGAGAGCAGCGTAGCCGGGGCATCGACTTTAACCTTGCCGGAGAAATTCTGCCAGGCTGGAATGTGATTGCTTCCTACGGTCTAATTGATGCAGAAATAACCGAAAGTAATGATCTTCCAGAGGGGAGCCGCGTGCAAAATGTCCCTCGCAACACGGCAAGTCTGTGGACAACTTATGAACTTCAGCAGGGAAGCCTACAGGGATTAGGATTTGGATTGGGACTTTTCTATATTGATGAACGGGCTGGAGATTTTGAAGATACTTTTGATTTGCCCAACTACCTCCGCACTGATGCCGCAGTTTTCTATCGACGGGACAACTGGCGAGCCGCTATCAACGTTCAAAACCTGTTTGATGTGAAATACTTCCGATCGAACAATTTTGGTAGAGTCGCGATCGAACCCGGTGCGCCATTGACGATCGTTGGCTCACTGACGGTTGAGTTTTAGGCAGATTTCAGGATAGGGAAAGTAGCGCGATGAGAAAGCGAAATACGATGAGATTCTATGCGCTTCCGGTGAACCTGTTGTTCTGTGTAGGGTTGCTGTTAACCCTGCTAATTTCGGCTTGTAATCACGCTATCTCAAACCGTTCTAATTCACCTGTTGCTTTAGAAAACTGTCATATTATTCAACACCTCAAAGGTGAAACCTGTGTTCCCCATCATCCTCAGCGAGTTGTTGTTTTAGGGGGTTTGGATTATGCGTTGAGTTTGGGAATTAAGCCAATCGGCAGTGATGGAATTAGGCAGGATGAATTTTATCTGAAGGGAAAAGTTGACGGAATTGAAGATGTCGGTGGAAATGAGGCTCCAAGCCTTGAAAAGATTCTGGCTCTGAAACCAGACTTTATTCTAGGAGGAGATTACATCAACGTTGATTACAAGGCTCTCTCCAGCATTGCACCTACAGTCTTATTTTCCTTCGGTCATAGCGGTGAGTGGAAGGATTTCTTGATGCGCTATGCAGAAGCATTAGATAAAACCGCAGAAGCTGAGCAAGTTATGAATCGCTACTATGAACGGTTAGAAGAGTTTAAACAGCGAATGGGAACCCGTGCTGCTGAGACAGAGGTTTCGATCGTGCGAGTTTATCCAACCCATGTAAATCTCTATCTCAAAGATTCCTTTTGCGGCACGGTTGTCGCTGACGCAGGTTTGTCTCGCCCTTCATCACAAAACCTTACTGCATCAGAAGCTCAAACGCTGTTTCAAAATTCAATTCAGTATCAAATTAGTCGAGAAAAAATACAGGATGCTGATGGAGATGTAATCTTCCTCTGGTCTTATGGTCATCAGGATGAAATCGCGCAACAGGCAAAAGCGCAAAAGGAAAAACTGAAAGCTGATTTGCTCTGGTCTACCCTGACTGCTGTTCAGCAAGAGCAAGTTTACGAAGTTCCCGGTTACTGGATTGGTGATGGACCGATCGCCGCAAATCTAGTGATCGATGATTTGTTCAAATATCTTGTAGAGAAGTCGTCGTTATGAAAAAACATACGCTTTTTGTTTGCAAATCTTGCAGCGCAACGATCGCCCATGATGATGTTACCGATGACGCAATTACTGAAGGCGTTCTATTACTCAATCGATTACAGGAACGACAGCAGAATCATTCTCTTGAGGCTAATCTGAATATTGATTCAAATATTGATTTGAATATTGAGCCAGTCGGATGTTTGTGGACGTGCGATCGTCCCTGTTCTGTCACGTTTGCCTGTCCCGGAAAGTACACCTATCACTTTGTTGATCTTAACGATGATGAAAGCGTGACTGAATTGCAGCAGTTCAGTGAACTCTACCTGAAAAGTGCAGATGGCTATGTCAAGCCTGCCAAAATGCCGGGGAAGTTGCGATCGCAACTGCTGGTTAGAATTCCACCCACACCTTGCGCTTAGTGTTGAAAAGATGGCTCTACAATCGGGGCTGTATTGCTACCTGTAACTGAGGGTTAGTTAGTATAAATCGACTTCCAGGCAACAACAGTTCCTTTGCCAATTTCGCTATCTACCGTTTCTCCATTCTCAGTCACCAATCGAATGCTGACATTATCTTCTGGAGCATTTTGTAGAGCCTGAGCAAGTTCGCTGCTGATTGAAAAGGTACTGTTTTCTCCAGAAACCTGAAACACCTCATCGTTGATTTTGACAAACAGTTCAGTCACCGTTCTGGAGGCATTCAAGTCCGAGCAGTAATGCACCGAGAAACCAAAAGGGAATTCTCCATCCGAACAGTCGCGATCGCGCGTCACCAGCAAAAACCGGACTGCCTCCCGGCTCCACAAGCTTTGCACTTCAACCTGTGTACTTTCGTTCAGGATGCGATCGAAGAAATAGTTGCGGTCAAACACGCCGATAAAGCTGCCTTCAAACGGGTCATCGATCCTCACCGGCTCAGACCAGGGAATATTTCTGCCCGTTCCCAGTGCCGCAGAATCAACAGTCGGCAAATCGATCGCCGATACTCGCGCGACAACAGCGAACCATCCCAGCACGCTTAAACCAATTAAACCCATTACCCGCTTCAACATACGCCCCACCTGGCTGAAGAAGACACCACCTCGACGATAGCACAAGGGTCAGCAGGCAGGCAGGCAGGGGCATTGCTGGGAATTTCTGCTCCGACAAAATCGATCGAGTAAGGGGGTTAAAGCGATTCCCGTTTTTTCAACTGCTCCACAAATGCAGCGTGTTCAGGTGAACTGAATCCGGTTTGCAGCACCTGTGCAGAGCCGAATTGAGGCGGAGGCAATTGCTTGACCATGATCACATCCTCGGTGCTGTCAAATCTCGTTTATAGCAGTTACTGTAGCAAACGCCAGGGTTTGGCTAGTCGTTCAGCGGGTTGGAGTGGGCAGGTTGGTTAGCTACCCGTGGAACAGTAATATCGTTCGCCAAATTTCCAGAGCCGCAATGCCACGAGCAAAAACAAAATACCTGCGATCGGAGAGACGTAGCAAACCCAAAGCGGTACTGAGAAGGCACTGGCTTTGTTAAGCACGGCCAGGATTGGAAAATAGCTGACACAGGCGAGCGGAACGAAAAAGGTAAAGAATTGCTGAAACCACTGACTGTAGATCGAAAAAGGATATTGTGCGGTTTCAACGCCGCCATAGGTAAGGATGTTCATGATTTCGAGGGATTCGATCGTCCAAAACGTGAGTGTCGCCTGCATAATCACAATCCCCAAAAACAGCGCGACACTGCCAACCAATGAAGCACTCAGCAGCCATCCGGTTTGCGGGGTTAGCGGAATCTGAAGCGTTGCCAGCGCCCAGCCCAAAACCAACAGTCCCTGGGAAAATCGACCCATGCGTTTCAGCGTAAATTCTGTGCCTAAAAGCTGCAGCACCGTACTGCGTGGACGCAACAGCAATCGATCGAAATCTCCAGTTCTGACCGTTTTGCCGAACACATCAAACCCTCGTCCCAGCGCATCGGCACAGGCAAAAGAAACATTGACCATGCCGTAAAACAAAGCAACTTCAGCCAAGGTCCAGGCTCCAATCGTGTTAAATCGACTGAACAATGCCCAGATTCCGAAGAATTCGATCGCTGTGACTAAAAAATGCCCGATCGTTTGCAGCAAAAACGACACTTTATACTGCATTTGTGCTTTGAAGGAAATAGAAATGTATCGCAAATAAAGGCGAAATGCATTCACCGTTAACCTCCCTGAATGACGAGTTTATGAACACCCCGGCTCACTAGAAAGCGTCCAAGCCAGATCATGACTGCAACCCAAACTGCTTGATGAATCAACACACCTAACAACGCCTCAGGGGAAAGGTTGCCAGTAAACAAACGCAATGGCTGATCGAGCAATCCGGAGAACGGTAGGAGATTCAGTAGCGGTTTAATCCACTCTGGAAAAAGCGGCAGGGGGATAACTAAACCAGAAAAAATAATTACGAGTGGGGGGACGATCGTATTCACGCCTTCACCCGAAATTGTCCACATCATAGATACAGTCAGCAGCATGGTTAGCGCAGCAGAAAGCAGAACAGCACCGATGAAGGAAACAGAAAATGCAGCCAGAGCCGCAAACGAAGGGGGAAAAGCGAGCGACCATTCTGCCAGTCCCACCAGCGGCAAAATTAGCATCGTTACAGTGAGAATAGGGATTGCCCGCAAAATCAAAGGTGCGGTTCGCATTGCCAGAGCGCGAGTAAACCAGAAATTGTAGAGATCGATCGGGCGCAGCAAGTCATAGCCAACTGCTCCAGTCCGAATCAGCTCCTGCACTTCTCGATCGCCCGACCAGGGCACGATCGCCACAATAAACGCCTGTCCCAGCCACACATAGCCGATCGCTTCCTGTAATGTCATTGGTTGTGTGGAGTCGCTATGGCTAAAAAAAGCGGCGAGAACCATCACTTTCACAACGCCCCAAAAGAGCTGAGTCGCAATCCCAACCAGAGCCGCCGCCCGGTATTGCAGCAGCAGGGCAAATCGGGTCAAAAACAGCGATCGATAAGCTTGCATTTACCCCTCCTCCATCATTTAGGTTATCCCACCAGGGATACTGCGTGAAAACTTGCTGGCGAATCGCAACAATGTAGGAGGGTGTTTTAAAAGTCGCCGATGCGACCCGAACCGCCGCCTCAATCCCCCAACGAGTCATTGCCGCCCTAAAAGTGCGAGTCATTGCCGCACTCAAAGTGTGAGGGGGGACGTTGAACCAGCAATACCGGATCGGAAGTCCCCCCCTTGTAACTTGCCGCTCCAGTCGGAGCGAGTTGGGAGGTTGGGGGGCAATGCAGCACTTTTGAGACTCTTCAAATATCCTCTAACGTTCTCTCGGCTTGTCCACCTCAAAGCCCAACGGTAAAATCATGCCCTTGAATAACCCGTAAGCGGTGACGACCACAATGCCATAGGAGCATATCACCTTTGTCGCCCTCACCCGAAATCCCGCTCCCACTTGTCACCATTTTTGAGGGAGCGGGACTTCAATCCGGCTCCCCTGCTCCCGCTCTGGGCTACGGTGTCCCCATCAGTCGAGTCTGCTTCAGTTTCCCGCTTTGCAGCCCCCCAACCCCCACTGGTGGGGGATTTAGGGGGCTGAGGGGATTGCGAGGCATCACCAGGGATTTGTGTGTACACCGTAGCCCGCTCTGAGAGAAGGGGTTGGGGGATGAGGGCAGATTTGCACAGGGCTACTGACTCTTGGCAGGGCAAAGTACGCTACTTTGCAGCAAAATCCTCATTCAGTTCCTGATTAAATCGTGATTAAATCGTACAGAGGTAGTAGAGCCACATATCCGTTTGAGAGCGCAGCTCGCTTGCACTGGTAATTTCTAAGCCGCTTTTCCACGAGTAGACTTTTACATTGTCAAAACTGGCTTCGAGGCAGCGAATTTGTTCCTGCGGTCTCACGTAATAATTTTTTAAGCGAAAGTTGTGAGACTCATCCTGAATTACTGCGTGGGCAGAAGCTGTGAGCTGAGGAAGTGTGATCGATCGATTGAACAAACGCAGCAGAGCAAACATGACCAGATTAACGTAGGTGGTCAACGGGTTAAAACTCACCTGATTCCTCCAGTTAAATTCCCGCTCCATTCCCTGAAGATTATGTGTTGAGAAAAAGAAATAGCTGCCCGGCTTGCCGACTCGATTGACCTCTTGAAAAATCTTCGCTCGATCGTGGTGCGAAACTGTATCAATGCCGTTGAAGCTGAACAAAATAAAATCGAAGGAGTTGTCTGCAAACTGGCTCAAATCTCTGGCATCGCAAACTGCAAACTTTAATGCTGGAGAGGCTGAAAATCGTTCTTGGCAAGCGGCAATCATATCGGCAGAATAATCAATGCCAATATATTCCATGACAAAAGGAGAGAAGTGCTGAGTTGTGCGTCCGCCTCCAACCCCAATATCGAGCATCCTCATGGCTGAGAGTTGATGCTGCAGTAAATCCAGGATGGTTTGTTCAGCGGGCTGCAATAGGCTTAACTGGCAGTAATGCTTTACAACTCCAGCGGTGGTGAAAGTTTTTTGATTGTCTTCAAGCATGATGAATAATGCCTGAAATGAGTCGGTGATCGAGCTGATTCTCAGGCAAACAGTTAGATGATTGAGCTATTCTATGCAGAGTAAGCGTATCACACTTCGATCTCCTTCCTTCAACCGGGTAGAGTCACACTTGAAGCACGAAACACATCTGCTCTGGGCAGCTTAGCGCCACGGGCAGCAGGAAACGCCTCAAAATCGCCCCCAACAGTCTTCTGCACTCAGGAGAGACGTTTTCCAAAATTGGGAAAGTTAGGAGGCGATTTTGGAGAATTATGACTGCTCAGGCAACCTGATCAGACGCTTGATTAGACAGAAGCCGCCATTTCCTGCTGGACTTTGCGCTTCGCTTCCTTGAATTCTGTTGCCATTTGCTCTTTCTGTTCTCTGCTGCAGTTCCGGTCGATCGCCGCAAACAGGGTGCTTTCTTCTTGTCGGATGTGGTCGCCCAGGTGATCCATCAGGTCTTTGATCTTCGAGCGGAACAGATCAGCATTGGTGGCAGGGTCGATCGCCTTAATTTCTTCCAGCATTGGTCGCCATTCAGCCTGCTCGTCATAGAGTTCCTGCGTATTCTCGTCGCCATAAAACGATCGAATCCGAGGATAAACGACTTCTTCTTCGGCTTGCGCGTGCGCCAGAATATCTTTGTAGAGCTGACCGAAATATTCCTGCAGCTTTTGCGGGTCTTTGGTCGCCCCAATTTCAGTGAAGATGGTGTTCACCTTGTTGTGATCCAGCCGAATCAGGGTCTGGATGTTCAGGTCTTCTTTTTTGGTGTTTTGGGTGATGACGCTGCCCGCCACGCCAGACAGTGCCGCCACAGCATCCTGAACCCTTGCCCAAATTCCCTGGTCGGCATCCATTCCAGTCATTTCGCGCACGCCAACCTGTTCCAGCATTCCCTTGAGCTGTTCCTGATGTGCCCGCCCTTCAAAGTTGACGGTGTTGAGCGGAGTGATTGCAACTTCAATATCTGCTCCCACTTTTTGCGCTGCTTTGTGAATCGTGATGCCGCTCATGGCTTGACCATGCTTCATCAGCTCATGTTGAATCAGTTTCTGATAAAAGGTGAACTCGTCGCCTTCCATCATTTGCTCAAAATTCTGGATGAAGGTGTGGGTTGCACGGCTCGGCTCAGACTGAATGCCATACTGCACAATCACCGTTTCGATAATGCCCAGGTTTTTGCGATCGTCTTCGAGCATGTTTTGCAGACGACTGCGAACATCCTCGTAAGGGCAAATATCAATCAGTTTTTGATCGTTTGAGAGAATGAGTTTTTGAAAGGCAAGCAGATCGGCTAAGCGTTCACCGATTAACTGTCGCTTTGCATCATCAAGCTTGGTTACCATCGTGATTCTCCTGAATAATTTAACTCAAGTCGCTG
>Ga0224723_1002062_pt1 | contig 11433 bp, 7 predicted proteins | sample Balambano_FR2_Me_FD_161647 | JGI IMG/M metagenome (GOLD analysis project Ga0224723, IMG submission 161647) | Freshwater sediment microbial communities from Lake Towuti, South Sulawesi, Indonesia - Balambano_FR2_MetaG | ecosystem: Environmental > Aquatic > Freshwater > Lake > Sediment | place...
TCGTGGTTTCAAATCTCGGGCGATGACGCCAAGGCCGATGATGGAACAGACGAGCGGATGGCCCGCAACCTCTCATTCGTTTCCAATAATATTGAGCTATCGACCACGGCCACGGTGCACCTGTTCTCGTTGGGTAAGCGGTACTATCAACGTCCGGCTATCAACTTTTACGGCTTTGTTGGCTTTGGCATCGCGTACATCAACCCGAAGACAGAGTATAACGGTGAGATGATTGCCTTGCAGCCGCTCCAGACCGAAGGGGTCGCCTACAGTCGGTTCCAGCCGGTTATTCCCTTTGGTGGTGGTGTTAAATTCAAAATGGGCCCTTTCTTCAACCTGGCATTCGAAGGTGGGATGAGAAAAACGTTTACCGATTATCTGGACGATGTAAGCATCAAAAGATACCCTGACCCCGCCACACTAAGCAGCGACTTGGCCCGCGCACTTTCTAACCGCGCCACGGGCACCGCGCTGGTGCGAGGTAATCCTGAAACAGACGACTGGTACTTTATGATGAGTGCTAGAATTCAATATTACCTTCCTGTCGATTTCATTTCGCCCAGAAGCAAGTTATACACCAAAAAGCGGAAGGCTTACAACCGCAGAAGGCGCTAGGAAAAGGGTAAATAGTCATCCCTTGAAAAACCACTTTAGGAATCATTGCTTCTCATTTCTAATTCTGATTTGAACATGCGCACGCTGATGTGCGCAGGCTCGTGAGCGCTGTGTAGAAAGGGCATAGGCGCAACTGTTCACAAAATGATGACTGCGCCAGCCGCGCAACGAAGCACGGCTTTCACAAATTTCTCCGCTTCGGTGCCCTTATCAACATCAAAAACGTGTTTCTAAGAGGGCGACTAAATAAAATTTGGGCTGGGTTAGTCGAGTGCCTGAAACCTGGAAACGGCACTTTTGTATTCTGGCACGATGTCCTTCATCAGCGCTACCACCTTCAGTTCGTTTTTGTCGAGCACTAGGTCGGCCATGATATCCAAATAGCTGTTGATGCGCTCAAAATCTGAGTCGTTCACCTTGGCTTTGAGAATTTTGGGATGGTGTGTCGGCACCGAATTTTCCGAGTTGGTCAACAACTCCTCAAAGAGCTTCTCCCCTTCCCGTAATCCGGTAAACACGATGTCGATGTCTTTGCCTTCCTCCAGGCCCGACAGCTTTACCATCTTGCGGGCGAGGTCGTAAATCCGCACGGGCATGCCCATATCGAACAGAAACACCTCTCCGCCCTCGCCCATCACTCCGGCCTCGAGTACCAGTCGGCAGGCCTCCGGAATGGTCATGAAATAACGGACGATCTCAGGGTGAGTTACTGTAATTGGTCCACCATCTTCGATCTGTTTCTTGAAGAGCGGAATAACAGAACCATTGGAACCCAACACGTTGCCGAACCTGGTAGTGATGAACATGGGTCCACCCAGATTTCTCGGCTGAAGGGATCGGGTCAGGGACTGCACATACATCTCCGCGATTCGTTTGGAACACCCCATCACGCTGGTGGGGTTCACCGCTTTGTCGGTGGAAATCATTACAAATTTCTCCACCCCGTGCTGCACGGCCAGGTCGGCAAGTAGGCGTGTTCCGAGAACATTTACCCAAACAGCTTCCACGGGGTTCGCTTCCATCAACGGTACGTGTTTGTAAGCGGCCGCATGGAACACCAATTGAGGCTTGTATTCGGAGAAAATAGCATGCATCCGCGATGGATTGGTAACATCTGCCACGCAAAACGCGAGGTCCATCTTGTCGCGATGCCGGGTCAACTCCAGTTCCATCTCAAAAAGGGGTGTTTCGGCCTGATCTACCAACACCAGGCGTGCCGGTTTGTAACGCGCAATTTGTCGGGTTAACTCCCCTCCGATGGAGCCAGCTGCCCCGGTAATCAAGACGTAACGCCCCTCAATGGCGCGTGCCAGCTCGGGATTATCGAATTGGATGACGTCTCTCCCGAGCAAGTCTTCAATCCGCACCTCGCGCAGTTGCCGCAATCGCAATTCTCCCTTCATCCAGCGTTCAACCGGGGGTACCATTCTAACCTTGATACTCAATTGAAGGCACTCTTCTACTATCTGGCTCTTGCGTTCGCTCGAAAGATCATTTACCGCAACAATCAGCTCCTTCACCTGAAAGTTCTCGGCCAGACGGGCCAACTCGCGCGCATGGTGAATCTTCACACCCTGAATCTTCTTTCCGGCCTTATTCACATCGTCCTCCAAAATAGCCACGATGCGCATGCCGCTATAAGGGGTTGACTCGATCACATTCTTTACCGATAAGCCCAAATTCCCTGCCCCGAAGATCAACACATTGTTCTTCTTGGAAGAGCTACCGGTAGACTTAACATAGGCAAAAACTTCCTTGACAAACAGGCGATAAAAAAAAAGCAACAAGAATGTGATGGGGAACGAAATGAGCAAGACAGAAAAAGGCAACAGGTTCCTCCCTAGATTGTAATAATACACCAGGTTGGCGGTAGCCATCAAAACCATGCTTAGCAGCACACTCGATGCAATTCGCTTACCATCTTCGATACCGGTGTAGCGAACGATACCGGCATAGCTGCGTGTGACCAGGGTCGAAACCAGAGCACACCCGCAGGCGAGGGTTAACCCTAACTGAAAATTAAAGTGAAGTGCCTCGCGCCAATCAAAATTAAAGCGTAACAAGTAAGCCAGCGTAGTTGAAACCAGTACGATTCCCAGGTCAATCACGATGATGATCCATCGTGGCAAAATGGTGAGCCGGTTAATGAGACGGGCAAACACCACAGATTATCTGTTTTTACTGGTTCGCGTCTGGTAAAGTTTTCTTGCGCCCAGCAACGCACCCGCACCGACCAGGATTTCCAAACCGGAAATAGGCACGGGTTGCCCCCCTCCCGGATCACCCCCGCCTCCCGGCTGAGCCATCGTCATAACCGATAGGCCTGCCAATAGCAGCGTGATGAGAATTTTCTTTGTCGTGATTGCCATGCGGGATGTAAGATACTAGTATTTCACAATTCGATGAACGGACACGGCCCCATCAATCAGGGTCTTCGCCATGTAAATGCCTGCCGGCAGCGCACGCATATCCACCTCGACAACGGTGACTTGGTGTGCATCCGGGTAAACTTCAAAAGCAACAGGCACGAGACGACCTTCGCGGTCAAACAATTTGATATCGGGCACTCCGCTGGCAGCGCCCAAGCGCATCTTCACCACGCCCGTGGTTGGATTGGGATAAAATCTTGCCACCGAGCGGTGTTCTGCCTTTTGCAGAGCATTCTTAGATAACAAAAACCGATCGGTCAATTCTGTGGAGGGCTGCGCCACATCAAAAGAATAAGCCGTAGCTGATGCAGCGGGCAGTGAAACGCCAGTCGATAAATCATTCAGAAAATAACCGGCCAGCGAGGAAGAGGGAGTGACATTCAGAGAAAATGTGTAAGTACCAGCCTTCTCCACATAAAGCGTCAGCGGCAAATCAAGGTTGGAAGATGGGGCGATGGCCACATACCCCAAACCCTTTGCGGTACCAGCATCAGCATGCAGGCTCATTTGCTCGATCCCCAACCGGAGTTTAGGAACATCCAACCCTGTATCGAAATGATCGGTGGCCCTTTCATCCTCCTGAATATAGAGCTGGTCAAAGGTGCCCGCGCCCGACAGTGTCACTTCCATCAAGGGAAGGGCACGCTGCCGGTAAAACGTACCCGTTGCTGCCACATGTTTGGCTTGTTCATTTACAGACAGGGAAGCCGGAGCCGCGGTCGGTACATAGACCCAAAAGGCCTGCCCCAGTGCAATGACCCCGTTGGTGAGGTTACCAACCTGCGTATCGGCATTGTACGAACGCCATACGCGGCCTACTACATCCCACACCCAAACCGTAGCATCAATATTGGTCTTGGCCCAGCCGACATCGTTGTTCCACTGGATGGCCGAAGGGTACGGATTCCCCAACAGGTTCCAGCCGTCAGCAGTGGGTTGCACAGGCGAACTCACTGTGTGAGAAACCGTGAAATTGACGTTGCCCTGATTAACGGGGCCCCTTACATCCCATACAAATGGAGCGACCCCGTTCCACATATAAGCATCATAGCCCACCCCGGGTATCAGGGTTTCAGCATTCGTGCCACCGGGGGTCGGCACTGACGTGTAGCCGATGTTGAAGGCTCCTGTCAAGGTTTCGTTGTAGCGCTTAAGCGAAGGGCCGTTATTCACACATCCCGTACAGGGAAAAGATGTTCCGGTAAAGTTACCCGTTACCGCGAAATCGTCCTGAAGCTGAGAAACCGGTGCGTTGGTAACTGGTGATGAAATAAACCGGTCGTAGTTGTCGGCACCACGCATGTAGCGCTGCACGGTTACAGAACCGGTAACTTGCGCTCCACCGGTTAGTGGCCCGATTTGCGCATCGAGGGCCGTTGGGAAGTCGCTGGTTGAAATCATGGTTAACACACCATTCCCTGAAACACCATCGGCATCGAGGCGCGCGCCAGCGCCCATATTGATGCGACCTGTTAGGTCGTGCGTAGTTTCTACGTTCACCCCCACCGTGTTGGTGATGTCGAGAACATTAAAGCTGGCGTTGCTCGAGCCGCTGATTGCCTGGGCTGCAGTACCTGAGAAGGCGACTGTACCGCCTGCCCCTGCGAACGAGCCATTGTTGATGAAGTTACCTGTTAGCGTTAGGGTGGCAGGTCGGCTCAAAGTACCAGAAATGGTGATGTGATGAAAGGTGGTGCTGCTTGAACCGAGAATGCTGGATGACCCTGCGAACACAACCGTGCCCGTACCGCGGTTGAAAGTGCCGTTGTTGGTGAAGTTGCCTGTTAAGGTAAGCGTAGTGGAAGGCGCATTGAAAATACCACCGTTTATAAATGTAGCAGCACTTACCGACTGTGCTCCGCAGGTCAATGTTGGCCCCGAAGCTTGAGGACTGATGGTCAGTTGCGCTGATATTTGTACGGGGTTGGCCAACGTAACCACAGCACCCGAGTTGGAATTGATCGATAAATTGGCGATGCTGCCGGCAACGTTTTCCAATCCCGTGGTCACGTTGCCCCCTGTATAAATCAGATTCCAGGGGCCTCCGCCCGGGGAGGAAGTCAAAATGCTGGATGTAGAATTCCGCGTAAGGGTAGCCCCCGATGAGAGCGTCAACTGCCCGGGATTGATGGCGAACTGACCCGCGGTAAGCGTGAGCTGATTTGTAACAGTTTGTGGATTCGTAACTGTTAGCGACAAACCCACATTGGTCTTATTTACCACCAGGCCGTAAAACTGTGTATTGGACGATCCGGAAATTGTCTTGCTGCCCGAAGTGCCCGTAAAGGTAACCGTACCAGTACCCGCCAGAAACGATCCATTGTTTTGGAAATTCCCCTGAATATTCAGGTTAGAAGGGGCTGTGAGGGTTCCCGTTCCCTGGATTATCAGGTTATTCAGGTTCATGGTGCTGATAGCTGAGCCCGTAAAAGCAACCGCTCCGCCAATCAAGACGGTGCCATTGTTGTTAACAAATGTTCCATTGTTCACAAGGCTGGAGTTGATTGTCAAGCCGGTGGTAGCACTCGCGTTCGGTGCGTTGAAAGTACCCGCGATGTTCAGGGTGCCTACGGTAATATTGTGACTTCCCCCGAAAAAAACGCGGCCGGCCGTAGGAATGCTCAGGCTGCCCGAGAGAGTAATGGGCTGTGTTAAAGCCACCGAACTGCCATTGTTGACGGAAACGGTTAGATCGATCAGGTTCCCGGCTGCCGGAATTTCCAGCGAGGTATTTTGGTTGCCATCCACGTAGGTAACACTCCAGGGTCCTCCTTGAGGCGACCCTCCGGAGATGCCTGCATTACTGGATTTGGTGATCGAGCTTCCGTTGTTCATCACCAGATTTCCGCCTGGGATATCCAATATGCCATCGCTCAAAATAAGTGCATTGGTAACTGTTTGGGGAGAACTTACTGTAAGCGAAGTGCCTCCGTTGGTTTTATTGAGGCGAAGATCAAAAAATTGGGTGTTGGTGGTTCCACCAACGGTGCGGCTTCCCGTCCCTCCCGCGAAAACAACTGTACCCCCATTCGCATTGACAACACCGTTATTGGTGAGGTTACCTAGCAGGTTTAGTGTGGTTGGCGCGGTAAGCGATCCGGCAGGTGTGATAAGTAAATTGACAAAATTGGTGGAGCCAATGGCGGCACCTGACAGCGCGCTAGTTCCCTGAACCTGAAGTGTACCCGTAGTACCAGGATTGAAAGTACCGTTGATGGTGAAATCTCCATTAATGACCAGGTTTGCGTTCACAGCCGCCAGGCTGCTGCCAACCTGCACCGTAAGGTGATGGAACACGGTTGCCCCCAAATTGGAACCCAACAAGGCCGAGGTACCCGCAAAGACCAGCGTTCCCGAACCCGCCTGTAAGGTTCCGTTCACAGTCAGGTCACGCGTCAGCGTAACGGAAGACGGCAACACCAGGGTCGCCCCTGTTCCAACTGTTATGCTGTAAAAGTTGGTGGTAGCTACGTTCGAGCCTGAAAGCGTGGAGGGACTCCCTGAAAACGAAACCAACCCGGTGCCCGTCACCAGAGTACCATCAACCGTCAGGTTACCCGCTACCAGAAGGACCGAAGGAGCAGTGAGTGTACCGGTGGCCAATATCTGCACGTTGTTAAACGCGGTGGTAGCTATGCTGGTACCTCCGAAAACCGAAGCCCCCCCAATACGAACGGTGCCCCCGTTGTGGTTGAATGTTCCGTTGTTAGTAAAGTTACCATTGAGCGTGAGTCCCGTAGAGGCAGTGTTGTTCGGGGCGTTGAAGATGCCCGCGTTGGTAATTCCCCCGGCCGTAATGTTGAACGATCCCGGGCTCAGCGTTCGGCTGGCCGCAGGAATCGTGAGTTGATTTTGCACGGTAATATCCTGCGACAAACTCAGTGTAGTGCTGGAGTTGGTATTGATCGTTAAACTGGAGAGCAAACCTGTTGCAGGGATTTCAAGACCCGTTGACTGTGTGGCGCCCGTGTAAGTAAGATTCCAAGGGCCTCCGCTGGGTGCAGTCGTCACAATGGAAGCGGTGCTGGCCTTTGTGATACTTGAACCAGCCCCCATTACCAGGTTGCCGGCAGTAATGCTGAGTGTCCCCGCAACCAAATCAAGAAGACCGGTCAGTGTAATGGGCGTGCCGATCACGGCCGACACCCCTGCATGGGTTTTGTTCAACGTCAGTGTTTGCAAGGCGCTTCCGTTGGCAAACACCAGGTCGGAAGACAATGGGGTCGAGCCCAGCAGGGTCAGGGCAGAGGTTCCACTGGAGGCCAGCACACCACCCGAAGAGGTGTAGTTGCCAGACAGCGAGAGTGCGTTATTGTCAAAGAAAATCGTAGTACCATTGGCCTGCGTTACCGGACCCGTAATCGATGTAGACCCATTGAAGTCCACACTTCCTCCGTTCAACACCAAATCCCGCACGGTATTGTTCACACCATTGAAGACTGTATTTCCTGACACAGTCAAGCGGGTAGTTACCTGCACAGTGCTCGGAAAGGTAACGGTAGCACCCGGCCTATTTATGGTCAGGTTGCCAATTGTCTGGGTGCTCGCTGGTGAAGGAAGCGCGGTAGTGCCCGATCCACTGAAAGTCACACTGGTAGCAGGACCACTCAAAGAAACAAAGTTGCCGTTGGCGTTTATCACATTGGTGAATAAAATGGTACGGGCAATGCCGGTTTGCGTAACGATATTGAGATTTCCTTGCGTAAGGGTAAGTGCTCCCGGAAAATACAAAGTTCCGCCTCCGGTAAAATTGGAGCCGCAATTGGTGTCGTACGTAACTCCGCTAAGATTGTTGATTTCTGATGTAACCCCGCTGGTTAAGTTCCCCGGGTGCCCACTCCCAATGAACTGAGGACCCGTTCCGACATAACTCACCACGGCACCGCTTAGATACGACCTGGCACCAGATGTTCTGACATTTCCAGCCAAGGTGCCGGTAACCAGGGCTCCGGTATTATTTAACGAGCCCAACTCCAGACGGCCTGTACCACTCAACGAGATGCTCCCTGCTCCATCGACAATTGCTTCCCCCGTCAACCGCAAGGTACCAGCTACTACCAGATCGGTCGAGGCGCCATCGGACAGTGTGGTAACTATGGCACCGTTTACCACCAGCGTGGCTCCTGCATTCACCGTCACCTGATCGACCGTAACCGCTGCGGTAACTGTTACCGTGTGCGCATTCTGAATGGTGATGGCCCCGCTCGCAGAAGACGGGGTGTTGCTGGTCAGTTGCCAACTGCCGGCAATAAACTCTTCCCACGTAGAAGCCTGATTCCAATCACCAGACTGACGGCTGCGGAAGCTGTTTTGGCCCACCGCGGCACTTACCAAGCACCATCCGACTAAAACCAACGCCAAACGCATCATACGATAAAAATTTAAGGCCTAAATATAACAAATCAAAGCCACATCTAACCCCGGCCATGGTAAGTACCCGATACCCTGTTTGAGGTAACCGACTGGCGCAGCGCGCCCGCCACGCGATAGAGGTCGGTCAAGGTCAGACTGGACCCTGAAGGAAGGCACAATCCACGGGCAAAAAGCCGATCGGAGATACCCCTGCCATAGTAGGCCGTTCCTGCGAAGAAAGGTTGTAATTGCATCGGTTTCCAAAGCGGGCGCGTTTCGATGTTTTCGCGCTCTAGGGCAAGTCGAACGGTCTCACGATCGACTGGGCACTGATCCGTCAACGTCAAAGTGGTGAGCCAGCAATTACTGAAATAACCTTCAGGCGGGGCTAGAAAAGCAAAGTCCGCACTGTCCAGCGCCTCCCGGTAGAAGTAATGGTTTTCGTTGCGTTGGGCGATACGCTCCTCCAACACCCGTAACTGACCCCGCCCTATGCCCGCACAAATGTTGCTCATTCGGTAGTTAAAGCCGAGCTCTGAGTGTTCGTAGTGGGGGGCCGGATCGCGCGCCTGGGTGGCCAGAAACCGCGCTTTTTCAATCCAGTCGGCCCGATGCGAAACCAAGGCACCGCCTCCGCTGGTGGTGATGATCTTATTGCCGTTGAACGAAAACACGCCCAGGTCGCCAAAGGTGCCCAGCTTCTGACCGTCTACCGAGGAGCCAAGTGCCTCGGCCGCATCCTCGATCACCGGAATGTCATAAGAACGAGCGATGGCCATAATTTCCTTGATCTGGGCCGGCATCCCGTACAAGTGAACCACGATAATCGCCTTGGGCCTGCGGCCAGTCATCCGAATGCGGTCTTCGATAGCCTCCCGCAACAATTCAGGATCCATGTTCCAGGTGAGCATTTCCGAATCGACAAACACGGGGCGGGCCCCCTGATAGATAATTGGATTGCACGATCCTGAAAAAGTAAAGGAAGAACAAATGACCTCATCGTCTCGCTGGACCCCTAAAATGATCAGCGCGAGGTGGATGGCAGCCGTGCCTGAGCTGAGTACGGCACAGTGCCCGATGCCATTATACTCCGCCAGTTCGCGCTCGAAAGCCGCGATATGCGGACCCACCGGTGAGACCCAGTTGGTGGCAAAAGCCTCTTTCACAAACTCCAATTCCTGACCGCCCATGTGGGGTGCAGAAAGGTAAATGCGGGGTTGGGCGGGGGGAGTGCTCATGTACAAACGGTTGATGTTATTTCAAGGCGCCAAAGATAACAACAAATGCTAGGAGCATAACGAGACGACTCTCTACACAATTCCTCACCTGTTGCGCAGGCATCTCGAAAAGTGAGCTCACCGACAAGCTGAAGCACTAACACGCCAATTGTCAGCATCAAAAAGGTGTCCTAGCCCTTTCGGGCCCTACGCTGTTGATAATAAAAGGCGGGAATCAACAGTATTAACAAGGTAGGATTCAGCACCAACCGATGCAGAAAATTGATGAGCGGACCGTTGTAGGAAGGCCAGTGGTACTTCAATACGAAGTAGGGAATCAACAAAAAAACAAGGCTCCCCAGTTGCACCCAAAGAGCAAACACCAGGTATTTGCGTTCCCAAAACAGCGCATAGATCAGGCCGATGGCCAGCCCGTCATTGACCAGAAAACGAAGCGTGCGGTTCACAAAAAAAGCAATGCGGTCGTTTTCCACGTTTAGCCAGTGCCCTGCATAGTCATACCCCTGCCCCAGAAAGAAGGCTACGAGGCCCACCGTGCAGAACACACCCGCAACCCAACGCCAACATTTGTTCATGTTCTGGGGGCGGTGAAGTAACGAATCCACACCATCCACAACAGCAGCGCCAGCGCATAGATCGAGGCCGTGAACAAGTATTTATGCACGAAATAAAGATAATCAGGAAACCGCAACGACACATAAAATAGCAGACCGATGCGACCGAGGTTGGCGAGGTGAATAAGCAACATCCCCGCTGCACCAAACCAAACCATGGCCCCCCGATAGGGACCAAACGCGAGCAAGAAGCTCAGGAAAATCAAAACCACGTTAGCTCCGTTGCAGCCTTCGTACACCGATACCACGCCACGGCCTGCATGCACAATCGATACCGTGGCCTTGCCAGGCACATCTCGCGTACTGCTTGGGTAGCCCAGCATCGATACTACCGCGGCTGTCTGTTCTGTTACGCTGCGCGTTAACGGGTCTGCCACAGGGGCCCAGGCGGTTACTGCCAGACCGTATAAAAAGTTGGTGACGAGGTAAAGCCCCAAGAAGCGTCCCAAAAAGGTTAACGTAGGTTTAAATTCGCGCCAGTTCATTTCACTGAAAGTTCTCGCGCAGGTACACCTACCACCGTGGCACCGGCCGGTACCGGCTTGGTTACGACAGCGCCTGCTCCAATCCGGGCGTTCGCTCCGACATGCAGGCCATTGAGTATGTTGGCACCGGAGCCAACCAATACATCGTGCCCCAATTGCACACACCCGCCCACATGGGCGCCCGGCATCAGGGAGCAACCTTCGCCAATGAATACGTCATGTCCAATCGTACAATTAAGGTTAATAAGCGAATGCCGCTGCACGGTGATGGCCGTGGTAAGTATGCTACCCGCGCCCACAATCACCCCGGGCTCCAAAAGAATCGAAGCAACGTCTTGTAAAACCGCTTTGGGGTGAACCAGGGTGGCAAAGCGCAAACCGGGCGGCAGCCGCTGCAACACGGCTCTCTTAACGAAAGGGTTTCCAATCGCCACTACTACCGACAGGTCCTCGCTCGGTTGCAAGGTGGCCACTGCCCCTCGTACCGGCACGCCTTCCACCAGCGAGTGGCGTTCCCGGCCATCGTCAAAAAAACCAACGCACGTCCATTCGGGCAAAGCGCGCAAGAGACTCAGCACTTCGCGACCCAATCCACCGGCTCCTACTATGACAATCGACTGGCTCATTCGTTTTGGGAAATAATGCGGGCAGGGTTTCCTGCTACCGTGACGAAGTCGGGCACATCGCGCGTTACCACGGC
>Ga0224723_1002063_pt1 | contig 11431 bp, 10 predicted proteins | sample Balambano_FR2_Me_FD_161647 | JGI IMG/M metagenome (GOLD analysis project Ga0224723, IMG submission 161647) | Freshwater sediment microbial communities from Lake Towuti, South Sulawesi, Indonesia - Balambano_FR2_MetaG | ecosystem: Environmental > Aquatic > Freshwater > Lake > Sediment | place...
CGCCCGCCCCTGCCCGATCAGTCGCGGCAGGATCGCGCAGGCCCCCATGTCGCAGCCGGCCAGGCCCACGCGGTTGAACAGGAACGCGACCTTCGCGCGCGGCGTGGCCAAGCGCAGGTCGGATGCCATGGCGATGATGGCACCCGCCCCGGCGGCGATGCCGTCGATCGCGGCGATGATCGGCTGGCCGCAGGCGCGCATCGCCTTCACAAGGTCGCCGGTCATGGCGGTGAACGCCATCAGCCCCTTGGTACCGCGATCGAGCAACGGGCCGATGATCTCGTGCACATCGCCGCCCGAGCAGAAATTGCCGCCCGCGCCGGTGACGACGAAGGCGCGCACGCTGTCGTCGGTGGCGGCGGCGCGAAACATGGCCACCAGCTCGGCGTAGGATTCGAACGTCAGCGGGTTCTTCTTCTCCGGCCTGTCGAGCGTGAGCGTCGCGACGTCGCTCTCCACCGCCAGCCGCACGTGGCGGGCTGCGTATCCGGCCAGCGGGCCGACGATCATGTCTCGCCTCCGTCGATCGCGATCGCCTGGCCGTTCACCGAGGCGGCTTCATCGGAACAGAGCCAGACCACGGCGGCCGCGACCTCCTCGGGCCGCACCAGCCGGCCCTGGGGGTTCGACTGGGCAAGCGCCGTTCGGGCCTGTTCGGCACTGCGCCCCGTGGCGGCAACGATGCGCTCGACGGAGCGGGCAAGCAGCGGCGTATCGGTGAAGCCGGGGCAGACCGCATTGATGGTCACGCCCGAACGCGCATGCTCGATGGCAAGCGATCGCACCAAGCCTAGCACGGCGTGCTTTGCCGCGACATAGGCGCTGACATAGGCATACCCCTTCAGCGCGGCCGTCGAGGCAACGAACACCAGACGCCCCTGCCCGGCCGCCAGCATCGCCGGCAGCGTGGCCTGGGCGACGGCGAAGGCGGACAGCAGGTTGGCCTCGATCATGCGCGAGAGGAACGCGCTGTCGGTTTCGCGGAACGGTGCGCTCTCGGCGGCTCCGGCGGCATGCACCACCAGGTGGAAGGGGCCAGAAGCGGCGACGGCGGCCTGGTCGCGGGCGTCGGCCGGCAACGCGTGTGCCGCCGCGCCCGAGGCGACCGCGGCGGCAAGCGGTTCGGCGCGGCGGCCCAGCACGGTCACCACAGCGCCCGTCTGGGTCAGCGCCCGTGCGCAGGCAAGGCCGATGCCGCTGCCGCCACCCGTCACCAGCGCCTGCCTGCCGGCCATTCCCTCGCTCACGACGCCAAGGCTAGAGGAACCTTGCGGGCCGGGGCAATCTGAGGCCCGGCAGAAGGAATTCTGATCCATGCGGATTGCCATCATCGGCGGCGGGCCGGCGGGCCTCTACTTCGCGATCCTGATGAAGCGGGACCTTCCTGCCGCGGACATCCGCGTGGTCGAGCGCAACGCGGCCGACGATACATTCGGCTTCGGCGTGGTGTTCAGCGACCAGACGCTGGAGGCGTTCGAGCAGGCCGACCCCGAGAGTTTCGACGCGATCACGCGCGCCTTCGCCTGGTGGGACGATATCGAGATCCACGCCAAGGGCAGCGTGCACCGCATCGGCGGCAACGGGTTCTGCGGCTGCGGGCGCACGACGCTGCTGGCGATCCTGCAGGCGCGCGCGCGCCGGCTTGGCGTGGCGCTTGAGTTCCGGCGGGAGGCCGGACCGGAGGATTTTCCCGATGCCGATCTGATCGTCGCGGCCGATGGCATCAACAGCCCGATCCGCACCCGCTTCGCCGACCATTTCCGCCCCGAGACCGACCTGCGCCCGAATCGCTTCGCCTGGATGGGATCGACCCGGCCGTTCGATGCCTTCACCTTCTTCTTCAAGGTAACGCCGCACGGCATCCTCATCGCGCACTGCTACCAGTATCAGCGCAACGCCAGCACCTGGGTGCTGGAAACCGACCCCGAAACCTTCGCGCGCTGCGGGCTGGACGGGATGGACGAGGCGGCCAGCGCGCGGTTCCTGGAAGGCGTGTTCGCGCAGGAACTTGGCGGGCACCGGCTGATCACCAACCGCAGCATCTGGCGCCGCTTTCCCATGATCCGCTGCGGTGCCTGGGTCAAGGGCAACATCGTGCTGCTGGGCGATGCCAAGGCATCGGCGCATTTCTCCATCGGCAGCGGCACCAAACTGGCGATGGAGGACGCGATCGCGCTGCACGCCGCCTTCCGCGCCGGTGGCGACGTGGCGGCGTGCCTTTCGCGCTTCGAGACCACACGCCGCGAGGAGGTCGAGAAGACCCAGCACGCGGCGGATGTCTCGCTGGTGTGGTTCGAGCATGTGCGGCGCTTCTGGCATTTCCCACCCACGCGCTTCGCCTTCGGCGTGATGACTCGTTCCAAGGCCATCACCTACGACAACCTGGCGCTGCGGGCGCCCGGCTTCGTGCGGCAGGTGGGCGAACAATTTGCCATCGAGGCCGGCGGCGATCCGGGCTTACCGCCCGCCTTCCAGCCCCTGCGGCTGCGCGGCATGACGCTCGGCAATCGCTTGGTCGTATCGCCGATGTGCCAGTACAGCGCGGTCGAAGGCATGCCGACCGACTGGCACCTGGTGCACTACGGCGCGCGCGGCGTCGGCGGGGCCGGCCTGCTGTTCACCGAGATGACCTGCGTCTCACCCGAGGCGCGGATCACGCATGGCTGCACGGGGCTGTGGAACGATGCGCAGGAAGCGGCATGGACACGCATCGTCAATTTCATCCATGCCAATGGCGGCGCAAGAGTGGCATTGCAACTCGGCCACGCCGGCCGAAAGGGTGCCACGAAGCTGATGTGGGACGGCATGGACCGGCCGCTGGCTGACGGCGGCTGGCCGATCATCGCCGCCTCGCCCATCCCGTACTACCCGGACAGCCAGGTGCCGCGCGAGATGAGCCGCGCCGACATGGACCTTGTGCGCGAGCAGTTCGTTGCGGCCACGCGCCGCGCGGTCGCCTGCGGCTTCGATATGCTGGAGCTGCACTGCGCGCACGGCTACCTGCTGGCCTCGTTCCTGTCGCCGCTGACGAACGTGCGCCAGGACCAGTATGGCGGCAGCGTGGAGAACCGCGCCCGCTTCCCGCTGGAAGTCTTTGCCGCAATGCGCGCGGCCTGGCCGTCGGACAAGCCGATGAGCGTGCGGATCAGCGCCACCGACTGGGCCGATGGCGGCATCTCAGATGCCGACTCACTGGCGATCGCCAAGATGTTCGCCGCCGCCGGCTGCGATCTGATCGATGTTTCCACCGGCCAGACGGTGGCCGACAGCGCACCGCAATATGGCCGGATGTTCCAGCTGCCCTGGGCCGACATGATCCGCAACGAGGCCGGCATCGCGACCATGTGCGTGGGCAGCATCACCAGCGCCGACCAGGCCAACACGATCCTGGCGGCCGGCCGCGCCGACCTGGTGGCGCTGGGCCGGCCGCACCTGGCCGAGCCAAGCTTCGCGCTGCGGGCGGCGGCGCAGTACGGCGCGCCGGTGTCCTGCCCGATCCAATACGGGCCCGGCCGCGATGCGCTGTTCCGCACTTCTCAGCGCGAGAGTGCCGACCTGATGGAGCTGCGCCGCCGGGCGCGCCCAAGGCCGCGCGGCGCCGGGCTGACCTTGCCCGAGGCGGCGGAGTGAGCGCGCCCCGAGTGCTGATCGCCGGCGGCGGCGTGGGCGGGCTGGTGCTTGCGCTCGCCCTGCATGCACGCGGCATCCCTGCCACCGTGTGCGAGGCCGCTGCCGAGGTGAAGGAACTCGGCGTCGGCATCAACACGTTGCCGCACGCGATCAGCCAGCTCGCCACGCTTGGCCTGCTGGAGGCGCTGGACCGCGTCGCGATCCGCACGCGCGAGCTGCGCTATCTGAACCGCTTCGGCCAGCTGATCCGTAGCGAGCCGCGCGGCCTGTTCGCCGGCCACGCCGTGCCGCAGTTCAGCATCCATCGCGGCCGGCTGCACCGCGTACTATGGAATGTCGCGCGCGAGCGGCTGGGATCGGACCGAGTGCGCCCCGGCATGCGGTTGGCGGATTTCTCGCAGGACGACGCGGGCGTCGTTGCGCGCTTCAGTGACGGCACGACGATTGCGGCCGATGCGCTGATCGGCGCCGACGGCATTCATTCCCGCGTGCGCGCGCTGTTGCACCCCGACGATGGCGGCATCCGATGGCAGGGCATCTTCATGTGGCGCGGGGCCGTGGACTGGCCCGCGTTCGAGGGCGGCGACGTGATGGTGATCGCCGGCGACATGGACGAGAAGCTCGTGCTCTACCCGATCGCCGAGGGCAGCGCGCCTGGCCGGCGGCTCACCAACTGGGTGGTCTGCGCGCGGCTGGGCGACGGCACCGCACCGCCGCCGCGACGCGAGGACTGGTCGCGCGAGGGCCGGCTTTCCGACGTGCTGCCGCGCGTGCGGCGGTTCAGAATTCCCTGGCTGGACGTGGAGGCGCTGGTGCGCGCCACGCCGACCTTCTGGGAATACCCGATGTGCGACCGTGACCCATTGCCCTGGTGGACGCAGGGGCGCGTGACGCTGCTGGGCGATGCCGCGCACCCAATGTATCCGGTGGGATCGAACGGTGCCTCGCAAGCAGTGCTGGATGCGGCGAGCCTGGCCGAGAAGATTGCGACGCTGCCGGTTGCCGAGGCGCTTGTCGCGTACGAGCGCGAGCGGCTGCCCGCGACGCGCGCGATCGTGGAAAGCAACCGCCTTGGCGGGCCGGAGCGCGTGGTGGATGTGGTCAGCGCGCGCGCACCCGCGGGGTTCGCGCGGCTTTCCGATGTCATCGCGCCCGAGGAGCTCGACGCGATCGCCAAGGGCTATGCGCAGATGGCGGGGTTCGCGGCGCCGGGGAGGTGAATTGGCGCGCGGGCGGCGGCGCCCTCACCCTGTCCCTCTCCCGCCCAATCGCGGGAGAGGGGACGGTGCGGCACTCTCCGTGGTCAGTCCCCTCTTCCGCGCAGCGGGGGAGGGACAGGGAGGGGGCCGCTGCTGACGGACGCCTTCACCCCGGCGGTGGCAGGAAATCCACCTCGTGCAGCGCAGAAAGCCGCACCACCTCGGCGGGGTCGGGCACGTTGTGGATCGCCTTGAACAGGTCGTGCAGCCGGCGCGCGGGAGAGACCCAGAAGAACGCCTTTGCGAACGCCCCGCTCTCGTTGAAATAGCCGTGCATGATGCCCATCGGCATGCGCACCAGGTCGCCGGGCTTCGCCCAGTGCGTCTGGCCATCCAGCACCAGTTTCCACGTGCCCTCCAGCATCAGGATGTATTCGTCCTGCGTCGGGTGGATGTGCGGGGGTACGAAGGTTCCGGGCGGGCTGTGCGCCTCGAACGCGAACGAGGTCTCGCTCGACTGCTTCGGATAGTAGGTCTGGCCCAGGATGCTCCACACCACGCCGTCCAGCCCTTCGGCCACCCTGGTGATGCCTGCGCGTTCGGCGCCCATGCGTTGCTCTCCCCTTCAGATGTGCAGGTAAGTCTCGCGCACGTCGTGGCGCTCGGCCAGCTCGGCGCTGGTGCCCACCCATACCGTGCGTCCCTTCTCGATCACCACATGCCGGTCGGCCAGGCGCATCACGTGCGACAGGTGCTTGTCGATCAGCAGGATGGCCTGCCCCTCGGCTTTCAACTGCGCAAGCACCGCCCAGATCTCGGCGCGGATAATCGGCGCCAGGCCCTCGGTCGCCTCGTCCAGGATCAGCAGGCGCGGATTGGTCATCAGCGCGCGGCCGATCGCCAGCATCTGCTGTTCGCCGCCCGAGAGTTTCGCGCCCGCATTGCGGCGGCGCTCGCGCAGGCGGGGGAACAGCGCATACACGGCATCCAGCGTCCAACGCACGCGGCCCTGGCGGCTTGCGGCAGTGGCCACCAGGTTCTCCTCGACGGAAAGCGTGGGAAAGACGTGGCGGCCCTCGGGCACCAGGCCAATCCCGGCCTGGGCAATGCGATAGGCGGGCCAGGCGGCGATGTCGGCGCCGTCGAGCGTGATGCGCCCGCCGGTGATGCGCCCGCGCTGGCTGCCGAGCAGCCCCATGATGGCGCGCACCGTGGTGGTCTTGCCCATGCCGTTGCGGCCCAACAGCGTCACCACCTCGCCGGCGCCGACCGACAGCGATACGCCGGCCAGCGCCGGCGACGGGCCATAGGCGGCGGCAAGGTCATCCAGCGCCAGCATCATGCCGCGACATCGTCCTCGCCGAGATAGGCGGCGCGCACGGCGGCATCGGCGCGGATCGCCTCGGGCGGGCCGCTGGCGATCACCTTGCCATAGACCAGCACGCTGATCCGGTCGGCCAGCCTGAACACCGCCTGCATGTCGTGTTCCACCAGCAGCACGGCATAGTCCTGCTTCAGCGCGGAAAGCAGCGCCACCAGCCGCTCGGTCTCCTCGGGCCCGGCGCCGGCCAGCGGTTCGTCGAGCAGCAGCAGTTTCGGCTCGCTGGCCAGTGCGATCGCCAGCTCGAGCTGGCGCTTCTCGCCGTGGCTGAGCGCGCCCGCGGGAACATGCGCACGCCCGGCCAGTCCGACCCGATCGAGTGCTGCCATCGCCGGGGCGTTCAACCGAGCCTCGCCATCTGCCGGGCGGAAGAAGCGGAACGAGGAGCCGCTGTGCGCCTGCACCGCCAGCGCCACGTTCTGCCGCGCGGTGAAACCGGGGATGATCGCGGTGATCTGGAAACTGCGGGCCAGCCCCAGCCGCGCCCGCCGGGCCATCGAATACGCGGTGATGTCGTTCCCATCGAAGCGGATCGTACCGGAATCGGGCGCCAGCAGGCCGGCGACCTGGTTGATCAGCGTGGTCTTGCCCGCGCCGTTCGGCCCGATCACCGCGTGCAGCACGCCGTGCGTGACGGACAGCGACACATCGTCGGTGACGACCAGCCCGCCGAAGGACTTCCGCAGCCCCTCGATCCGCAGGATCGGCTCGCTCACCGGCGAAGGATCTGGCGCGGCAGGCCGGCCAGCCCCTGCGGCATGAACAGCACCGCCAGCACCAGCAGCACACCGAACAGGATGCGCCAGTGCTCAAAGTAATGGCCAAGGAACTCCTCCAGCAGCACGAAGCCGAAGGCGCCGAAGATCGCCCCGGCCAGGCTGCCGACGCCGCCCAGGATCACCATGAACAGCAACTCGCCCGAGCGCTGCCATTGCAGGTAGGAAGGGGCGACGAACTCCGACAGGTTGGCGAACAGGAAGCCGGCAAGCCCGCCGATGCCCGCGGCGATCACATACGCGGCCAGGCGATAGGGCAGCGGGTCGAACCCCATGGCCTGCACGCGCAGCGGGTTCTGCCGTGCCGCCGTCAGCACCCGCCCGAAGCGGCTTGCCAGCAGCGTGCGGCAGAACAGCCACGTCGCCGCCAGCGCGCCAAGGCAGACATAGTGGAAGGTGAACCGGTCACTCAGCCAGCGTGCGCCGAACACCAGGCTGCGGCCATACATCGTGTAGCCGTCATCACCGCCATAGGCCGACAGCGAGGCGGCGGTGAAGAACGCCATCTGCCCGAAGGCCAGCGTGATCATGATGAAGTGCACGCCCGACGTGCGCAGCGCGATGATGCCGGTGGCGAACGCGAATAGCATTGCAGCGGCGATCGAGGCGGGCAGCACGATCGCACTTTCGGTGATTCCGGCGCCGTCCAGGATGACCACGGCATAGGCGCCGAACCCCAGCGTGGCGGCGTGGCCCAGGCTGACCAGCCCGGCACCGCCGACCAGCAGGGCGAGCGATACCGCCGCCATGCCCAGGATCATGATGCGCGCCAGCAGCGTCAGCAGATGCCCCTGGTCGAACCCGACCAGCGGCAGGATGCCCAGGCTGGCGAAGATCGCGCCGGCGGCCAGCGGCTCGGCCCAGCGCGTCATGGGCCCCGCTTCATTCGTCGCGCATCAGGACCCGCGCGCCGGGAACAGGCCGGACGGGCGGAACGCCAGCACGCCGGCCATCGCGATATAGACCAGCATCGAGGCCAGCGCCGCCCCGGTCTGCCGCGCCGCGGACGCATCGAGGAACAGGCGCATCAGGTCGGGCGCCAGGCTTTTCCCTACCGTCTCAACGATCCCCACCAGAAGGGCGGCGACGAAGGCGCCAAAAATGCTGCCGGTGCCGCCGATCACGATGACCACGAAGGCAAGGATCAGCAGGTTGTCGCCCATGCCCGGTTCCACCGACAGGATCGGTGCCGCCATGATGCCGGCGAAGCCCGCCAGCATCGCGCCCAGGCCGAACACGATCATGAACAGGCGGCGGATATCGACGCCGAGGGCTGCGACCATCGACGCGTTGGTGGCACCCGCCCGCACCAGCATGCCGGCCCTGGTCCGCTCCACCAGCAGCCACAGCAGCAGACCGACGCCCAGGCCCGCGGCGATGATGGCGATGCGGTAGGTCGGATAGAGCAGCCCCGGAATCAGCGCGACGCCGCCCGCGAGTTCCGGGGGGGTCGGCACCTGAAGGGGCGCGGCGCCGAACAGCGCCTTCATGCCCTGGTTCAGCACCAGGATCACGCCGAACGTGGCCAGCACCTGCTGCAGGTGGTCGCGATCGTACAGGTGGCGGAACACCAGCCATTCCAGGGCCAAGCCGAAGGCAAGCGCGACGGGGAGCGAGAGCACCAGCGCGCCCCAGAAAGAGCCCGAGGCAGCGGCGAAGAAAGCCGCAAGATAGGCCCCAAGCATGTACTGCACACCGTGTGCGAGGTTGATGAAGTCCATCACCCCGAACACCAGCGTCAGGCCGGCGGCGACCAGGAACAGCAGGATGCCGAGCTGCAGCCCGTTCAGCAGCTGGATCAGCAGCAGCGTGGTGCTCATTGGTGGCGCTGGCCGGGCTGAGGCGCCCCCTCCCTGTCCCTCCCCCGCTGCGCGGGAGAGGGGACGGTACGGCACCATCCGTGTTCGGTCCCCTCTCCCGCGTGAGCGGGGGAGGGACAGGGAGGGGGCGCTGCCGTCACCCGCAGCTCAGCCCATCCGGCACTCGCGCGCGTGCGGGTCGGCATCGGCCTGCAGGACGCGCCGGCGCGTGGCGGTCTGGAACTTGCCGTCGGCGCGCTTCTCCACCTGGCACAGCCAGAAATCCTGGATCGGGTAGTGGTTGGTGTTGAACCTGAAGGCGCCGCGCGTGCTTTGGAAATCGGCGGCGCGGATGGCGTTGCGCAGCGCATCCTTGTCGCGCAGGTTGCCGCCCACCTTGCGGATGGCGCTGTCCAGCAGCATCGCGCCGTCGTAGGCCTGCGCGGCGTAGGTCGCGGGCACGTAGTTGAAGGCGGCCTCGAAATCGCGCACGAACTTCTGGTTCTGCGGATTGTCCATGTTCGGCGCCCAGGGCGCGCCGCTGTAGAAGCCAAGGGCGGCATCCTGCTGCGCCGGCAGCGTCGCCTCGTCCACCGTGAAGGTGGACAGGAACGGGATGTTGGCGAGTCCCGCCTGGCGATACTGGCGCACCAGGTTCACCCCCAGCCCGCCGGGCATGAAGGTGAACAGCGCATCGGGGCGTGTCGAGGCGATCTTCGCCAGTTCGGCGGCGAAATCGAGCTGGTTCAGCGGCACATAGACCTCGTCGACCACCTCGCCCTTGAAGCGGCTTTTGAAGCCCGCCACCGCATCGCGCCCAGCCTGGTAGTTCGGCGTCATCACGAACACGCGCCTATAGCCCAGGTCGTTGCACGCCTCGCCGATCACGCTGTGCACCTGGTCGTTGTTGTAGCTGACCGTGAAGAAGTTCGGGTTGCAGCCGCGGCCGGCGAAGGTCGATGGCCCGGCATTGGTGCTGATCAGGAAGGTGCCGGTCTCGGTCACCGGGCGCATGACCGCGGCCAGGATGTGGCTGAACACCACGCCGACGACGAAATCGACGCGGTCGCGTTCCAGCGCGGCGCGCACCTTGGTCACCGCCACCTCGGGGCGGAGCTCGTCGTCGATCACGACGGTTTCGGTGGCGATGCCGCCCAGTTTGCCATCCAGGTGGCGTAGCCCCATCAGGAACCCGTCGCGCAGGTGCGTGCCCAGCACGGCCTGCGGCCCGGTCTGCACCGCAACCAAGCCGATCTTCAGCCCCGCGGCCGGCTGCGCGTGGATGGATGGGGCGGCCAGCGGCAAGCTGGCCACGCCCGCGGCGGCCCCCAGCAACGCCCGGCGGCCCGTGCGAAATTCCTTGGTCTGCATCGCCGTCGTCTCCCCTTCGTTGGCGTCGGGTGATTTAGCCCGCAATGCGGGGGCAGGGGCAAGCCGGTGGCCCCCTTCCCCGCAATTGCGGCCCCTGCCCGTCCGGGACTAGCGTTGCTCGCCACCCGGGAGACCAAACCGACATGACCGTCGCCGCCGTGCTGAAGCAGAAGGGCAATGCCATCATCTCCGTTGGCCCCGATGCGACCATCCAGGACGTAGCCGACCTGATCACCAGCCGTCGGATCGGCGCGCTGGTGGTGATCGACGCCGACCAGCGCATCATCGGCATCGTCTCGGAACGCGACGTGGTCAAGGCCATCGCGCAGCACAAGGCGGCGGCACTTGGCATGACCGCTTCCGACCTGATGACGCGAAACCCGATCACCGCCTCGCCGGACACCACCGTGGACGAGGCAATGCAGTTGATGGACGCGGGCTATTTCCGCCACCTGCCGGTGGTCGATACCGACCGGCTGATCGGCATCATCAGCGTGCGCGACCTGGTGCGCTATCGAATCATGCAGCAGAAGGCCGACCTGGAAAACCTGACCAGCTACGTCTTCCGCATCGGCAGCTGAGCCGCGTTGCTCCCGAATTGCCTCGCCACAGGATCGTTCATGCACAAAGACCAGCTCGCGGCCTTGCGCGCACGCTTCGCCGGCTCGGGCGAGGCTGACTTCAGCGACCCGCTGGGGAAGCGCATCGCCGCGAAACTATTCGTGGGCGATCGCCGTGCCTGGCCGTTCGAAGGACCGGCGACCTTCCTTTCCGCCCCGTTCCGCCCTGATGCACTCGCGGCCGCCGATACCGACCGACCCGACATCGCGCTGGTCGGCGTGCCGATGGACCTTGGCGTGACCAACCGCGCCGGCACGCGACTTGGCCCGCGCGCGATCCGCGCCGTGGAACGCGTGGGCGTGCTGGAACCCGCGCTGCGCACGGCACCCATCCTGGAAGCCAGTTTCGCCGATATCGGCGACGTGCCCATGGGCAGCCGCTTCTCGCTGGACCAGTGCCACGCCGACATCGAAGCGTTCTTCCTGAAGCTCGACCAGGCGGGCATGCGCCCGCTGGCGGCGGGCGGCGATCATTCCATGACCCTGCCGATCCTGAAGGCGCTGGGGCGGGATCGGCCGCTTGGCCTGGTGCATATCGACGCGCATGGCGACGTTTCCGGCGCATACGAAGGCACGAAGTTCCACCATGGCGGCCCGTTTCGCGAGGCGGTGCTGGCGGGCGTGCTGGACCCCGCGCGAACCATCCAGATCGGTC
>Ga0224723_1002064_pt1 | contig 11426 bp, 13 predicted proteins | sample Balambano_FR2_Me_FD_161647 | JGI IMG/M metagenome (GOLD analysis project Ga0224723, IMG submission 161647) | Freshwater sediment microbial communities from Lake Towuti, South Sulawesi, Indonesia - Balambano_FR2_MetaG | ecosystem: Environmental > Aquatic > Freshwater > Lake > Sediment | place...
CCTGAGTGTGCTGCGCGGCATGTTCCACGCCACCAATTATCTCAGGCTCAATCTTGACCAGACGGCGGAAATTGACCTGCTGATAGACGCGCTGGAGACGGCGATTCTGGATGACCTGGCGGAAACGCGGCTGGCGGCGGTCTGGCCGCTGTCGTGGATTCAACATCCGCGTTCGCCTGCGATTTTGCGCCGCGCCTACTTTCTGGAAAGCGACTCCCACGTTAAAGGGCAGATGATCCGCATCAGCGTCAGCCTAGCATCGGAAATTGGCGACGACCTGCTGGCGGATGGCTTGAAAAGCCCCTCACCGGAGATTCGCAGCGTGGCGGAAGAAATGCGCGAGCGTGTGCGGCTCAGCGGGGCGGCGAACTCCCTCACCCCACCAGCCCGCTGATCCCCTTCCACAGGAAAAAGACGCCAAACACCACCGACACCGTGACGACGATCGGGCGGTTGTAGCGCTCCAGCAAACCCTGTGCCTGCTCCAGTAAGCGCTGAGACTGACCGGGCAGCACCAGACAGATCAGAATTGGGATCAGCATCAGCGACGTCGCGCCGACCACGAAGATCAGATAGAGGAGGATCATCCTGTTCTGGCTCAAGGATGAGGCTTCAATGACGCTAATAGCGGACAGGGTGAACACCCACTGCTTGACGGCAACCAGTGTGAGCAGGACGCCCGCACCAAACGCTCTGCCGGGCGACAGTCCGCCGAGCGCGGTTGACCATTTCGGCGGCGGCGCGTCCGGGTCTTCCTCCTTGCGCCACTTAAATACGGCGGCGATCAGCAGCAGAATGCCGATGACCATCAGCAGGGTTGAGGCGATGAGATTCGCGCCCGTTTCCCCGTAAGTATCCGCCGATGCGCCGAAAACGAAGCCGAACACCACCCCCTGTGCCAGACGCACGAGGATCCCACCGGCGGTGAACAACGCCGCTTTGCTCATGCCGCCTTCGCCGCGCAGCAGTAACAGAATAAGGATGATCCAGACCGGCACGACCGCTGCGCCGATGATGAGGGGAAGTAAACTGGCGAGGACACCGCCCATATTGGACTGACTCCACTGTGGACAAGCACAAGGGCTACAGTTTACCCGCGTAACTGCCCCGCGTCATCCTCCGCCAGCAGGCGTTCTATTTCGGCGGTTTCCAGTTCATCCACGTAGACTGTGATCGCCGCCTGCAGATATGCAGGCAAATCAGGGTCAATCTTCTGGAAGAAGGCGATGAAGTCAGGATGGGTGTTATACATCTCGCCCAGTCCGCGCAGAATTTCCGTCGTCGGCTCATAGAAATAGCGGATGTTCGCGTGCCAGCGGCGCAGCACGTCCATCACTTCGGGGCTGTTCGGCGGCGTTTCCTTCTTCATCAGCCTGGCGAGATCGAGATACACCTCGCCGCCTTCCTGCCTGATCGCCGCCTGCTCATCCTCGCTGTAGCTGTTCCAGCGCTTGACCGACTCGTTGACGATCTCCGGTCCATACTGCAAACGTGCCTCGCGTTCATACTGCTTCTGCTTTGCCTCGCTGAACCCCTTGAACAGGTTCTTGTTGCTCATCTCAACCGCCTCCGTCACATGCAGGATCGTGCTGTCTATTGTCTCGATTAGCTCATGCAGCCGCTTCGACTTTTCGAGGATCACCGCCCGGTGCGATTGCAGCGCCGCCAGCAGATCAAAATTTGGATCATCCAGAATCGCCCTGATCTGGGACAGTTCCAAACCGATCTCACGGTAGAACAGGATTTGTTGCAGGCGCAGCAGGGCGCTATCGTCATAATAACGATAGCCGTTCGCGCCGATTTGTGTTGGCGTCAGCAGGGCGATTTCGTCGTAGTAATGCAGCGTTCGCACACTGACCCCCGCCAGTTCGGAAAGCTGCTTGACGGTGTACATGGTGAAGACTCCTGATGAAACGCGATCCCCATCGTCAGGGAATAGGGATCAGGGGATAGGGGATAGGGTAAAATGCGACAGAACTCATCTTAAACTATAACGGAACGTGAGAGTCAATTCAATTCTCTACGGCTTGGAATGAGGCACCCCATGAAATCTCATAAGCTTCTCTGGCTAATAATTTGTTCCATTTGCTGCGCAATCGTGGAGCCGGTTGCTGCGCAGGAACTCGAATTGCCCTATCTGTGGGCTGGAATTGCGTGGAGTCCAGATAGCCAGTGTATCGCCGTCGGCACTCTGGATGGTCTCTATATTCATTCAGCAAGTGATTTGAGCGTGATCAGGGAGTTTGCCATGACCAGGCTCGTAAACAGCTTGTCCTGGCATCCAGATGGGCAATATCTTGCTTATACCGCAACTGAGCATATTCAAGGCGAGCCCGTCGTTCCATCTGTATATCTGCTTGATGTCGAGAGCGGTACGGAAACCCCCATCCTTCAGGATATAGGATATTTGCCTTTTACCGTCAACTGGAGTCCTGATGGCAACCTGCTGGCGTTAGTGGTAGACGAGACAATCGTGCTGGTTGTTGACCCTTTGACATCGGAGATTGTCTTTGAGCATGTTGCGGTTCAGAGCGACGGTGCAGTGTTTCCCTCCATCGCATGGTCACCTTCTAGCGATGCGATTGCATTTACCAGCTATTCTCAAAGCGAGCACTCACACATTGAAATTTGGGAGCTTGATACACTGACGCTCCAAAACACATTACTCTCCTTTGGTGATTTAGTTCAGTGGAGTGCGGCAGAGAATCTGCTTGGCACAAACGCCGCTGACTTTGAGTTATGGGACCCAAACACTGGTGAGCTGGCACAGAGTATAGAGGTGGGCGGCTATTTTGATGTGTTTGCGCTGAATCCGAGCGGCGAATTGCTCGGAACGCACACCAGCCATTGTGCCAATGAGCGATGTACTGCAATGGAGTCGCAGATAGAAATCCGGAGTGTTTCGTCAGCGGAAATAATGAGGACGATATCGGGTGAGTTTAACAGTCAGTACCCCTTTCGCCAGAAAATGCAGTTCAGTCCAAATGGAGAATATCTGGCATACGCCAGTGATGGCTATGGAACAATCTATCTTTGGCGAACCGATACGTGGGAAGAAGTCGCTCGTTATGAGGGCTATCGAAACATGCGCGATTAGCTTGGGATAACGGTGCGCCTCTGTAGTAATGCGGATAATCGCCCTCGCTCCACCTTGGTAGGGACACGGCATTGCTGAGTCCGCCTTAAACCTCACCCCCGCCCACCCGCCTTCTTTGCCACACGCCCCGCCGCAAGCGAATATGCCTCCACAATCAATCGCTTCGTGGTGGTCTCATTTTCGCCAGACGGATTCAGAATGCACACGAAATGCTGCTTGGCATAATCCGGGTGCGGCATGAACACGTTGAGCGCGGCATAGTCCATCTTTTCCATATCAGCACTGCCAACCAGCGAGTCGAACGTCGCCTTGCTCACGCCGATATTGACCCGATACACCCCTTCACGGCTGAGCTGCGACACGTTTTCATACTCGTTATCCGTTTCGGCGATGGTCGTAAACGGCAGGCGGTGATCCTCGCCGACGAAGTAGAAGACATAGCCGTAATTCTCCTCGCGCTGCACATTCTCCAGCGCCTCCACGAACGCCTCAACATCCGCTTGAATCATCGTTGTCTAGTCCTCATACCCTGATCCATCAATGACGGACAGACGCTCCCGTATGACGATTCGCGCTAACCCTCACCCCCTTGGCGTTCGTGGCGTCCTGGCGGTTCCAGTCTTTTTCTCAGCACTCAGCACTCGTTACTCAGCACTTTTAACTTTTAACTTTGCACTTTTAACTTCTCTCGATCACGCCATCGGGTAATCCAGCAGCAGCACTTCGAGGGCGAGGCGGGTATTGGCGTTGGTATAACTCAGGGTGCTGATCATCTCGCGGGTGGCTTGCAGCGCCTTCAGCGTTTCGTCAGGGGTCAGCCGCGCCGCGACATGCGCCAGGTGCTCGGCGCGATCCGTATTGGCTATCGGTAGATCGGCATGTTCGGTCAGCAGCATGAGGTCTCGCCAGCAGGTTTGCCACAGGTCGAGATACGCCAGCGTATTCGCCTTATCCTTGCTCAGGTCCTCAGCCAGCGCGAACCGCCCGATGCGATTCTGCGTCAACAGCGTATCGAGCGTATCGAGCGCGGCGGCTCGCCCGTCCAGCAGTTCCGGCGCGTACAGGGCGCGAATCGCCCAACCGATGCGCCCGCCGCACAACTGCGCCAGCAGCGCGACGTGTGCATCATCATCATCGGTATACGGTTCATCCGCCGCTTCCCGCGCCGTCATGAGCAGGTTTCGCAGCACGGTTGCGGTTGTCTCGGCAGGGACGGGGCGCAGGTGAATCGTCTGGCTGCGGCTGATGATCGTCGGCAGTACGCGCTCTGTGGACTCAGCCAGCAGAATCAGCACGGCTTGCGGCGGTGGCTCTTCCAGCGTCTTGAGCAGGGCATCCTGAGCAATCGGCGCAGCGCGGTCAAAGTCGCGCAGAATGGCGATGCGATAATGCCCTTCGTATGGCTTGAGCGACAGCCGCCCGGCTACCGCCCGCGCTTCCTCAACTTTCATCGCGCCATCGTCCAGCGAATACAGGATGTCGGCATGATTGCCGCTGAGGATGCGCTGGCATGATGAACACTCGCCGCACGGGTGCTGTTCCGCGTCGGGTTGCAGGCAGTTCAGCGCCATGGCAAAGCCCCGTGCCAGCGTCGCCTTGCCGACCCCTTCCGCGCCGACGATCAGGTAGGCATGGCGGGCGCGGTGATGGCGCAGGGCGCTGCGAAGCTGCCCGACTGCCCACTCATGCCCGTAAACGCCCCAGTTGGAGGTAAAATTCGGGTTGGTCATAGCGACGATTCTAGCGACAATAGCCCTTATTCGCCAAGCTGTTACCGCCGCAGGTTTTGAACCTGCGGCGACCAATCTCTTGAAAGCCTATTAAAAGCAAGCTGATCGAACCTGCTTCAGCAGGTTTTGAATATGGTTGATAGCCTGACGTTTTGAACGTCAGGCGGAACTCGCGCACAATACGTTTGAGGATTCCTCCCCATGTCCGAACTGTCCATCCTGATCCAGACCCGCCGCACGGTTGAGGCGTTTGACAGCAGACCCGTTTCGCCTGAGACGATCATCGAACTGCTGGAAACGGCGGTCTGGGCACCGAATCACCGCCTGACCGAACCCTGGCGCTTCATCATCCTGACGGGCGACACCATCCCACGCTACGCCAGTATTCGCCGTGAGATGGCAATTGCGACAGCGACGAACGCGCCGACGCTGGAAGCGAAAATGCTGGCAGGCGAGAGCGCGTATCGCAAGTTTTCGGCGATTCCGCTGTATCTTGCGGTGGCGATGACGCCGAATGCCAATGTGGAAATCTACAATGAGGATTATGCGGCGTGTGCGGCGCTGATCCAGAATTTCCTGCTGCTGGCATGGGATCGCGGTATCGGCACGGCATGGAAGACGTTCAAAAATACGCTGCCAATGCGGGCGTTGTTGGGGCTTGCTGACGCCGAAATTGTGGTCGGCATAATTCATATCGGCTACCCCGCGCCGGAGACGTATGTCACGCGGCGGACACCGGCGCGGGGGAAAGTGACGATGATTGGCGGCGGATGAAATACGTTTCCACGCATCCCTGAAAACTTGCTAAAAACTTGATAAAAACGGCGGCGCTATCCCGCACGAGTGATAAAAACTGATTCAAAAGCTCCGGAACTCATTGACCGTCACACTAATTTCCGTCATCATGGCTCATGTTATCGTCCATGAAGGAGTATTCACGTGTTCAAGTCAAGACATATCATCCCCCTGCTTTTGCTTGCTGGAATGATATTGACCACCCTGACCGCCGTTTCAGCGGATGATCTGCCCCCGTCCGCGTGGTATGCCGTTGCGTGGGTGCAGGGAACGGATCGCCTGCACTGGATCAATCCGTCCGGTGAGCAGGGCAGCATCTCGCGCCCGACGCTGGCGAATGAAGCACAGGATCACGATCATCCAACACGCCTGTGGATCGCGCCCGATGGACGCACCCTCGTCACCGCCGCGCCGCTGAACAATGGTCGGCATGGGATTGGCTTTTATGATCTTGCCAGCGGTCAGTGGGTGCAGACCCATGAAACACAGGCGGATGAAGTGGTCGTCAATAGCGGTGATTTCACCACCACATCGTCTCACTTTGCGACGGTGCTGCGCAACCAGGTCAGCGGAGACTGGCGCGTACTGGTCTTTGAGACGGCTACCGGCAGTGCCGTCGCTCAGCTCTATCGCACCGACCCTACCATTCCCGATGCCATCTACAATGATGATCCAGCCTGGTATCCGCTGATCGCGTCGTTCGCCATTGATGAGGGCTTCGGCACACCGAGCCTGCGGATGCAGATGCGCTCTGTTTCCGAAGACCCCCAAACCTATGCCGGCGGTGTCCCCTCATTTCGCTGGTATCCCATGCCGCCGCCCGCGCTGGCAAACGCGCCCGTCGTCGCCGATGTTCTGAACCACAGCCCGCTGCCGGGGATTGATGTTTTTGAGACGACCGGACAGACGGTTCAGGCGCTTGCCGATCCACAGGTTATGCCAGCGACAGCCTATATTGGCAGGCAGATCGTCCTGCTGGAGAGCGGGCAGCAGACCCCACTGGTAACGGATATGGACTTTTCTCTGAGCCACCCGCGCTGGCTGCGCGGCGGTGACTGGATCGGCTATCGCGTTCAGAGTGATGATGTATTCGCCGCGCACCTGGCGATCACGACCCCGCAGGGTGGTGACGGCTTGCCGCTTGGCCCGAACATTGGCGAGATTTACGCGACGCCCGATGGTTTTCTGGCGATTGACACGGATACATTTCGGCTTTATCACGCCACCGACTTGAATATCGAGGCGTTTGCCGCCAATTTTGGCGCGACACTGTTTCAACCCGCTGTGCCATTCTCGATCATCTATACCACTCCGGAAGGCGCGTCATTTGGCTTAACCACGCTGGCGAATACCGTCACGCTCGGCGGCATGGACGTTGCCGCGCCGGCAGTGACGTGCCCCGGCGCTCCCACTCCGCGCCTGACTCCGGGTGGGATGGCGATGGTCGCCTTTACCGACGGCGCACCACTGAACCTGCGTAACGCACCCGCTGGTGAACAGGTCGGGCAGCTTCCCGAAGGCACCATCGTCACGCTCGAAAATATCGCGCCGCAGTGTGTCAACGGCTATCTGTGGTGGACTCTGCGTTTGACGGATGAGGCGACGGCGTGGGCTGCTGAAGGCGCTGCGTCCGGTTACTTCCTTGAACCCTATGTCGAAGGCTTACAGCTCCAAACCGGAGTCCAGACCACTCCACTTGTCCTTCAGGCAGCCACCATTGTGCCAACCCCGCTGCCGCTGCCGCCGCAGGAATGTCTGAATTTACCTGTCACGCGCCTTGCGCTGGGGGATACCGCGCATGTGGTCGGCACGGACGGTACGCTGGCAGTTTACCTCACGCCGACGGACGACATTCCCGCCTATCAACTGCCGATCCAGCAAACCGTGACGATCATCGGCGGGTTTGCCTGCCGCGATGGGGCGCGGATGTGGCAGATCAATGCCACGCTGAACGATGTGCCTATCACCGGCTGGGTATCAGAAGGGTTCGGGCAGACATACTTTCTGCAACCCGGTCCCGGCAGGGCGCTGAGCTAGAAAACGACTCGCGTAGGAGCAATGGCGCAGGCTGCCACAGGAGATATGCAAGAGGAACGCACACGCGCCATGCCGCTTGAGGATGTATTGAAAGAGTCCCTGATGGGCGGCTCAACATTGCTCTGAATCGTCGGCAAAGCGGCTTTAACGCCGGGCGTGTTTCCATTCGCTGTCGGGAACAGGATAATCGGTATCTTCCTGTTCCTCGACCAGTTCAAGTTCGCCGTCATCGGTCAGGGCATAGGTTTCGCCGTCGCGTTTCGGCTTTTCCTCGAGGGCATGGGTTTTCTGCTTGCCGGTTGATTCGTTAACCGAGCCAAGAAAGATAACATGCAGGATGATCAACCCCAGCCACGCCATGGCGATAAACGCAAAGCCCCTCCCCTGAAGAATATTCAGTTTCAGGGTGAGCAAGCCGAGATACATCATATAGATCATCAAATGGACGCCGAGACCCGTCCAGCCCCAGCCCGCGATCCTGCGTTTCATGCGCCGCCCCTTTCTGTTCTTTGAATCTATTACGAAAGGAGGCGCGGCAAAGTTGCGGAAAAGAGAAGGGTACGCCGTTACAGCATACCCTCATATACAGGTCTGGTTATGGCGATCCCGCCGTGATCACCCCACAGGCAAAGCGCCCGCCGGCATCGCCCGTGTTCAGGGTCGTTTCGTCCGCGTCGGGGTCGTAGCGATCCGCAGGGATATTGCCGAAGTTATCCGCGCCTGCATGAATGATGACCGCGCTGCCGTCTTCATCCATCAGGTCTTCGAGTGTGAAGCGATCCGTGGCAGTCGCAAGCACCGCGACGCCGCTATCACTCGTCAGCAGCGAGGGCAGATCGCCCATGTGCTGCCCATGTACCTCGCCTTCCGCGTGTAAATGCCCTTCGGCGGAGGCGAACGGACGCTCACCCGAAGCGTCGCACGAGCCGACACTGTGAATATGGAAGCCGTGAAAGCCGGGCGTCAGTCCTTCGACCTGAACCAGAATTCCGACCATACCTGCCAGCGACGGGCTGGACGATCCCATCATCATTGCGTTTTCGTCGAGCGTGAAAAATGCCACCGTGCCGATTTCTTCCCCTGCCGCGTTGGTGATGGTGGCGGTGAGTTCGGCTTCATCGTCCTGTGCGTGGGCGGCAGCGCCGATGAGCAGCAGGCTGAATAACACGAGGATAAGCAAACGTTTCATGACGTTTTCTCCGTAGTGATTGGATAAAGGGATAGAATTTTGCCAGCCCCCGCCAGAGGCTAAAGCCATCTGGCTAAGGCTGCGCCTGCTGAAGCAGGCTGAAACGATTCTTTTAGCCCCGTTTACGGGGTGCAGTTTTAGCCGTAGGGCTTCAGCCCACGGCAATGCCGGCGACTAAAACTACGCCGCCGCCTCAGCCACGCGCCCCGCTTCTCGCCCCTGCCGGTTGACCGCCAGCCCAATTGCCAGCCATGCCAGCCCCATGCCCCCGAAGATCAGCAGCGCCAGCAGGTTGTTCGCGGTTTGATTGGAGGTGTTAATCACGCCCAACCACAGCGCGAACCACCCGCCCGCGATCATCAGCGGCAAAGCCCGAAAGCACGGCAGCACCGGCTTGAAGACATGCAGCAAACCGAAGGCGGCAAGCAGGACAAAATACACAACTGTGGTAGACGTCCAGACATTCCACAAATCGTCAATGATCAGCATGGCGACCATGCTGAGCGCCGACGCCAGCGAACCCACGCCGCTGAGTATAAGCAGCCATTTTCGCGCCGTGTTCAATTCCTGCCCGTAGCGCAGCGCCAGCGCGATACAGCCAAGCCCGGTCAGGAAGAAACCGGGTGCGATCAGCAGCAGCAGCAGTTGATACACGCCGTAATAGCTGTAATGGTCATCGGGCTGAAGCTGGCTGAGTGCGCCGATGGCGCTGCAAGCGCCGCCAGCGATCAGGAAGACGCCCGCCAGTTGTGCGAAACTCTGTTTTGAAATCATGACTCGTACCTTTCTCCGTTCCTGAAATGCGGTCAAGGCGAGGTCAAGCAGCGTTGAACACCACCAGAGCAGGATTCCCATAAGTCCCTGACGGCGATAGCTGTCGCGGCACACATCACGGAAGACCTGCACCATGAGGGAGCCATATTCGCGGCGATACTCAGCAGGATAGACGATGAGCAGGGCGCGGTAGATGCTCTCCGAGAGCGAAATCAGCGGTGTCTGTATCGTCCCCCTCATCATGATGCCCCTCCCATAAGCCTTTTCGACCGGGCGACACTTAGCAGCGCCGCCAGTCTCCCCGCTTCGGCTTTGGCGACGCGCTCACCGAACGAGGTCAGGCGGTAATAGCGCCGCCGTTCGTCATCCAGCGCGGGATCAGGGCGTTCGTCGGATTCTTCGATCAGGCTTGCATCGAGCATCCGCTTAATCGTGCCGTAGAGGGTTCCGGGACCCATTTTCATCCCGCCGTCGGTGATCGCCGCGACTTCCTGCATGATCCCGTAACCGTGTTTTTCGCCATCCGCCAGCGCCAGCAGGATGTGAAAAACCGCCGGGGTCAGCGGCAGCATGTCATTCGGCTTCATGGTGGTACTCGACATAACGACCTCACTACTACTGCTATGGATATATCCGTAACAGTAGTATATGAGGTTTTTGTGGGATTGTCAATCAGGGATTCGTGATGCACTGGCAAGGAATAGCCGTTTTGCTATGCAGGTTCAAGTATGACGCGCACAGTTCCGCCAAGCTGTTCGATAAATTCAGTCAGGATATTCCAGGTAAGGGGAAAACCGCGTGTATCCGCCGCCCCGAGATACATCAAAACATTCATAATCGCGTCCGCGTCTTCATCATCGGGGATATTCGGTTCAATCAGCGTGGTTTCAGCCCAATCTACGAGATGCGCCAGATCAATATCATGGTTGAGATACTGGTTAATCTTATTCAGAACTGTCTGTGATGTCGTCATCATCATTACCCTCACTTTTGAACGTCTGGTGTCCCGTATCAGCCGGATACTTCTGATGGATTTCGATCAGGTTTCCGTCATCATCATAGACTTGCTGGATAAATGATAACGTCGTTTCGTTTTCATCAACTGTTTTCACATAACGGCAAAATCCAAAATCACCGCCGGGACGTTCACGCCAGTAGCGCCGTCCGCCATTCGGTAAATCTTCCCAGAAGGGATAGTCCCGTTCATTCTGTTTCCGACTTGCCATATAAATTTGCCAAGGATCGCTGCGTAAGCGTTCCTCTATGGTATCATGATCTTGCCCCGAATCGCATTCACGCCGACGCAAGCTATAATTACCCGTTATTACCATACTGTGATATGGAGTGTGCATGTCGCTGGCAGATCACGTCGCGCAGGAATTTCAGCGCCGCTACGGGGAAACACCCACCTGTATCGTGCGGGCGCCGGGGCGCGTCAACCTGATCGGTGAACATACGGACTATAACGACGGCTTCGTGCTGCCAATGGCGATTGACCGCGCTTTCTACCTGGCGCTGCGCCCGCGCAACGACAATTATGTGATCGCCCATTCGCTCGATTTCGACTCGGTATCGCAGTTCTCCATCGAAGAACTCGACCACCAGAACGAGCGCGACGAACTGTGGGGCGAATACCTGAAAGGCGTGGCGTGGTCACTCGGCGAGGCGGGCTATCTGCTGCAAGGCTGGGAAGGCGTGGGCAGCGGCGATGTACCGATTGGCGCGGGCTTATCCTCATCGGCGGCAATTGAACTGGCGACGGCACGGGCATTTGCCGCTGTGTCTGATTTACCCTGGCATCCCG
>Ga0224723_1002065_pt1 | contig 11425 bp, 10 predicted proteins | sample Balambano_FR2_Me_FD_161647 | JGI IMG/M metagenome (GOLD analysis project Ga0224723, IMG submission 161647) | Freshwater sediment microbial communities from Lake Towuti, South Sulawesi, Indonesia - Balambano_FR2_MetaG | ecosystem: Environmental > Aquatic > Freshwater > Lake > Sediment | place...
TTAAATTAAAAATTATCTTTTCCTTAAAAGATTCGTAATTTAAAGAACCAAATGAGTAAAGATATGAATAATTTATAAGTGGAAATAATTAGTCAAAAAAGCAACTCTAACCTTATTGTCAAAAATAATTCGTGTATTTAGATACTATTCACTATTTCATTTTAATACTTGTATATCCATTATCTATTCCTAAAAATTATATTCTTCGGAAAATCAAGCTATTGCACAAAAAATATATAGTATCATTTACGTAACTTGTTTTATATGATACATTAATTACTTAATATCTAAATGAGTATTTTGCTACATAGCCTATTTAACTAAGTTTTTTTGCTGTTGAATTTGTTGCATGAAAAATTCTTCTAAAGAAGGACGAAGTAAATTCATAGCCAGAATGTGCCCCCCCATTAAGCGAAGACTAGCAATAAAATCATAATAATCACCATTCAGTTCACCTTGCCAATAACCATCGGCTTCATATTCAAGATTCGGAACCCATTTTTTGAGAACTTCCCAATCACCACCTTGACCTTTAACTTGATATGTGTTAGCAATTCCTAGAAGTTGATTGAGAGAGCCAGAGCAAATTAATTCACCACGAGCCAGGATAGCAACGCGATCGCATATTTGCTCGACTTCACTAAGAATATGGCTATTGAAAAATATTGTTTTACCTTGTTTTTTCAACGCTAGAATGATTTCCCGCATTTGTCTTCGTCCTACGGGGTCTAACCCAGACATTGGTTCATCTAAAAATACCAATTCTGGGTCATTAATTAATGCCTGTGCCATACCCACACGTTGTAGCATTCCCTTAGAATAGCGACGCATCTGCTTTTTACGAGCATCAGCTTGAGATAAACCGACTAATTCCAAAAGTTGGGGAATGCGTTGACGTTGTAAGCTTTTGGAAATATTGAATAATCCAGCAGTTAGCTGTAAAAATTCCCAACCAGTAAGAAAATCATACAAATAAGGATTCTCGGGAAGAAAGCCGATACGTTCTTTGACATTGCGATCGCCTAATGGTCTTCCCAAGAGTAACCCGCGTCCAGAAGTTGGGCGAATAATTCCTAGTAAAAGTTTTAACAGAGTCGTTTTCCCTGCTCCATTTGGCCCTAATAATCCGAAGGTTTCACCTTGATACACAGTTAACGAGCAGTTTTTTAAGGAAATCACTTTTTGATTCATCCAAAAGCCAGTGCGATAGACTTTTCGCAGTTCAGAAGTTAGTACCACTGCGGGAATATCAGTGGTATTAATTTTAGGTTCAGGTGCGTCAGCAACAGAAGTCATTTTGATTTAATTTTGTGTTCTAGGCAACACTAGGATACTACTTAATAACAAATTACCCTGTTGCTTGACAAGAAGAAAGGAAGTAGGGAGTAGGGAAAAGAAAAGAAATTGAGCTACCGAAGATTAAGGTTGCTTGCACCATTATCCATTTATGAAAAGAAATAAAAATATTTTTTTGCTCTTTGAAGCAAAAGTGCGACGCACAGCGCAAGAAAAAATGGGTTCATAGTCCTAATCCCCTAATTTTTATTACGGGGATTTCCTTATTCTCTTCTCTCTTCTCCCTACTCCCTACTCCCTACTCCCTTCTTCCTTAAATTACACCTTTAGAACTAGGTATCATCTCCGTACGCCTAGGGTCTATTTCACAAGCCATGCGGATTGCACGGGCAAATGCTTTAAAGGTAGCTTCGATAATATGGTGAGAATTAATACCATCTAATTGGCGAATATGTAGGGTCATTTGACTGTGATTAATCAATGCGACAAAAAATTCACGCACAAGTTGAGTGTCATAAGTTCCAACACGCTGAGTCGGAATTTGCAAACCATAGCTGAGGTGGGGTCGTCCAGAAAAATCCAGTGCTACTTGAATCAAAGCTTCATCAAGGGGAGCGAGAAAATTACCAAAACGGACAATTCCTTTGCGATCGCCTAATGCTTTACTCAACGCTTGTCCGAGAGTAATCCCCACATCTTCGTTGGTATGATGGTCATCTATCTCTAAGTCTCCCTTAGCTCTGACATCTAAATCAATCAGACCATGAGAGGCTATTTGATGGAGCATATGATCTAAAAATGGAATACCTGTAGCCGCATGACAAACTCCTGTACCATCAAGATTGATGGTAACTTGGATATCAGTCTCACCTGTAGTACGACTAACACTAGCAATGCGTTGTTGACGGAAGTCTTTTGTAGAGGGATAAGTAATTTGCATACACGGGGGTGGGTTTACAATAAATCTTTCTGCTTAACCAAATATACAATGGCAAAACCGCCTTATCGTACGGGCGGATTTTGCCAATATATTTTGGTCAAACCAATAGACTCACTTCAAACCCGCCCTGATAATACACCGCTACATTCCCATAATTTCATATCCTGCATCTACATACAGCACTTGTCCTGTAATTCCGCTGGCTAAATCGCTGCATAAAAAAGCTGCGGCATTACCTACCTCTTGTTGTGTTACAGTGCGTTTCAGCGGTGCGACTTTTTCCACATGGTGAATCATATCTAATATGCCACCAACCGCACTAGAAGCCAAAGTCCGAATCGGTCCTGCAGAAATGGCATTGACGCGAATGTTTTTAGCTCCTAATTCCGATGCCAGATAACGTACACTTGTTTCTAACCCAGCTTTAGCTACGCCCATTACGTTATAATTAGGTATTGCTCGTACACCACCCAAATAAGTGAGGGTGACAATACTTCCTCCCTCACTCATTAAAGGTTTAGCTGCACCAGCAAGCTGCACCAAAGAATAAGTACTAATTTCTAAAGCCAAATTAAAACCAGCGCGGGAAGTTTGACTAAAATCTCCGCTCAAATCATCTTTATTCGCAAAGGCTAGGCAATGAATCAAAATATCTAACTTACCCCACTTTTCGGCTATGGTTTGGAAAGTAGACTCAATTTGCTGATCGTCTTGGACATTACAAGGTACAAATAGCGAAGGATTGAGGGGTTCTACCAATTCCGCAACCTTTTTCTCCATTTTGCCTTTATCGTCGCCCAGGTAAGTTATACCTAGATTAGCTCCTGCTTTGTGCAATTGTTGGGCAATACCCCAGGCAATGGAACGGTTATTTGCAATACCTGTGACAAGGGCGAATTTTCCAGTCAGATCCAGCATACAAATTCTTAATGTGAACTTTCAAGGATGAGCATACTAGAATGTGACACCCAATGTCGGCTTTATTTTCTTGCGGACTTCCAAATTTCTTTATTTGCAAGACCTAATACCGCAAAATGTTTGCCCATCTCTTAATATATTCTCAATACATCTAGATTTTTTGTTAATAAAACCTTTTAAATGACGCTCTCGCAACTAAATAATTTCAAAAAATATTCGTTCAAGGTATGAAAAATTATGTATCATGATGAACAAATAGCTATTATGCCGTTATGAACAACAGAAGTAAAGTATAGGAAAGTACAAAAAGGTTAACAATGTGTGATTGAATTTTCAGGTGTATTGTTAATTAATCAGTTTTAGTGTTTCCGGCGTTGGGTAGGGGAAGGTAAATGATCGTGACACAAGATAAAGCCCTAGCAAATGTATTTCGTCAAATGGCGACCGGAGCGTTTCCACCTGTGGTGGAAAGCTTTGAACGTAATAAAACGATCTTTTTTCCTGGCGATCCTGCTGAGCGAGTTTATTTCCTCTTGAAAGGTGCTGTCAAACTATCCAGGGTGTATGAGGCAGGAGAAGAAATAACTGTAGCATTGCTGCGGGAAAATAGCGTTTTTGGTGTTTTGTCCCTGCTTACAGGAAACAAATCTGATCGGTTTTATCACGCGGTTGCTTTTACTTCTGTAGAATTGCTTTCTGCTCCAATTGAGCAAGTAGAGCAAGCACTGAAGGAGAACCCTGATTTATCGATGTTAATGTTAAAGGGTCTTTCTTCAAGAATTTTACAGACAGAGATGATGATTGAAACGCTTGCTCACCGAGATATGGGTTCTAGGTTAGTAAGTTTTTTGTTAATTCTCTGTCGTGATTTTGGCATTCCTTGTGCTGATGGAATCACTATCGATTTGAAACTATCTCACCAAGCGATCGCTGAAGCAATTGGTTCTACTCGCGTTACCGTCACTCGTTTATTAGGTGATTTACGAGAAAAAAAGATGATTTCTATACACAAGAAAAAAATTACTGTTCACAAACCTGTAACTTTAAGTAGGCAATTTACTTAGAGTAATTGGGGGATTTTGAATGAGGCTAAAATTGAACTATCTGTTATCTTTATTTTTTTTTGAAGATAGGATAGTCAATCTTCAGCTCGGTAAGAATGAAAAAACTAACTCATGAGTAATTTCAGCTATTGCCAATCTTCAATCCCCCATAGAAAATGACTGTTATAGTAGGCTGTATCTGTAAGGATTCGGTAATTAAAAAAGATGGACCCTGGGTACATCCTGATCGTGGCAATTTTAATTTTGGGAGGCGTACTTTCAACCGTAGGCGATCGCATTGGCACAAAGGTTGGCAAAGCTCGTCTCTCACTGTTTAAGCTGCGTCCCAAAAATACAGCAGTACTGGTGACTGTTGTTACAGGAACGTTGATTTCAGCAACAACTCTAGCAATTTTATTTGCTATAGACGATGGATTACGCAAAGGGGTATTTGAACTAGATGATATTCAAAAAGAACTTAAGCGCAAACGTGAAGATGTACAGAGAACAGCTCAAGAGCTAGATACTACCAGAAAGGAAAAAACATCAGTACAAAATCAGTTAGACCAAGCAAGAGTTGAACAAACAGAAGCTAATAAACGTCTACAGACAACTAACGAATCATTACGTAAAGCTGTAGAAACACAACGTAAAACTCAAGCCCAGTTAAACCGTACAATTACCCAACAAGCCAAAACTCAGAACAGTCTCATCAAAACTCAAAGAGAACTAGGTTTAGTTGCAAGTCAGTACAGACAAGCCAGAAGCCAACTAGGTAGCGTTAACGAAGAAAGAAAGCAGTTACAAGCAGAAATTCTAGTTCGCAAAGTCGAACGTCAGCGCTTATTTAGTGAAGCAAAAAGAGCTATTTCTGAACGGGAAAAAGCTATATCCGAACGTGATCAAGAACTTGCGAAACGTCAGGAAGCCATAGACCAACGTGACAGCAAGATTTCTCAACTTGATGGACTAATTCAAAAGCGTAACCTAGAAATCACATCACGAGAAAAAGTGATTGCCCAGCGCGAATCCCGGCTCAAAGAGTTAGAATCCCAGCAAGGTATCTTGGAACAGGAAGTAGCAAGATTAGAAAAGTATTCCCAATTGTATCGTGACTTACGTTTAGGAAAACTTGCCTTAGTTCGTGGACAAGTAATTGCTGCTGCTATAATTCAAGTCGCTGCACCTAGTGCTGCTCGTCAAGCAGTAATTGAATTATTACAAGAAGCAAATAGTAATGTTACTAGTGGTTTAGCCGAACCAGGGGCTGACAACCGTAATACACAAATATTACAAGTTCCTACACAAGAAGTAGAGAAATTAAGCAAGCAAATCAGCGATGGTCGGGAGTATGTAGTCAGAATTTTTTCAGCGGGTAACTACGTGCGGGGAGAAAAGCGGATAGAATTTTTTGCCGATGCAGCTAGAAACCAACTAGTTTTTTCTGGTGGAGAAGTACTAGCCACAACTACTGCTGATCCGAGAATTATGACATCATATCAATTGCGTCAACGCTTAGAGTTACTAATTTCTGCTTCTCAATTTCGTGCCCGTAATGCTGGGATATTAGAGCAGATAGAGATAGATGGTACATTTTTGCGTTTCATTAATCAACTTCGTCAATACGACCAAGCAGTAGACATTAAAGCGATCGCCGCACAAGATACTTATACTGCTGGACCATTGAGAGTTAAATTAGTGGTAATTCAAAATGGACAAGTGATGTTTGGTACTTAGTGGGTAGTAGTTAGTTCCCTCTCTCCCCCTTTTCATCTAGTCAAACTACTTAAGTACCTTTCAATTAAGAGGATAGCAACAATATCATCTATGGGACGTGGTGGTTGTCGCATACCTTGGGGTAAGAGCTTACTTAATCCTTGGGGGGGGTACATTTCCCAGTAGCGATCGCGTGCTTCTAAAGTACTGTATCGTTCATCTACCAAAATAACGTTAATTTGTTCTGGTAATTCTTCTTGTAATTGTTGTTTCCAACGCTTAGCGGTAGTTTGATTACCCATGACAAGCAAAGAAATAGGATATATTTGACGTAATTTTTCAATGCTTGTAATTGCTTCTTGTGAAGGTACTACCTCGTGATAGTGCAGTTTCCGATCAAGTCCCATTACTGCTACACCACATTTATCTTTACCAGGGTCAAAACCCAATATCATCGGCTGCATTTGTGAAAATCCACTTAAAAGGGAACAGAAAACAGGAAACAGGGAAGATTTCTTCTACCTTTTTAATTTTTACTTTTGCTTTTTAGTACTAGGATGGGTAATCATGAGAAACAAAGGGAATTTCTACTACTTCACCTGTCGTTTCTCCTACTTGCACTTCTAAACCAGTACCACCAGCTTTGGCTCGAATATAACCTAACCCAAAGTGACCATCATTAGTTTTAGTATAACTGGTTAATTTGCCGATTTTTTCCTCTCCCAGTGCAATTGTGCTTCCAACATCAGCAGGAGCATCCAAACGAATACCCCATAGTTGTTGTTTTACACCTTTGTAAGTATTTAAACGCGCAATAGTTTCTTGTCCTATATAGCAACCTTTATTAAAAGAAATAGTTTGCCATAATCCAACTTCTAAAGGATTGTACTCATCTGTTAATTCCTGTTCTGGTATGGGACGACCTTGTAAAATTCGCAACATCTCCCAAGCGCGATCGCTCATTTCTTTTGCACCGAATTCTAAGATTTGCTGCCAAAGTTCTTGTTTTTGGGCAACTGGTAAAATCAGTGTATATCCGGGTAAAGCTAAACCACTACCAACAGCAAGTAATCCCCCGTTAGGGAGTGAGAGATGATTTCCGTATGGTTGATTAATAATAGATGACGCACCTAACTTATCTACAACAGCATCACTTCCAGAACCGATGAGACTAAAACAAGCTGTTTTATCAGTAACATCAGTTAGCTGCACTTTATCAGCGAAAAAGATGTATTTGTCTAACCACTGCATGAGAAACTCACGCCGATTAGGTGAAATTAACAATAACACCGCATCATCCGTGACATATGCTGAAGCTAAATCAATAGTCCGAGCCGTGGAAGTGACAAAAACAGTATCACAACCTTGTCCTGGCTTCAGACTTTGGAAATCATTTGTACTTTGATTATGCAAAAAACGCAAGCGATCGCCATCAGAAACTTGAATGCGTCCCCAAACAGAGCGATCATAAACAGCAACTTGTTCCCGTGCGGCTTTAATTGCTAGTATGTCTTGACCATCAAATTCTTCTACCATCTTCCTTCTCCCTTTTACCTTCTTCAGGTAAATTAGCAAACACTTGTCTAACTAAATCTTTTACCTTCTCATCTAACTTTTGCCATTCCACATCACCCACTTCATCGATTAAACTAGTATCTATATGCACTACTTCCTCAGTACCGTTGTAATTTATAAAACAGATTTGGTAACATAGCTCCCATAAATCTATGCTGACTTGCTGCTCTTGACGTTGCAAACACAAATGATATCCTGGATGGGGCGTTGGTAGTTTGGCAAGAGTTTCTCTGTAATCGTCGCCTTGTCCTTCTGTCGCGGTTTCTAGTTCCTTCATGAGTCTGGTTACTAAAGATTTCGTTTCATCAGTGGTGTTGCTAGGCCAAATCAGTACATCGTGATAAGTCCCTTTCCAGGTAGACCCATCAAGCAGCTTACGGATGTTATCTACTAGGCGAATGAAGGCTGGTTGCATGAGAAGTTCAGCCTGCTGCCATGTAACAGGATCGGTTATTTTTGGTGGCATGGTTGGTTAGAGCAGCTATTGAAATAAAAATTAACAATGTTTATTAATTAAAAAATGCGTTTTCTACGGAAATCTTTTCTCAAGATAGCGGATTTGCTTGAGGAAAAATTGGAGATATTTATTACCATCTCACAAATTGGGTGTTAACACTGGGGAGTGAACATGATAGGCAAACTACTAGACCATCGTTATCAAGTAATCAGAGTCCTGGCAACCGGAGGATTCGGTCAAACCTATATTGCTCAAGATACCAGACGTCCTGGGAACCCCATATGCGTTGTCAAACACCTAAAACCTTCAAATGGCTCCAAAATTTTTGACACTGCTAAGCGGTTATTTAATAGTGAAGCTGAAACACTAGAAAAATTGGGCAATCACGACCAGATACCTAGACTTTTAGCCTACTTTGACGAAAATCATGAATTTTATTTAGTACAAGAATTTATTGAAGGGCATCCCCTGAGCGATGAATTGGTTCCTGGTCATCAATGGAGTGAAAGCCAAGTAATTCATTTATTACAGGAAATTCTGACAATTCTGGAATTTGTTCATAGTCAAGGCGTAATTCACCGGGATATTAAACCTGATAATATTATTCGTCGGGCTTCAGATAATAAATTAGTTTTAGTAGACTTTGGGGCTGTCAAGCAACTACGCTCTACATATCATAGTTTAAGTGGGCAAGCAACTGCGACTGTAGCTATTGGCACACCTGGGTATATGCCTACAGAACAAGGTCAAGGTAAACCCCGTCCCAATAGTGATATTTATGCTCTAGGAATTATTGCTGTGCAAGCGATTACAGGAGTAGCTCCTGTAGATTTACAAGAAGACCCGAATACAGGGGAGATTCTTTGGCATTTAGCACCTGTGAGCCATGAATTAGCGGACATTATCGATAGAATGGTACGTTACCACTTCAAAGACCGTTACCAAACTGCAACGGAAGCACTACAAAGCTTGAAATTGCTTTCTCCATTACGTGGAGAATACTCTCAAATTCCTACCCAAGTCACCAAATCTTCATCTCCCCAAACTGGACAAAGAACTGTTGCGGTTGCACCTAGGAGCTATCCTCCTGTTAATAAACCCAGCAAGAAAGTATCTAATAATACACCTGATTTTATGCCGTTACTAGTCGGGGTTTTTCTAGCTGGTAGTGCAACCGCTTTAGTGGCAAATTTAAGTCCCAGTGTTAAAAGTTTTAATTTTAACTTTGCTAGTAGTAAAGCATTAGAGACAAATTGTTTAGTTGAAGTTTTAGGTAAGTCTAATATTCGTTCTGAACCGGATCCTTTGAACTCGGAAAATGTAGTAGAAATCACAACTAAGAATACTAAATTTGATGCAACAGGCAAGCGCACAAGAAGCGGCTGGGTACAATTGAAACTTGATAATGGAAATCTTGCTTGGGCACACCCGAATATTATTGCTAATAACAATCAATGGGTTACTTGTTTGCGAGACAAGAATGTTGCAGTGAAAACTGTTGAGGATCATGACTATATAGCAAATGTACCTATTTACAAGCCCAAGACTATTGTTATAGTAACTCCATCACCGTCGCCAAAACCTCAGGATGAAAATGCTGCCAAAATTTTAGAGAAAGCTAGAAAAAAGTATGAATCAGGAGATTTGAACGGAGCGATCGCGCTTCTGAAATCTGTGACTACAAATGCTAGCGAAATCAAGCAGACAGGAGAAATGATTACCCAGTGGCAAAAAGATTGGGCAAAAGCAGAAGCTTTATCTACTGAGATTAATAAAGCAATTGATGAAGGTAAATGGGATAAAGTCTTGGCTTATAAAGACCAACCAGAAAAATTACCTAATATCCAATACTGGCGAAATAAATTAGAACCATTGTTCAAACAAGCAGATGATAATGTTAAGCAGACAACATCTAAGCAGCCTTCTTCTATCAGGCAACGTGGTTCTTCTCAAGAACCTTAAAAGAAGCCAATCAAATAGGGGTTGAAAGATACAAGCTGTCAGGATTAAATGAGACTGAATCCAAGTTTAAAACCTTGGTTCGCTTTGTCAAAATAGGAGGTTTAATCTTGACTAAATTAAAAGTTGGCATTAACGGATTTGGTCGTATTGGACGTTTAGTATTTCGGGCTGGGATTAATAATCCTAATATTGAGTTTGTCGGTATTAATGATTTAGTACCACCAGACAACCTTGCTTACCTACTGAAATACGATTCAACTCACGGCACCTTTCAAGGCAAAGTTGAAGTTAGGGATGACGGTATTGTTGTTGATGGACACTTTATTCCTTGTGTTTCGATTCGTAATCCCGCAGAATTACCTTGGGGAAAATTGAGTGCAGATTATGTAGTTGAATCTACTGGTCTATTCACCACATACGATGGAGCGGCCAATCATTTGACCGCAGGAGCAAAGCGAGTTATAATTTCCGCTCCCACTAAAGACCCAGATAAAGTTCCAACTTTACTTATGGGTGTTAATCATCACTTATTCAATCCTGCAAAAGACCTGATTGTTTCTAATGCTAGTTGCACTACAAATTGTCTTGCTCCAGCAGCAAAAGTTATTAATGATAATTTCGGTTTAACAGAAGGACTAATGACAACAGTCCACGCGATGACCGCTACTCAGCCAACAGTAGATGGCCCAAGTAAAAAAGATTGGCGGGGTGGTAGAGGTGCAGCTCAAAATATTATTCCTTCTTCTACAGGTGCAGCCAAAGCAGTGGCTTTAGTACTGCCAGAGTTAAAGGGTAAATTAACTGGTATGGCTTTCCGCGTACCAACACCAGACGTGTCGGTAGTAGATTTAACTTTTAAAACACGAGCAGCTACTAGTTATCAAGAAATTTGTGCTGCCATGAAACAAGCCTCGGAAGGAGAATTATTGGGAATTTTAGGATACACTGATGAAGAAGTAGTTTCTACAGATTTCCAAGGCGATCGCCGTTCTAGTATTTTTGATGCAGGTGCTGGAATTGAGCTAAATTCTAACTTCTTCAAGATTGTCTGTTGGTACGATAACGAATGGGGTTACTCAAATCGTGTAATTGACTTAATGTTATCAATGGCACAAAAGGAAGGAGTATCTCAAGGTGTAGCGATCGCTGTGGCATAATGACTAAGTATCAGCCATACCGTGAAGCTGCAAATCGTCTATAAATTAATTCTACTAGGGGTGAACAACCGTTCGCCCTAATAGCTATATTGCAGATGCTAAGGATTCTAGTTGTGAACGGTAGAAACAAACATTAAACTCCATAAAAAAGTTGACTTGTCCTAAAATAAGTGGCACATTTATAGCTTGTGTCCATACAAAATTTTAGCCATTCCAGGTTTATGAGGTACAGTCATATTACCTCGTAAGGGCACGGCACTAGTAGGATTTTTCATTCAGCCGCAGTATTTCGGAAGCCGTGCCCCTACATTGTATTGTTTGCTGGTTTAATAATTGTGGCTACTGTACCTCATCAAGTTGA
>Ga0224723_1002066_pt1 | contig 11422 bp, 4 predicted proteins | sample Balambano_FR2_Me_FD_161647 | JGI IMG/M metagenome (GOLD analysis project Ga0224723, IMG submission 161647) | Freshwater sediment microbial communities from Lake Towuti, South Sulawesi, Indonesia - Balambano_FR2_MetaG | ecosystem: Environmental > Aquatic > Freshwater > Lake > Sediment | place...
CGACGGTAGAAAACCAGGCGACAGATCGCGCCTACCGGATCGGACAGACGCGGCAGGTCGAGGTGCATAAGATGCTAACCATGGGAACGCTGGAGGAGCGGATCGATTTGATGCTGGAGCAAAAGAAGCAACTCGCGGAGAAGATCGTGGACGGCGCCGAGACTTGGTTGACCGAGATGTCGAACGATGAACTGCGGGAGTTGTTCGCGTTGAGCGAGGATGCCCTTGGCGAGTAGGGTGCGCAATCCGAGTCTGGTGGACCTTTGGCGCGCGGAAATCGAGGGCTTTCCCGTGGGACAAGAGCGCATCCGGCAGGGCCACAATTACTTCTCGCGAGGCGCCGTGTCGGAGTTCGCGGGTTCGCGTGGTCAACTGGAAGCGAAGGTTCAGGGGAGCCGGGAAGAGCCGTACGCGGTGCGCATTGGGATCGACCTTTATCCGCCCACCGGGTGGAATCGCTTGTTGGAATGGCTGGACGAGAACGATTGGGACAAGAGCGAACTCGAACAGGGCCGCGTCTCGATGGGGTTGAGCTTGCAGCTAGAGACGCTCGGGATGAGCTTGGTGCCGCAGCGGTACAAGGACATGCGCTCGGCCTGCGACTGCCCGGATTGGATGCAGCCGTGTAAGCACGTGCTGGCAGTGTGCTTTGCCTTCGGGCTCGAGATGGAGCACGATCCGCTGGTCCTGCTGCGTTTGCGGGGCGGGCATCTGCTCGAAAAGGATCCGGCGGCGCCGGTTGAGCAGCTAACGGCTTCGCGCGAAGAATTGCGTCTCGATGCGGAGAGTTTTTGGAGGGAAGCGCCGGGGATGGAAGCGCTGAGTTTAGAGATCGGCGCGTTTGAAGAAACGCGGCTACGCCGCTACTGGCAGCGCCTGGGGCCGCTGCCGTTCTGGGGTGGAAGTTTCGACTTGGGGCCGATGCTCAAGCCGATTTATGAAGAAGTCCGGACCGCGCGGCTGCGCGGCCCGCAGGAGGCGACGGGTCCTCAGAGATCGTAGCGGAAGGCGAACTGCATTTGGCGCGGCGAATTGGCCTGCTGTTGGTAGCGGCCAAAGGCGGCCGTGGAGGTGATGTTCACGTTGGGGTCGATGAAGCGGACGGCGTTGGAAAGGTTATACGCTTCAGCGCGGATCTGAATGCTGTGACCTTCGGCGAAGGGCATGCGGATGCGCTTGGACAAGGCGAGGTTGATGTTGAAGGTGCCGTCCTGACGCAGTTGGTTGCGGCCGCCGCTCTCGCCGGGCAACGAATAGTCCCAATACAGTCGCGCAGCGGCGGGATTGGCGAAGACGTTGGGCGGCGCTCCCGTGTTCTTCGTGCGAGTCGGGATGGGCGCGGGGATGCCGCCGTCTTTGGGCACTGCGCGGCTGCCGACTTGCCAGTTGGTGGGCCACACGCCAGAGGCTGTCACGTTGCGCGGCAACTCAGTGCCCATGAGGAAAGTGGGGGCAACCGTCCAACCGCCGATGAAGCCGTCCAGTAGCGTGTTGACGCCGGAGGCGAAGCGCTTGGACTTGCCGAAGGGGAGATCCCAAACCACGAAAGAGCTGTAGATGTGGCGTTGGTCGTAATCGGAAACCGCGCGGAATTGGTTCGGGCGCAGGGGGTTGATCCAGGCGCTGTTGAAGATCCCGGCTTCCTCGGCGCGCGAACCCATGTCGATGGACTTCGACCAGGTCCAGTTGAAGTCCGCGGTCATGTCGCGCCAACGTTTGCGGACGGTGGCTTGCATCGCGTGATAGGAACCGCCGCCGAGCGAGCTGAGCGCCGAGAGAGCCGAAAACTGATCATTGAACTGTGCGTTGGGGCCAAGAGCGCCGCATTGCGGAGAGCAGAAGTGGTCGATATCGCTCAGCACGGAAAGGAAGTCGTTCTGGTTGTAAAAGCGATAGACCTGCTGGAAGATGTTTTGCGTCGCGGTGCGGCCGCCGCCGGCGAAGTTTGCGTACATCCTCTCGAAGAACGGGATGGGCGCGATGTTCGCGGCCGTGCCGCCCGCGCGCCGGTGGAGCGTCATTTGGCTCGCGGCGTTGAAATAATCTTGTCCGCTGGCCGGGTCCTTCAGGTTTGTGGGGAAAGAAACATCACGTTGCACGAGACTCTTGCGCGAGAGCGAGCCGACGTAGCCAACTTCGATGAAGAGGCCATCCTTGAACTCGCGGCCGACGGAGAAGTTCTGTCGCATGACATAGGGCATCTGGAGGGCGTCATCAATGGTGCCCGTGACGGTGAAGTCCGAGTCAGGGGTAGCGGGGAAGGCTCCGCGGGGCGCCGGGCGAACCAAGGAAGCGGGGACGCCGTTGAAGCTGGTGTAACGGGGCACATTGAGCACCGTCTGCTGATTGGCGGGGTTGGTGAATTGTTGGCGGAATCCGAAAGCGTTGGTTTCGTAGATGGCGGCGAGGGGCTGGCCGATCAGATCGTAAAAGAGGCCCCAGCCGGCGCGAATGCTGGTCTTGCCCGGCGCTCCGAAGAGGAAGCGCGTGAGGGAGTCGTTGGCGTCCGGCGAATATGCGATCGAGGCGCGCGGGGCGAAATTGCCTTTGCGGAAAGGATAGATGGGACGGCCTTGCGCGCTCGAGGCGAGGATGTAGGAGATGCTACCGGCGCCGGCCTGGCTAAGGCCCTGGTCGGCAAGGCCTTGGCGTTTATCGAACCAAGCGCCTAGAGGCTGATTGGTGGAAAGTTGGAAGCCGTCAGCCTCGTAGGGCGCAGGCATAAGCGAGTGGCGCACGCCGAGATTGAGCGTGAGATTGCGGCGGAGCTTCCAGGAATCGTTAATGTACCACTCGTACTCTTCGTTCTTGAAGTTGCGGCGGATGATGGCGCCTTGCGGCAGCGCGTTGCCTGTAAGATCGAAGTTGTAAGTGCTGGTGACTTCACTGACGAGGCCCATCGCGATGGCGGCGGCGATGCCGTATTGCTGCGTTTCGCTGGGGAGCAGGTCGGCGGGCAGGAGTTCCTCGCCCGCGCCGCGGATCCAGTTGATGTTGGTGGTGCCGTAGGTGAAGGAGTTGGTGTTGTTGAAGCTCCGGTTATCGATCCAGCGCAGAGTGCCCCCGATGCGCACGTCGTGTTTGCCCTTGTTCCAAGCGAAGTCCTGGCGGATTTGGTGGACCGGGATCGTGCGGCCTGCGAGCGTGGAGGTCGCGGAAGGATCGTCAATGAAGCGGAAGGTGACGAAGGGGGCAGTAAGTTGGCCGGTGCGTTCGGTGCTGCGGCGCGTAAGCCCATAGTTGAAAGTGCTGATCAGATTGGGGCTGAGAACGGCTGTGTGCCCGATCGCGAAGCCTTTGGCGTTCTCGAGGATAACGCTCGCCGGCGCCTGGCCGTGGAATTGCGGGGCATCGTTTTCAGAATCGTTCTGCAGATTGCCGCGGAAGAAGAAGGTGTGGCGGGCGTTGGGAGTGAAGTCCCAACGGGTGATATAGGTGTTCTCGCGCGAGTTGATGGGCGCGCTGAAGCGGTGGCCGACGCGGTTCAAGCCATCGCCCGCGGAGAAATCGTTCGCGGCCGGATAGGCTTGGAGGACGCGGAGCACGTTTTGGCTAACGCCAATGCCAGCGGGGTCCAGCGCACGAATGCCGGCGGGTCCGATCTGCCGAACTTGGCCGTTGCGATCGTTGTACTGCAGAATGCCTTGCCGCATGAGATCGCTCGGGACCGTACGGAGCACGTTCACGTTGGAGGCATCGCGGCGGGTTTCGAAATTCGCGAAGAAGAAGAGTTTGTTCTTGATGATGGGACCGCCGAGGCGGCCGCCGGGGATGTTGATGAGGAGAGGGGGGCGTTTGACGTTGGAGGCGTTGTTGAAGAAGGTGTTGGCGGCGGTGACCGTGTTGCGGTGGTACCAGTAGGCGGCACCGTGGAATTCATTAGTGCCGGAGCGGGTGACGAGCTGGATCTGTGCGCCGGAGGAACGGCCGAATTCCGCGCTCGCGCCGGAGGTGGTGGCGCGGAATTCCTGGGTGGAATCGAGCGTTGGCCGAAGGACGGAGAAGTAGGAGGCGCGCGTCGATTGGCTATTCACGTCCATGCCGTCGAGGGTGATGTTGGATTGATCGCTCTTGCCGCCATTGACGGCGCCGCTGCGGTCGTCGCCCGCGTTGACGTTCTCGATGAAGGTGACGCCCGGTTGGAAGGCGAGAAGGCCCGTGAGGTTGCGGGCGAAGGAGGGGAGTTCGAGGATGGCGGTGTTGTTGACGACGTTGCCGATCGTGGCGTCGGTGGTGTTGACTTGCGTACCTTCGGCACTGACCGAGACGGTGGTGGAAACCGCACCGACGCGTTCGAAAACGAGGTTCTGCGTGGCGGGGCGGGCGACCTCAAGCGTAAGGGCGCCGATGACGAGGTCGTTGAAGCCCTCGGCCTGGGCGGTGAGTTTGTAAGTGCCAGGTTGGACTTGAGCGAAGCGGTAGAGACCTTCGTTGTCGGATTTCACTTCGCGACTGATGCCGCGGAGAACGTCTTCGATGCGAATGATGGCGTTCGGAACGAGGGCGCCGGAGGGATCGGCCACCGTGCCGGAGAGTTGGGTGAATTGTTGAGCCCAGGTGGAAACTGCGACAAAGAAGACAGAAAGCAGGAAGCGCGTCATGGTGCGTAAGTACCCCTTTAATGGTGGTGTAACAAGGGGGTGCGGGGAGGCGCTAGAGTTCGGGGACGGGGAGTCCGGCATGGCCCGGATCTGGATGTTTTGGTCCCAGTGGAATGACAAACGGGCGGACCCGAAGGCCCGCCCGGCGTGTGGTTGAGGTTGGGCTAGCGACTAGAAATCGTAGCGGAAGGCAAACTGCATTTGGCGCGGGGCGTTAGCTTGGCTTTGGTATCGGCCAAAGTTCCCTGGCTGCGCCAAGTTGATATTGGGATCAATAAAGCGAACGGCGTTGGTCAGATTGAACGCTTCCGCTCGCAATTGAATCGAATGATTCTCGCTCCAAGGCATGCGGATACGCTTAGAGATGGCCATATTGATGTTGAAGGTGCCGTCTTGGCGCAAGATGTTGCGTGGACCCGACTCACCCGGTAGTGAGTAATCGAAGTACAAACGAGCTGCCTGGGGATCGGCGAACATGTTCGGCGGGCCGTTCTTCAGTGTGCGCGTTGGCGTAGGAGCCGGGGTAGCGCCGCTGCGAGGGACAGCACGACTCGTGACTTGCCAGTTGGTTGGCCATACGCCTCCGCCAAACACACTCGTGGGCAACTCTGTCGCCATTTGCCATGTCGGCGAAAGGACCCAGCCCCCAACCAAGGAGTCGAGGAGGTATCCGGCTCCGGACAAAAATTTCTTGTTTTTGCCGAAGGGCAACTCGTAGCTCACGAAAGCGTTATAGATATGACGCTGATCGTAATCGGAAACGGCGCGGAACTGGCGGGGCTGGTACGGGTTCTGCATGAATCCGGAGAAATTGCCGCCATTTTCGGCGCGCGATGCCATGTCAATAGACTTCGCCCAAGTGTAGTTAAAATCCATTGTAATTCCGCTGAAGCGTTTGCGAGCGGTTACCTGCATTGCATGATAGCTGCCTGTGCCGATCGAGCTCCACGCGGAAAGTGCGGAGAATTGTGGACTGAATTGTGCGTTCGCTCCAAAACGGCCGCAACCCGGATCGCATAATGCGTCGATGTCAAAAAGCGTCGAGGTGAAATCGTTGACATTGTAGAACCGGAAACTGTTTTGGAAAATGTTCTGCGAAGCGGTGAGGCCTCCCGTGCGCAGGGGCGAGTAAAAGTTCTCGAAGAAGGGCTGAGCGGGCATGTTCGCGGCGGTACCGCCCGCCCGGCGATGAAGCACCATGTTCGTGGCGGCTTCGAAATAGGTTTGACCACTTGCCGGGTCAGTTGGATTGGTCGGCATCGCCAGGTCGCGATTGATGAGATTCTTTCGCGACAACGATCCGACATACCCAACCTCTATGAAAAGGCCATCCTTAAACTCTCTGCCGATAGAGAAGTTCTGTCTCATGACATAGGGCATCTGGAGATTGTCATCAATAGAACCCACAACCGCAAAACTACCGGGACCGGACGAGGGAGGCGTAGCCGGGAAGCCTCCGCGCGGGGCTGGCGCAACGAGCGACTGAGGAATGCTGTTGAATCCCGTGAATCGGGGGGCGGTAGCGAATGTCTGCGTCGACGAGGGGTTCGTAAAAGCTTGACGGAAGCCAAAAGCGCTCGCTTCATAGGTCGCGGCGAGAGGCTGGCCGATTAGATCGTAAAACATACCCCATCCCGCACGGATCGAAGTTTTACCGGGGCCGCCAAAAAGAAACTTTCCAATCCGGGAAGTGGAGTCAGGAGACCAGGCGACGGAGGCGCGCGGCGCGAAGTTCCCTTTACGGAAGGGATACATCGGCCGGCCCTGAGGGCTAGAGGCGATCAAATAAGAAATCGAACCCGCCTCCCGCTGACTACGGCCTTGATCCGCCAAGCCTTGCCGATTATTGAACCAACTACCCAAGGGCTGACTCGGCGACAATTGAATGCCATCAGCCTCGAAAGGCGGCGGCATCAACGAATGGCGCAAGCCGAAGGTCAAGGTCAGGTTGCGTTTCAGCTTCCACGCATCCTGGACATACCATTCGTACTCTTCGTTCTTGAAGTTGCGGCGAATGATCGCGCCTTCGGACAGCGCTTGCCCACTCAAGTTGAAGTTGTAGATTGAGTTGACTTGCGTAACAAGTCCAAGGACCGCAACTGCGGCCGTACCGTACTGATTCAATTCGGCAGTCCGCAAATCGGGCGGAGCAATATCGGCGCCAACGCCCCGAAGCCAGCTAACATTGGTAATACCGTTCGAGAAGGAGTTTGTGTTATTGAAACTTACGTTGTCGATCCAACGCATCACTCCACCGACTCGAACATCGTGGCGGCCCTTAGTCCAAGCAAAATCCTGGCGGATCTGGTGAACGGGGATTGTACGGCCGGCCGTGCGAGTAATCGCGAATCGAGAACTGATATCGCGGAAAGTGACATAAGGAGCACTGGTCTGGCCGCTGTTCTCGAAACTCTGCCGGGTCAATCCATAGCTAAAGGTACTTACCAGCGTCGGGCTGATCACAGCGGTATGTCCAACAACGTAACCCTTAGTGTTCTCTAGGCGAACGCTGGCTGGCGGGTCTCCCGGGAACTGCGGGGCCCCTAAGCTGGAGTCATTCTGGAGGTTTCCACGGAAGAAAAACGTGTGCTTTGAGTCCATCGTGTAATCCCACCGGGTGATGTAGGTATTCTGGCGGGAACCAATGGGCGCATTGAAACGGAATCCTTGGCGATTCAGCCCGTCGCCGGCCGAGAGGTCGTTTGCCGCCGGATAAGTGCGAAGCAGCTCGAGGGCCGCAGTGCTAACGCCAATGCCGCGTGGATCTAGTTGACGGAACCCGGCAGGTCCGATTTGCGTGAGCTGACCGGCTGTCGTGGTGTATTGAACGATTCCCTGTTTCAGCAGCTCACTGGGCACGGTTCTGATCTCATTCGAAGAACTGGCGTCGCGGCGAGTCTCAAAGTTGGCGAAAAAAAACAGCTTATTCTTAATGATCGGCCCGCCAAGGCGACCGCCTGGAATGTTGATGAGCAGCGGCGCGCGCTTTACACCAGACGAGTTATTGAAGAAGGTGTTTGCAGCAGTCACAGTATTGCGGTGATACCAGTACGCCGCGCCATGAAACTCGTTGCTCCCGGAGCGCGTCACCAACTGAACCTGCGCGCCCGAGGACCGTCCGAACTCCGCTCCAGCGCCGGAAGTAATAGACCGGAACTCCTGCGTGGAATCGAGAGTGGACCGAAGGACGGAGGTAAACGCCGCACGGCCGCTTTGCTGGTTAACATCCATGCCGTCCAGGGTGACATTGGCTTGATCGCTTTTGCCGCCATTGACGGCGCCGCTGCGGTCGTCATAATTGTTCACATTCTCGACGCTCGTCACGCCCGGTTGAAACGCGAGCAGACCGGCGAGATTTCGAGCAAAAGACGGCAGCTCTAAGATGGCAGTGTTGGGGATTACATTGCCGACGCTGGCGTCGGTGGTGTTGAGTTGGGTGCCTTCGGCGCTGACCGAGATAACAGTCGATGTCGCGCCCACTTTTTCGAATGTGATGTTTTGAGTGGCCGGACGGCCGACTTCGAGAACCAGCGCCCCGACCAGGATGTCATTGAATCCGGGGGCTTTAGCGGTCAGCTTGTAGGTGCCGGGCTGCACTTGCGGGAAACGATAAAGGCCGAGAGAGTCCGTTTTCGTTTCGCGCACGGCGGCAGTTAATGTGTTTTCGATTTTGACATCGGCGTTCGGAACAACGGCGCCGGATGGGTCGGTTACGGTTCCACTCAGTTGCGTGAATTGCTGAGCGAGGGACGAAAAGCAGAAGAGAGACAGCGCGAGCAGTACGCCCGCGACCATTTTGAACATGAATACACCCCTTTCCCTGGGTCGTGTCATTCGTGTGACACGTATCGTATCTTTCCGGTTTACCAAATAGGCTAAAGCGTGTCTAGCCGGGCAAGCCCGCTTATCTTATAGAAAAATTTAATAAAGAATCGGGAACGTATCTCTCCGCGAGGGCGCAGGCTGGGGCAATTGCGCGGCTGGGCTACCGCTGGTTCGCGCTAAACATCTGACAGTAATGGACTTGAGACATCCTGAATCTCTCGTCGCCCGCTCCTCCCAGAAAAATCGCGTGGCCGCAGGCAACGAGACCGAGGTTGCGGCGTATTGGGGACATGCCTGGATTTTCCCTTTCGATCGCCACCGGCGTCGGCGATGAGATTCGTTCCGCGCTCCGGGGATTTGTCGCCTCGCCGCTCTTTACGGCCGTCGCCGTGCTCTCCCTCGCGTTGGGTATTGGGGCCAACTCGGCGATCTTCAGTCTGATCGATCAGGTCATTCTGCAACCGCTGCCGGTGAAGCGGCCGGGGGAACTCGTGCAGCTCTATCAGGAAGGCAGCCATTACGGCTCCAACAGCGGCCCGCGGATGCACTCCTATCCGATGTACCGGGATCTGCGGGATCAATCGCCGGTTTTCGACGGCCTGATCGCGCGCCGGGAAATCTCAATGACCGTTACCAATGGCGACGCGACAGACCGTACGCAAGGCGAGCTCGTAAGCGGGAACTACTTCGCGGTACTCGGAGTTGGCGCCCACATTGGGCGGGTATTCACCGCGAGTGATGACCTCAAGAAGGCTGGCCATCCGATCGCGGTGCTGAGCTACGACTACTGGCGCAACCAGTTTGGCGCGGACCCGGGCGTGGTGGGCCGCGATGCCTTGATCAACAACCACCGGCTGACGGTGATCGGCGTGAGCGCGCCCGAGTTCTTTGGTCTCGACCCGACGCGCAGCGTAAGCGTCCGCGTGCCGCTGGCGATGAAGGCGCAGATGACGCCCTCCTGGGACGATTACGACAACCGCCGCTCGCGATGGGTGCAGATCTTCGGGCGGCTCAAGCCGGGCATGACGATAGAAAAGGCGAAGGCGCAGGTCTTAACCCAATTCCGCGCGATGCGGGCCGACGAAGTGAAAGATGCAGCGTTCGCCCGGGCGAGCCAGTACTCGAAAGATGCGTTCTTAAAAGGCACGATCAACATGGAGGGTGCGGCGAACGGATACTCCGGTCTGCGGCGGCAGGTGGCGCAGCCGCTTTGGATCTTGATGGGCATCGTTGCTTTGGTGCTTTTGATTGCGTGCACGAACGTGGCGAACTTGTTGATCGCGCGCGCCTCCGGACGGCGTAAGGAGTTCGCGGTGCGTGTGGCGCTGGGGGCGAGCCGCTGGCGTCTGATGCGGCCTCTGTTGATCGAGAGCATCCTGCTGAGCTGTTTGGGAGGCCTGCTGGGCTTGGCGCTCGCGTTTGCCTTAAATTCGCTGCTCTTGAGCTTCATGCCGCCCTCAACGGTTCCCTACCGGGTTTCCGCGGCGCTCGATTGGCGCGTGTTGGGCTTTACCTTCGGCGTGGCGTGCGCGACGGGCCTGTTGTTTGGTTTGTTCCCAGCCTTTGGCGTCGCGAACACGGACGCAGGGCCAGCGCTCAAGGAAGAAGGTCGCGGCATGTCCAGCGGCGGGCGCGCCGTGGTCCGCAAGACGCTGGTCGGAGTTCAGGTTTCGCTCTCCATCCTGCTGTTGATTGCGGCGGGTCTCTTCGTGCGAACCTTGCAGAACCTGAAACTAGCCGATACCGGGTTGGAGATCTCCAAGCTGGTGATGTTTCAAGCAGAGCCGTCGGCCATCGGGTACACTTCGCCAAAGATCAAGCAGTTCGCGCGGGAGTTGAAGCAACGCCTCGAATCCATGCCAGGCGTCAAGCGCGCGGGCATTGCCACCATCGCGAAGATGAGCGGCAACGAATGGGACATGTGGACCACCGCCGAAGGCTACAAGCACGAGGCGGGGCAGCATCCGAGCCCCTACTACGACGCGGTCACGCCGGGTTACGTGGAAGCGATGGGGATGAAGATTCTCGAAGGGCGAGACTTCCGTGACTCCGACGCGCATGAGCTGACTTACCCCGAGCCGCGCGATCCAAACGTGCGCTTTCAGCCCTATCGGGTGTGTCTGGTGAACAAGAAGTTCGCCGATAAATTCTTTCCCGGGAAGAGCGCCGTCGGCTATCACATCGGCACGGGCGGCGACCCCGGCACGCCCACCGACATTGAGATCATCGGCGTCTTCTCCGATGCAAAGTACATGAACATGCGGGATGAGGTGCCGTATCAGGTGCTGGTGCCGTATTACCAGTTGGCGTACACGCCATCAATCGTCGCGTACGTAAGGACGACGGCCGATGAGACTTCCCTCTACGGGCAGATTCGCGCAAGCATGCGGCAGATGGACCCGCGACTTCCGGTCTATGGTATGCGAAGCTTCGCCGACCAAGTGGACAACATTCTTTCGACCGAGCGCCTGCTCAGCTTCCTGGCGGCGATTTTCGGCGTGATCGCGACAGTCCTCGCCGCCATTGGCCTTTATGGGGTCCTGGCGCTGAGCGTGGCGCGGCGGCAGAAAGAAATCGGCATTCGCATCGCTTTGGGCGCGGAAAGCCGTACGGTCGTCGGCTTGGTGCTGAGCGAAATCGTGTTCCTGATTCTGGGCGGCGTTTTGGTCGGCGTGCCGGCCGCGATCGGTTTGTCGCGCTATCTCGAATCACAGCTCTACGGCATGAAGGCGACGGACCCGAGTACCTTCGCGTTGGCCGTGTGCGCGTTGGTGGGCGTGGCGCTGTTGGCGAGTTGGTGGCCGACGCGGCGCGCGACGAAAGTGAATCCCATCGAAGTACTGCGCTACGAGTAAAGGCTATTTGCCCGCCTCGAGGCGGCGGGCCAGCAAGTCGGGTAGCCCGGCCGAGCGAATCTCGGCGGCCGCGGCGTGGAAATCATACTCGGCACGCCGGAAGTGCACGGCGCGTTTCGGCTGATCGAAGATGACATAAGC
>Ga0224723_1002067_pt1 | contig 11418 bp, 11 predicted proteins | sample Balambano_FR2_Me_FD_161647 | JGI IMG/M metagenome (GOLD analysis project Ga0224723, IMG submission 161647) | Freshwater sediment microbial communities from Lake Towuti, South Sulawesi, Indonesia - Balambano_FR2_MetaG | ecosystem: Environmental > Aquatic > Freshwater > Lake > Sediment | place...
TCTCGAACCCGGAAGTTAAGCTTGCCAGCGCGGATGGTACTGCACGGGTAACTGTGTGGGAGAGTACGTCGCTGCCAACCTTTCGTCTTCACATCAGCGCCGCGTGCGCGCGTTGCGCGCGCGCAGTGCAGAGTTCATAGTGCAAAGTACAGCGGCGATACGAGGTCAACCACGACACTTGTATGCACCCTGCACTTTGCACTCTGTACTGACAACAAGTTTATACCGTGCCATAAAGAAAGTGACGTTAAACATGCGTCACTTTTTTGATTCTGTTGCCCCTCTACCCTTGCGAAACTGCGCTATACTTCTCCATCGTAAGTTATCAGGAGATTTGTCATGCTTTCTCGTCGCAAGCCTGACGCAGAACCAACACGCGAATGGCGCGTCGTGCTGACAACCGACAATCTGACCGAGGCGCATATCGTCGCCGGACGCCTGCAAAACGAAGGCATTCCTGCCTGGGTACATCAACAGCCGGGCGCAAGTGCGTTCGGCATCACCGTAGGTATTCTCGGTGAGGTGAATGTCGTTGTAGACGCCAAAGATTACGACCACGCTTTGGCGGTTCTGGAAGTCGAAATGCTGCTTGAACTTGAAGACGACTACGACAGCGTGCAGTATATCTTCCCAGACGACACGGATACTGATGACGCCAGACGCAAATAACACGCTGACTGCCCTGACCGGCTTTCGAGTCGGGCATTATACCGATCTCGATGCAGCGACTGGCTGTACCGTCATTCTCTGCCCGCCCCACACAGTCGGCGGTGTGGATGTACGCGGCGGCGCGCCCGGCACGCGCGAGACCGATCTGCTACAACCGATTCACGCAGTCGAAACCGTGAGCGCGGTCGTACTGGCGGGTGGTAGTGCTTTCGGGCTGGCAGCGGCGGATGGCGCAATGCGCTATCTGGCAGAGCGCGGCGAGGGCTACAAAACGCGCGCAGGTTATATTGTGCCGATTGTGCCAGCCGCCATCCTCTTCGATCTGGCAATCGGCAGACCTGACCGTTACCCGGATGCGCAGATGGGCTATGACGCAGCCGCTAACGCAACGAGCGCTCCAATTGAACAAGGCACAGTGGGCGCAGGCACAGGCTGCCGCATCGCCGCTATGCGTGGCAATGACTACGCCACCAAAGGCGGTATTGGCAGCGCGGTTGTTGATCTGGGCGATGGCTTGCAGGTGGCTGCGCTGGTGGCAGTCAATGCGGTTGGTGATGTGATTGAGGACGATGGAACGATTATTGCAGGTTTGCGCACGAAGCCTGAGAGCAGCACCTTTGTCGGTATGTTAAACGCCATGCGCCAGTTCGCGCGTGGGCTGCCTGCCCCGGCTGCGCCCGCCGAAAACACGGTCATTGGCGTGGTTGCGACTAACGCGCGCCTGAGCAAGGATCATGTTAACAAAGTGGCGCAAATGGCGCATGATGGGTTGGCGCGCGCCGTGCGCCCTGCGCATACGATGTTCGATGGCGATACGATTTTCGCGCTCGCCAGCGGCGAAATTGAGGCAGATGTCAACGTGATTGGTGCATTTGCGGCGGAAGTGACCGCACAGGCAATCCGCAATGGCGTGCGCGCAGCGACTTCGCTGGCGGGAGTACGCGCAATCCGCGATCTTTAAGTTAAAGAACATCTCTTAACATTTAACCTTAATTTAGCAATCAGTGGTTAACATTTCGCCATCAAGCGAAGGGAAAAGAACATGGCGAAAGTCCTGATCGTCGAAGATGAAGAAACGCTGTCGCGGAATCTGGCAGATAAACTGCGCGGCGAAGGTTTCACCGTCTTCACGGCTGCTGATGGCGAAGAGGGGCTGGAGAAAGTCCGCGAAGAGCATCCTGACCTGATCGTGCTGGACATCATGCTGCCCAAACTCGATGGTCTGAGCCTGTGCCGGATCGTCCGGCGCGACGCCGCCACTGCCCACATTCCCATCATCATCCTGACGGCACGCGGCACGGAAGTCGACAAAATCGTCGGGCTGGAAAGCGGCGCAGACGATTATGTCGTCAAACCGTTCGGATTGGGAGAATTTCTGGCGCGCGTGCGTGCCGTTATGCGTCGCTCACCGGGGCATCCCACCCTACAAGATGAACTCATCTCCAATGATCTGCGCCTTAGCCTGACGGGACGACGCCTGTTCATTAACGGCGAAGAACGCAAACTCAGCAACAAAGAGTTCGACCTGCTCGCAGAACTGATGCGCAATCGTGCCGTGGTGCTTTCGCGTGATTTGATCTTGACAAAAGTTTGGGGTTACGATTACTTTGTCGATAAGCGCACGGTGGATGTGCATATTCGCTGGCTGCGTGAAAAAATCGAAGATGACCCATCTGACCCCAAGCGCATTGTAACCGTGCGCGGGGTGGGGTATCGTTTTGAAGGATGATGGCACAGCGCCATGACTGACCCCCAAACCGACCAGATTGACTCGGCGGAGTTGTCCGCCCTGCGCCAGCTGCTCGCCGAGCAAGAACAGGAACTTGAAACGCTACGGGCGTTCCTCAGCGTCCGTGAGCAATCAATTGCGCAGATGCGCCAGAAGGCAGAGCAACTGCGCGCCGAGTCTCCTACACAACCGGATACATCACCTTACAAGATCGCGCTGGCGCTAACGCTGGCAAACGCTGCCTACGATGCTCTGCTGGTGGTGGATGAGAACCAGTGTATCATTGCCATCAACGATAGTGCCGAAGCATTGTTTGGCAAGAAGCGCCCTATCGGCGAACGGCTGGTCGATGTCACCGAAACCCCGTCTTTAGAAATGATGGTGCTGGACGCACTCGACTATCAGGAAGATACGTTTGAAGAGCAAATTACCTATAAGAAGCGCATCTATCGCGTCCGCGCGCGGGTTATTCACCGCGATGGCAATCAGTTCATCGGGCTGGCACTGCAAGACATCACCGATCTGGTGCGGCTAAATCGCGCACGCCGGGATATGGTTGCCAACATTTCACACGAGCTGCGCACCCCGATTGCCAATATACGCCTGAGTATCGACAGTCTGTTCCACGACCAGGACAAGCCCAAGCGCAAAGCGAGCATCTCCACGCTCAAAGAGATCGCGCAGCAAACTGATGCGCTGTTGTGGATTGTGCAGGAGCTTTACGATCTGTCGATGATTGAGTCCGGTCAGGCTATCATGCGTATGATCGAAGTACCGCTGGCGCAAATCGTGCAGGAAGCCTTCGAGCGCATGACCGACATCGCCAGTGGCAAGGAACTCCGTCTGCTCCACAGCGTCCCGGATGATCTCTATGTGCTGGCAGACCGTGACCAGGTGCGGCGGGTGCTGATCAACCTCATTCACAACGCCATCAAGTTCTCACCGCACGGGGGGACTATCACCGCCAGCGCGGAAGCGACGGGCGACGATGCTCGTATCAGTGTGGTAGATGAGGGACCGGGCGTGCCGGAAGACCACATCGAACGCATCTTCGAGCGCTTCTACCAGGCGGACTCGGCGCGTTCCGGCGGTGAAGGCACGGGCTTGGGTCTGGCGATTTGCAAGCACATCGTTGAGGCGCACGACGGGCGCATCTGGGCAGAAAGCAACCGTGACCAACCCGGCGGTCGCTTCTTCTTTACACTGCCGCTTGCCGAAATGCTCGGATGATAGTCCAGGCAGGATGTAACCTGCCCCTACCATTGTACTTTGTACCCTGCACTTTGCACTCATTTCTCATCACTCATCACTTTCTACTCATTCCTCCCTGTGCTATACTGTCTGCAACGATATATGCAGACCTTCGGGGCAGGGTGAAATTCCCGACCGGCGGTAAGGCGCACATACGCGCCAAGCCCGCGACCCGTGTCGCCAGCCGTATAGCGCCGCAAGGCGTGGCTGGTGCGTCACGCTGAACCCTTTCAGCGTGCCGGTGGATCTGGTGCGAAGCCAGAGCCGACGGTGATAGTCCGGATGGGAGAAGGTCAACAGTGCGAGTGCGCCTGAGCGTACCCGCCTGTTTACGTTTGCTGAAACCTGCTTCTAAAGGGGAGAAGTCCTGTTTGACTTACCCCGTTCCTGAAGCGTCGGCGGCGAACCTGTTCCTGCGCCCCGTAGTCTTGCCGAATGAAGGCGGGGTGCTATTTCATGTACGCCCAATCGATACTGACTCAACTCCGACGCCAGTTCAGCGAGCGACCGCGCCCACTGTCGCTGCGCTGGCTGCTGCCCGTCGCTATGCCGCTGGTGCTGCTGCTGCTCTGGCAACTCGTCGTCGTGCTGGAGCTATACCCCACTTTCATCATTCCCTCTCCCCTGTCTGTCTGGGAAACATTCGTTGACGTTCTCAGCGATGGGCGCTTGCTTATGCACGCCGGCGTCACGCTGACGCAAACGCTGGCGGGCTTGCTGATTGGTGCAGGCGCGGGTGTGCTGCTTGGCTATGCCATCGCGAAAAGTGCCAGCCTTGACGCGCTGCTCTCCCCCATCATCGTCGCGCTGCAATCGACACCCGTCGTCGCCTACGCCCCACTGCTCGTCATCTGGTTTGGCAGTGGCATCACCAGCAAGATCATCACCAGCGCGCTGATCGTCTTCTTCCCGATGCTGCTCAATACCGTCGTCGGGTTGCGCGGCGTACCGCCCGATCTGCGCGATGTGCTGCGGCTGGTCAACGCCTCGCGCTGGCAATTGTTCACCCAACTCGAAGCGCCTTATGCCCTGCCAACGCTGCTTGGCGGATTGAAAGTCAGCGCGACGCTGGCGGTCATCGGTTCTGTCGTCGGTGAGTTCGTCAGCGCCAGCGCCGGGCTGGGCTGGTTCATCAACGATGCCCGCTACAACTACGATACTCCGCGCGTCATCGTCACCGTGCTGACGCTGGCGCTGATCGCCCGACTGCTTTATGGCGCAGTCGCGCTGCTGGAGATGCGCTTTTTACGATGGCAGAAACGCTCGCAAGATAGCTAATGGAGGCTATATCACATGAAACGTCTCGTTCTGTTCGTTCTATTCGCGTTGCTGATGGCTGCGCCTGCCGCCACCGCGCAGGATGAAGCCAATGTGCAAACCCTGTTTATGACGTTCATCCCGAATGTCCAGTTCTCGCCCGTGTATGTCGCGCTGGATAAAGGCTACTTCGCCGAAGCGGGTATTGAACTGACAATCGAACATGGCGACGAACCGCTCGGCGTGGACTTGATCGCTGCGGGTGAACGGCAGTTTGGCTTGATCAGCGGCGAGCAACTGCTGACCGCTCGCGCTCAGGAACGCCCGGTTGTATTCGTTTATGAGTGGTTCCAGCGCTACCCCGTCGGTGTGGTCACGTCAGTCGATAGCGGCATCGAAACCGTCGCGGATTTACGCGGACGGCGCGTCGGCATTCCCGGTCGCTTCGGCGCGTCGTACAGTGGGCTGATCGCTCTGCTAAGCGCCAACGGATTGACGGAGCACGATATTGACCTGCAAGAGATCGGTTTCAACGCACCGGAAGTCGTCTGCATCGGCGGCGTGGAGGCGTCTACGATCTACGTCAACAACGAACCGCTGCAAATCCTCAACCGCGCAGCGGCGGGCGATTGCGGCGACATTACCAATGTGCGCGTCTTCGCCGTCGCCGACTATGCCGATATGGTCTCGAACGGCATCATCACCAACGAGGAGACCATCGCCACACAACCGGCATTGGTGGCGGGCGTGGTCGGCGCATTCGACATCGGACTGCGCGATACCATCAACAATCCGGCAGAAGCGTATCTGCTCAGCCTGGGTTATGTGGAATCGCTGCCGATTAGTGACCAACTGCGCGCCGCGCTGGAAACCGCCGCCGCCGAACAGAACGAGTGGCTGGCAGCAAACCCTGACGCGACCCGCGAAGACATCGCCGAGCGCCGCGCCGACCTGGACGCCACGCTGCGCGAGACGTTCAGCGGCGATGAACTGATCCAGTTTGAAGTCTTGCTGTCGTCAATTGACCTGTGGGATGCAGATCGGTTAGGCTTGACGGAAGCAGCCTCATGGGAAGTGACGCAGACGACGCTGGTGCAGATGGGCTTTATGGAAGCGCCGCTTGCCGACCTGACCACTGCCTACACAAATGACTTTTTGCCCTGATCATAAGGCGACGGACAAGGGGCTGAAGCCCCTTGTCCACGCCCCGCATCCAGACTGAAGGACACCATGACCACAGCGCTCGACATTGATGCCATTCGCGCCCGCTTTCCATCGCTCAACACGCCCGTCGCTGACGGCGTGCTGCCTGTCTTTTTCGATAATCCCGCCGGAACGCAGGTGCCGCAGAATGTGATCGATGCGGTCAGCGGCTACTACCTGCGCATGAACGCCAATTCCGGCGGCGCGTTCGCCACCAGCCAGGCGAATGACGCAATGGTGCGCGAGGTACGCCAGATCACGGCTGCTTTCCTGAACGCCAACCGCTCCGAAGAAATCGTCTTCGGGGCTAACATGACGACTCTCAATTTCGCTTTGAGTCGCGCACTCGGCAAGCAGTTCAGGGCAGGCGATGAGATCGTGCTGACGCGCATGGATCACGATGCCAACGTATCGCCCTGGCTGCGACTGGCGGTTGACCTGGACATGACGGTGCGCTGGGTGGATCTGCGTCCCGATGACTGCACGCTCGACCTCGACACGCTGGAAGGCGCGCTTAACGAGCGCACGCGCATCGTCGCCACTGTTCACGCCTCGAACGCCGCCGGGACGATCAACCCTGTCGCGCGCATCGCGGGCATGGCACACGCCGCCGGAGCGCTGCATGTCGTGGATGCCGTGCAGAGTGCGCCGCACATCCCGATTGATGTGCAGGCAATCGGCTGTGACTTCCTGCTCTGCTCGGCATACAAGTTCTTTGGTCCGCACGCGGGCATCCTGTGGGGGCGCTACGACCTGCTCGAAAGCCTGCCCGCCTACAAGGTGCGACCGGCAAAGGACAAACCCCCCTATCGCTGGGAAACAGGCACGCCCGCCTTTGAATTGATCGCCGGGATAGGCGCAGCGCTGCGTTATCTGGCGTCCCTGAGCGGCGATTCACAACCAACACGCGCCGCCTTTGAGCGCGCGTTTGCCGTCATGGGCGCGTATGAGCGCGAACTGGCGGCGCATTTGCTCGACGTGCTGAACAAGCTTCCGGGCGTGCGCGTCTGGGGCATCAATGACCCTGCACGCGCTGCTGAACGTGTGCCAACGGTCATCTTCACGCACGAGCGCTATTCGCCATTGGCAATCGCCGAGCAACTGGCGGCACATCATATCTATGTCTGGGATGGCAACTACTACGCAGTCGAGATCATGAATCGGCTCGGCTTTGCGCAGCAGGGCATGGTGCGCGTCGGCTTGGCGCACTATAACACCCACGCCGAAATCGAACGGTTTGCGGAAGCGATGCAGAAACTCATTTAAGTTTGAACTCCCCTCTCCAAAGGAGAGGGGTCGGGGGTGAGGTCAATTCAACGAATCCTTCGACAACGCTGCCGCAAGCTGAGCGCTGACCAGTTCCAGGATGACGATGTTGTCACTGGTCAGCCCCGCCAAATCCGCCTGGCACGCCACCAGCACGCCATAATGCTGCGCCATGCCGACCGGAACCGCTGCCACAACGCCCATCCGCCCGTGTTCGACCAGCGGATGATTGAGCGAGTCGTTCGGTCCTGCCGTGCGCGTCTGCCACGACTTTGCCACCCAGCCAATAATGTCATCGACGGCTGCCTCTTTCGGTGCTGCCATTTGCAGCATCTTATCGCCGTCCTGCGCCCGCAGCCGCACTTCCAGCGGGCTGGTCGTTTCAATCTGATAGAAGGCAACATAATCAAAGCCGAGCGAACGGCACGCGCTCACCGCTGCCTGCTGTTTGCCATACTCCCCTGATGCCGTGCGCAGATGTTTTGCAAACGAGCGCACGGCGGGCATGGTATCCGCGCGCAGCGTCTCCAACTGACGGTCAGACATCAACCGTGTAATACGACGGATCAGGTCGTCATTGGTGAACGGATCGGTGCTGACTTCATCTGCCTGACCGGGCAGCGCGAAATCCGCTTCCTCATCCACCAGCACGATCAGCAGGCGTGGATACGTATGGCGCAGTTCGTCGATCAGGTCAAATGCCTGCCCCAGCCCGTTATCGAGTACCAGCACATCGACATGGCGCTCGCGGTCTGCCAGCGCGTCAAGCGCGGCATCCGCATCCATGACCAGATGAACGTGAAAGTCCTTGTGCGCGCTCAGGTTCTTGTAGAAGCGGCTGGCATCCTCGCGACGGACGGCAACCAGAAGATCAATTTGGGACATGATGATTACGTATGACGCCTTACCTCTACACTCGTTTTGTCACGCTAACTTGATGATACCCCGGCAATCCGTTTAGCAGTCGTGAGACTCAGCGAAATGAGCTGCTTCAACCCATCCACAATCGGTTCAGTCTCAATGTACTCGTCCGTGCGGTGGGCATTGCCGCCGCGCGTGATGCCAATCGTGACCGCCGGGCAGCCATAAGACAGCGGGATGTTGGCATCTGTGCTGCCCGTTTCCAGTGTCGCTTCCACGCCCAACTGCTTCAGTACCGCCAGCGCATCCTGCACCAGCGGATGCGTCGCTGCAATTGCGCCGCTGGGACGGTTGCCAACAATCTCAATTTTGAACATCAGTCCATCGGCGCTGAGCGCTTTGACGTACCCGCGTACCTGTTTCTCCAACGCTTCCACACCGGCTGTGGTCTCCGAACGCAAATCGAGCCACAGGCGCGCCTCGGTCGCAATGGCGTTAATGGCTGTGCCGCCTTCTATCATACCAATGTTGTACGTGGCGCGTGGCGCTGCCGGAGGTTGCAAAGTACAAATCTTTGCACCGAGCATCGTCAAGCCATGCACCGCACTGGGGCGCCCAAAGTGCAGCCAGCTATGCCCGCCGTCGGCGTGCGCGCTGATGCACAACCGCCGCACGGCAATACCACTGTTGTAGACATGTCCGTAGGCAAGCCCTTCCAGATTAATGACTTCGCCAAGACGGTCTGCAAAGCGCTCATGCGCCGCTTTCATGCCGCCCAGATCACCCAATCCTTCTTCGCGCGATGTGGCGATACACCACACATTGCACGCGGGTACAATCTGTTCATTGTGCAAAAAACGCGCGAACGCCAGCAGCCCAGCGACACCAACGCTGTTATCGCCCAAGCCAGGTCCATAAATCAACCGTCCGTCACGCCGAACCGTCAAATCCGTTGAGGCAGAAAAGACAGTATCGGTGTGTGCCACAACCACAAGTACAGGGCTATCAGGCATGGCCCCCGCAATCATGCCGTAGACATTGTGCAGCGCGTCCGTTTCGATGTGCAGCAGACCCAACCGCTGCATCTCTGCACCCACATAGGCGGCGCGTTCCGCTTCCGCAAATGTGGGTGCGGCGATTTGCTGGATAGCGACTGCCTGCTCCGTTGTCCATGCCGCCAGCGCTGACAGTAAATCATCGCGCAAAGTGTCGATTGTCGTCTGCATTCGGTTTTGCTCTGGTTTCACTATTGTTTGTGTTGTATCAAAATGTAAAGCAATCGTAAAGAGATTTGCTCCACTCTTAAAGATAGATATAATCCCTTATCCCACACAGGCAATCCTGTTCGCGTATAATGCAAACTCCTGACATGAGGAGGCAGCAAGTATGGTTACCCGGATTCTCATCGTAGAGCGTGTGCAAAGCCAGCGCCCGTCGTTTGCTGAAGCGCTCAACAAGCGCTATGAGGTTATCACAGCATCCAGCGGAAAGCAGGCAATTACGCTGGCGAACGAGTTTGCGCCCAGTGTGATTGTGCTGGACGCGATTTCGATGCGCACCCCCGGCGACCGTATCTGTCAGCAATTGCGTGATAACCTGCCCAATATCCCGCTGATTCACCTGCACCCTGGACAAAAAGGCGAAGCGACGAGCTGCGGCGATGTCATGCTGCTAATGCCGTTCACAGCGCGCAAGCTGACCAACGTTATTGAGCGTTACAGCAATCACAATGTTGTCGCGCCGCGCAGCTACGAAGGCATTGTCTGCGGACCTTTCACGCTGACGAATGATCGGCGGTTGCTGGTCTTTCACGGGCGCGAGGCATTGCTTACGCCCAAGCTGGCGCAACTGATCGAACTGTTTCTGCAACATCCGGGACAAACGCTGGAGCGCAAGTTCCTTATGGAAAGCGTCTGGAACACCAACTACCTGGGCGACACACGCACGCTGGATGTGCATATCCATCAGTTCCGCGCCGCCATCGAAGACAACCCGCGCAAGCCCATGTTCCTCAAGACCGTGCGTGGCAAAGGCTACCGCCTGGAGATTCCAACCGAACCCGAACCTGTCGCCATAGCGGAAGCGCAGCTTGCCCTGCCCTGAACGTAGACGCCGCGTCAGAAACGAAAAACCGACTGCGAGAGTCGGTTTTTTGCATCAATAAACTCATTGAACAAAGGGCTTCAGCCCCTTGCTCGCAATCTTGCCCCTCAACAATGTGGTCTATCTCAGGCGTTGGCAGCCATCATCTTGTTTAGCCGCGCCATCAGGCGGCTCTTGCGCCGGGCAGCGTTGCGCTTGTGAATGACGCCCTTGGCAGCGGCGATGTCGAGTTCACGCAGCGCGGCGCGCGTGGCTTCCAGCGCCAGATCGGTCGATTTGCCAGCGGCAATGACCGTGCGCGCCTTCTTGACGAAGGTGCGGGTGCGGCTGCGATACATACGGTTATAAATACGGCGCTTCTCATTTTGACGAATACGCTTGATTGCGGACTTGTGATTTGCCATGTGATCACGCGGCGCTCATGCACAAGCGCCACAATTCCCTTTCTGACCGAAAAACTGGACTGAATAGTACGTTAGTTTAGCATAACCGAATTGCGCATGGTAGGGGCAGGATGTATCCTGCCCGTGCCACAAGAGGGCAGAATGCATTCTGCGCCTACCCTACGCCGCTGGCAATATCGCCTGCACCAGCAAGACCGCCGCCACAATATTCCCCACCACTAACAGGATGACAAGCGCAATCAACAGCAGCGGCACACGTTCGTTCGTGCCGGGCAAGCGCGTCGCTCGCACCTCATCCGGTATCTCCGGGAAAAGCGGTTCTGGCGGCGGCACAGGTTCCGGTTTCACCTTTGGCTGTGGCTTCTGTCTGGGCGGTTTCTCTGTCATTGCTTTGGCAGGGGCAGGGCGCAGATCATCGATCTCATCCGCATCCCCGTTAACGGGCGTGAATTCCTTCGCTGCTGCTTTCTCAGGCGTTATGGGAGCGGCTGCGGCAGGCGGTGCAGTGCGGGGCATGAAGGCGTCTTCATCCGGCTCATCAAACTCGTCCGCATCGTCCTCACCAAATGGGGATTTCGTCCCGGCGGGCAGGTTCAAGCCTGTCACCCACTGGTCATAATCTTCGTCCGAGAGTTCCATGCCCTTACGCACAGGGGCGGGTGCTGATGACTCATC
>Ga0224723_1002068_pt1 | contig 11418 bp, 9 predicted proteins | sample Balambano_FR2_Me_FD_161647 | JGI IMG/M metagenome (GOLD analysis project Ga0224723, IMG submission 161647) | Freshwater sediment microbial communities from Lake Towuti, South Sulawesi, Indonesia - Balambano_FR2_MetaG | ecosystem: Environmental > Aquatic > Freshwater > Lake > Sediment | place...
GGCGTGGACGCAGGCGTGCTGCCGCGTGTGCGGCTGTCCATCACCAGCGCGATGATTTCGTCGCGCGTCGCCAGCCGCGTCTCGTGACCGTTGCGCAGGTAGATGCGGCTACCTTCGAGCGCGTAGGGGCGTTCGCCGCCGCGCGGCACCTGCACGCGCACAATCGTTTTGCCGTTCGCCTCGACCGTTCCCATGACCAGGTTGATCGGAGGGATCAGCATCAGACTGGTGGCGCGGATGATCTGCTCAATGATTTGCGTCGGATTTTCGACGCCGACCGGGACGCGGCGTGTCTCGCTGACACCCAGATACAGCGTGCCACCCTGCGAATTGGCAAACGCACAAATGTCTGACAGGATGTTCAGGCGCAGCACGCCGCCCTGTGTGGGGCTTTCGTGCAGCGCTTGCGTCTGCGTTGCGCCCTCGGCAAATGCCGCCAGCAGCGGGTCTTTGGGCTGGAGTGCAGGGGTATAGGCGCGCGTGCTGCTGAAATCGTCATCTTCCAGCATTGCCTTCAGTGCCGCAAACGAACGATCACGCAGCCGCGCCTCGGTTGGGCGCTCGCCTACGCCGAAGTTGATGATCTTGCCCAGGCGGTCGGTCTGCGAGTCAAGCCGATGCGCGTCCGAACCCTGAATGCAGCGCATCGGGCGCGGGTATTCCGGCTTGTTGCCATTGAAGAAGTTCTGCGTGGCGAAGCGTCCACGCTTGCTCAGGTCGGTCACTTCGAGCGCGTGCAGGTTCACATCCTGCGTGTACGCGATGCGCGTCTGCCCGCCGAAGTCCATGTTCCACATAGCGACGCCGTGCGCAGCATTCACATGCGCGGCAATCGCAATGCCACCCGCCTCACGAATCGCGCGATACGCGGCAAGCACATCCGACGACGCGCCGACTTCGGTCAACCCGCGCTCAATCGCCTCATACGGCACGCGCAAGTCGAGCAGCACATGCTCCAGCTTGCGCATCGGCGTATCCGGCGGGAAGATGCCAAGGATGTGGAAACCGAACGTCGCGGTGAATTCAAAGCCGGGTAGGACGAGGATGTTTTCCAGCAGGCGGTGATATTCTTCCAGCGTGCGCTGCTCATCAGGGGTGGCGCGCCCGCGCGCGACGAGGAATTGCAGCTGCTCGATCTCGCGCCGCATCGCCGCGTAGCCGGAAACGGTGTTGTGGTCAGTGAAGGCAATGATGTCGATACCGCGCATTTCTGCGCGCTGCAAAATGTCAATATAAGAGATCTCCGGCTGATGATAATCAGCCGATGCCGGGGTATGGGTATGTAGATCGATTCGATACCACTGCGCCCGGTCCTGGTTGCGTGATGTCACGTATTCTGCTCCAAGCCTGGGAGGTATTGCGATTCTGGGCGCAAACCTAGTTATTTTATGTTTGTCTCGAACAGCATTGTCTCACAAATTAAACATATTGCAAAGATTTCATCTCGACGCTAACCTGCGACCAGCCGATTGAACAGCAATGGCAGTTCGTCCGGCTCGAACGGCTTGAGCAGGAACGTCGTCGCGCCCGCCTGCATCGCCTCGCGTTCGACATCCATGCCGGAGGTCATGACGATGGGCAGTTGGGCATAGACGGGTTGCTGACGGAGTTCGCGGATAATATCGACACCTTCCATATCCGTCAGGTGGTAGTCCATCAGGATGACATCCGGTTGTGCCGTTTCGATCTTCGGCAGCACGTCGCCGCCGCGCCCGACAACCGTGACATCGAACCCATCGAGTTCGAGCAGCGTTTGCAGTAATTTCGTGGTTGTGCGGTCGTCATCGACAATCATCACTTTTACCACAACCGGAATCCTCTCACTTCATAGCATTCATCATGCGTGTAGTGTAGCACAGAAGCATCATGCAAAAGTATTGAAGCGCCAGTCACCCCAAGCACGCCAATTCTTGGCGTCCTTTGCGTCTTGGCGCTTCAAAATCTTAATGGACAGCGCGCTTGGTCTTGCGCTTCGCCTTCGGTTCGCTCTGTCCGTTCAGCGATGGAGAGACTTCGTCGCTGGCAAGCGCCGTCGCCATCGCTTCTTCCAGCTTCTCCACCAGCACGAAGGTCAGCTTGCTGCGCACCTCTTCCGGCAGATCGTCAAGATCGTTCTCGTTGCGCTTGGGCAAGATGACGGTATCGACACCGAAGCGGCTGGCGGCAAGCACCTTGTCCTTGATGCCGCCGACAGGTAGCACCTGACCGCGCAGCGTGATTTCGCCCGTCATCGCGACATTGTGGCGCACCGGGCGCTTGGTCAGCAGCGACGCCAGCGCCACCGCCATCGTCACACCTGCCGACGGACCATCCTTTGGCACTGCGCCCGATGGCACATGCAGATGGACATCATGGCTGTTGAAGTATTCCTCCGCAATGCCCAATGCAGACGCATTGGCGCGCACAGCGCTGAAGGCAATCCGCGCGCTCTCCTGCATGACCTCGCCCAGATGCCCGGTGTACTGGAAGCCTTTGCTGCCCGGCATTTCCGTCGCTTCGATGAACAGCACATCGCCGCCGACAGGCGTCCATGCCAGCCCAGTCGCCACGCCGGGGCGGTCGGTGCGCTGGATCACTTCGTCGTAGCCAAAGCGCGGCTTGCCTAACAGATCGCGCACGGCATCTGCGTCAATGTTGATCGTACTAGTCGTGCCTTCGGCGATGCGCGTCACGATCTTGCGCGCCGCGCGCCCGATTTCGCGTTCCAGCGTGCGCACGCCCGCCTCGCGCGTGAAATCGCGGATGATTATCTGCAACGCCTCGCGTGTGAAGCTGATCTCCTCAGGACGCAAGCCGTTTTCGCGCACCTGGCGCTTGACGAGATACTGCTCGGCAATCGCGACCTTCTCCTGCTCGGTGTAGCCGCTCAATTGGATGATCTCCATGCGGTCACGCAGCGGTCCGGGAATCGGGTCGAGATCGTTGGCGGTGGTGATGAAGATGACTTCGCTCAGGTCGAATGCCACATCCAGATAGTGATCGCGGAACTCGCTGTTCTGTTCCGGGTCCAGCACTTCCAGCAGCGCGCTTGCCGGGTCGCCGCGGAAATCGCGCCCCAGCTTGTCGATTTCGTCGAGCATGATGATCGGGTTGCGGCTTTCGACGCGGCGGATGGTCTGCACCAGACGCCCCGGCATCGCGCCGATGTAGGTGCGGCGGAAACCGCGAATCTCCGCCTCGTCACGCACGCCGCCCAGACTCATGCGGATGAACTTGCGCCCCATTGCCCGCGCAATCGACGCGCCGAGCGAGGTCTTGCCGACGCCGGGCGGACCGATGAAGCACAGGATCGCGCCTTCGCGGTGACGGCGCAGATAATCGGATTGATCCGCCGCCTTGAACTCCTCCTGCCGATCTGCGCGCAGTTTGCGCACCGCCAGATATTCGAGGATGCGCTCCTTGATGTCTTTCAGCCCGTAATGATCTTCGTCTAACACTGTGCGGGCATGGGCAATATCAAGATTGTCGTCGCTGCGCTTCGACCACGGCAGGCTGGTCATCCAGTCAAGGTAGGTGCGAATGACGCCATACTCAGCCGCCGCCGTCGGCAGCTTGGCAAGGCGGTCAAGTTCGCGCGTCGCTTCCTTACGGGCTTCTTCCGGCAAACCGCTTTCTTCGATCTTCTTGCGAAATTCTTCGACTTCGACGGTCTGTTCGTCGCCTTCGCCCAGTTCGCGCTGGATCGCCTTCAACTGCTCGCGCAGGAAATATTCGCGCTGGACTTTCTCCATCTCACCCTGCGCCTCAGTCTGAATTTTGCGACCGAGTTCCAGCACTTCCAGTTCCTTCGTCAGGATCGCCATCAGCTTGCGCAGCTTCGCCTCAACGCTGTCGAGTTCGAGAATATGCTGTGCGTCGTTCAGGTCAATGCGAATATACGTCGCAATCGTGTAGACGAGTTGCAGCGGGTCATCAACATTGAGCGCGTTCGAGATCAGTTCGCCCGGAATGCTCGGCACAAGATCGGCAAGGCGCGTGAACAGGTCGATGACGTTGCGCGTCAACGCCTGCACTTCCAGCGACTTTTCGACCGTCTCTGGCGCTGCCTGCACTTTAGCGCGCAGGAACGGTTCGGTGCTGACGAAATCATCGACTGAAATACGCGCCAGCCCCTGCACCAACATGCGGATCGTGCCATCGGGCGCGCGGAACAGGCGGTGAATCGTCGCGATTGTGCCGACGCGGTAAATGTCGTCGGGACCGGGCGTTTCCATATCCGGGTCTTTCGCCGTGACCAGCGCGATCTGGCGGTCGCCGCTGACGACCTCATCCACCAGTTTGATGCTGCGCGGCTGCCCAACGGTCAGCGGAACGGCGGTCTGGGGGTAGACGACCAGCCCGCGCAAGGGGAGCAATGGCAGTTCGGGTGGAATATCAGGTTGTTCGCCGTCCGCGTCGCCCAGCGTCGTCACGATGACGTCCTGTGAGTCGTCGTCCATCATATCGACATCCATTTCGGGGATGTACATCTCTCGCTCGTTTGAGTCCGCCATTGTCTAATCCTGTTGATGCGTGTCGTCCGCAGGGGATGAGTTTTGAATTGTACCCGCCCTCTATAAGAATAGTAGCCCGCGCGCGTAAACGATGTGTAAGAGTTATGACGAAGCCCACACCGGTTGAACAAGGGGCTTCAGCCCCTTGTCCGGTTCTCCTACCCCCCGAACACCATTCTGACCACAACAGGCGTCACGTAGGTTTCGATGAATGCCGCCAGCAGCAAGCCGGGCAGAATCACGCCCATCCACAGGCGCACGGTATCGCCGAGCGTTTGTGACCACCCCTGCCCGACGGTCATGCCAGCGGGCGGGCGCGTGACGACCGCGCCGAGCTTGAGCGCCGCCGCTGTCGCGAGGATGATGATCGGGATTTCGACAATGCCGTGCGTCAGGACAGTCGGCGCGAACAGCAGCGGGTTGTAGCCTGCGGCGATAATCTGGCTGAAGAGATAGCCCAGGACGAGGTAGACCAATGGCGTGAGCAGCAGCGCGGAGATGCCAAACGTGAACACGGCGAGGACTGTTGCGCCCGCCAGGATGCGCCAGTTCTGGACGAAGATGCTGATGACGACGGGGCGTTCGCCGAAGAAGAACGCCGATGCCTGTTCGAGGTTGGTCGTCATGTCGCTCAGTTCGACATCCTGTGGCAGTTGAAGCTGATAATCGGGATACAGACCGATGAGGTAGCCGCTGACCAGCGCCACCGCAAACACGATCAGCGTCACGCCCCACGCCTTGCCGATGCGCCGCAGACTTGCGCCGACGCCTTCGCGATACCAGGCGACGACGTTGACACGGCGGTCTTTCAGATCGCCCCAGCGGACATGCTGCCACAGGTCTGTCACCATACGCTTGATATTGAACTGGTCGATCAGGCGTCCCAGCAGTTCCTCGCGGTTGAAGATACTGTTGCCGATGCGCAGCAGCAGCACGACGACCACCAGCATGGCGACGATGATCCACCATAACGACGCGATGCCGTTCGCCGACTCCGCGTCCGGCGCGAAGAACATGATCGCGCTTTCGCCCTGAATGATGAGCGTCATCGGGATGATGATGAAACTGGCGAGCAGGTTTGCGGCGCGCGTGCTGGTCGTCTGGCTGCTGACGACAACCGCACCCGTGACCATCACCAGCGCTTGCACGGTCGTCAACAGGATGATTTGCACGACCAGCATCGCTTGCGGACGCCACGCCAGTTCGCCAAAGACGAGGCTGCCAAGATAGACCGCCATGCCGCCATAGCTGGCAACCAGCGGCGGGATCATCGCTGACAGCGTTTTGCCGATGTATAGCTCGGTGTTGGTCAGCGGGGTACTCAGTAGCGGTTCTAGGCTGCGGCGCTCTTTTTCACCAACGAAGGTTTCCAGCGCGATCACGAGCGAAATCGAGATCGGGAAGAAGCCGACGATCATCAATAAGAATGGGATGGTGCGCTCACCGATGATTTCCGCGCCGAAGTCGGAAACGAAATCGGTGAACTGCCCGGCGACGAACTGCGCCAGGAACGGAAATAAGAATGTCAGAATGATGATCGGCGCGAGGATGCGCCAGTCGCGAAAGCTGTCTTTGACTTCGCGTTCGGTTACGAGCAGCGCATTGGCGAGCGTCTGTCGCCAGCCGGGAGCCTCGTGGTAAGTATCGCGCTTGGGTTTAGCGAGCGTCGCCATATGCGCCTTCTTTCGCCTCGTCTTCCTGCATAATCTGGAGATAAACTTGTTCGAGCGTCTGGCTGACAGGCGCAAGCGTCACCACGTCAATGCCGAGTCCATGCACACGGCGGATGAGCGCGGGATTGGTCGTTTGCGGGTCTGCCACGCGGTAGCGCAGCCAGTCGCGCCCGCTGTCTTCGACGCGCACCATGTCCGACAGGTCCTTTGCCAGCCCGTTCAGTTCGCCTGCCACGCGCAGTTCCATCACCGGCTCGCCGACCACCTGCCGCGCCAGTTCCGCGAACGTGCCGCTGGCGATGATGCGCCCGCGCCGGATGATGGCGATCTGATGCGCCAGTTCTTCGGCTTCAGTCAGGTTGTGGGTGGTGATCAGGAAGGTGCGTTCGTCGCCGAGCAATTCGATGATGGCATCGCGCACCTGTCGCGCCGATTGCGGGTCCATGGCGGAGGTTGGTTCGTCAAGCAGCAGTACGGGCGGGTTATGGAGCATGGCGCGCACCAGCGCCAGCTTCTGTTTCATGCCTTTGCTGTACTCGCCTAACCGTTTGTCCATCGCGAACGTCAGCCCGAAACGCTCCATGAGTGAGAGCGTGCGCCGTTTGCGTTCTGCGGCGTCGAGCTTGTAAACCTTGCCGAAAAAGTCGAGATATTCCAGCGCTTTCATGCGTTCGTATAAGCCGTGCTGTTCGGTCAGAACGCCGACATGCCCGCGTACCTGTGCGGGTTCGCGCACGACATCGTAGCCAGCCACGCGCGCCCAGCCGGATGTGGGTTCGAGGATTGACGTGAGCATCCGCACGCTAGTGGTCTTGCCCGCGCCGTTGGGTCCCAGCAGCGCCAGCACCGTCCCGGCGGGAACGTTCAGCGATACGCGGTCTACCGCGAGGAAATCATCGTAGATTTTAGTCAGTTCATGCGCTTCTATCATAGTTATCCCTGCCACAAAGATGATTTGATTATTTCACAGAACAGGCTGTGGCGGGGGTTAACGTTGAAGTTAGCCGCGTTTTTGGGGGAGGGGGTCGTGTCAGTTCATCACGTCCTGCCGCTGGAACAGCCACACGGTCAGCCCGATCAAGCCGAACAGCCACGCCAGCACAATCACGGTCGAAAGCTCGATGCTGAACGGCACAAAGTTGAGCCGCTGCATCGCCGGCGGCACAAAACCGCTGCCATATTGCGACCAGGTACTGATGTTCGCCAGGTTGTAACCGGGGGTGAGCGTGTAGACTTGCAAAAGATCAGGATTATTCGTGAGACTGCTAATGAGAAAGAGGACCAGCAGGATGCCCTGCTCGGCAAACGTAAACAGCCCGCCCAGCACAATCGCGCCTAAAATCGAGCGCGTGAAAATGCCGCCGAGCGCGGCATAGGCGGCGGCGATGAGTGCGGCAGTAAAGGCGACTGCCGCCTGAATGCTGAAACGACGCACGAAGTCTGCCAATCCGTCGCTACCCAGTTCGCTTAACGACGGTGGATACGTCGCGCCCGCCATTGCTGCGACAACGCCCACGCCGACCAGCACGATCACGCACATGAGCAGAAATGCTGTTAGCACGAAGACCGCGATCGTGAAGAACTTGTTGAGGATGAGCGCGATGCGCTGGCGGCGCGGTAGCAGATTCTTCCACATCATGCGCTGGTATTCGCCGCCGAACGCTTCGCCCGCGAAGCAGACGAGGATCAGCCGCCCGATTTCCGTATTGATGATGATCCAGGGGAACATCAACTGCTGCGTCCAGTCCGGCGGCTGCGCGATAACATTATTGCGGAAGTTCTCTGACGCAAGCACGGCGATGGCGGCGAAGACCAACAGCATCAGCGCGCCCATCGGGAATATCCAGACAAAGGCGGCGGTCGGGATGCGGTTGCCGCTGATCTTCAGCCATTCCGCACGAAACAGACTGATCATGGGTAAGTACTCCTCGCTAAGCCAAAGACCGAAATAGGTCGGGGAATGGACGCCAAAAATGGCGTCCGTACACTGACGAATTTGTACGGACGGCAAGAATGCCGTCGGAAAAGTTGCTTACTTTGGATGTTTGAACCGCAAAGACGCGGAGAACGCCAAGAACTGGATTTTGATCTTGGCGTCCTTTGCGTCTTGGCGGTTTATCTTTATTCCGCATCCTGTGTCGCTGCCAGGAAGTATTCTTCCAGCGATTGGCGCTGCGGCGTGATTTCGTAGACGTTGATCTGCTGCTCGACCAGCTTGCGCACGATGACCGGGATGTCCTCGCGCTGCGCATCGATCAGCAGCGCGCTGCCGTTCGCAGCGATCTGCCAGTGATCGGCGATCACGGCGCGCGCCTTGTCCCGTGGCTCGGCGTCCAGGCGTAACCGCGTATTCTCCTCCAGCAGTTCCGCCACAGCGCCTTCACGCACGATGCGACCGCGATTGATGATGGTCACGCGGTCGCAGATTTGCTCGACTTCGCTCAGCATGTGGCTGCTCAGGAAAACGGTCTTGCCGTCCTTTTCCACCAGTTCGCGGATGAAGTGACGCATCTCCTGAATGCCTGTCGGATCAAGCCCGTTCGTCGGTTCATCGAGGATGACCAGATCGGGATTGCTCAACAGCGCCGCCGCCAGCCCCATGCGCTGCTTCATGCCCGTCGAATACTTGCCGGCGGGGCGGTCAGCGCGGTCTGCCATGCCCACCAGTTCGATCAACTGCTGGCTGCGTCTGGCATCGTAGTAGCCGCCTGTGCGCGCCAGCACTTCGAGATTTTTGCGCCCGCTCAGATACGGGTAGAACGTCGCGCCTTCCACGAGCGCGCCGACGCGCCTGAGGATGTCCGGCATTTTGCGCGGCGACTGCCCGAACAACAGCGCTTCGCCGCTGGCAGGGCGGATGAGATCGAGCAGCATCCGAATGGTGGTCGTTTTGCCCGCGCCGTTCGGTCCCAAAAAGCCGTAGACCTGCTGCGCCGTCACCTGTAGATTGAGCGAGTGGACGGCGTGGACGCGCTTTTTGCCGCCGCCAAACTGCTTGCTTAAGGCGCGTGTCTCGATGGCAATCGTATTCATGCGCGTGCCTTTGTGTCGCGGTGTGGGTAGGCGGCGCGGAAAAACAGCAGGGCGAATAATGCCTGCCGCACTGTGCCTGCAATGACGACGACCAGCACCAGCGTTTGCAGCGCCGTCACGTTGCGCAGCAGCAGGCTGAGCGCGCTGCCGATCAGCCCCAGACCCGTGAGCATCATCGCACCGATCAGCAGCGTCCGCAGCCGGAACACGCGCGCGTCTTGCCCCATCAGCCGTTCGCCCAGCAGCAGCCAGCCCAAGCCGATCAAGCCGACGGTAGCGGCGAGCAGAATATGAATCGGCGTGAGCGATTGTTCCCATAACTGCGGATAGGGCAGGATGAACGGGTCGATCACCACCAGCACAGACGGGAAATCGATGGGGTTCTGCGCAGCGACGAACGCCAGCACAATAGTCAGCAGCGTGCAGACTTCGATCATGGCAATGGGCAGCCGGACATTGGGAGCATCCAACCGCGCTTCGATCAGCCGCCGGAAGCTGCGCAGCATGATGAACAGCCAGACGACCGCAACTATCGTCAGCATCATGGCGCTGGTGAAGAATGCACCCATGACCACCCACAAGAGCGATGCCAGACTCGCGCCGAGCGCCAGCACATAGCGCCGCTGCGCCAGATGCGTCTCGCGCAGGGCTTGCGCTGTTGCGCGCGCGTCGCCCAACTGTGCCAGCGCCGCGCGGTGGGCGTCGGAGGCGCTCATCCCGCCTGCGTGGTGTTCATCATAGGCATCCTGATAGTGCGCGCTCAGTTCTTCATAGACGACCGCTTTGATAGCGCGTGGCAGCCCGCGGGTGGCGGTGCGCAGCCAGGCGCATAAGTCGAGTGGGAAGCTCATGTGGCTGCGCCGCCTTTCAGGATGGTGTTGACGGCGCTGGTGTAGCGCGCCCACTCGTTCAACTGGTGTTCGAGCATGGCGCTGCCGTCCTGCGTCAGGCGATAATAGCGGCGGGTGCGCCCGTTTTCTTCCTGCTCGAAGCTGGCGATCATGCCCTGCTGTTCCAGATTGTGCAGCGTGGGGTAGAGCGTGCCTTCCTTAAAGTCCAGCACACCCTCTGACTGCTGCTTGATCGCCTTGGCGATCTGGTAGCCGTGACTGCTGCCGCGCGACAGCACGTAGAGGATGAGCAGGGGCAGGCTGCCTTTGAGGTTCATGTCGCACTCCTATCCATCGAAGTCCTATGTATCATAGGCTGATTGTTGCTGGCGTGTCAAGCAGGTGAGATTTGACCCTGGGGTAAACGGCTTGTATGAAAGACAGTACTTGGGGTAGACTTTTGTTATGAAAAAATGAAATCCTCAAGCGTCGGAGTCCAACGTGGCGGACACGGTATTGCTGAGCGCAAGTCCCGATAATATCGAAGCCTGTGTTGCGCTCGCAGCTGAACACGGGTTGGGCATCGAACTGATGGCATTTGCGTATCCCGCGTGCCTGGACAATGACTGGCAGGCGGTCGTCAGTCATTACAAAGCGCTGCTTGCGCCTGTCCGCGAGCATCTGACGATGCACGGTCCGTTCTTCGATATGTCGCCGGGCAGCCTGGACGCCCGCATTAATGCGCTCACTGCTGAACGCTATCGCCACGCGCTGCGTATCGCCGCAGAGTTGCAGGTCAAGATTGTTGTCTTTCATGCCAACTATATCGCTGCGATACGGACGGAAGAGTATCGTCGTGGCTGGCAGGAGCGCAACGTGGCATTCTGGAGCGCGCTGGCAGACGAGGCGCAGCGGCTCGGCGTGATGATCGCGGTCGAAAATATGTGGGAGTTTGACCCGTTCATCATTGGCGATGTGCTGCGCAAAGTGGAACATCCGCATTTACGCGCCTGTCTGGATGTCGGTCATGCCCATCTGTTTTCGGATACGCCGTTCGGGACATGGCTGGAGACGCTCGCGCCCTATGTCATTCATGTTCACATCAACAACAACCCCGGCGACAGTGACATGCACCAGTCGCTCGTCAACGGCGTGCTGGATTACCGGACGCTGCTGCCGCGTGTGCGGGCGCTGCCACATCAGCCATCGCTGACGCTGGAAATGGACACGGTGGCGGACATGCGGGCGAGTCTTGGATTGCTTGAATTATGAGGTTTCTTTGAACCGCAAAGGCGCGAAGGACGCAAAGATCAAAGCGTTCTTCTTCGCGTACTTCGCGTACTTCGCGTCCTTCGCGGTTCAAAACGATTGAGCAACGAGGGGTGCAAG
>Ga0224723_1002069_pt1 | contig 11416 bp, 10 predicted proteins | sample Balambano_FR2_Me_FD_161647 | JGI IMG/M metagenome (GOLD analysis project Ga0224723, IMG submission 161647) | Freshwater sediment microbial communities from Lake Towuti, South Sulawesi, Indonesia - Balambano_FR2_MetaG | ecosystem: Environmental > Aquatic > Freshwater > Lake > Sediment | place...
ATCCATGCTCGCGCATACGCCGCCAACCGCAACCACCAGCGCGTCGAGCTGCTTCGCCTGGCGGACAATCTCGATGCCAACCGTGCCCTGCCCGGCAATGACCAGTGCGTCGTTGTAGGGCGAAAGATACGCCATCCCGCGTTCGGCGGCGTATGCGCGAGCATGGATCTCGGACACAACGCAGTCGTCGCCATGGACAACGACCTCGGCGTCAAGCCGGCGCATAGCAGCTACCTTGACCGGCGCGGCATCGTATGGTACGAAGACCAGCGCCGGCACGCCGAGCGCGCGTGCACCATACGCCACTGCCGCACCATGGTTGCCGGACGAGGCCGCCACCACGCCGCGCGCCCGCACCTCCGCTGGCAGCGCCAGCAGTGCGTTAAGCGCCCCGCGCACCTTGAACGAGCCGGTGTGCTGGAGATTTTCTAGTTTCAGCCAGACCTGCGCGTCCACTCGTTCGGACAGTGCCAGCGACTCAGCCAGCGGCGTTTCGCGAATAAAGGGCTGGATGCGCCCGGCGGCGCGCAAGATTTCGTTGGGCAACGTATCGAGTGTGGTCAAAGCAGGCTGCCTTCTCCGACGAAAGCACGCAGTTTCTGTCCTTCGTGTCTTCGTGTCTTCGTGTTCCATTCTCCCGGTGTTCGATTACCACTTGCCCTGCGCGCACGCTTCGTGCTACGATAGGCGGGATGATCGACACAGCACCAGCAATGACGCTTGCCTCGGCCTCGCCGCGCCGCCGCGAGCTGCTTGGCTTCCTTGGCCTGCCGTTCCGCACCGCCGCAAACGATGCCGAAGAGCAGGAACACGAGCCACCGACCGAGATCCACGCTGCGCTGCCGCCGCTCGATCTGCCGTTGCTCGACCACCCCTCGTTGCGAGCCTGGCGCAAAGCGGACGCCGCTTGTACTACCGCACCGCACCATGGTATCATCGGCGCCGATACGATTGTGGTGCTGGATGGCACGGTGCTCAACAAGCCGTGTGACGCTGCCGACGCGCGCCGGATGCTCCGCATGCTCGCCGGCCGCACGCATACAGTGTACACCGGCTTGTGCGTGCTTGTGCCGGGACGGGAAGCGCTGCTTGACCTATGCGCCACACAGGTGGTGTTTCGTGCGCTCGACGACGACGCAATTGCCGCGTATGTGGCCACCGGCGAACCGCTTGACAAGGCCGGCGCGTACGGCGTGCAAGCTGGTGGCGGCCTGTTGATCGAAGCGGTTCGCGGCAGCTATACCAACGTCGTCGGTCTGCCGCTCGTCAATCTGTACCGCCTGCTCGAACAGGCCGGCGTCCACGGGCTTGCGGAACCTGCCGCCGCCTACCACCGCTGGCTCGCCACCCAAGGAAAGGAGCCTCTTCCGTGCCCCCCAACCTTTCCGTAAAGCTGCTGATCGTCGACGACCACCCGTTGTTCCGCCAGGGCGTGCGCGCGGCGCTCTCGGCGTACGACGAGATCAACGTGGTGGCCGAGGCCTCGACCGGCGAGGAGGCGCTGGCGTGGATCGAATCGGTGCCGCCCAACAAAGAGCCGAATGCCGTACTGGTGGATCTCAACCTGCCCGGCATCAGCGGCCTCGAACTCACGCGCCAGCTGCGCCATAGCTACCCGAGCGTCGGCGTGGTGATGCTCAGCATCTACGAGAGCGACGACCAGGCCTTCAACGCGTTGAAGGCGGGTGCGGCCGCGTATCGCTCGAAGGACATCAATCCCAAAGACCTGGCCGAAGTGTTGCGACGCGTGTCGCGCGGTGAGTATGTAATCAACGATGTTGTGCTCGACGAGCCGAAAGTCGCCAGTCGCGTGCTTTCGCAGTTCCGCAGCCTGACCCAGGATATCTCGGCCGTGCCAGACGCCGACTTCCCGTTGTTTACCCCGCTCAGCGACCGCGAGATCGAAGTGCTCGAACGAATCGCCAGCGGCGGCAGCAACAAAGAGATCGCCGAAGCGCTCGGCATCAGCACCCAGACCGTCAAGAATCACATCTCCTCGATCCTGCGGAAACTCTCGCTCAACGACCGCACGCAGGCGGTGCTATACGCCCTGCGCCGCGGCTGGATCGACACGCCTGAGACCATCCGTGGTGGCGGCGGTTCGGTGGAAGCGAGTGGGGAGGAGTAGAGTAGGGGTTAGGGATTAGGGGTTAACTGCACTGGTGTCACTGAAGTCGCTGCTCTAACCCTTGACCCCTAACCCTTAACCCCTATCGCGAAAGCACATTTCGCATGAACGATATTCAATCCGACTCTGGCATCCCGATCAAGCCCGTCTACCGCGCCGAGGATGCTGGCGAGCCACAGCCCGACCCGGGCGAGTTCCCGTTCACACGCGGTGTCTACCCTACTATGTACCGCAGCCGGCTGTGGACCATGCGCCAGTACGCCGGCTTCTCCACGGCACGCGAAAGCAACCGCCGCTACCGCTACCTGCTGGAACAGGGCCAAACCGGTCTTTCGGTGGCGTTCGACCTGCCGACGCAGCTCGGGCTCGACTCCGACGACGCGCGCGCCGAGGGCGAGGTGGGCAAAGTGGGCGTAGCGATCGACAGCCTCCAGGACATGGCCGCGCTGTTCGACGGCATCCCGCTCGACACCGTCACTACCTCGATGACGATCAATGCTCCGGCGGCGCTGCTGCTGCTGCTCTATGAGCTTGTGGCCGAAGAGCAGGGTGTTGCGCCCGATGCGCTCGGCGGCACGATCCAGAACGATATTTTGAAGGAGTATGCCGCGCGCGGCACCTACATCTTCCCGCCGCGCCCGAGCATGCGGCTCGTCACTGATACCTTTGCCTACTGCCGCGAGCGCATCCCCAAGTGGAACACGATCTCGATCTCGGGCTACCACATCCGCGAGGCCGGCGCCACCGCCGCGCAGGAGTTGGCTTTCACCCTGGCCGACGGGATTGCCTATGTGGACGCTGCCACGCAGGCTGGGCTGCCGGTAGACACATTTGCACCGCGCCTGTCGTTCTTTTTCGTCGCCAACCCCAATTTCCTCGAAGAGGTGGCCAAGTTCCGCGCCGCCCGCCGCATGTGGGCGCGGATCATGCAAGAGCGGTTTGGTGCCAGGCACCAAGACAGCATGAAGCTGCGCTTCCATACCCAGACCTCGGGTGCCAGCCTCACTGCCCAACAGCCGCTCACGAATGTCGTCCGCACCACGATCGAAGCGCTTGCCGCAGTGCTGGGCGGCACCCAGAGCCTGCACACCAACGCCTACGACGAAGCGCTTGGGCTCCCAACCGGCGAATCCGCCACACTGGCGTTGCGAACCCAGCAGATCATCGGCTACGAGAGCGGTGTGGCTGCTACCGCCGACCCGCTGGCCGGCTCGTATGTGGTGGAAGCGCTCACCGACGCGCTGGAGCAGCAGGCGTGGAAACTGATCGAGCAGATCGACGCTCTGGGCGGTGCGGTTGCCGCGATCGAGCAGGGCTGGGTGCAGAGCGCAATTGCCGACGCGGCCTACGACTATCAGCGGCGGGTGGAAAGTGGCGCGCAGGTCGTGGTAGGCGTGAACCGCTTCGTAGACGCCAGTGCCGCCACAGTGCCTGTGGTGAGGATCGACGAAAGTGTGGCGCACGAACAGGCCGCTGCGCTGGCGCAACGACGCGCCGAACGCGATGGAACCGCTGTCACAGCCGCGCTCGACGCGGTGCGTGCCACTGCACGTGGCAGCGAGAATGTTCTTCCTCCCATCCGCGCCGCGCTTGCCGCCCACGCCACGGTTGGCGAGGTGTGTGGCGTGCTGCGCGGGGTGTGGGGCGAGTACCAGCCCGAGGTGCGGCTGTAGGGGTCGAGCACGCTCGACCCCTACAGCCGCGACGCGGTTTTCCGCTGCGCGAATCCGATGTTTGTGTGTTTGAAATGCCATTCCAAACCCCCGTGGTGCCCGTTCGGCGTGACGCGCTCACGCGCCGATGCGGGGCGGCGGTGTGCATTGCGGCGCGACATCCATGCCGCCTCACCGCCGCGTTCCATCGCCCACCCATCACGTTGTTCCACCACGGCGTTCCGTCGCCCGCCGTCGATGCGGCCATGCCATGCCGGCGTCGCGCCAACGACATCGTTGATTGCGATGCGGGCGGGAGAACCCCGCCGCTACGGCAATGACGTATGGGAATGACGGCGATATGGCATTGACGGCATTGCCCTGCAATGCCGTAGGCGGGAGAACCCCGCCGCTACGGCAATGACGTATGGGAATGACGGCGATATGGCATTGACGGCATTGCCCTGCAATGCCGTACGGGCGCGGTTTTCGCGCCCGCAATGCTGCAATGCAACCACTCACGGTCTTCGACCGCTGCGTTCCATCGTTCGCCAACGGCATCCTACACCCACCCGGCGCGTCATCACAACAGGCTTCGGCTATGGCCGCAGGGCCTCGCATCGGCATCGGGCATCTCTTTGCGTCAGCAAATATTCGGCTGGAATGCCGCTATAATGCCGCGCATGGAGCGACAAGCAAGGCCGACACATGAAAACCACTAACGAGCGGATCGACGACCTGCGCGAGCGCCGCGAACGCGCCCGCACAACTGATCCACAGGCGGCCGCAAAACAACACGCACGCGGCAAACTCACCGCCCGCGAACGGATCGACCGCCTGCTTGACACGGGTTCGTTCGTCGAGCTCGATGCGTTTGCTGTGCATCGCACCAGCGCCTTTGGCATGGAGCGCCAGAAACCGCTCGGCGACGGCGTGATCACAGGGCATGGCATGATCGACGGCCGCCCGGTGTGCGTGTTCTCGCAGGATTTCACGGTGTTCGGCGGCTCGCTGGGCGAGGTGTTTGCCGAGAAGATCTGCAAGGTGATGGATCTGGCGCTTCGCATGGGCGTGCCGTGTATCGGCCTGAACGACTCGGGTGGCGCGCGCATTCAGGAGGGCGTGGTGAGCCTGGGCGGCTATGCCGAGATCTTCTACCGCAACGTGGTAGCCTCGGGCGTGGTGCCGCAGATCTCGCTGATCTGCGGGCCGTGTGCCGGCGGTGCGGTCTACTCGCCGGCCATGACCGATTTCATTCTGATGGTCAAGGGCACCAGCCAGATGTTCATCACCGGGCCGGATGTGATCAAGACCGTGACCGGCGAGGAGGTGGAGTTCGAGGCGCTCGGCGGCGCGATGACGCACAACAGCAAAAGCGGCGTGGCGCACTTCGCTGCCGAAGATGAAGACGAAGCGTTTGAACAATTGCGCGCACTGCTGGCCTTTCTGCCGGCCAATAACCTGGAAGAGCCGCCGGCCGTGGTGCCCAGCGACGATCCCGAGCGTATGGACGAAGCGCTGCAATCGATCATTCCGGATAATCCGCGCAAGCCGTACGACATGCACCAGGTGCTCGAACTGGTGATGGACGGTGGCAGTTTCTTCGAAGTACAGCCGTTCTACGCTCGCAACATCATTGTCGGCTTTGCGCGTCTGGACGGCCAGGCGGTAGGCGTAGTGGCCAACCAGCCGGCGCACCTGGCCGGCACGCTGGATATCGACTCATCGGTTAAGGCGGCGCGCTTCGTACGCTTCTGTGATGCTTTCAACATTCCGCTCGTGACGTTCGTAGACGTGCCCGGCTTTCTGCCCGGCACTCAGCAGGAGTACGGCGGCATCATCCGCCACGGCGCCAAGCTGCTCTACGCATACTGCGAGGCAACGGTGCCCAAGCTCACCGTGATCACCCGTAAAGCCTACGGCGGCGCGTATGACGTCATGTCGTCCAAGCATATCCGCGCCGATTTCAACTTCGCCTGGCCCACCGCCGAGATTGCCGTGATGGGTGTGGATGCCGCCGTCCGGATTATTTTTCGCAAGGAGCTGGCACAGGCCGAAGACCCGACCGCGCGCCAGGCCGAACTGGTGGAAGACTACCAGAACCGTTTTGCCAACCCATACATCGCGGCCGAGCGTGGCTACCTGGACGACGTGATCGAGCCGCGCGAAACCCGCCCGGCGCTGATCAAAGCCTTGCGGCTGGCGCGCAGCAAACGGCAAACCCTGCCGCCACGCAAGCATGGGAATATGCCGTTGTAGGGGTTACGGGTTAGGGGTTAGGGGTTAAGGCATAGCTTGCACTGATCGCAACGCCTTTAACCCTTAACCCCTAACCCTTAATCCTAGCCACATGGCCACCAACCATATCAATCGTTGTACCTATTGCACCCCAATTTGCATTTGTGTTACTATACCGTTGCAGAGCGCGGGAGCGCGGCGTAACGGTTTAGAACTGGTAGCGGCAGCATGACGAGCGCGAACAGCGACGCAGAAATTCCCGAGCGTGTAATCGAGCTGCGGCTGCCGAGCCGGCTGGGCTACGAGAAAGTCGCAATGGACGCCGCGTCGTCGCTCGCCAAGCGCATGGGCTTCAACGGTGAGCGGATCGAAGCCCTGCGTACCGCGCTGGCCGAAGCGGTGACGAACGCGATCGAACATGGCAACGCGCATGACTCGGCAATGAAAGTGCTGGTGATGCTTACCGTACGGCCGGACGAGCTTTCGGTGACGGTGGCTGATCAGGGGCGGAAACAGCTGGATCAGGATCAAACCACGCTGACGCCGAGTCTTGAAGAAACCTTTGAAAAGCAGGATAAGGGTGGCTGGGGTATCTGGCTTATCCGCGAGCTGATGGACGAGGTAGAGTTTTCCACCGGGCCGAGCGGCGGTAACCAGGTACGCATGGTCATCCACCTTGAGAAATAGAGATTTTCATTCATGAGTACGCCAGCGCAGCAGCCGTCGATCGAACTCTACTTTCCAAGCGAGCTCGGCTACGAGAAAGTTGCGCGCGATGCCGTGGCAGCCTTCGCCCGGCGGGTTGGCTTCGAGCAGGAGCGCATCGAGGATCTGAAGACGGCGCTTGGCGAGGCGTGCATCAATGCGATCGAGCATGGCAATGCCCAGGCACCCGGGTTGCGGATTGCGGTAAGCTGTGTGTGCGAGGACGAGCGCCTCACAGTCGAAATCCAGGACGATGGGCTGAAGCACTACAATGGTCATCACGTTCCGGTTCCGATCGAGAGTAAGTTGCGTGGCCTGGCACCGTTGCGCGGCATGGGCCTCATGATGATTTCAGCGCTGGTGGACGAGGCCGGCTTTACCGATAGCCCAACCGGGGGGAATGTGTTTCGTTTGGCGCTCTATCGGCGCCGCCCTGTTGCGGCACAGTAAGATCAATGCAGCAGGAGGGCCGGCACGTCACGTGGCTCCGGTGCACCTCCTTTGCTGCGTTTGGATGAGGAGCAGTAGGTATGCTAGAAGACGAGCTGAGTGTCAGCATCCGCGAGCGTGAGGGCGTCGCAATCATTGATCTGATCGGCGATGTGACGACGTTCGCCGAGGAAAAGATCAACAGCGCTTACGCACAGGTCACCTCGGGCGGCGCGAAGCGCATTCTGCTGAACTTCCGTCAGAATGATTACATCAACAGCGCCGGCATTGCCATCCTGATCGGTGTAGTTACGGAAGTCAACCGCAACAACCAGAAGCTGGCGGTCAGTGGCCTTTCGCAGCATTTCCAGAAGATCTTCCGTATGGTTGGCTTGGCGCAGTACATCGATATCTATCAGGACGAGGACGAAGCCGTCAAGGGGTTTGCCACGGCTGCCGCATAAAGGGGAGATATGGAGGGGCTACGCCCCTCCATATCTCCCCTACCGAACTTCGATCCCCGCTCCTTCCACCACTTCCCCGATTTCCCAGCACGGTTCTCCTGCTTCGTGCATGCGCGATTGCAGTGTTGTGGCTGCGTCTGCCGGTAGCGCAAACAGCATCCCGCCCGAGGTCTGTGGATCGAACAGCAGGTTCGCCAGCACCTCGTCCACCTCGTCGGTGAACTGAACATAATCATCTTTAGTCAGGAATTCGCGGTTGCGCGCCAGGCCACCCGGCAGCACTCCGGCACGTGCATGGTCAAGCGCGCCGGGAAGCACTGGGATGCTTGCAGAGTGCAGTACGAGCCCGACGCCGCTGTTGCGCGCGAGTTCGGCGGCATGGCCGAGCAATCCGAAGCCGGTGATGTCGGTGGCGCTATGGACGCCTACCTCGGCGGCAAGCTCGGCGGCGCGGCGGTTCAGGTGCAGCATGCTCGCGACGGCTGCCGCCAGCTCGTCTTCGCCGACCACGCCGTGTTTATGGGCGGTGGAAATCACGCCGGTGCCAAGTGGCTTGGTGAGCAGCAACCGGTCGCCAGGGCGTGCGCCGGCCTTAGGCGTGATCCGCGCCGGATGAACCAGGCCGGTGACGCTCAGGCCATACTTCGGCTCCTTGTCCACCACGGTATGTCCGCCGGCTATCACCGCACCGGCTTCGGCTACTTTGTCCGCGCCGCCTTGCAGGATCGCGGCGAGCACTGCCGCCGGCAGATCCTCGGGGAAGGCCGCTATCGCCAATGCCAGGATTGGCCGCGCGCCCATGGCATATACATCGCTCAGCGCGTTGGCGGCGGCGATTGCGCCATAAGTGTAGGGATCGTCCACGATTGGCGGAAAGAAATCCACGGTTTGCACCAACGCCAGATCATCAGCAACCCGGTACACCACCGCGTCGTCGGGCACGCCAAGGCCCACCAGCAGATTCGGGCTGGTGTGGAGTGTCAGGGAGCGCAGCACCTGCGCCAGGGCCGCCGGGCCCATCTTGGCGGCTCAGCCGGCGCAGGAGGCAAGCGCGGTGAGCCGTAGAATATCGTCTTTGGTCATGATTCTTTCCTGGAGGGCGCAGCCCTCCAGACCTCCCGCTCAGGCTAACCGGAGGGCTGCGCCCTCCAGACCTCCCACCGGAGAGTTCTACTGAAAGGCTGTGCCCTCCAGACCACCCGCGTGGGATGCCGGAGGGCAATGCCCTCCAGACCTCTTACACCCACTCGACAAGAGCAATTATACTACTGCGATGTTTGATGAGTTGCACGCGCCGTTGCTCCCAATTTTGCGCCATGTCCTCGCGCAATCGTTGCCGAGGGATGGGTTGGTGCTGGATCTAGCGTGCGGCAGTGGAGAAAAGACGTCGCTGCTGACCGAGGCTTTGGGGCCAGCGGCGCGTTTGGTCGGGGTGGATCTGTTACGTAGCGTGCCGCAGTACGGCCCGACGTTGTTCGTAGTTGGTGACGCGCATTCGCTGCCGCTGCGTGACGCCTGCGTCGATAGTGCAGTTTGTATTGCGGCGCTTGGCCTGTTCGCCGACCAGGCCATGGCGCTGCGTGAACTGCGGCGCGTGCTAAAGGCGGGTGCAGCGGCGCTGGTGGTGACGGCAGACTACAGTTGGGCGCAGATGATCGAATGGCCGGATGATCTGGCGATGGTGTTGAGCAGCGCGTTGTCGGAACCACGTCGTTCAAACCTGTTCGATGCTGGAGTGGGCCAGTTGATGAGCAGCGCCGGGTTTGCGGATGTCAGAACGCGCACCTTTCGGCTGGATGGCATGCCCGATCCATGGCGCGGCGAGCTGGCTCTGCTGCCATGGCCAGCGATGCGACCGCTCGTTGCCCACACCATGAGCGGCGCAGATCTGGCGCGCTGCGACGATGTGGCAGCCAGGGGCGAGATCGAACTGGTGGAACGGGCGATTGTTGTGCAGGCGAGCGTAGCGCCGGGCACAGGCAGCGGACGCACGGAGTGAGCGCCGGGGCGATTCGTGTGCTACAATACCGGTGCACCGGCACCAGGGCGCTGCCGCCTTCTCTCGCACTGCGAGCATCAAACACATAGTTTCGAGCGCCCCGCCACATGGCCGGGCGCGTTGTTGTTTAGAACGGAAGGAGCTCGGCCATCGCAGAGCATACCATCACCACGGCGGACGGCAAGAAACTCTACGAAACCAAAGCGCCTGTCGAGCGCGCATACCTGGTCGGCGCCGAACTCACCGGCGGTCGCAGCGCATGGCGCGCCGAGGACTCGCTTCGTGAACTCGCACTGCTGTGCGACACCGCCGGCCTCGAAGTGGTCGGCAGCAGCTTCCAGCGCCTCAAGCAGCCCTTTCCACGCCACTTCATCGGCCCGGGCAAGGTCGAGGAGATTGCCGCTCTCAAAGACGAGCTGCGGTACGATGTTGTTGTGTTCGATGACGAGCTGACGCCCGGCCAGACACGCAACGTCGAAGAGGTGATCCAGAAGCGCGTGATCGACCGTACCACGCTGATCCTGGACATCTTTGCCAAGCATGCCCGCACTCACGAAGGCCGTGTGCAAGTCGAATTGGCGCAGTATAAATATTTGTTGCCACGTCTGCGCCGCGCCTGGACGCACCTCGAACGTCAGGCCGGCACGGGCGGGAGTTCGGCCGGCGGCGTGGTTGGATTGCGTGGCCCCGGCGAAACGCAGCTTGAAGTTGACCGGCGGATCATTGGCCGGCGGATCGCATGGCTCGAAGGCCAGATCGAGGAGATCCACCGCCAGCGTGAGCTGCACCGCGCGCGCCGCCGCAAGTCTGGTGTGCCAGTGGTGGCGCTAGTTGGCTACACCAACGCCGGCAAGTCGACGCTGCTCAATGCACTGGCCGGCGCTGATGTGCGCGCCGAGGATCGACTATTTGCCACGCTTGATCCAACCACTCGCCAGGTGCAGTTGCCCGGTGGTCAGCACATGCTGCTTACTGATACGGTCGGCTTCATCCAGAAATTGCCCACCCAGCTGGTGGCCGCCTTCCGTGCGACGCTCGAAGAGATCCGCGAGGCTGATCTGTTGCTCCATGTGCTCGACATAACGCATGGCAATGCTGAGCAACAGACACAGACGGTGCTGGACACATTGGCCGAACTGAAGGCCAACGACCGGCCGATGCTGACGGTGCTCAACAAAGTGGATCTGCTCGAAGGGGTCGATGCAAACGAGATCGGGCGCATGGCTGCCGAGCTTGGCCTGCCCGAGGACTACATCGCCGTTTCAGCGGCCAAGAGTTGGGGCATCGACACGCTGCTGAAGCGTATCGAGGGGAACCTGGCGCTCGACATGGATCACGTTCGGGCATTCCTCCCCTATCGGCGCAACGATCTGCTGGCGCTCTGGCATCAGCGCGGCGTGATCGACGAAGAGCGCTACGAAGCCGATGGGACGATTGTGATTGGCAAGCTCCCGCCATTGCTCGCCGATCAATTCCGGCCATACCGCGTAGACGACGACGCCGTGAACGGGAACGGCACGCATTGATTGCCGTGTGATGACAGGCGATCATCGATGCACGTTACGGTGGTGGGACGCCGATCGATGATCGATGCACGTTACGGTGGTGGGACGCCGATCGATGATCGATGCATAACAATGCCGTAGGGGCGAAGCATTCGCCTACCGGGATTCTCGCAATAACGATTCCTGTGTAGGCGAATGCTTCGCCCCTACCACATTGCCACACCACCGGGTTGTGGGTGGCGGTCGCACGGCGTTCGTCGCACATTGCCACACCACGGCGTGGGTGGCGGTCGCAC
>Ga0224723_1002070_pt1 | contig 11415 bp, 14 predicted proteins | sample Balambano_FR2_Me_FD_161647 | JGI IMG/M metagenome (GOLD analysis project Ga0224723, IMG submission 161647) | Freshwater sediment microbial communities from Lake Towuti, South Sulawesi, Indonesia - Balambano_FR2_MetaG | ecosystem: Environmental > Aquatic > Freshwater > Lake > Sediment | place...
GTCTGTGTACCTCTCTTTTATTAAAGTCATCAAGTCCATTTCCAAATATACTCAATTTTTTGGCGTCTTTTTTTGAGGCGGGCTTGCGCACAACGGTTTCGGGCTTTGCGTTGGTGGGCATTTGAAACCGTAAACTGTCTGCCAGCACCAACGTTTATTAATTGCTCAAATGTTCATATTCGCACCGTCCGCCCACTAACGCAAAACCCTTGTTAAGCGTATGTGCCTTTTCGTTCTGTCATTCTTTAATTTTTATTTCGCCTGTCTTGTACAAATTTATCGCTTTATGTAAAATGGTTTCAATTGTCTGCAATGGCAAATCTTTGTTTGGGTCAAACAACATAATTTTCATTCTGCTTCGGTCTTCCTGAATTAAAAACGGTTCATCAAACCGCTTACCTTCCACAATTCCAATGTATGGTTGTTTGTACTTTTTGTGAAACCATAAATAGCAAAACATTTTTCCTTTGTAACAGAAAAAAGGCATTCCATATTTCCAAGCATTTGTAATGTCTTTGTCTTGATTTAAAATAATTTCTTTCAATGCAAGAAGCGTTCCCTTTACAGGCTCGTCTTGTTGCAAATAAAAATTATCTAACTCTCTCATCATTGTTTAACTGCTACAAATATATCTACTTCTGCATTTTCTGGATTTTGTGCTTTTTCGCCATACACTTCAAAGTCGGCAGTAAAAGTTCTGTCTAAATCCGAATTCCAAATTTTAGCCCATTCATTAAAAACCATCCCTTGCAAAATATTGCCCTTTGCAATATGTTTTGCATAGGTTGCTGTCTCAAAAGTTTTTCCTACCATTCCATTCGGAATATTGTCTAACGTTGAAACCTTGCAACCTAAAATTGTGATGTAAGGTTTTGTATGGTCTTTTTCATAGTCAGTATAAATGCAATAAATTGAGGGGTCAATTTTATTGGGAATTTGTTCTGCAATTCCTTCCGTCATAAATTTATTCCATAATGCAGGAATGTCTTGGCTTGACTGTCCATTTTCGTTTGTGGTTCTTACAGAAATACCAATAACGCTGAATTTTGCTACTGTTTGAATACTCATTTTCTTTTAAATTAAATTGTTAAGCCACAAAACTAAAATGCAGTTGCGACAACCCTATGTCAAGGGTGCTGAAAAATATTTTTCTTTGCAGATTTCAAAATATTCCTGCAAGCTCATTTTATGTGGCTCAAATGTATCAATGAGTATATTCAAACTTATAATTCTGTCAAGGCGAAATGCCCTAAAATCTTTTCTTAATCTACAAAATGCAATAAGTACCCAATTTTCTTGTGTGCTATATATTGCGAAGGGTTCAATAGTTCTTTCTGTGGTTTGGTTTGTATCAGGTGAGTGGTATTTTATTTTTGTTAGATTAAAATTTGTCAATGCTAATTGCAAAGTCGATAAATAATTACTCGTTCTGTCGTTGTCTGCGTTTTGCCTAAATACAATACGATTGGAAAGCAAGTTCGCCTTGTCTTTCGTATTGTTTCTTAATACAGATTTTATTTTGTTGATTGCTTCGGTGTATTCTTTTATAAATGAAGCGTCTTTGTTTTTCAAAATAAGTTGTTCGGCTGTAATTAATGCATTTGCTTCACTTTCGGTAAACATTACAGGTGGAATTCTATAACCTTCCATTAAAGTATATCCTTTTCCGTCTTCTGTCAAAATGGGAACACCTGCTTGTTCTAATGCTTTAATGTCTCGGTAAATTGTTCTGTTGCTTACAGAAAATTTGTCTGCTAATTCCGAAGCAGTCAAAAGTCTTTTGGTTTGCAAAATTGTCAAAATTGCTGTCAGTCGTGAAAGTCGTTTTGTATCGTTATCGTTCATTTTTCTGTCTGACTGTTGATGGTTGTACGGTAGTTGGTGGCATTACGCCTAACGTTGGGGTTTGCACAGTTGCCGGCTTAAACCAGTTGTAAGTGTCCCCGTTACAAATGTAAATAATGAAACTGAAACTTAATGAGGACACCGCACCCGGCAATTGTGCAAACCTTGTGTTGGGCGCTGGCCGGTTTGTCGACCGTTAAAGAAGTCGAGTCGTTGTCGCTGGTGAAATGGTTCAAGTCACACGTTACATTGTCGCAGTTCACATTACGGTCAGACGAAACGGTCAGCGCACCATAAAATAGAAGCGAAACAAAGTCCACTGCGCGCTGTCCGCGTAAATGAATTTCTCAAACGTGACCAAACTTTACGCGTGCAACGATTTAAAATGTTGAATGAAATCAGAGTCCAACGCATTGTCCGCGTAAACGTATTTCTCCACGAGACCAAATTCTCCGCGTGCCGAAATTGTCGAGCTTGAAATTTCTCCCCGTGCTGCGAATTGATTTATGAAACGCTGTCACAAGAGCAGTTTTTCACCCGCGAATTATCCGCGACACAGAAGTCGATAAGATGTCGTTTGTCAATTCTTGAAGGTCGACAGGCTTGCGCCCAACGTTTTGCAGATTTGCGATGGGCGGGATTTTTACCACAAATGTTCGTTCGGGGCACGAAACCCCGCCTATTGCAAATATGCTGTTAGCAGCAGCTTTTTTACGCATTTACGGTTGAACTATTAATAATAATTTTTTCACCGATAACTCTAATCAAATGAATTTCTCTTAACAAGTTCTTGTCGTCACGGAACGGGATGAATCTTGTCTTATCCGTTTCTTTACTATGCACAATTGAATTCCTTGTTTTGTAAATTCTGTTAGATAAGTTTTTATATATCTCTTCAAAATTATTACTGTCAAAATTTACTCTGTTACCACCAGAGAATGTCACTTCATGTTGTTTGTAATATTCGACAAGCGTATTGTCAAACTGGGTTAATTCGTTCTTGAGTTCCTCAATAACTACAAATTTCTTTAGTGTCAATTCGAGAGCTTCTGGCTCATTAATTTGAAATTCATCATTCTTATATTTAAGTCTCTTTTGAATTACACCGACAAGACCTTTGATATCCTTTTCTCTTTTGTAGCTAAATGATGGAAGTGTAAGGTGTGACTTAATTTCATTTACAATTTCTTCATTATAAATTTTCTCAAAGAAGTGTTCGATGATGTGATAAAAAGATAAGAATTGATGGTCTATACTTTCTGATGAAATACCTTTTTGATAATGAAGAATTAAATCGTTTATGTAAGTTCGTTTTGGGGGTTCTATTTCTTCTATACTTGCTCTTCTGATTCTTCTAATTCTTATTGACCTTGAAACTTCTTCAAGAAATCGTAATGGTGAAATAGATGTGTCAAGGTTATAGCTGAAACTAAATAAGAAAGCAAAAGATAGATTTTCAAAGTCCGTTCTTTTAAGATTATTAGTTGAAGTGATGCGCAAGGTGTAAAATCTAGGGATTAATTCTTTTATTATTTCTAATAATTTCGGAGTTTTCCTTTTCTCAAAAAGTCGTTCAATTCTATACGGAAAAAAGTATGGATTTCTATTTCTTCTGTCTGGCGAGTCAGTTTCGTAAAGGAACTCTATAATGTAAATTAAATATTCGTCAGATGGTTTTGATAAAATGTACTTTACACCAGTTGTTTTGTCTTCCTTTTCAATTGCATCTGTATCTCTCATTGCAAAGAAGGTTGGTCGAAAGCTGTCAAAACCAACAGCTACTTCATAACATAGTTTGTTGTAAATTTCCGTTTCGCCATATTTGTCTAAACTATTAAGTCGGTCAACAATTTGCTTAAGCTCTTTGATTGATATTTTCGCAGAGTAATTTCCTCTTACGGAAAACTCAATACTTGTTTTTGTCTCGGTTTTTACTTCGAGTCGAAACAAATTTTGTAATGCGTCTTTTAATTCGTCTGTTGTCATAAAGTTGCTGCTAACGTCTGTGTTTCTGCAGTGGCGGGCATAGGAGGCCTTAACAATGGAGCAAAGCGAAATGTTAAGGCCGACCAGTTGCGACCTGTCCCACTTGACAAATGTATATAATGAAACCGAAACTTTATGAGGACACCGCACCCCGCCATTGCAGAAACATTTTGTTGGCAGTAGTGCCCTTACTCCACTCTTTATTCATTGGTCTAAAGTCCGCAATTGTCGAGTTAGGGAATTTTGGATATATGTCCCGATGTATTAAGTCCCGAGTTGTAAAGTCCAGGAGAATTTGTCGGGTGACAACAAGTGCGGTGGGGGCAACCGTGTTGTATCTCTCGGTTTGCTTGCCCGCTCTTTCCAGTATTGAGCGGGTGGGTGCGGCACTCTTGGCAAAGGCTTTGGCTTGAGCTTCGGCTTGTGCGGCCTTTGGCAAGTGTGCTGCTTGCGGTGGGCACACTGCAGGGTTAGATTAAATTCATGTGCTGAATATTGTCGGGATGCTCGCTTTTTCTCTAAGTTGCCAAGTCGACTGTAATTGTCGGGAGGCAGTATTTTATTTGGTTGGTGTATCTTTTCATTTGTCGGGTGAGAGTTTCTTCAATCATGTCGCAAGTTTTCTCAGTCACTAAGCAAGAACACAAAATGCGGAAGCAAAAACACTTCTCACATATGCAAGGATACTTAGTTACATCGCGAGTTTCATAAAACAAGTCGGTAATTCTGTCAATTACCCTGCGAGTTCCATCAAACAACACGGTAATTGTGTCAATCAACCCGCGAGTTTCGTCAGCGCATACGCGAGTTCCGTCAGCACGTACGCCAGTTTTAATAAACAGGATGCTTTAATGTATCTGACGGATGGAAGTTTTTACTTTTTGTAAGCTCCAACACAAAACGCGGTTGCGAGAATACTAAATGAGGAAGCGAGTTTTCTAAAACAGGGTGAGGGATTACTCGTTTAGCCCGACTGTTTCTAAAATTGACCTGTTGACTTTCAAAATCGAGTTCCTTCGCTTATCCGCAAGGTTTCGCCTATCTCGGTTAGCGCAGCGACACCCTTTGGCGTAGTCCCCAACTATTTTTGATTTCACCAATTGATTTGACGTCAACGATATGAAGGACAATTTTTCTTTGGCCGAACTGAACCAGAAGTTCTCCATTGACAATTATTTGGCCTGCTCCATAAGTGAGCGTAAGGTGTTCAGGAAAGAATTGCTGAAAGCTTTGAAAGAATTACGGGCTCGTTTTATGGTGGTGAATATGCGCCAGGAAGATGTCTTGAGGTCTGGTTTAATAAAAGAGAGTAAAACGGCTATTGCACTTGGCATCTTGCAGGAAAAGGCAAAGAGGGCAGGCTATGACGAACTCTTTCACTTTCGGGATACTATACAGATACTAACCAAGCAACTGATTGATGAATTATTTGGAGGGAAAAATATTTTCTATGACTTGGGTGATGGTGTTGTTGCTTATGACCCAAACTATGTAAAGTTCATCTTAGCAAAGAATATCAAGGAATTAAGAAGTGCATTAAAAAAGCCTGAAAAGAAATAAACCAACAACCACTATGAATACCCGTATTACTCTTTCAATTCTTTGTGTAACTCTTCTCATGTCATGCGAGCCTGAAGAAAAAATAAAAGGCCGGACTTGGGAAGGGTTACTCTATAGAAACGATGACGACAAAGAACTATCGAAAGTGAAAATTAAAATGAGCAACGACTCACTCTTTGTTTATGCCAATGCAATTTTTGGGTCAGAACGAGATACGCTTTTACTTTTCCACACAATCCCAAAAGATTCAAGTTTTAGTTACCGTTACGGAGAAGGGAAGGATGAGACCATTGAATTTTTGTTGGAGTATAAAGTAAAGGACGAGGAAGAAAGATTGCTTCTCTATAATCCTGAGTTTTACATGGTTTTGCAGGTTGCCCAATTTGATGTTTCCCAACCGAAGCAAATTGACTTTTATTGGAACAAGCCTGTGCCACTAACGGCCTATATGTATCTTGATGGAACTTATGAAGGTAAGATAGAATGGGAAAACCAGTTACTTGATTTGTTTTCTGATTCTTCAATCGGACCGATGAAATTCAAGTACATTTTTCTGGAAGACTTTAAAGTGCGAGTGTTCAGCAGTGCTATGTGGTTCAATGAATCAAAAATTTATCCATACAATATTAAGGGCAACAAAATTTATTGTAATGGATTTCCAAAGGGTGGCCTTCAAGTGGTTGACCAGGGACTAAGGTTATTCTCTCAGGATGAAGAAATGAACTTGGTAATGAGAAGAGTTTATTGATATTGCTTTAAGGTATTTTCATGAATTTCCTTCAATTCGTTAATTAGCCTTTTCGGCTGCAATACTTTCATGGTGTCGCCATAAGAGAGCAATTCCATAACAAGGTCGTGGGTAATGTAAAGTCTAAGCTTAACTCGCACCTCTTTATTATTATCTATTAAAATTTCTTGCGTGTCGTGAAGTGGAAGGGACTTTATGTATTTCCCCTGAAACGGGTCAAAAGAAAGAATGATGTCTTGTGGCTGCTCGTCATTGGGGCTAATGATGCCAAAACAATAACGATAGCTTTGGTCAATGTTGTGATGGTCTGGGTAGCTGTAGTTTATCTTTGTTATCTCTAACTCTGTTAGTCTATCCAAGGCAAAGCTTTTGGTAGAGCCATCCGCTTTGTCTTTTGCCATAACGTACCAGCGATTCTTAAATTCCTTCAGGGCGTAAGGTTCAACTGTGCGATGACTGATTTCATCCTCCCAATATTTTTGATACGAGAATTTGATTTGAAGGTGATTCTTGATTGCATGGAGTAATCCATAAAGATTTTCGGTTCCCTGCGGTTTACGTTTCTCTAAATAGATGAAAGGGGTAAGGTCTTGTGCAAGGTTCAACGAATTGAACATGTCAAACGCTTCCATCATTCGTTGAAAATTCATGTTCTCTGCCTCGCTCTGGCTTACATAGTACCCCTTGGATGATTTGGAATACTCAATTTCAATCCCGAAGATGTTTCTTATTTCCCGAATGTCTCTTTGGAATGTGCGTTTCGAGAAGCCGATATTCAAAGTGTCGTCTTGCATTTGGAGATAGTCAAACTGATTCTCCATGTAGCTGCTTAATTCTTCAAAAGATGAATACTGTTTCGACTTTAGCTTTTTGAGAATCAAAAGATAACGTGATATGTAACCGCGCTTAGACATTATCTGATAAAAAGTTTAAGAAAAGTAAATAGTTTTTTTCCTCTATCAAGAATAAGTTGATTCCAATTTTCATGCTTGCTCCAAACTTCTTTGTTGTTATTATGTGCATCATATGAACCACCAGAACATGAAGTGTAATGCTTGGTTTTAGGGTGATTGTTGCTTTGGGAAGAATTCTCACTGCCCGTTATTAGGATTAAATTTCCAATACCATTTATTATTGCTCCGGTTTCTTCTCTGAAGGTTCTTCCTTTGTCGGATAAGTTATTGGAATCATCCTCACCAATCCATTCCAGTTTCCATTCTTGAGGTAAAGTGTGTTCGATGGACCTGCCTTCTTTCATTATTTTACGCAACTCAGTCAAGTTGGCCTTTTGCTCAATTTCATATTTATACAAGAGATAAACCATTTTTTCCTGCCACCAGTAAAATGCGTTGTTAAGGATATTCTTTTCGTTGTTTTGAATATAGGTTAAGACAGTTTCTTGCAAACTTTCATTCTCCATTAAATCTTTCCTAAACCCTTCTTTTATATATCCTTTCAAAAGATTTTCGACTTCGTTACCCTGCGTAAGAGAAGTGACTTTAGCATACATTCCTTCAAAGTCGTCCCTGTACCATTGACGATAGTATTTATCATGGAAATCTCTGGTATAAAGTAAGAGCTCCCAAAGTTTTACCACCTCAGTGCTTTCAATGCTTATTTGAAATGCCTTATGGTAGAGTAAAATAAAGAACTCCAGACTGAGGTTTTTGTCGAGTATAAAAACATCCCCAATCCAGCGATTTTGTTCGTCTAGTTTTGGGAGGTAATTGCTAATTAATTCGACAGTAATTTTAAATCTAGCAACAAGGTTTGTAATGTAGTCTACAACATTCTGTTTGTCGAAAAGCTGCTTATCTATATAGGTTAAGATTGCTTCTTCTCTGTTGCCTGTTTTGCTTGGGCTATTAAATAGACCTTTATCTTTAGGTTCGAGCTTTGTTCCGTCATCGATTATCCTGAGATGATGAAGCAAAATATCTTCGAGAGTTAATTCGCCTCTAAACGCATGAGCATTCGCTGTTTCTTCATAACGGTATATATCAGCAAAGTCATCTTGTATTTTCTTAATCAGCGTATCATTTTCTTCGGACTGCCCAAAAAGATAAACTGTCTTCATCAATTTGGATTTTACTTTCTCTATAAGGTTAAGTTTGACGCCACGAGTATTCTGTAATTCAAAAATCTGAACGGCCACTGCCTTGTTGTTCGTGATATGTGTTGAGATATGCGCCTGAACTAAAACTCCGATGTATTCATCAATTTTTCTTGTATCTAACCGTAATTCTGATTCATTGCTGCCGGTAAATAGTTTATTAAAATAATCCAGAGCAAACAATATTCTTTTGATTGATAAGGTCTGAAACTCTTCCTTAAGGATTGTCCTGTCCTCGTAAATATTTATTTGAATTTTCTCGAAGGCCTCTTGGTCATAACTTACCGTTTGAAATTGGCGAATGAACTTATCAGTACCTTTTGCTCCAAGTGACCTACAAGTCATTAGAAATAAGATAAATGTGGTAATCCTTTGCTGGCCATCGATAATTTCAAATGAGTCTGAATTTTGTTCTAAAATAAAATGGCCGTAGTAGTACTCTTTTTCTTTTATGCTAAGGATGTCTGAAACAAATTGCTTTAGCTGTGTTTCTTCCCAAGCATACGCTCTTTGGTACGAAGGGACTCTTAATTTCTTCTCGTTAAATAAATCGCCTAGAACTTCAATCTTATTCACAGCCATGTTTTAAGTATTTAATAAATAACTCTGCGCATGCTCTTGCATCACTTAAAGCATCATGATGATTCAGTGGAATGCTTTTTTCTTCACAGAGAGATGCGAGATTGTCATTATATATCTGATATGTACAATGTCCAGTAAAATCTGGAGTTGACATCTTATAGAATTCCAATGTTTGGCTCAAGCATTGGAAGTCGAATCGAAATCCGTTGTGTGCAACCACGTTTTGATTTGCGATGAATGGCAGTACCTGATGCCATATATAATCGAATGTCGGAGCGTTTTGAGTTAGCTCTGGTGTAATACCGTGAATATCAATAAACGAATCCCAATAATAGTTTCCTGGCGGTTGCACCAGAATGGATAACTCGTCCGTGATTACGTTATTTTCAACACGAACTAAGCCCACTTGGCAAATGCTCCAACGTTTGCCTTGTGCGGTTTCAAAATCAATTGCGGAGAAAGTATTAACCATTATTATAGCTTTTTCCAATCATGATAGCTTCCTGTTGGGCAACCCGAACTGCTTGGGCTTGACTTTGCTTGAATGGTAGCTGCGCATTTTTTGCATTGATAGTTGGTATCACCAACTTCGGCAAGCTTATGCCATTCGTGATAACTGCCTTTTGGGCAACCTGAACTACTTGGAGTGCTGTCTTTCTTTATTAGTGTTTCGCATTTTTTACACTGAAACCAATTGAATGCCATAATAGGTATATTATATTTTTGCCTACTCTTTTCAGTTTTCGGCTTCCCTGATTTTTCCTTAATTTAATTAATAAAGCGTTTTTTTTTGCTTATGGTTTACCTTTAATTGAGAAAGCAAACTTAGATTGTTAGACGTCAGAATGTGTCGCTCTGAAATCAAGCATCTTCTACTTTATGATATTTGCCAATAAATTTCATTTCCGCAGACCCTGTTTTCCCATGCTTACTCTTAGCAATAGTCAACTCAATTAGCCCCTGCGTTGGTGAGCCGTTTTCGCTTATTTCTATTTTAAAGTATACATGACGATATAGGAATATTATCAGGCTTGCGTTTTGTTCAATCTCTCCGTCTTTTCTCAGCATAGATAGAGTTGGCCTTTCAGTTGAGCCTTCAAAAGGTTTTACTGTGTGACCAACGACAATGCTACTTGATACCGCACTGCCAATTCCTTTAGCTCCATGCAGATGAGACTAAATTTATCTTTGATGTTTTCTCCTTCACCAACTTTCAATTCGTCTAAATCGTCAATGAAAAAGACCTTTGAAATTTCCAGTCCAACTTGCTTCCTTATGCCAAGAATGAAGTCGAGGTCACTAACATAAATATTTGAGTTATCACATATTTGAATTGGGAGAGATTCTAAAGCAGAGCCTTCAATGGATTTAATAAAATCCATATCGCTGCATTTGCTTGATTTGAAGTCTTCACTTTGAAATAAATTAGCGGCAATTAATCTTATGGTTGAAAGCGCAGGTTCCTTGAGTGAAACGTAAGTACATGATAAGTTGAGTTTGGTTAGGTTAATAAGTGAGCTAATCATAAATGCTGTAACGCCCATGCCCGGGTAGCCAGCTATTACAGTTAGTCCGCCTAAATTGTATTGCCCCAATTTGTCAATTGAAGGAAATCCTGTCGTTTTGGTTTGAACAGATTGAGTTCTCTTAGCCTTTTTCAGAAAGTCGGTGATTTCGTTTATTTCTGGGACTATCATAGCTTGTTTATTAAGTCGAGCAGTTTATTTAGTGCAACATCTCTATTCTTGCCGTTGAGAAGAGGCACATAAAATGGCTCACTTCCCAAAACAGTTCTCTCATCATCAATCGTGTTTACGATAAGAGAAAGCAAGACCGAAAATATATTGTCGTTCAATAGTCGACCGGTATCAATTTCTCTCTGAGCAAGAAGTTCTTCCATGTCAAGTTTCGTTTTCTTGTTTTCAAGTTGTTTTGTTTTAATGGAAATCTTTTTGTCAGTTAGGTCAAGATGCTCCCTTTCCTTATCAAGAATAATCTTCCTGATAGACATTTTTTCTTTCTTGATTTCAAGCCGCTTCTTTTGAATTTCCACCCTCTTCTCCAGCAATTCAAGCTGCTCTTTTTCAGTTAGCTTTTTCGCTTCTGTTGTTTCTTGTTGTACCGTTTCCATCTTATCAGAAGTTTGTAGTTTTTTAACGAAGGTGATTGGTTTGAACGCCAATGTATGTCGCTTGGAGATAGTCTATTTTGGGGGCGGGTGGGTTTGGCTCTTGCCATTGCTTTGGATGTGGGCTGGACGTGCGGCAATGGCATGTGCCAAAAGCGGGGGCGAGAATCTTTATGGTTGCCGTGCGGTGGGAGTCCGAATCTTTATTTTTTAAGTCTTAATCCCTGATTTTGTATTTGTCGGCCTTTTCTAAAGAAGCTGCGATTAGTCCACGTGGGAACTCTTTATTTGAAAGAAGTCAGTCGTTAATCTGTTTTAGTCCACCGTTTTTTGTCGGGAGGGCATTACTGCCAACGTTGGTGCATATTCAGTTTGGCGGATTAGGAGCCTTGTTAAGGCCGTGAGGCCGACAAGGCGACCAAGCCGTGAAATGTCCCACTTGACCAAAGATAA
>Ga0224723_1002071_pt1 | contig 11414 bp, 5 predicted proteins | sample Balambano_FR2_Me_FD_161647 | JGI IMG/M metagenome (GOLD analysis project Ga0224723, IMG submission 161647) | Freshwater sediment microbial communities from Lake Towuti, South Sulawesi, Indonesia - Balambano_FR2_MetaG | ecosystem: Environmental > Aquatic > Freshwater > Lake > Sediment | place...
AGGCTATGGGCAGGTTTTGTATTGAGATTTCTCATTATACCAATATAAACTGGCTAAACCTGCCCCTACAACCTCACTCCTTTCATTGACAAACTGATCCGCTTCAATTTCTCATTGATTTCTAAAAGGATCTATTCCTGCTAAAATTATGCCTCAAAAGCAGCCTTGATGTACGGGCGGGTTTTGCCACAATCTATGGATAAACGCGATCGCTCAATTCAAACCCGCCCTTACCACCATACCTTGAATAAACGCGATCGCTCAATTCAAATCGCCCTTACCAGCATACCTTGAATAAACGCGATCGCTCAATTCAAATCGCTCTTACCCGTCTAGGCTATGGGCAGGTTTTGTATTGAGATTTCTCATTATACCAATATAAACTGGCTAAACCTGCCCCTACAACCTCACTCCTTTCATTGACAAACTGATCCGCTTCAATTTCTCATTGATTTCTAAAACCCGCACCTTCACTACTTGTCCAACTTTAAGGCGGGTTTTGCGATAATCTATGGATAAACGCGATCGCTTAATTCAAACCCGCCCTTACCAGCATACCTTGAATAAACGCGATCGCTCAATTCAAATCGCTCTTACCCGTCTAGGCTATGGGCAGGTTTTGTATTGAGATTTCTCATTATACCAATATAAACTGGCTAAACCTGCCCCTACAACCTCACTCCTTTCATTGACAAACTGATCCGCTTCAATTTCTCATTGATTTCTAAAACCCGCACCTTAACTACTTGTCCAACTTTGACGATTTTCTTCGGGTCATCTACAAACTTATCAGCAAGTTGAGATATATGCACTAAACCATCTTGATGTACGCCAATATCTACAAATGCACCAAAATTAGCAACGTTGGTAACAATACCTTCTAATTCCATGCCTACTTTTAAATCAGATATCTCTTTGATTCCTTCTTTAAAAGTAGCATACTTAAACTCAGCCCTAGGGTCACGTCCAGGTTTTTCTAGTTCACTAAGGATGTCGCGTAAAGTTGGTTCCCCTACACTATCGGTGACATATTTTTTCAGGTTTGCTGGCTTTAACTTTTCGGCAATTTGCGTAACTTGGTTTAGTGATACACTTAAATCGGATGCGATCGCCTGCACAACAGGATAACTTTCTGGATGTACTGCGGTATTATCCAAAGGGTTTTCACCACCACGAATCCGTAAGAAACCTGCTGCTTGTTCAAATGCTTTTGGCCCTAATTTCGTAACTTTCAAAAGTTGACGACGGTTTTTAAAAACTCCATTTTCGTTACGATAGGCAACAATATTATTAGCAATTGTTGGTGTGATTCCAGAAACAAATGTTAAAAGTTCCTTAGATGCTGTATTTAAATCCACACCCACGTAATTTACACAGCTTTCTACAGTTTCATCCAATTTTTTCTTTAATAACTTTTGGTCAACATCATGTTGATATTGTCCCACACCAATAGATTTTGGGTCAATTTTCACAAGTTCTGCAAGGGGATCTTGCAAACGACGACCAATACTAATAGCACCACGTACAGTCACATCTAAATCAGGAAATTCTTCTAGTGCGACTTTACTAGCAGAATATATAGATGCACCAGACTCATTCACCATTACCTTAATCGGTTTGCGTTCCATTGTTTTCAGAACTTCCATCACAAATTCATCTGTTTCCCGAGAAGCTGTACCATTACCAATAGCAATCAATTCAATTTGGTATTTTTCTAGTAAATTCTTCAAAGTTTGTGCAGCTTTTTCCCGTTGTTGAACAGCTTGATGGGGAAATATCGCTTGATATTCCAAAAATTTCCCAGTTTGGTCTAATACTGCAACTTTACAACCAGTACGGAAACCTGGGTCAATGGCTAATGTTGGTTTCATCCCCGCTGGAGCAGATAGTAATAACTCACGTAAATTTGTTTCAAATGTTTTGATAGATTCAACATCTGCATATAACTTCTTTGCCGAAACTACCTCGCTAATCAACGAAGTTTTCATCAAGCGATTAAATGCATCTTTAAGCATTCCTTGATAATAATCTCTGATATCACGAACTTTCGTTTTGATTTCCCGTGACTCTAAATAAGCAAGTACCACATCTTCATTAAAGGAAACATCAAAACTTAATATCCCCTCAGCATCACCACGACACAACGCTAGCATATTATGCGGTGCAATATTCCTCACCCGAATTTGATAATTACGGTACATCTCAAACTTTGTTGTACCCTCTGTATGTTCATCTTTGATTCGGGAGGTAAATATTCCTTCATCTAATAAATAATCCCGTAAATGAGCGCGTAACTCTGCTTTTTCTGCCACTTCTTCCGCTAAAATATCACTAGCACCTCGCAGTGCTTCCTCTGTTGTTTTCACTCCTAGACTATCAGAAATATACTTGGCTGCTTCTGATAAGAGCAAACCTGCAACACTATTACTTCCATTTAACGACTTAATATATGCTGCTAACGGTTCTAGTCCTTTTTCCCGAGCAATCGTAGCCCGAGTCCGACGTTTCGGACGATAAGGTAAGTATAAATCCTCAAGTTCTGTTTTTTGTAGACAATTTTCAATCTGAGATTTTAATTCATCACTCAGTTTACCTTGCTCAGCGATCGCTTTCAATATCGCGCTTTTTCTTTCTTCTAATTCCTGTAAGTATGAATATCTATCAGCTAAATAGCGTAACTGAACTTCATTCATTTCACCAGTGCGCTCTTTACGGTAACGTGCAATGAAGGGAATTGTCGCACCTTCAGCCAAAAGTTCCAGCGCATTTTGCACTTGACTTAATTTTAGTTCTAACTCAGTCGCCAGTAATTGGGGGATTAACATCGGACGTAAATCGAGTACTCCAATAATAACAAAGAGTGACTGTTAAGATAATTTAGCAGAATATTACGGAATTGTATTGCTATACGCAGTAAATAAAGATAGGTCAATCTTGTTACAGCTTGACATTACGTCTATAAAATAAATTGTTACACTATTTAAAACTTTTTATGGCATTTTATCGTCATAATCGTTACAAATAAATATAAATTATTCATTTCTTAACCTTTTCTAAATATGAGGATTCGTTGAGATGCACTTATTCTTCCTGATTCCACTATTACTCGGCTTAGTCACTGACTACATTTATAACAAGTCCAATGAAGAAATTGCTTATTTCATGGGTACGGCTACAGTCATTTTTCTACTGATTAGCTTGATACTAGCACCTTGGGAACTTCAACTAGCATTACTAGTGTTTGTTCTAATTACTACCAGTAAGTTGCTGCGACAGAGTAAAAGATTAATTTGAAGTCAGAATTCCTAGGAAAAGCTAACATTGCCGAGGAATTAAAGATTGATAAGTTTGCTCTTAATAAGTACTCTGCAGAGCTACGTCAAGAGTTGACGTAGATTACAGAATCCCCGTCCATTTATGGAGGGGAGTGTCAATTACTTATCGCTCCTCTAACCAAAATTACTGTACTATCTACCCCAGATGCGATCGCCTCTGGGATATTACCTTTAATTGCCTGCTGTAACATTCCTTCACGAGAAGCACCTAAAACTACTACGTCATACCCTTCGGTTTTCACTAAGTTAATCACACCTTCAGGAACAGATTCAGCTTTGACTGGAGAAGCTATAACAGTAGTTGACAATTTGCGACGTTTAATTAATTGACGTATGGCTTGTTCTAAAACTGTCATGTCTGGTTCTAATTCTGATGGTTTAAATACCCTAGTTAATCGTATTTGTGGATCATCGCCTAAACTTACTAAAGCTGGTAATAATTTGATTGCCACTTGGGCATTTGGTCCACCAGCCATTGGTACTAACCAGCGGTTAAACTGAAGAGTGGGTGTTAGGGGTGGAGTATTGGCTAATTTTACTAACACAACATCACAGGAAGCTTGACGGATGATTGTGTCTACAACATTACCAAAAATACGTCCAGGTGTATCTGTACTACCTTTCCAACCCATTAGTATTAAGTCTATGTGCCTTTCTTTGATAGTCTCTAAAATTGCTTGAGATACATCGTGAGCGACTCTAATCTGAGTATGTATAGATATGTTCCATCTCTTACCTAAAACTTCTGCTAACCTTAACAAACGCCGACCTTTCGTAGTTCTTACATGAGTTTCAGCGGGAGAACTATGACGAGATACTAACATGATTTGCACACATTCTATTTCATAGTGGCGATCGCGTGCAATTGCTGCTGCCATTTGTAATAGTGTTGCTGCTGTTTCAGGGTTTGCTACGGGTACTAGTAATCTACCTCTACCGAGATTAGGCGATCGCGTTTGGTAAACTACATAAGAAGGTTCAGGCTGAGGGCCTGGAGAAACATCTTTACAATTAAGATAGTCGGCTTCAGCACGAATAATATCAGCACGGGTAATAATTCCAATTAATTTACGTCCATCAACTACTGGTAAACGGCTGATTTGATAACGGTCGAGGAGATAGAGTACATTACTTAAGTTATGTAGTGGTGTGACTGTTACTGGTTGCGGTGTCATAATCTCTCGCAACAGCGTATCTTTTGGCAAATTCCGATTACTGATTTGCATTAAATCTGATTGAGTAACAATTCCGACTAATTTATTCTCATCTACCACAGGAAAACCTCTGTGGTGTGAACGCGAAAATGCTTGTACCGCTTCATCAAGAATCATGTCTGCGTCAAGAGTCTCTACTCTCTGTTGCATTACTTCTTTTGCTGTTAACTGTGTTAATAATCCGTCGGTAGTGCCAAATTTTTGAATATCAATACCATTTAGCTGCAAAAGCTTATCATATAGCGACCCAGGAACTACCTTATCTGCAACTAAATAAGCTGTTACAGACCCAATCATCAAAGGTAACACCAAATTAAAATCTGTCGTCATTTCAAAAACAATTACAATCGCTGTAATTGGTACTTTAGATACACCACTGAAAAAAGCACCCATCCCCGCTAAAGCGTAAGTAGTGGGAGAACCGAATCCTAAAATGTGATACTCGCACACTCCCACTAAGTAACCAAGAGTAGAACCCAAGATGAGACTTGGAGCAAACAAACCCCCTGGTGCGCCAGAGCCAAAAGCCACTAAAGTTAAAATGAATTGAGAGACGAAAGCGATCGCAGCCAAAGAAGTATTAGCTGACCCTGCAATCACAAACTCCCGTAAACCAGTATTATCACGGAAATAACTAGGTAAAAGTGCTACTATAATGCCACAAATACAACCAGCTAATGCTGTACGTAGAGGTAAGCTAACGTGCAATCTTCTGTATAGTAAAAGACTAGTAATCAATCCACGATGAAATAACGCAGCTAGTAATCCAGATAAAATACCTAAGACTAAGAAGAAGGGTATTTCTGGAATAGAGAAAGTACTGCTAGATTTTACTAATTCTGAGTTAAGCTCTAAACTTCCACCACCTAACAATCTAGAGATAACCCCACCAATAAACGAAGCAATAATAGCAGTTCCTAAAGTTAATCCTGATAAATCTTGAAGTAACTCCTCTACAATAAACAATACACCTGCAATTGGGGCATTAAAAGCCGCTGCCAAACCTGCACCTGCACCTGCTGCGATCATCTGTCTGCGGTGGTCAGGGGAAGTGGGAACCAAACGACTCATTCCTGCTGCTAAACCTGCACCTACTTGTACAGTCGGTCCTTGCCTTCCTAAAGTTATTCCTGAACCGAGGGCAATCATAGCACTCAGTAATTTTACAGAGGCAACTCGCCAAGATAAATTTGTGGGAATATTCGCTAAACTAGCTTTGACATGAGGAATACCACTACCACTAGCTTCTGGTGCCAACCTTTCTACTAATAAACCAGCTATATAGCCAAAGCAAAGACCGATTATTGGTAGTGCGATCCACGGTGGTAGAAGATGGGATGCATGAACTCGCCATGTACCTAAAGTACCCGAACCGAATTTGAGAAATACAGCTGACAAAGCAGCGACTAAACCGATAACAGAAGCTTCGGCGATCGCTAAACCTTTCCTAGGCTGCCACAAATTGCGAAAGCGCTCTCGAAGAAAAGAGGACGACATAGAGGGAGAGTTCTTAGCCCTAGTTTTTTCCTGTTACTGATAGTCCTTCTACAATCAGAGAAGGGGTATAACAAGAACCATTCCAATCAGCATCACCACCTAGTGTAACTAATTGTTTAAGCGCTGCATAGACATTCCCTGCGACCATAGTATCTTTAACTCGTCCTAATACCTGACCATTTTTAACGCGATATCCTAAATCAACATTTATAGAAAAGTCTCCAGAAATACCACCGCTTCCACCCAACATTTGGTCTACTATCAAACCATCATCTAATTTATGGATTAAATCTTGCAGTGTTCCAGAACCGGGTTTAATTAATAAATTATACAAACCGGGAGTCGGATAACTACCTAAACCTGGACGAAAACCATTACCGCTAGTTTCAACACCCAACTGACGTGCAGTAACGCGATCGCTATAAAAATGCTCTAAAATTCCATCTTGGATAAATATTAGAGACTTGGTAGGTGTACCTTCATCATCAAAAGGGCAGCTATAGGGGCCTGCTTGTGGGTCTTGATATATAGTAAAGCTAGATGCAATAACTGGTTTACCTAAACGTTCTGCCCAAGGAGAAGCTGATTCTAGAACTCGCTTACCGTTTAAGGCTGATTGGAGAGTTCCCCAAAGCATATCTGCTGCTTTAGAGGTGAATAAAACTGGGAGACGACCGTTAAAAGCAGAAACATTTTCTTGTGCCCAGTTCAATCGTTGTATAATTTGTTGAGCAACTTTCTCTGGGTGCAGTTGGTCTCGTTCCGTTTCTCCATCAGAAACACTCAAGAAATCTTCGCCTCTTACCCACTCTGCTGATATATAACAGCTAAGGGTCGTGTCTGTGTAGTAACAATCTAGACCTTTTGTGTTAACAAGTCTAGTAGTTTCACGGTCACACTCCCAATCTGCTGTGCATAAAACATCGGGGTAAACATCACGAACATGAGCGATCGCTTCTTTTCCCCAGTTAACCAGCACTTCAACAGGTACATCTTCTCCCAAGTTAGGATAGGAAGGCTTAAAATTTGTAGCCAATTCTACAGATTCTGGTTGATTTAGCTGACTCAAAGCTAAAGCACGTTCCACCATCACCTGCGGTTCAACAGCACCATAAGCTACCGTCATTCCTGGACATCCACGACACCACAAGCGTAACGCAGTACCCTCAGATTGACTAGTTTCCAATTGCTTAAGACGGTTAGCTTCAAAAAACACAGTACGAGAAAGCGATCGTGACTGATAGACTTCAGCAGTTTCAGCCCCAGACTTAAGCGCTAATTCTAGTAGTTCTTCTGCCAGCGTATCTTCTGGTAAACTTTTAGACACCATAATTTTGTTGGTAGTGGGTAGTGGATGGTGGGTAGTGGATAGTGGATAGTGGGTAGGATTGAACAACTACCTAGTAACAAACTACCTACTAACAACTAACTAATAACTACTCCCCAATCAATTTACCAGGACTTATGCACCTCAATCACTTCCATAACTCCCCCTCTCCCATTCTCTACAAACTTATCTCACACAACAGCCAAAAACCAGCAAAAGATTCTGATTGAGGATCAGATTGAACCCCAATAAAATGTACTCCATTAGCTTTTTGCTTCAATTCCTCAAAACCTTGAGCTTCAGACAAAATTTGAGGATTTTTAATATTAGCCAAAATCCAACTTTCAGTAGCACCAGTTTCTAAAATCAACCTTGCTCCTTGTTGATTATTGTCAAATTTCAAATAAGCCAACTCTAAACCAGACATCCAACCAGCCAAAGGCAAGGCTCTGGGTGAGAAAATTAAAACACCAGGAATGCGCGTTTCTGGGGAAATCTGTGCTAATTCTAAAGGGAAAGCTTCACCAAAACCAATTTCCCACTCTGGCATATCCACAAAATCACTACCTTGTAAAGTGACGAAAGACCACTGTTGTCCTTCCAAAGCATCTGGTAAACGTTGGGGTAAAGGTGCATCTAAACGTACTGAAGGGTTAGTTCCTTCTTGATAGCCTGGTTCTTTAGGATACACTTCTTCCATACGTTGCTGTAGCCACTGACTAAGTACCATAGTACGGCGTGAAGGTTGGGCTGGAATGCCAATATCCTGACAAGCTTTAGTGATCATATTATTCATCTGGCGGCGAAAGAAGCGGATTTTGATTGGAGCTTCACCCGCAAGATTTATCGCATCTTGTAATGCTGTCCGTAACCAACCCGAATTTACTTGAGTACTGGGACAGTATTGAGTATAACGGAATAAAGAATCAGGTTTTGTGCGCGTATCCAAAGGACTCTCGCACACTACAACCTCCCAAACTTTCTTTTGATTTTCATCCAGAATCGGTCGAGAGTAAAAATCTAGCTCCCAAATACTGCCCATGTTATGCCCTGAATTTTAAGCGAATTTACATTTTGCTGATATTTATCATGATACGAGGGAGTGGGGGGTGATGGATCACTCCTCTACTGCTCCCAAAGCCAAGAGCGTACCGATAGTCACTTCTGTTAAACCCTTAACTCCAGTAATATTCATTCCTTCGTAAGGTCTTTTGGCTCTGATGGTTCTGAGACACTCACCTGTATTTGCATCCCATAATTTAATTGTCTCATCTTGACTACCACTAGCGACGATCGCACTGATTGGGCTGACAGAAACTGACCAAACTGTACCAAGATGTTCTTGCAATGTTTTTAAACATTCACCTGTAGCGACATTCCATATTCTAATAGTCTCATCAGTTCCACTACTAAATAACATTAGACTAGAACTGTCTCCCAATGTACTCCAAGTGGATCCAGCGGCAAGATGGGGGCTAAAAGCTACAGAGTGAACTGCATGAGTGTGTCCTTGTAAAACTTGTATACATTCACCTGTACTAGCTAACCATATTCTGACATCATGGTCGTTACTACCACTAGCTATAATCTGTCCATCATGACTAAATGTGACTGAATTTACTTCAGCTGTGTGTCCTTTTAAAACTTTGATACATTCGCCTGTACTTACAGACCATAATCTCACTGTCCAATCATCACCACCACTGACAAGAATATTACCATCAGGACTAAAAGCTACTGATTGGACTCGTTCTTGATTGGCTTCCAGGATTTTCAGACATTTACCTTCGTTAACATCCCAAATTTTGATTGTCTCATCAGCACTGGTACTAGCAAGGATTGCACCATCAGGACTGAAACAAATTGATTTAATTCGATAAGTGTTTTCCCAAAAAGTTTTAACACATTCACCTGTAGCAATTTCCCACAATCTTATAGATTTATCATCGCTACTACTAGCTAAAAGCTTACCATTAGGGCTAAATACCACACACCAAACCCGATTGGTATGCTTGGCCAAGATTTGCAGACATTCACCACTATTAACATCCCACAATCTGACTGCAAAATCGTCACTACCACTAGCTAATATACCCCCAATTTCTCCTGTCTCAGGTATGATGGGACTAAAAGCAACTGTCCATACCCAATTAGCGTATCCTTGCAATGTTTTCAAACACTTTCCTTCATCAACATCCCACAATCTAACTGTCTGGTCATAACTTCCACTAACAAGCATTTTACTATTAGGACTAAAAGCTATTGATTCAATAGATTGAGTATGTCCTCGGAGGGTTTTTATATGTTCACGTGTGGAAATATCCCATATTTTAATGGTTAAATCTCGACCACCGCTAGAGAGTAATTGATAGTTATCACTAATTGCGATCGCTCGAACTTGATTTATTTGTTCTTCTAAGACTTCTATACATATTCCTGTACTAACATCCCAAAAGCGGATAGTTTTGTCATCACTACAACTAATAAGTAATAAAGATAACTCTCTATCATCAGGTATACAAAAAACTACTGACCTTACCCAAGCAGTATGCCCTTCTAAAACTTTTACACATATACCTCTATCCACATCCCATAACCGTATAGTGTAGTCAGAACTACCACTTGCGAGAATTTTACCATCAGGACTGTAGGCGATCGCTCTCACTACATTAGTATGTCCCTGTAAAATTTTAATACAATCACCTGTTTTTATATCCCATACACGTATAGTTTGGTCAGAACTACCACTAGCAACATTTTTTCCATTGGGGCTAAAAGCAACCGACTGCACTTCGTTAGTATGACCCTCAAATGTTTTTAAATGCCCACATTCGTTAATATTCCACAAGCGTACAGTTTGATCGGAACTACTACTAGCAAGCATCGGTAGGTGTTCTTCTGTAACTTGAAGATTAAAAGTAACTGATGATATCCAACTTAAATGTCCTTTACAACTTAAAACTTGTTTTGTATCTGCTACTTGCCATATGAGAATTCGACCATTAGCATCTCCCGCAGCAAACATTTCACCACTTGGGCTAAAAGCTACTGAGAGAATACTACCAAAAGGTTGAGTAAAAATAGATTTTTCAAACTCAGCGTGAGCAAAATTAACTGCTTGTAAACTTACGCCTTGAATGTATACCTGTTTAATAGTAAGATAAGAAAAATCATAATTCCTTAAATCAATCTTGAGATAAACCAATAAATTAATAATATTTCCTGCTGCATATCCTGCTGATAACTCTGATTTTTTTAATACTTCTAATAAATATTCACCATTACGTCTTTGCTCTGGAGTTAAACGGTAGATAATTGGCTCTAATATCAAACGAATTTGCGAAGACCGAATGTAATCATTTGCTGTAGCTTTCATTAAAGCATGACTATTAAATAACTTAAATACTCCCTGATTAATTTCATCACTAACTTGTTGTATCAAATAGTCAGTCATGTACTCCATGACAACATTATGTAAAGTAAACGTAGAAACACGATTAACTGTATCTTTAGCTTTTTCAATTAAATAACGTCTAACCAAAGATTCTAAAGCTTCAATTAAATTAGTTGATGAACTCAGAGAAACAATATCTTCTCGTAATTCTGATATTGTTACAGGTTCACGATTAATCGCCAACCAATACATTACTTCTCGTTCTAAATCTGACAATCGATTAAATTGCCCTTCTAAAAGGTCACGAATTTCACCAAAAACTATAGATTGTTGTGCTAAAAATTCTGAAATACTGCCATGAAATAATTCTTGAATCGTTGTGGAAATTATTTTTAGAGCTAGAGGATTACCTTGATAAGAGTCAATAACTTGAGAACGTTCACCGTCTGTACCTGAAAGTCCTCGCTCGTAAAATATTTCTTCTCCCTCTTGAGCTTTCAAGCCATTAATTTGTAAAGAACGTGCTGCTAAATTATCTCTTTCTAAAGAAACAATTTCTTTAGGTTTTTCTCTACTAGTAATGATTAAGCAACTATTATGAGATACTGTACCAATTTTTTTTAAAAGTTCACCATAATATTCATATC
>Ga0224723_1002072_pt1 | contig 11413 bp, 10 predicted proteins | sample Balambano_FR2_Me_FD_161647 | JGI IMG/M metagenome (GOLD analysis project Ga0224723, IMG submission 161647) | Freshwater sediment microbial communities from Lake Towuti, South Sulawesi, Indonesia - Balambano_FR2_MetaG | ecosystem: Environmental > Aquatic > Freshwater > Lake > Sediment | place...
TTAAGTCAACGCCCGTAGCTTCTGCCTCTTTTATTTTGTTGAGGTAGGCAGCCACCTGCGCGGGCTGGCTGGCCGACAGTCGGCCGGTGGCTACCGCGGGTACATGCGCAGGGCCGCCCAAGCCTGCTGAAAAAAGCATGTCGGACGCGGGCGTGCCGGCAGCCGGCACCAGGTCGCGCAACTCGCCCACCGAAAAACTGGCTCTTCTAAAATGCCCGGCTGATACTTCGCGGCCTTTGCCGATGAGAAAGAGATAACGGGGAGCACCTGTATCTACCAGCAGTCGCATAAACTCATAGATGGCTCTGGGCGATTTCTCGCCATAATTAAACTGATCATACAGTTGATTGACATCCACGGTGAGGGTATCGTAGCCACCGCCTTGAGGGGAGGCGCGATAAGCAGCAAAGGCTCTCACCACATCGGTATAGCCCAGCGCGGGCTTCATTAGCGCCTGATGGCTGATGATGACATACTTATTGGTGGCAGGGGCTACTGTGCGGAAGGATATGCGATGCACCGCAGGCGTGTTAAAAACTGCAGAGGCAAAAATTTTGCGGCCTTGCGAAGCATTGTTAACAACGGCTGCCAGGGCAGGGCCGGCTACAGTTGTACCGATTTGCCGAACGTTGGCCGGATCAGACACGTCCCATAAGCGCAGGCCCGTAGCCGGGTTGTCAATCTCAATATACACCTTTGACGCACCGCCAAGCAGATTGAGTATTTTTTCGCTTTGACCCGCCAGGTTAAACAACTGCGGAGTGGTGACTTTAATGTACGATACGCTGAGGCGGTCGCGGGCACCCAACACGCCTAACGCACGTACGCGGACGGTTAGTTTGCCATCGGGCGCGATATCGGTTGCGGCCAGTAATGCATTGACTTGTTTTGTTTCGAAGTTGGAAAATGAAACGGTAGACAGCAGGCGCAGCGCACCGGTGTTGGGCCCGGCATAAATTTCCGCCTGGTGCGACAGTGCATCGCGGCCGGCCAGCAGCAGCTCGAGGGCATAGCCTGTGGTGCCGGTGGTATGCGTGAGTTGGTCGATGAGAAAATCCTGCTGACCTGTGCAGCCCGTGTTGCCTACGCAAATGATGCTGCCGGTCCACCCTTCGCCCTGATCGAAAAACGATTGCTGTAAAACATTTGCCACCGTGGTGCCGGGGCAGTAGTCCTGGGTATACAGCGAAAGTTGTTCGGCTGCGTGATATGGTTGTTTAGGGAGCGAACTGGTGTTCACCTCCGTGAACACCGCCATGCGTTTGCCCTGCTGCGGCACGGTATTGATGGTAAGAAAGTACGCGGTGGTGTCGCTGTACAGATTATAATAGCGGTGCGGCTGAGCCGAAGCCGGCTGGTACAGCGAGGCATCGAGCGTGCCATCGTTGCGCTGGCCAAAGAACTCAATGTAATCGGTGGTATTAAACTGCGCGTCTGCCTGGCCTTGCACGAGAATGGCCTGCTCTTGCCCACGATGGAAGAGTTGAATAAGGCGTGGATCAACGCTCTCAACCGGAAACCCTGCGGCTTGTAAGTCGGTGTATGTCAGTCGGTAAAGGCCCTGACGGGCTACGGGAATTTTGAAATACGATTGCAGCGGGTTAATCCAACTGTTGGCATGCTGGGCCGAGGCCTCGCCCCCGGCCGCAGCGGCTATTGCCAAACCGATAACCTTCCAGAAAAAGTATGTGCCTCGAAACGTTCGCAAACCCGCGCTCCTTTCTAATTCGAAGTTGTTTTTAACAGCCCTTGTACCAACTCCACTTCGGCCACAATCGACCATAGGTGTGGATGCCGCAACCCGCTGCTTCCGTAACCGGGGCGGTTAGCTAAAATAAACTCTGCCTTGCTGTTGCCCATGATCTTCACTGATCAACCACTTACCTGGCGATACATTTAACCCGAAAGTTAGCATTATCTGCCCTGCACCCAGCAACCCATAATAGCAATTCATCGTACCTGCTGGTGCCTGAAAAAAAAATAATTTTGCAAGGTACTCGGCCATACATAGTACTTTTGCGTATAACATCTTAGATCATCAAAAAAGCCAAAAAAGCAGCTTTCACTCATTTAGACCGTGCTCATGAATCTGGAAAATACCCAAGTGCAGATGCGAAAAGGCGTTTTGGAGTACTGCATTCTCCACATCATTTCGCGAGGCGAAGTGTATGCGTCCGACATGCTGGACGAGCTCACGCAAGCCAAAATGATCGTGGTAGAGGGTACCCTGTACCCGTTGCTCACCCGACTCAAAAACTCCGGCTTGCTGGAATATAAATGGGTGGAATCCAAATCGGGTCCGCCCCGCAAGTATTACAAGCTTACCGACCAGGGCGCAAACTTCTTAAAGGGCCTGACCGAAACCTGGAACGACCTGGTCCACTCTACCACCATGATAACCTCCCGCTCAACAGCTACCGCCTAACCACCACAAGCAGATGAAAAAGAATATCAGCATCAACATCAGCGGCATCATCTTCCACATTGAAGAAGACGGCTACGATTTGTTACGCAAATACCTCGACTCCATTAACGCCTACTTCGGATCGTTTGAAGACAGCAGCGAAATTCTGGCCGACATTGAAGGCCGCATAGCCGAACTGTTTCTCTCCAAACTGAACGAGGGCAAACAGGTAATTACGGCTGAAGACGTAAACAGTCTGATCGCCACGATGGGGAGCATCAGCGATTTCAAGGCTGCGCAGGAAGAAGACTTTGCAGGCGGAGCTGATGCCGGAAAAAGTAAACTGGAAGATAACCCCCGCCCCTCGCCCACGCAAGGCAAATTGTTTCGCGATGAGAGGAGAAAAATTATTGCAGGTATCTGTGCGGGCCTCGCTCACTACTTCAATATCGACCCTATATGGCCACGCCTGCTGTTTGCTCTGCTGGTATTTGGCAGCTACGGCAGCCTGTTGATTTTATACATCATTCTCTGGATCGTACTGCCGGCATCGCAAGACCTGGAAGATGAGACGGGCATTAAGAAAATGTACCGCGACAGCGAGCGCAAAGTGCTGGGTGGCGTAGCGGCTGGCGTGGCGGCTTTCTTCGGTGCCGACATCACGCTGGTGCGCGTACTGTTTATTGTCTTTGGCGTGTTTGGTATCGGCCTGCTGGTATACCTCATTTTGTGGCTGGCACTGCCCGAAGCCAAAACCATTACTGAAAAAATGCAAATGCAGGGCGAGCCCGTTACGCTTTCCAACATCGAGTCGTCAGTAAAAAAGAGTTTGAACGAAAATGAGGGCCCACAGGAAAGTACGCTCGCAAAAATTATCCTGTTCCCGTTCCGCATGCTGGCAGCGCTTATCAACGGGCTGGCAAAAGTACTGGGGCCCATTTTTGCCTTTGTAGTGGATGCCCTGCGCGTGGCCGCGGGCATTGTTATTACCAGCGTGGGCTTCAGCGGCTTGCTGGCTCTCCTTATTACAGGCGGTGTCGTTTTAGGCATGTTCGACCCGCGCCCGTGGTTGAGCCTGGGCGAGTGGCACCTGGATGGCGGTAGCCTGCCCACGGAAGCCGTGCGCAACACTTTCTCGGCAGGGCTGATCTTCGCAGCGCTAATGGCATCTATCGTGCCCTGTCTGGCGCTCACCCTGCTGGGTATATCCGTTGTCGCCAAGCGCATTGTGTTCAACGCCTACGTGGGCTGGGGGCTATTTGTAGCGTTTTTCGCCAGCACCGTATTTTTGGCTATCGCCATTCCACGCTTGGTATATGCGTTCAAGGAGGAAAACGAGTTTCGCCAGGAACAAGTGTTTGCGATGAATGGAAAAATACCCCTGCTGAAGCTTAACGAAGCCGGTCTGGACGACTACCAGGTTACCGACCTGATGCTGAGAGGCTACGAGGGTAAAGACCTGAAACTGGTGATGCGCTTCGAGGCGCAGGGCGCCTCGCGCAGGCAAGCCATAGAAAATGCCCAAATGGTTACCTACAGCGTACAGCAAAGCGACAGCGTGCTGCTGTTCGACTCCAACATCGTTTTCAAACCGGGGGCAATCTTTCGTGCACAGCGCCTAAAAATGGATTTGTACATTCCCCTCGATCAACCCTTTGCCATTGAACCTGCCATGTGGCGCCTGATCGACAATTATCATTATCGCGACAGTGACTACGGCCGCTCTGAAGCCGGCACAAGGTTATGGAAGTTTACCGATAAAGGTTTGGAGTGCGTGGGTTGTGAAGCAGACGTGCCCGAATACAGCGGCTCCTCCTTGCTGGGAGCAACCGACCAATTTGGGTTGCGCGATTTTGACGCTATCGACCTGAGCGGCTTTTTCGATGCCCGTATTGAGCAAGGCGATGATTATGCCGTCAGCATGGAGGGGGGCGATAACATGCGCGACCGCTACCGCGTATCCGTGGAGGGTAGCACGCTAGTAGTAGACTATTATGATGGCCCCAGGTTTACGTGGAAACGCAAGTGGCTGCAAGAAGATGAACTGCGCCTGCGCATTGTATTGCCGACACTGCGGCAACTGGAGGTTGCCGGTGCCGGAAAGGTACGCTTTGACGGCTTCGATGAAGACGATATGGAGATTGAGTTGAGCGGTGCAGTGTCGGGCGATGGCAACATTCACGCGCGAAACCTCACCCTCGAGCTTCGCGGTGCCTGCCTGCTCGATCTTCGTGGCAGCGGCACCTTTATGGATGCTGATATGGCAGGTGCGTGCTCACTAAAAGCGTATGGCTACAGTGTAAACGAGGCCGTAGTGGAGGCGCGCGGTGCCTCGCAAGCCAGGGTAAACGTATCACACCGTTTGGAAACTGAGGTGGGTATGGCCAGTTCGGTTTCGCACAGAGGCAACCCCGAAGTGATAACGCGGAATTAACGGGCTGCAACTGCTTAACTAAGACCTGTTCTGCGGGGCGACTGGTTCATCAGGTATTTTTTGGGCGTGACACCAAATTTTTTCTTGAAAGCAGCGATAAAATGGCTGGGGTTAGAGTACCCGATCTGAAACGCCACTTCGTTTACCTGAAATTTTCCCGTATCGAGCGTGGTGCGCGCGTGATCGAGTTTATGGTCGAGCAGGTAACCAAAAACGGTGTTGCCGTAAATTTCCTTAAACCCAACTTTTAACTGGTACTCGTTGAGCCCGCTCAGGCGCGCCAGCTCTTTCAAACCGGGCGGGTCATTCAGGTTTTTCAGCAAGTGTTCCTTGGCGTGTTTGATCTTCCGTACGGTCTCCTCATCGTTTAGAAAAGGGCACGACTCGCGATCGGGCTTTGTTTCTGAAAAATACAGACCCAACACTTCAAACACTTTGCCCTGGTAAAACAGCGGAGCCGCATTTTCACTCAACCGCGAAGTAAACAACTGGTGTAATGTTACCATCAGGCCCGAGGGGATATCTTTCTCATCATAAAACTTTCGGTTGATGTTTTCCGGCTTCAGAAATGGCAGTGGCTCGTGCATAAACAATTCGTGGAGGGTCTCCAGCGATATCTGAAGCGCCACCATCTTCGTGCGCGGCTGCGTAACCATCTCAAAGTCGAGATCGGTATCGGGGTTAAAAAAAAGAAAGTTGCGCTGTTTGCCCAGGTCGCGGCTATAATGCGGCCCGAAAGCAAATTGAACCTGGCCATCGAGGCAGAAGTAAAAGTAAACCAGGCGCTTGGCGATGCGCGACCGGTGGCGCTCTATTACATCGGAGGTGGCGAGTGTACGCAACCGTATATCGTTTTTCTGATAGATTTCCTGCATTGTTGTTTATCGATATTTTTAACGCATCCAGCGCTGTAATGTTCGAATGGGCAAATTAAAAATAACCGAGGTGGCATTCGAATAGCGTAAAATTAAGCTGATCTGGTAAAAAAATACCAATAACTGAAAAATAGCCTGCCCCTGTTATTATTTATACCGACTGGGGTATTTAGTAGCCGAACCACCCGGCATATTTGCGACCGTGAAAACAGGCCTCGCTTTTTTTGCAGCGCTGGTGCCGGCAACCCTGTGGGCGCAAACACCACCGGCCGACTCGCTCAAAACCTTGCACCTGGATGAGGTGATGGTAACGGCTACCCGCACGGAACGGGCCCTGGGCGCACTACCCATGCCGGTGCTGCTAATCAGCAAAGCTCAGATACAAGCCATGGGCTCGCTGCGGCTAAACGATGTGCTGACCGAGCAAGCCGGTTTGGTGGTAGTGCCTCAGGTGAACGCGCAGGGCAACGGTATTCAAATGCAGGGCCTGAACCCCGATTACACGCTAATACTTCTGGATGGCGAACCGGTGGTGGGTCGTTACACAGGTTCGCTGGAACTCTCGCGAATTGCCGTGGGAAATATCAAACAAATAGAAATTGTGAAGGGGCCTTCGTCCAGCTTGTATGGATCAGACGCCCTTGCCGGAGTGATTAACATTATAACCGAGCGGCCCACGGGAAACCGCGGCCATGCACACGTGCGGTACGGAACCAACAATACTCTCGATTTGAATGGCGATGTATCGCTCTCGGCAAAACGCGTGGGCTTTCACGCGTTCGTTAACCGGTATCACACCGATGGCTACGACTTGTCGCCACAAAACTTTGGCAAGACCGTGTCGCCTTTTACCAACTACACCTTTTCGACCAGAACCAGCGTAGCCTTAACACCCGCAACCGAGTGGACAGTGTCTACCCGTTTCTTTCGCGAAAACCAGTTTTTTCAGTTTGAGGTGGAGTCGGCCGGCAACCGTACCCGCACTTTTGGCGATGGCATATCGCAAGATTGGAACGTGAACCAGGTGATTACACATCGGGTAAACTCAAACACAAAACTCATCGGCCGCTTGTACGGCACACGCTACACCACGCAAACTGCCTTGAACCTGGAGAGTGATGGCAGCTTTTACTACGCTGATGATTTCCGGCAAACCTTTTTTCGCCCGGAAGTCAACATTGAATACGCGCCTTCTGCCAAACATTTTTTCACTGGCGGCTTTGGTCACGTGCGAGAAACCGTGCTTACCTCGCGGTATGGCGATAGCAACGAACGCCTGCAGGGCACCAGCTATATTTTTCTGCAGCACGAGTGGGCACCAACTGGCAACTGGTCGGTGATTACAGGAGGGCGATTTGACTATAACACCATCTACGGCAACCAATTCAGCCCTAAGTTGTCAATGCGCTATGAGTTGTCGCCACGGCTGGCCTTGCGCCTTTCGTCAGGCGTGGGTTTCAAAGCGCCCGACTTCCGCCAGGTTTATTTCAACTTCACCAACTCGGCCGCAGGAGGGTATAGTGTGCTGGGCACAACAGTAGCGCCTCAGAGGCTGGCCGAACTGGAGGCAGCAGGCCAAATTAGTTCGTATGCGTTTAACCCCGCGCTGCTCGGTAACCTGCAGGCAGAACGCAGCTTCTCCGCCAACTTCGGTGCCGTTTACCAATGGAGCAAACGCGGCCAGTTAGATCTGAATGTCTTCAACAACAGCATCAATAACCTTATCGAAAGCCAGGCGGTAGCTTTCACTACTTCTGGTCAGACCATTTTCAGTTATCGAAACATTTTGCGGGCCTTTACGCGCGGTGTGGAGGCCAACGCCACGTACGCGCTTCATCAGCAACTTACCCTATCTGGCGGCTATCAACTGCTGTTTGCCCGCGACCGAGATGTGGTGCAAGACGTGAGAAACGGAAATGTATTCTGGCGCGACCCCGAAACATTGATAACCAGGCGCCTGCTGCCGCGCGAGTATGTTGGCTTGTATAACAGGTCGCGCCACTCGGGCAACCTGAAATTGTTTTACCGCCATGAGAAGCATGGATGGGAAGGTACACTGCGATTCATTTATCGGGGGCGTTTCGGCATAGGAGATATTCGCGGCAATATCCAGGGCGAAATTGTGCCCCCCTCCGATCGCAACAGCAATGCAATTTTGGATGTGTACGATGATTTTGTAAGCGGGTATTGGCTTACCAACCTGTCAATCGGCAAAAACATGGGGCACCGGCTGCAGTTGCGGGTCGGTATCGATAACTTATTTAATCAAACCGAACCCATATTTATTCCGAATCTGCCCGGGCGCTTAGCGTATGGCAGTGTGCGGTATACCATTGCACCCAAGAAGAACCACAACCAATAACATAACATAACCAACCATATATGATCACTGTAAAAAGAAGGATGAAGGGATGGCTCGTTGTAGCCCTGGCCGGCTCGGCCGCTGTATTTTCCAGCTGTGATGACACGGAAGATGTGCTGCCGGTAGTGGCCACTACGATTCGCGACTTAAATGCCGATTATGCTCCGTACGAAAACCCGCTGCCCACTAACCGGCCGCCTTTGCGTATAGGCGCCACCAATAAGTACACACTCTTCAGTTTTAAAACCGGGCAAGTAGTACCCAACTCAGATTCTGCCACCACCAAGTGGGATATTGGTTTTCGGTCTACCACTATTATTGTTAATGGCGGCACCAGCGGGCCAGGCAGCGGTGTGGCACAAGTATTAACAGGCACACTTGATGCGCTTACCGAGGCGCCTGCCGAGGGCTACCGAAGCGACAACAAGAACGCCACTAACTCAATTGACCGGTTTGCTATCCCGTTTGGGTCGGGCAACGGTTGGTATACCTACACATCTGCCACCAACCTGGTCTCTCCCATCGCGGGCCGCGTGCTGGTGATCAAAACGTCTGACAACCGTTACGCCAAACTTGAAATATTAAGCTACTACCAGGGTGCTCCCGCCAATCCAAGGCCTGAGCCTGCCGGCACCGACAAAGACCGCTACTACACTTTTCGCTATGTGTATCAACCTAACGAGTCGACCAGCTTTGAATAATGCATGAATCCCGAAGGTTGCCTCGCAAGTACAAATATTTCACGACTGCGAGACAACCTTCTCTTTTTTCAGCATCGTTATGGACGCGGTCACCATAATTCAGAAAATACCACTGTTAACCACGGTGCTCTCCGCTATGTTTGCGATGGAACTGCGCAGGCACTGGATCGGGCGCGGGCGGCCTGCCTACCTTTTCTGGTGGATGGTCGGTGTAGTTTGTTACGGGCTCGGTACCCTTACAGAAAGTTGGGTGGCGGTGGCCGGATGGAGCGAACCGGCATTTAAAAGCTGGTACATCCTGGGCGCGCTGCTCGGTGGATTTCCCCTCGCACAGGGATCGGTCTACCTTATGCTGAAGCGTAAGTCGGCTGATGTATTGATGTGGGTGGTGCTGGGCGTAATTCTGGTTGCCGCTGTACTCGTGTTACTCTCGCCTATTCGGCACGAGTTGGTAGAGCCCACGCGCTTGACCGGCAAGGTGCTGGGGTGGACCCACGTGCGATTGATCACCCCGGTTGTCAACCTGTATGCCTTTGTGTTTTTGGTAGGGGGAGCGCTCTATTCGGTCGTTCGATACAGCCGGAATCCGGCTTTTAAAAAACGGTTCTATGGTAATCTCTTTATTGCAGCGGGCGGTTTACTCCCCGGCATTGGTGGGTCGTTCACCAAATTGGGTTATACCGAAGTATTGTATGTAACCGAGCTGATCGGTATTGTGCTGATCTATATGGGCTACCGCACCATCCGGGCAGACCAAACGCTATCAGTTTTTACTGCCCAGCAAGCAGGGCGTGGCAACTACGCACAAGCAAACTGCGAGTAATTTTTTCAGGCGTGGAACAAGCGTTGCGAGACTCTCACACCTTCTCACTAATTCCTTCTTTCTGTCGCTGCTTTTTAACGAACTCGGGTCCAAACGAAAATTTCTTGTTCAGGGCCGAACTTTCGCTTACCACCCGCCAGAAGGGCGCCACCTTGCTTGCGGGCATACCAGCCGCCATTTGCTCGTAGGCCGCTTCTGACACAATACGCAAAAAAATGCCCGATGTAACGGGGCACGTGTATTCTGCTCGGTAACTGTTGGCGAGATCTCTGCGCATGGCCGCCAAGCTTCCGGCTGTGCCCGCGGGTATTTGGCGCACGTACTCATCTATAATCCTTGGGGTTGCGATCAGCATGCGGGCGCCCGCAGGCATGTCGGCAAAGTCCTTGTCCAGCTTTTTTACCACATGCACTTTAGTGGGATCGTTTACCTTCTCCGTCCATGTCTTAGGCTTTTTAGCAGTTGCCTTTCGCTTAGTTATCGTTTTGACCATATCCTTTTGTGCTTGATTGTATCTTTTCTGATAATTCTCTCAACCCGTTTAACACACCTCGCCAGTTCTCTTCTGAATGGAGGCGAGCCTCTTCACTGGGGCAATTTTCTTGCTGCACCAACAACAGGGTGGCTCCGCTCTGTTCTGTTACGCGGTAGGTAATCACCTGGCGGTTGCCGGGGCTGTCTTCCTGGCCCGACCAGCTGCTAAAATAATCAAATCGAATTTCACGTTCCGGTTCAAAATGCAGTATGCTGCCTTTGTCTTCATAGGCCTTTCCTTCCCAACTTCCGCTAAAGCGGATAGGACTGCCCACTTGCCAGGTGGTGATTACATCGGTCCCGAAAAAATATTGTTTGATGAGCCCCGGCTCAGTAAGCGCCCTCCACACCACGGGCCGCGGGGCGTGAATCAACATCGAAACAGTGGCAATAAAATTTGTCATAGAGTGAAGTTTTAGTCGGTTAGTTCGCGGCAAAAAAATCCGTGTTGATGCAGCAAAGTTGAATAGAACGTGGCGTCTGCGCAGCTTGATTTAATTCGCAGCACGCGGTCGCGGTCGTCCAGCGCAAAATTCCAGTTGCCCCGGCCGGCATGGCGGTTTAACACGGGTGTTAACACGCGCACCTGGCGCTGCTCTTCAACCGATGTTTTAAAAACAAGCACATTCATACAAAATTAATTGGTCGGTGCTGTATAAGTTACAATGTCTATACCGATGCCGTTAGGATCTTCGATCGCAAAATGCTTGTCGCCCCACGGTTCCTGGCGAACAGCAAAAACGATGGGAATGCCTCTCTTGCGAAAGCGCTCGTAATAGGCATCAACATTTTCCACTTCAATAGTCAGGTAAGCGCCTTTGCCACCAAACGGAGGTTGAAACAAGCGCTGCTGACTTTCATGGTTGGGCTTCAGAAAGCTGATCTGGTCATGACCTGCGCGGGTCTTGAGCAGCAGGTAGAAATCATTTTCGAAAACCACCTGCATGTCGAATAGCGCGGTATAAAATTCTTTTGACTCCTTGAGTTTTTCTGTAACAAATCCGGCATTCAGTGTCATGGTATTTTGTTTTAATTGAGCGCTGGCAAAAAAACTTAGCAAGCAAAGAAGGGCGGCAGCGATGCCTGCCACGAGGCTAAGGAGCCTTGGCTTCATAGATGAACGCTGTCGAATCTCACTTCGCACTGCGGTATTATTCGATGGAAGGTCGCGCATAAAAATCATAGGCGTGGGTTTAAAATCTTCCGAAAGCAACGCCACGGAACTGACAGCCCTATGTCAGCATCAAAAATATTTGTCAAAATTTTCTTCTCGGAAGTGA
>Ga0224723_1002073_pt1 | contig 11412 bp, 11 predicted proteins | sample Balambano_FR2_Me_FD_161647 | JGI IMG/M metagenome (GOLD analysis project Ga0224723, IMG submission 161647) | Freshwater sediment microbial communities from Lake Towuti, South Sulawesi, Indonesia - Balambano_FR2_MetaG | ecosystem: Environmental > Aquatic > Freshwater > Lake > Sediment | place...
ACCAAATTCCGGCCCTGGCCAACCAGACCATTCATCCTTACACCGACCTGTTGCTCCACGACATGGGTGCCGAGCTAGCCGATGGCCGCCCGGATTTTGAAGCCGATGGCCGCGAATGGCGCACGCCGCCGCTTTGGGGCATTGGGCTGGCTCAGACGGTGCTGCCCTATTCGAGCTTTTTGCATGATGGCCGGGCGCGCACCCTGGAGGAGGCCATTCTCTGGCATGGCGGCGAGGCTGAACTGGCAAAGGAAACCTTTCGCACCCTGTCAGCGGCAGATCGGGAGGCGCTGATTTGGTTTTTGCGATCGCTTTAATGCTCTCTCGCCATCCACAAGAGTATGAGAAGACACAGCATCGAGGCAAGATTGTCGGTTTATGGTTATCTTTTTCTGGCTACAGTTCTGCCCACTGCCGCAACAGGTTGGATTGCACCTTAGCCAGCAGATCAAATTCGCGAGTCTTGCCGTGCTGTTGATACAACGACTGCGAAACGGTTTCTAGGTCAAACAAAATCTCTCGTTGGGCTGGGTCACGAATCAGGCTTTGCACCCAGCTTACGGCCACCAGGCGCACGCCACAGGTGACAGGGTTGACGTGGTGCAAAGTTGAGGCGGGGTAAAGCACCAGCGCTCCTGCCTCTAATTTAAAGGCTTGCTCTCCGGCGGTGCTGTCAATGACCAGTTCGCCCCCCTGGTAGGTATCTGGGGCACTCAAGAACAGCGTGAACGACACATCCGACCGCATCGGTTGCCCCTGGTAGGTCATCATGGCATTGTCGGTATGGGTGCCGTAGCTCATGCCGACCTCGTAGCGGCTAATTAACGGGGGATGGATGGTGCGAGGCCGCACCGCAATTTGAAACAGCTGATTGCGCTGCAGGGCCGCCGTAATTTGGCTGCGGATATCCGCCAAAGCCGATGACCCCGACGGCAGTTGCGTATTATGTTTAACGGCCTGGGCATGCCAGCCAGCCGTAATTTTGCCATCTACAAAATCAGCCGTGGTCAAAATTTGAGTGATGGCTTCAAGGTCGGTTGGGGTCAACACCTCACCGATGCACAAAATCATGTCTGTTTCACCATGTTTTGTAACGAACACTACTGCTCACCATAGCCGACTCTGGGCTGCAACGCTAAAGTAAAGATTGCTCTCGTTCAGCGCATTGCCGTGGGACTCGCTCCGCCAACCCAACCGACCGCCACTGATATTCAGGAGATTTTTGACCGCATTGCGCCGGTCTACGACGATTTGAACCAGCGCCTCAGCCTGGGGCTGCATCGCGTGTGGAAGCGCATGGCGGTGCGCTGGAGCGGGGCAGCATCCGGTGATACCTGTTTAGATCTCTGCTGCGGCAGTGGCGATTTAGCCATCATGCTAGCTCGCCAGGTTGGTGCAGGGGGTACAGTGTGCGGGGTTGACTTTTCTGCGGAACAACTGGGAGTGGCTCAGCGGCGATCGCGCCAGGCCTACCTGCCAACCCCCATCCACTGGACTCTGGGTGATGCTTTAGACCTGCCCTTTCCTGACCAAACCTTTGATGCCGCCACTATGGGCTATGGCTTGCGCAACCTGACCGACATTCCCACCGGTTTGGCCGAGCTGCGGCGGGTACTCAAGCCGGGGGCCAGGGCCGCCATTTTAGATTTCCATCGGCCCCAAAGCGCCTGGGTGAAGCAATTTCAGCACTGGTACCTGGAGCAAATTGTGGTGCCCACCGCCTACGACCTGGGCCTGACCGACGAATACGCCTACATCGCGCCCAGTGTGGATCGCTTTCCCACCGGTACAGAACAGGTCAGCCTGGCTTATCAAGCTGGGTTTTCTCAGGCGGTTCACTACCCCATTGCGGGCGGTCTAATGGGGGTTTTGGTAGTGAGTTACGGCCATGACTTGGGCTGAGCTTTGGCTGCTGGCGGCTCCGCCTTTGTTTGGGGGTGTAATTGGGTACTTCACCAATGACATCGCCATTAAAATGCTGTTTCGCCCCTATCGGCCCATCTACATTGGTCAGCAGCGGTTGCCGTTTACGCCGGGGCTAATTCCTAGCAACCAGGAACGGCTGGCTAAGCGCATTTCTGAAACCATTATGGGGTCGCTGCTCACCCCAGAAGAACTGCAAAACCTGGCCCGGCGTCTGCTGCAAACCGAGCGTACCCAGGCTGCCATCAAATGGCTGCTGGAGTTAGCCTTAGACCAGGTCAAAAGCCGCGCCCAAGTGCGTACCGCTCAAATCGCTGGCAGCATTCTCCAGGACTTGTTTGGCAAGTCGCTGCCCCGACTGATCCGCGTTTGGGCCAGGCGGGATGATTTCCTGGAACCTCAGCTCAATCAACTCTTTGACCAGGTACTACTGGATTTCAAGTTCAGCTCAGAGCAGGCCGATCAAATTGCCACCTGGATTCTAACCGGGGTGTTACCGCCCGATAAGGTGCGGCAGTTGATGATTGATTTCCTCACTGATCGCAACATTCAGGTAATTGACACGATTTTTCGAGAGCGCACCAGCGGCACCTACTGGGTGGTGGCCAATTTGTTTGGGGTTCGCAATGCCCTGGCTCGCCTGCGGGCCTTCTGCCTGGATGAACGCGAGGTCAGTAACGCCCGCATTACCGAACTAATCACCGCTCTGCAAGTCAGAAAGCGCCTGCGCGACTGGCTTCAGCAGGTATCGCTGCAAAACCTGCCTGTGTCCACAGTGCGGCAAATTCGCCGCAACCTGCGCGAGTCCATACAGGGCTACATTCAAACCCTGGGGCCAGAGTTTCTGCGTGGGCTGGGCACTTCAGTTAACTGGGAAATGCTAGCCACGCAGCTCATCAACCGCTTGCAACACTCTGAGGTAATCAGCCAATCCCTTGACCCGGTGAGTGAAGAACTGGCCTTAATTCTAGAGCGCTACCTGGAACGAGATTTGGAATCCCTGATTGCCCAAATTATTCCTATCTTGAATATTGACCAGGTAATTATTGACCGAGTTCGCAGCACATCCCCTAAAGAACTAGAGATGGCGATTCAGGGGATTGTGCGAAGTGAATTGCAAGCTATTGTTAATCTGGGTGGTATTTTGGGATTTGTGATTGGCATCTTTCAGTCGGCTTTTTTCTATATTCAACGGATTGGATAGGGTGTCCGCTTAAGCCGGGATGATAACAAGGCTTAGAATATAGACATTAGAAGCCAGGAGTGTTGCTGGCAATCTCTTCTAGCTCCTAGCTTCTGGATTCTGTGACCGAAGACTGTACCAGAAAACGAAAAGAAACCAATGGCCACTAAACAACAATTTCGGAGTTTTGATGAGGTATTAAGTAGTGCCCAGGTGCCGGTCTTGGTGGATTTTTACGCTACCTGGTGCGGCCCCTGCCAAATGATGGCGGGCATTTTAACCCAGGTTAATCATCAGCTCAAGGGCCAGCTTAAGATCGTTAAAATCGACACCGATAAATACCCGCAAATTGCTTCCCAGCATCGGATAGAGGCACTACCCACGCTAGTGTTGTTCAAAGCGGGGCAGCCCGTAGACCGCATTGAAGGTGTGTTGCCTGCAGATCAACTGGTTAACCGATTGCGCGGTCAGCTCGCCTCGTAATTGAGGTGAATGTGAACGGAACGGAACAGCCAAATCAACATCCCATAGCCTCTGTGCCCTGCGCGATTGCTCTGGGTAGCAACCTGGGTGACTCCTACAATATTCTAAACGCTGCCCTACAACAGCTATCTGAATGTCCAGGCATCACCCTAATTTCTAGCTCTAGCCTCTACCAAACCGCCCCAGTTGGCCCGCCCCAGCCCGATTATCTCAACGCCTGTGCACTGCTCTCCACCCGCTTGGCTCCCCGAGACCTGCTGCACACGTTGCTAAGCATCGAACAAAGCTTTGGCCGGGTGCGCCGGGAACGCTGGGGGCCACGCCACCTGGATATAGACCTGCTATTTTATGGCGATCAAATTCTCACAGAACTCGATCTGCAAATTCCCCACCCCCGCCTGCGAGAGCGGGCCTTTGTGCTGGTGCCCCTGGCCGAAATTGCCCCAGACTGGCGCGATCCGGTGACAGATCAATCCATTCAAACCCTCTGTGAAGCCGTTGACTCAGCAGGGGTCAAGCGGTTATCAGCCAACCCCACAGAATAGACAGCACAATGAAAACACCACCATAGGCGGCATAGGCACGCCCAAAATGAGTCGGTCGTACTAATGCAATAGCGGCGATAAATCGGCGTTTGAATCCAAAATCAGCAATCTAAAATTGCATAGCCCACCCCTGCCCCTCCCAGAAGGGGAAATCCAAGATCTTACAGCGTCAACAATTGTGGGTTATTTTCAATCTCATCCGCCAGATCCTTAAGGAAAGCGGCGGCATCGGCTCCGTAGATAATGCGGTGGTCGCAGGTGATATTGACCTGCATCTGGCGCTTAACACCCATCAGTCCATCCGCCGTGGCCACCACTGTGGGGCGAGAAGCGCCAATCGCCAGAATCGACCCCTGACCAGGCGGCAGAATGGCATCAAACCGATCCACCCCAAACATCCCCAGGTTAGACAGGGTAAAGGTGCCGGTACTGTACTCCTCAGGCTTAAGCTGCTTAGTGCGAGAGCGTTCCACCAGGTCACGCCAGATGCGGGAAAGAGAATAGATATCCTGCTGGTCGGCATTTTGCAGCACGGGGGTAATCAGCCCGCCGCCCTCCATCGCTACCGCCACCGCCACGTTAATGCCAGAGCGATACTGCACCCCCTGGTCGGTATAGCCTGCATTCACTAGGGGATGCTTTTGCAAGGTGACAGCGACAGCCTTGGCTAGCAGGCCGGTCATCGTCACGCCCTTGGACTTGATTTGCTTGTAGAGGGCATCCAGGGCATCGGTGGTAATGGTGTAGCCCACGTGGAAGGTGGGCACCGCAAGGCTGGCATTCATATTGCGCACGACAGCCTGCTGGAGCGTATTGAAGGGCACTACCTGGCCCAGGGGCACAGCAACCGGAACTGGGGCCGCTGGGGTCGGGGCCGGAGCAGAGGCCGCAGGCCCGGGGACTGGCATTGGCGCGGGCAAAGGAGCCACCAGCGGGCCGCTGGGGGTAGGAGTCTTGCCTGCCGCTAGTTCTACATCTTGAGCAATAATTCGTCCGTGGGGGCCGCTGCCCTGAAGCGTGGCCAGATTGACCTTCAGTTCCTTGGCTAACTTACGGGCGCGCGGCGAGACAATCACTCGACCACTGCGATTGCTACCAGATGCTCCATTTTGAGAAGTGCTGGTGTCGGGTGCTTCGGCTACAGCCGTGGCAGCCGGAGCCGCCACTGGTTCTGGCTCTCCCCCCACTGCACCAGCTTTGGCTGCGGCCTGCTGCTTAGCTGCCTCAATTTCGGCTTCGGTTTCTGCTAAAAGGGCGATCGCCTCGCCCACTAGAGCCGTTTGCCCGGCCTCTACCACAATGGCCGCCAAAATCCCTTCGTGGAATGACTCTACATCCATGTCGGCCTTGTCAGACTCGACAATCACCACCGTTTCTCCTTTCTCAACCTTGTCGCCAGGTGCTTTGACCCAGGAGACAATTTTGCCTTCGGTCATGGTTGAACTGAGGGCAGGCATGAAAACTTCGCGAATCATTAGGGTGACTTCCGAAACAGCGCTAAAACAACAAGGCGGTCAACGGGTAGACTTGGCAGACCGACTATTTATTCTATCCCCAAGCGTCTTCCCTCAAGACAATTATCTGGGGCTAGTCCACCAAAAACTGAACACAGGAAACATAGGAAGACAGAAGATATAGCAATTCTCGGTTGGGTGAAGTACATCTGCTGCTTAGAAGTCAGAAGTCGGAAGTCAGAATCACCAGATCTTCTGGCTCCTGACTCCTGACTCCTGACTCCTGACTCCTGACTCCTGACTCCTGACGTCAGGACATACCGCACTTGAGCGAGAACTGCTATAGAAGGCGGAAGGCAAAAACTCAAAATCCCCTTAACCACCTCCTCACCGCAACAATTGATCAATCATCCGATTCGCCTGAGACTCGTAGCTGCCGCCAAACAAGTTGAAATGATTGAGGATGTGGTACAGGTTGTAGAGAATTTTGCGCTTGGCGTAGCCCTGATCTAGAAAGTAGGCGGATTGATACGCTTCATAAAAGGCGGCAGGAAAGCGGCCAAACAGTTCGGTCATGGCGATATCGACTTCGCGATCGCCAAAATAGGTCGCCGGATCTAAAATCACAGGCTCGCCGCTTTGGGTAACGGCGGCATTGCCTGACCATAGATCACCATGCACCAGGGCTGGGGCTGGGTCGTGGCCTGCCAGTAAATCTGACAGTGCCATCAAAATTTCGTGCTGACGCGGAAAGTGCCCACCCCGTCGTGCTGCCAGCCGAAACTGGTGCCGCAGACGATGCTCCCGGTAAAATTCCAGCCAGGTGGCTGTCCAGGGGTTGGGCTGAAGCGTAGCCCCAATGGTGTTAGTCTGATGCCAGCCAAAGCCCTTGTTACTACTAACTCGGTGCATGGCGGCCAGGTTTTCCCCCATGCGGCTCCAGGCCGAGTCACCCCCATAGCCCAGGTCTAGCCATTCCAGCACCAGGTAGGCGGTGCCATCCGCCGTGCCCCAGCAGATCGGCTTGGGTACCCGGATGGTCTGGCTGTCGTACATCTCTTTCAGGCCCAGAGCTTCGGCTTCTAGCATGGCCACTTGCGAGGCTTGGTTAACCTTTAGGAAAAAGGTCTGCTGGCCATCGGTAATTTGATACGCCTGATTAATGCAGCCACCGCCGACCGAGTGGTGTTGATTAATCACAAAGGCCTTCCCCGTTTTGGTGCTGATGTGTTGGCCAATTGCAGTCCACATAGACAACTCCCAGACAGCCCTTTACCCCGCTAACGTAACCGCTCTAAGCATCATTGGCCAGCCGGTTGAATGACCACCAGGCCATAGGCTTTGGCTGAAAGATATTGCTGGGCCGCAATTTGCAAGTCGGCTACATCCAGTTGTTGAATGCGGCTAGGATAGGCGATACCATCAGCAATGTTGCCAGTTAGGGTGTGGTAATAGCCATAGAGACCGGCACGATCGCTGGGCGTTTCGTTAGCGAAAATAAATCGGTTGGTGGCCTGAGTTTGCACCCGTTGCAGTTCTACAGGGCTAACTGGAGCTTCGGCCATTGCCTGAATGTGCTGTAAGATCGCCTGCTCTACCACTGGCAGATGCTCTGAGTCGAGCTTGGCCGATACCATAAACACACCCTGGTAAGCCAGGGTCATGTTGCTACAGCCAATGCTGCTGACCAATTTGCGGTCTTCGCGCAAATCTCGCACCAGTCGCGAGGTGCGGCCCCGCCCCAGCACTGAGGCCAGAATGTCGAGGGCATAGGTATCGGGCAGATCAACAATACCGGGCACTCGCCAAAGCATCGACAGCCGGGCCTGGGTCAGGGTTGAGTCAGTGTGAATGACTCGGTTGATGGACTGAAACGGAGGCTCTAAATCAAAGTCGATAAACGGCTTGAATTGCTCAATCGAAGGACGGCTGCGGCTGACCCGCCGAGTCGTCGCCTGCTCGAAACTGTCAGTTACAATGCCAATCAAGTCTTCCACAGGCAAATTGCCGACCGCCACCGCGGTAATGCTCTGAGGTTGATACCAGGTGCAATGGAAATCTCGCATTTGCTGAGGGGTGAGGGTTTCAATCACCTCGGTAGACCCCAAAACCGGGCGACGATAGGGCAACCGCTCAAAGGCTACCTCCATCGAACGAGCATAGGTGCGGCGACGGGGGTTGTCATCAGCACGGCGGATTTCCTCTAAAATCACTGGTCGTTCGCGTTCAAAGTCGTCATCGCTGAGCCGCGGGTTGACCACCATTTGAATTTGCAGCGGGGCCAGGGCCGCGAAATCCTGTGGTGACGTGGTGATGTAGTACTTGGTATAGTCCTGGCTGGTGGCGGCATTAGTGACGGCCCCTCGCTCTTCTACCTGGCGCTCAAACTCGCCACAGGGTAAGTTGTGGGTGCCTTTAAACAGCATATGTTCTAAAAAGTGAGCCATGCCGTTGATGGCGTCGTTCTCAATAGCTGAACCCACCCGTAACCACAAACTCAGGTTCACGACCTCTAGGGGCATTTGCTCGGCAATAATAGTTAGGCCACTAGGCAGACGGCGAATGGTAGGAGATACCAGGCGGGCAGACGGGTCAGCGATGGCTGAGAGCAGAACCATACAGTTAGGGTAGGGAGGGTAAAGGCACTCTGACTATCTTAACGACTTGGTTGGCTGTTGTCTGGGGCGATCGCTACATCCTTGGAGGGGGAAACCACAGAGGCACGGAGGGCACGGAGGCCGTGTTGAGCTATCGGGGAGGGCAAGGCTAGGGTAGGCACGGGGTTATGGTGAAAGGGTTTAAAGTCAATGACTCATAATTAGGAAAGTGATGTAAATTTCGGGTATGCGGACTGTTTCAGGGAGATATCCATGACCACCTGGATTAAGGAAACCGATATTGCCATTTACCTAATGAAGGGAGGCTACTGGATTTCTCGCATCACCAAATATCCATCCAAAACTAACCCCAAAGAGAAGGTAATTAATGTTGGCAGCATCAAGTCTTGGTTTGCCCGCGAAGACTATCCTCGGGCTATGACCGTTTCTCTCGGCACGGGCGAACCAGAACCACAGCCAATGCCGCCATCCCCACCCCCATCCCCGCCAACACCAACGCCAACGCGAAGCGGCAACATCAATGCTAAGGGGCTGCAAGTTGTCAAAGTCTTTGAAGGGCTGAGTACCCGCGCTTATCCTGACCCGGCTACTGGCGGGGAACCCTGGACGATTGGCTATGGCCACACCACCGCTGCTGGTCCGCCGAGGGTTTATCCAGGGCTGACCATTACCGCAGCCCAAGCCGAAGAGATTCTCAAGCGTGACCTTAATGTCTTTGAACAAACTGTGGTCAGCGCCGTTACTCGCACCTCTACCAGCGACCAGTTTTCGGCTATGGTTTCGTTTACCTTTAACGTTGGTTCTAATAATTTTCGGTCGTCCACTCTGTTGAAAAAGCACAATGCTGGCGACTTTGCTGGTGCGGCTGATGAATTCCTGAAGTGGGTTTACGCCAACCGCAAAGTGATGCCGGGACTGGTGCGTCGTCGCAAGGCTGAGCGGGCTTTGTACCTTAGCCAGAACTATCAACAGTTTCTTTAACTGATACCCTAAATTAAGTTTTAGCTATTCCCTAAGCTCACGCGCCCTTGCTATGGCTCAGCAACCGACGTTCCTAAATCAGTGGGGCGGGCCAATTGGACTCTGTCTGATTCTGTTTATGCTGTCTTACACCATTGGGGTGGTGCAGCCAATTATGCCCCCGATGGTGCAAGAGTTTAATTCCAGCGTAGGGTTTGTGCAGTCGGCTCTGGTGCTCATGTCGCTCGTCACAGCATCGTTTGCGCCTACGGCAGAAAACCTGAGCCGCCGTCTGGGTCGCACCGGTATACTTGGCTGGGCGTTGGTAGTATTTGGCCTGGGTCTGGGGGTAATTATCTTCAGCCCTAACATGGGGGTATTTACATTGGGGCTAGCGGGCCTTACTGGGCTGGCTTCGGCGGTTTTGGTGAGTACCCCCGTAGCGCTAATGGATTCCCTCTACGACGACGAGGTGACCAAAAAGTATGGACTACTGGCGCTAGCCATTGCTGGAGTGTTGGGTGCTCTGGTGGGATCTATTACCGGCGGTGTGATGGCCTTTGAGTTAAGTTGGCGCTGGGCTTTTGCGGTTGAATGTGCGCTGCTGCCCATTATCTGGCTGCTGGTCAGGCGGATTCCGGCCCCCAGCCTGCAGACCATGTTGCCTATCGATTGGGTAGCGGGGCTGCTGGCTCTGGGCGGGTTTGGGTTTACCCTGGTGGGGTTTAGCCTGGCGGCTGAGTTGGGCTGGTGGGTGCCCAAAGGCGATCCACAATCCCTCGATTTTAGGTTGGCCCCCTTTGGGGTTTCTATTGTGCCAGTGCTGATTGCCAGCGGACTAATCTGCCTGGGGCTACTGGCGTTTTGGGAGCGCCAGCGCCAGCGCGAAGGACAGTCCTCGCTGCTGCGGATGGGAGTTTTTAGCCGCAGGATGTACACCCTGGGGTTAGCCATTGGCACCCTGCATACCATGATCAACGTTGGGGTGCAGTTCAACCTGTTTCAGTTCATTCCAACGGTTGTTGGGCTGAACCCTGTGCAAACAGCAATCGTGGTCATGCCGTTTACCATTACTCAACTGGCGGTGTTAATTCGGCTGGCCAAGCGGCGGCCTCAAGTGCCCCACCGCCTACTGCTACAGGTGGGCTTGGCCACTAAAGCCTTAGGTATTTTTATGCTGTTTATGGCGATTACGCCCAATCTAACTGCTCTGTCGCTGATGCCATCGCTGGTGGTAATGGGGTTAGGCACTGGGCTGTTTGTTACCTACATTACTTCTCTCACCTTTGATCACACTCACGACGACGAAAAAGCCGAAGCCAGGGGAGTATATCGCCCCTTTCAGAACCTGGGCGCGTCCCTGGGCCGGGGAATTTTAGGCACGGTGCTGGTCGGCTTAGCATCCATCAAAATCGTAGACGGCATTATTGCAGAATTGGGGCAGTCTGTGTCGCCAGAACTGCGGCGAAGAGCCGTTCGTGAGTTGCAAGTGGCCATTCAAACCTTGCGCCGGAGCGAACGAATAGCCATTTTTGACAACTTACCAGACAGCGTTCAGCCTGCTCTAAATGGCATCCTGCAAACAGCCGCCGTAGACGCCATGAAAGATACCTTGTTAATTTCCTTGGGGCTGTGTCTGTTGTGCCTGGGCCTCTCGTGTTTGCTGCCTAAACGAGCGAAAAAGCTGGAAGCGCCCATTGAATAGAGTTAAGAGTTACCGGAATAAAGTCATCTTGATTTGGACATCAACCACTCAAAAAACAGGCCCTTCTCTTGAAGAAAAGGACCTTATTTTCAACCAGTGGGAAGACGTTGCAGCCAATCCCTAGCGCTCAGTCACCCCCCGGCGGCGGGTCATGAGGCTGATGTAGCCGCCGCTGCGTCCGGTTTCTTCCACCGCCCGCAGAAACTCCTCAAAGCTGGGGGTGTTGGGCTGTACCGGTACCGGCGTTGACCACTCAATCCGCTGGCAATAGCGCAGCGAAGCCAGTTGATTAATCGCCGCTTCTACTGCTCGTTGGTCGCCCAACAGGATATGACGGACGATTTCTTGACCGTAGGACGGCAAGGGAAACGTTGCAGAGGTCGCCACCTCTGACCTGGGTTCTTGAAACATACGGGATGTTCTCCGTTTTCACGAAAGGAAAACGAGGAAATCCTCCAGGTCCCTTCAAATTAGGTAATACAAAGAGACCGGATAAAATGAACCCAGTCATCTCGACTTACCCGAACTAAGTTGGGATGAT
>Ga0224723_1002075_pt1 | contig 11409 bp, 12 predicted proteins | sample Balambano_FR2_Me_FD_161647 | JGI IMG/M metagenome (GOLD analysis project Ga0224723, IMG submission 161647) | Freshwater sediment microbial communities from Lake Towuti, South Sulawesi, Indonesia - Balambano_FR2_MetaG | ecosystem: Environmental > Aquatic > Freshwater > Lake > Sediment | place...
CCATAGGCCAGCGCGGTGCCGAAGCCGGCGGCGAGCGCGAACAGCACGCTGACAGCCACGCTGTAGTCGGCATTGAACGAAGCGACCAGCAGCGCGGCAAGCCCCGCCATCAGGCCGCCCTGCCACACCGAGCGCCTGTCGCGCCGGCGCACCCGGCCCAGCGCCGTCAGCAGCAGCACGCCGGCGGCGGCGGCGGCCACCGTCTGGTTCAGCCGCCCCATGCCGAGCTCGATCACCGATTCCAGCAGCAGCGGCACCGCCAGCACGACCAGGGCGGCGCCCCGCACCCGGTTGCGGATGCCGGAGAACAGGCCGCCCAGCGTGCCCGGCGCGTCTTCCGGTTGCGTCATGGCACCGTGAACAGCGCGACGCAGCCGGGAATGGCCAGGCCCGCGGCCAGCAGCACCAGCCCCAACGCACGGCGCAGCGGGCGCGGCATGGTATCGGGTGGGTGGGGATTCTTCGGCACGAGGTCGTTCATCGCAGGCTGTTAAATGGCCCGCGCCGGGCCGCGGTGCAATCGCGCGTTCCCTGCATCCACGCCTCGCCCCATTGCGTAGCGGCAGGGACAGAGCCACGGCCGCGACCGGCGATCCCCGCCGAACCGCAACCAGGGCGAAGATGGAGGCGCGGCATGCACCCGCTTGTCGAGTTCCTGGGCGGCAATCAGAGCACGGTTGGCGAAATGATCGCCCAGTTGCTGGAGGCCGGCAACCACGGGCGCTTCTACGACTGGGCCATGGAGCGCGGCATTCCGGCCGATGCCGCGCGGCAGCTGCTGGCGAACGCCCAGCACGCCGCGCGCATCGCCCAGGAGCAGGCGATTGCCCACGGCCGCAACCCGCTGCAGGAGCCGGTGAACCTCAACGACGTGCATGTGCCCAACCGGTTCCAGCCCGGGGCCCCCGAACTGCCGCCCGAAGAGAACTTCTTCGGCCGCCAGCGGCCCGCCTTGCCGGAGAAGCCGGTCGTCGAGGGGCCCGACATCGTCGCCGGCAAGCCGGTGGGCGAGGCGCCCGGCAAGCTCGGTCCGGCCAAGGTGATGGAAGCCGGCGGCAAGTTCATGCTGTGGATCACCCTGATCGACGGCGCCTATCGCGACATCGCCGAATGGATCACCGGCAAGGATGATCCCGGCTTCCTCGGCCCGGCGCTGAAGGATACGTGGGTGGGCGATTTCTTCCACTGGGTGGCCGAACACGCGCCCGCCACCACAGCGGTAATCCAGGTGTTCGACGACGAGAGCCATTTCCTGGGCGCGGTCGCCAGCATCCCGCTGTTCTTCGTACAGCTGGGCGAGATCCTGATCCGCGCCGTGGAAGCCGCGATCATCGAGCTCGCGGACGCGTTCGTCGCCGCCGCCGAGTGGCTGGCCGCCGCCGTTACGGACATCGTCGAGGTGGCGGTGGAACTCGGCACGATCGCGCTGGATGCGCTGGGCCACGCTGCCGACCAGCTCGCCGACGGCTTCGTCGCCGCCCTGCCGCATTTCGATGCCGCGATCGACCAGGCAGGCCAGGCGCTGGGCGACGCGGCGGCCGCCCTCGGCAACGGACTGCCGGGGATCATGGTGAACGCGCACGCCACCCTGAACGCCGCCGCCGACCTGGCGGCCGACGCGCCGGCCGCGATCGTGCAGGTGCTGGCGGGAGGGCCGAATGCCGCGGCGAACGTCGCACCCGGCATCATCCAGCGGCTCGACGCGGTGATCGAGAACGCCGGCGCCACGTTCGATGCCGGGCTGCAGGCAGCGGACAACGGCGTGCAGGTGCTGGTCAACCAGGTGCCCGCCGTGATCGACCAGATCGGCAGCGGCCTTGATGCGATCGGCAACGGGCTTGGCAACGCCATCGACACGCTGGGCAATGGCGCGCAGGACTTGGCGGATGCCCTGTTCGGTGGCGGGCTCATCGGCGCGGCGCCGGCGCCGGTGGTAGGCGGCCTCGCGCTCGTGCCCCTGCCGATCCAGGTGGCGGAGCCGGTGATCGCCTGATTCCGGGCCGGGCGCGCCGATGCTACTCGGCCGCTGCCCGCTTCGTTTCGGCAAGCAGGGAATAGGTGGCGAAGGCACGGTTCAGCGCCGACAGCGGCGCGACCTCCATGTGCCCCTCGGCCGGGCGCATCAGCACCATGGCGACAGTGGCCGAAAGATTGTCCTCGCGATTCGCGCGCGGCGGGCGGGGCTTCACCGCGGGCGGCGGGGCGGGACGGAAGGTGCCAGGCCGGTCATGGCGCGCGTTGGATGGACCATGGGGGGGCGCCACACGATGATGCCGCTCATCTGCCCTTAAGGTGTGCAACCGACGTCACTTTGCCACATACCTTGGCACATCAGCGAGTGCATTGGCGCGAAACTGCGCAGCATCCGCCCCCTGCCCTGCTGGCACCGGGCTTGCTGGACCCAGTCAAGAACCAGACCGGGAGCCTGCCCATGCGCGTCACGACCCGCCGCACCCTTATCGCCACGGCCACCAGCCTGCCGATGCTGGCAGCGCCCTTCGTGGTGCGCGCCCAGCCACGCGAGATCTTCATCGGCGGCCCGGCCAGCCCCGGCCTGACCGACGTGCTGTTCCCCCTGATCGAGCGAAAGCACAACTTCAAGATTTTGTTCGAGGGCACGAACAGCCTGATCAACATGGAGAAGATCAAGGCCAACCGCGCCCGTCCCACCATGACGGTCACTATGATGGACGACCCCGTGCTGATCCTGTGCGAGCGCGAGGGCCTAATCACCACGCTCAAGGGCCGCAACATCCCCAACCTCGCCGAACTCCAGCGGGAAGCGAAGCCGCGCGAGGAAATGTGGGCGAACTGGTGCCAGCCGATGAGCTCGATCGCCTTCAACACGGACAATGTGCGCGGCATGCAGAGCTACGCCGAATGTTGGGATCGGAGATTCCGCCAGAAGATCATCCTGATCTCGATGCGCATCACCCAGGCGATCACGCCGCTGGTCGCGGCCGCGCACCTGGCCACCGGCAAGCCGCTGGTCGACTGCATGAAGGAGGCGAATGCCGGGTTCGAGAAGCTGAAGGAGCTCCGGCCCAACATCCTGCAGGTCACCAGCAACACGCCGCAGGCGCAGAACCTGCTGGAAACCGGCGAGATCGACCTGTTCCTGTCGCCTGACAGCCGCAGCGTGCTGTTCCGGAAAAGCCAGGGCGCACCGTGCGACATGGCGGTCCCGAAGGAAGGCGTGGTGGCGATGCCTGCCGGTGTGGCCCTGGTCGCCGGCGGACCCAACCAGGGCTTGGGCGAGATCTTCATCAACGAACTGCTCAGCGCCGAAACTCAGAGCGTGGTCGCGCGCACCTTCTTCAGCAATCCGACCAACACCAAGGCCGCACTTCCCGCCAACTGGCCGCTGCCGCGCGAGATGGCGGTGCTGGACTGGGAGTATTTTGCCGACAACCGCGCCAACTGGATCGCCCGCTTCGAGCGTGAACTTGCCACGTGATGCAGCCTTCCGGTCGCCCGCCCTGCCGGCCCGGCCGGCCGCGCGTGCGGCGATGCGCGTCGCGGGCGGCATGAGGCCAGGATGATGCGACTTGCCGAAGCATCCGCGGCGACCGGCGCAGCACTTGCCGTGCGCGGGGTCTGGAAACGGTTCGGTGCCACCCAGGTGCTGGAGAACCTTTCGCTGGATGTCGCCGGCGGCGAGTTCGTCTCGCTGCTTGGTCCCTCCGGCTGCGGCAAGACCACGCTGCTTCGGCTGATCGCCGGGCTGGCGCATGCCGACGGCGGCGCCATCGTCGTGGGCGGGCGCGAGGTGACGCGGCTGCCGGCGCACCGGCGCAATATCGGGGTGGTCTTCCAGAACTATGCGCTGTTCCCGCACCTGAACGTGTTCGGAAATGTCGCCTTTGGCCTGCACGCCCAGGGAATCAGGGATGACGTCAAGGCGCGCGTCATGCAGGCACTGGCGCTGGTGCGGATGGGCGATTTCGCCGAGCGCCCCACCGGCGCGCTTTCCGGCGGCCAGCAGCAGCGGGTGGCGGTGGCCCGCGCAATCGCCGTGCGCCCCTCGCTGCTGCTGCTCGATGAGCCGTTCAGTGCGCTGGACCGCAAACTGCGCGAGACCATGCAGGTGGAGCTCAAGCAGCTGCTGCGGCAATTGGGCATCACCGCGATCTTCGTCACCCACGACCAGGAGGAGGCTCTGGTGATGAGCGACCGGGTCGCGGTGATGAATGCCGGCCGCATCGAGCAGCTCGATACGCCACAGGCACTCTATGCGCACCCGGCCAGCCTCTATGTGGTGGATTTCATCGGCCAGAGCGCCAGGCTTTCCGGCACGGTGAGAGGGACCGATGGCGACTGGATGGTGGTGGACACTGCGCTTGGGACGCTGCGTGCGGCACGGCGCTTCGTGCCCGGCAGCAGGGTCGTAGCCACCATCCGGCCGGAGGCGATCCACCTCGGCGCGGCGCCGGCCGGTGCCAACGCGTTTACCGCCGCGGTGGCCGAGATGATGTTCCTGGGCGCACGCACGGTCCTGCACTGCGTCGTGGAAGGTGCGGCGGATGACGATCGGCTGATGGTCGAACTCGCCCGCCTGCCCGATCCGGCGCCGCATGCCGGCGCACCGGTGACGCTGTGGTTCCGCCCCGAGGACGTGGCGGTGTTTCCGCACCCATGACCGCCGCCGCGGCCACGCTTTCCCTGCCGGCACCGGCTTGGCGCCGCGGTGACATGACCGCGATGCTGGCCCTGCCGGCCATGGGCTACATGCTGGTGGTGTTCGCGGTACCGCTTGCCCTGCTGCTTTGGTCGTCGATGCGTGGCGAAGCGGGCTTCAGCCTTGCCGGCTATGCCCGCATCCTGGGCGACGACTATTACCGCCAGGTGATCTGGAACTCGCTCAGCCTGGGCCTGATCACCACGGCAGGGTGCGCCATTCTCGGCTATCCGGCGGCCTTCGCGATCGCGCGCGCACGCGGCTACTGGCAGGTGGTGCTGTTCGCGCTGGTTTTCCTGCCCCTGACGGTCTCGATCATCGTCAAGACCTTCGGCTGGGCGATCATGCTGCGCCGCGACGGGCTGGTGAACTTCGCCCTGCTGGGCCTTGGGCTTGCCGACCGGCCGCAGCGCATGCTGTTCACGCCCGAAAGCCTGTATGCGGGCATGATCAACGTCTTTCTGCCCTTCATGATCCTGCCCTGCTACTCGGTGGTGCGGATGCTCGACCCGCGGCTTACCGAAGCGGCGGCAACGCTGGGCGCCTCGGCTTGGCATGCCTTCAGCCGCGTCACCTTCCCGCTGTCGCTGCCTGGACTGGTCGCGGGCATCGGCATCGTGTTCTCGCTCTCCTGCGCGGCCTACGTCACGCCATCGCTGCTGATCGGCGAGCGCTACATGACGATGTCGCAGGTGATGGCCAAGGCGTACCTGAACCTGCGGGACTGGCAACTTGGCTCGGCGATGGCCGCGATCCTGCTGGCGGTCGCGGTGCTGGTCGTGCTTGCCACCTCCTGGCTGCAGCGCCGGCTGGCGCGCCGGGGCGGGAGTTCTTCATGACGCGCCTGGGCGTCGCCACATGCTGGACGGCGCTGGTCGTCGCCATCCTGTTCCTGATGGCGCCGATCATCGTCATCATTCCGGTCTCGTTCAACGAAGGCTCGGTGTTCCGGTTTCCGCCCGTCGGCTTCTCGCTCAAGTGGTACGAGCGGATCAGGAACATCGATGCCATCCTGTCGGCCCTGGCGCTGTCGGCCCAGATCGCGGCGCTTTCCACGGCGACTGCGCTGGTCCTGGGAACGCTGGCCGCGATCGCGATCGTCCGCGGCAGGATCCCCGGCGGCGAGGCGATCGCCACCTTCCTGGCCAGCCCCCTGATGCTGCCGGGCCTGGTGTTGGGCATCGGCATGCTTCAGGCGTTCCGCGCAATCGGGCTGTTCGATGCCTGGGCCAGCCTGCTGCTCGCGCATGTGGTGGTGACCATGCCATTCATCATGCGTACGGTGCTGGCCAGCCTGTCGCTGTTCGACTTCGCGATGGTCGATGCCGCCCGCACACTGGGCTGCTCCTATCCCGCGGCCCTGTGGAAAGTGCTGGTGCCGAACATCCTGCCCGGCTTCATCAGCGGTGCGCTGTTCGCCTTCATCGCCAGTTTCGACAACTACCCGGTGTCGATGTTCCTGACTGATGTGCGCAACAAGACGCTGCCGATCCAGCTGCTGAACACCATCGAGATGTCGCCCGACCCGACGCTGGCCGCGCTTTCCACCGTGCTGATCGTGCTGACGATCCTGGCGCTGGTGCTGTGCGACCGGCTGGTGGGCCTGCGCCGCATGGCCTCGATCTGACGGACGCTCCGATCAGGCGACGGGATCGAAGCCTGCCGGCCACACGCCGGATGGCGTGATGTAGTCGTACGGCACGCGCGGCAGGTGCATGCCGGTGCCGGGCGGACCCACCGGTGCCATGTCCTTCGCCAACACCTGGCCACGCACCATTGTCAGAACCGGAAAGCCCGTGACCTCCATTCCCTCGAACGGGGTGTAGTCGCTGCCGTGGTGCATCAGCGCGTTGGTCAAGGTGACCTTGCGCGCCGGATCCCAGATCGCGACGTCAGCGTCCGACCCCACCGCCAGCACGCCCTTGCGCGGATACAGGCCGAACAGTTTCGCCGCATTGGTCGAAGCGAGCGCCACGAACTGCCCGACGCTGATGCGGCCCTTGGAGACACCCTCGCTGAACAGCACCGGCAGCCGGGCGGCGAGACCGGTAAGCCCGTTCGGCACCTTGGTGAAGGGGGTGTTCTCGCCTTCCGCCATCTTGCCGCGCGGATCGGCATAGCGGCTTGGCGCATGGTCGGACGAGACATTGTCCAGCGTGCCGTCGCGCAGTGCGTTCCACAGCGCCTCCTGGTCCGGCTTCGTCCGCAGCGCCGGCGAGCAGATATACTTGGCCCCTTCGAAACCGGGGCGGTCGAGATCGTCGGCGGTCAGCACCAGGTAGTGGCTGCAGGTCTCGGCAAAGATCTTTACCCCACGCCGCCGGGCGCGGCGGATCTCCTCGGCCGCCTCCAGTCCGGAGACGTGAAAAATCTGCGTGACCACATCCAACGCCTCAGCCATCGCGATCACGCGGAACACGCACTCGCGCTCCACGATCATCGGCTTGGCCATGGCGTGGTATTTCGGCGCGGTCAGGCCCTGCTTCACCAACGCTCTCGTCAGGAACTGGATCATGTCGTGGTGCTCGGCATGCACGCAGACCAGCGCCTGGTTGCGCTTCGCCGCCGCCATCACCTCCAGCGCCTGGTCGTCGGTCAGCCGCGCGCCGTCATAGGTCAGGAAGATTTTTACGCTGCGGTCGCCGCCCGCGATCAGCATGGGCAGCTCCTCCTCCAGCACCTTCTTCGTCGGGTCGGTGACGATCAGGTGGAAGGCGTAGTCGATGCGCGATGCCTTGGCCTTCTCGGCATAGTCGGCATGCGCCTCGGCCAGCGAGCCGCCCTTCATCTGGCCGGCGAAGCAGACCACGCTGGTGGTGCCGCCGACCGCGGCCGAGGCGCTGCCGGAATCGAACGTGTCGGCGTTCACGTTGCTGCCGCGCGAGGGCTGCTCGATATGCGCGTGGCTGTCCACGCCGCCCGGCAGCACCAGCTGGCCCCTGGCGTCGATCTCCTGCCGCCCCGGGGCCAGGCCGGGCGCGATCGCGGCAATGGTGCCGCCGGAAATGCCCAGATCGGCGGCAAACGTGCCCTGTCCCGAGACAATCGTGCCGCCGCGGATCACGCAATCGAACGCCATGAAGGTGCCTTTCGGTCGGATCGCCTCGCCCAAGGCAATCGGCGTGCCGGCCCTACTCAGCGGCGGCGCGATGAGTCTCGGCGGACAGGCGATAGATGGTGAAGTGGTGGTTCAGCGCCGGCAGCGGCGCGATCTCCATGTGGCCCTCGGCCGGGCGCATCAGCACCATGGCGACGGTCGCCGAAAGATTGTCTTCGAGATTCTTCCGCGGCGGACGACAGACGCTCCAGGGGCTTTGCCAGTCGTCGAAGAACGCCTTGCGCAGGTGGTCGATGGAAAGCCTGCCGATGTCAGGCTCCAGCAGCGCGCGCACGCGCCGGTCGCGATAGAGGCTGTCGGGCGTGGTGGCGATGCCGCCATCCTTGAGTTTTGAAAGCGCCACCGGCGAGACGAAATGGTTGGCGTGCACCAGCAGGCCGCGCTCGGGCCACAGCACGAAGGTCTCATCCGGCGCGCATTCGAAATCGACGCCGAAGCCCCCCGCCGCGGAGCGGCAGTCCTTGGAGGCGTGAGAGAGCATCAGGTTGTTGGAGGCGGATTTGGGCGTGGCGTGCAGGATGCGCGCGGCGAGCGCGACCTGCTCCTGCTCCAGCGCCAGGCGCCGCAGCAGGCTCAGCGGCACGCCCTCGTGCAGATAGTCGCGGTCGCTGCGCAGGTAGTTGGCGGTGATGGCGATGCCGGCCGCGTTCAGCCCGCAGCGCGCAAGGCCGCCGGCCTCGACCATGGTCAGGATGTCCGGCCCGTCCTCGCGGCGCACGCGCAGCACCACGGTGGTTTCCGCGCACTCGCGCTTCCAGTCCCAGTTCTGGCCGTGCACCAGCACGCCATCCGCCGCCGCCTCGGGCAGGATGATTGCGCCGGTGCAGCCATCGGGGACGCCGGCGTCTGGATCGGGTGCAGGATCGCCGTTGCGTTTGGCAAGCTGCAGCACTTCGGTGCGGCAGTTCAGCATGATGATGTCGGCGAACTCCACATTCGCCCCCTCAGCGATGCCGCGCATCTCCGGCACGAAGTGCGGCGCGAACGCCTCGATGCGCGGCACGAAGTCGAGCGCGAGCCGGCGGATGCGCGCGGCCGAGGCGCCGCCCGCGCCCATCTGCTGGCCGTAATGCGCGATACCCTTGCGGATGCGCTCGGCCGCCTGCCTGCCATAGGCTTGGCCGCGTGCCTCCGCGCCGCCGGAAAGTTCGATCAGGGGGAAGGGCGCGACCTGCATGGCCGCATCCTGCCGCGCATCATCACCGCTGCCAATGGCGGCGATCCGCCCCGGGCGGCTTTGCCTGCCACGTGCCGGATGGCATGTCGCGGGCGCCACCAATCACGGGAGACAGGACGATGCCGAAGGTGCTGGTGCTCTACTACTCGATGTACGGCCATATCGAGACCATGGCGAACGCGGTTGCCGAAGGCGCGCGGGCGGCAGGCGCGGACGTGGTAGTCAAGCGCGTGCCGGAAACGATCCCGCAGGAGCAGGCGCGCAAGATCGGCGTGAAGCTCGATCAGGCCGCGCCCGTCGCGACGGTCGATGAACTGCCGACCTACGACGCGATCATTGTGGGCAGCCCCACGCGCTACGGCAACGTCACGGGCCAGATGCGCACCTTCTGGGACCAGACCGGCGGGCTTTGGATGAAGGGCGCGCTGGTCGGCAAGGTGGCCTCGATGTTCACCAGCAGCGCCACCGGCGGCGGCACGGAAAGCACGATCATCGGCTTCATGAGCCAGTTCATGCACCAGGGCATGATCTATGTCGGCCTGCCCTATGCCGCGCCCGAGCTGCTGGACATTTCCGAAGTGCGCAGCGGCAGCCCGTGGGGTGCCGCGACGCTGGCCGACAAGGACGGCTCGCGCCAGCCGAGTGCCAAGGAGCTGGCGCTGGCAAAATTCCAGGGCGCGCACGTGGCGAAGGTGGCGGCGAAACTGGCGGGCTGAGCGCCGCCGCCCGACACGGGGCGGGAACAAGGCGGCCTGCCGGTGCGTTACCACTCCGGGTGAATGCTTGTCCGGGGAGGATCGATGAACACCGGGATTTTGCGCACTGGCCTGTTCGCTCTGGCGCTTGCACTCGCAGCACCTGCAACGGCCCGCGCCGATGACGATTGCCGCGGCATGCTGATCAGCCGCGCCCAGGCGATTGCCATTGCCGCCACGGTCGGGCTGGTGCGGATCAAGGAAGTGGATTGCGACGACGACGAGTGGGAGGTGGAAGGCTGGACCGCCTGGGGGCGCGAGATCGAGGTCGAGATCGATGCCCGCACGGGGCGGATCAAGGAGGTGGAGTACGATTGAGCTTGGGGGCGGAGGCGAGCGGCTGGCACGGAAACATCAGCACCCGGCCAGACCCCGGCGCCGCCGGCCCTATACTCGCGATCGCGCAGGCGGTTCTGCTGGCGGTCGCCGTGTGGCTGGGCGTGCGGCCAGTAGGCGGCGCGCGCGGGATGCGCCGTGCCTGAGGCAGGGCGGCCGCTTCGGCCTATGGCGACCGGTCGGCCATGCAGGGCCGCCCGCCCGCTGGCAATCAGGCCTCCACACCACCATTGGCGCGGCGCGCGGGCACGTGCGCCTCAAGCAGCCACAGGTGCTTCTCCGCGCTGCGCTGCACCTCGGCCAGAATGTCGGCCGTGACCTGATCCTCAAGCTTGTTCGCCAGCCGGATGCCCTCGCGCAGGCGCCGGATGATCACGCCGGCTGACGCGGCGAGCGCCCGCACGTGATCCTCGCCGCGGCTGATCGCCATGGGATACTCGTCGAGCGAGGTGCTGGCGGCGATGAACGGGATCGTCGTGGCGACCGTTCCGCCCAGCTGAGAAATCCGTTCGGCGACCCAGTCGCACCAGTTGTCGGCGCCGTTGCAGCCGGCGTAGCGACCGAAGAACTCGTGCAGCGCGATGAAGTTGGGGCCGCGCGTGTTCCAGTGGGCAAGCAGGCTCTGGATGTGGTTGTCCAGGATATCCGCCATCAGCCCATTCAGGAACGCGGCCATTTCGGCGCGATCCGCGTCGGGCATCGGATTGTCAGTGTGGTAGCCTGGCGACATCGCAGTTCCTCCCGTTGGTTCGCGCGCGGCACGGCGAGTATGCACCAGCGGCCCGCGGCGACCTTCGAAAGCTCTTCGCGCGCGCGTGCGGCGCGTGCCCGCGGATGCCTCAACGGCGAGCAGCCTCCGCCTGCGCCTCATCGCGGCGCCTGCGCACGTCGTCAACCCACGCCTCCGGCCAGGCGGACACGACGACCGTCAGGCACGCCTCGAAGGCCGCCAACGCCGCCTCCAGCTGCGCCGTCCCATCCCCGCGCCCGCCCAGCGCGGCGAGCGCGGTGCCGAGGTTGTTCTGCGTCATCGCCCAGTCGAGCGGCACGCGCTCGCGGGTTCTTTCCTTCAGCGCGTCGCGGAAGGCGGTGACGGCCTCTTCGAGGCGCGCCGTGCCGCTCTCGCGTGCCCCGAGCGTCCAGAGCGCGTTGCCGAGGTTGTTCTGCGTCGTCGCCCATTGCAGCGGCACGCGCTCGCGGGTTCTTTCCTTCAGCGCGTCGCAGAAGGCGGTGACGGCCTCTTCCAGCCGCGCCGTGCCGCTCTCGCGTGCCCCGAGCGTCCAGAGCGCGTTGCCGAGGTTGTTCTGCGTCGTCGCCCATTGCAGCGGCACGGCGCGGCTGGAAG
>Ga0224723_1002077_pt1 | contig 11396 bp, 11 predicted proteins | sample Balambano_FR2_Me_FD_161647 | JGI IMG/M metagenome (GOLD analysis project Ga0224723, IMG submission 161647) | Freshwater sediment microbial communities from Lake Towuti, South Sulawesi, Indonesia - Balambano_FR2_MetaG | ecosystem: Environmental > Aquatic > Freshwater > Lake > Sediment | place...
GCCTTCGACAATCGCTTCCAGCACATCGTTCGCCTTGTGCTTCTGCACGTAAACGCGCGTCGCTGCCGTGCAATCCTGCCCGGTGTTGAAAGTTGATGTCAGCGATGCCACTGCGGCGACGTTTTCGACATCCGCGTCATCGAATACAATGAACGGCGCTTTGCCGCCCAATTCCAGATGCACCCGCTTGAGCGTTTCCGCCGCCGTCCGCATGATCTGTTTGCCCGTCCCGGTCGATCCGGTCAGGCTGACCATGCGAACGTCAGGGTGTTCGACGAGCGCTTGCCCGGTATCATTGCCGCCTGTGATCACGTTCAGGACGCCGGAAGGCAGCCCGGCTTCTGCGCTCAGTTCCGGCAGCATCAGCGTCGTGATCGGCGTGCCGGGCGCCGGTTTCAGCACCACCGTACAGCCCGCCGCCAGCGCAGGTCCGATTTTCCAAATCGCCATCATCAACGGGTAATTCCACGGCGCGATCTGCGCGACCACGCCGACGGGTTCGCGGCGATAGATCGATGTGAAGCCTTTGGCGTATTCGCCCGCCGAATGCCCATGGGTATCGCGCGCCGCCGACGCAAAAAAGCGCATATTGTCGATGGCGAACGGCATATCCGCGCCCAGACTGACAAAATCGAATGGCTTGCCCGTATTTTCACTTTCCGCGCGCGCCAAATCATGAGCGTGTTTTTCCAGTAAATCCGCAAAGCGCCATAGCACCAGCGACCGCTCCGAAGGCGTCAGCTTCGACCAGCGTCCGTCATAAAACGCAGTATGAGCCGCCTGTACCGCTTGATTGACATCTTCCCGACCGGCATCGACCACGTCTGCGAATACATCGCCCGTCGCCGGATTTTCGATCTGCATCCGCTTACCATCGCGCGGCTGCGCCCATGCACCATCGATCCACAACGTATAGGTTTTTGTCATGAAAAACACCTTTCGCTCAAACACAGGTAGGGGCAGGTCTGAGACCTGCCCCTACGACACAGCATGGTGATGTCAGCAGCAGTCACACCTGCCCAACGGTCTAGCGCCCGCCGATCACCGCGACATAATCCGTCGCCCAACGGCGGTACGGTACGCAAATATCGCCACGACCATCCTGGCACGTCGTGGTCGGCGTGCGCCAGAATTCGATCAGATCGAAATTGTCGATTCCGTTCGTCGCGCAGCCGCTTTCGCCCAACAGCGCGTTTCCTTCGCATGCCGCCGGAACTGCCGGGACGCTGCCGAACCACGCCGCCAAATCACCCTGCAATTGCAGATTGAGCGAATGTTCCAGCCACATGTACGCACAGTTCGGGTTTGGCGCATCGCTGTGCATCATGGTGGTATCCGCCCAACCCGTTGCCCCTTCTACCGGAACGACGCTGGCAATCGGTGCGCCCGCGCCGACAAGCAGATTGACCTGGAACGGCCATGTGCCGCTTGCCGCGATTCCTTCGTTGGTAAAATCGTCGATTTGGATGAACGCATCATGCCAGTACCGCGCGACCAGCTCACGCTGCTGGCGCAGCAGATTCAGCGCCGCCTGATACTGCTCTTCGTCGAGCGAATACGGGTCGGTAATACCGAGTTCCGGGTTGTGATATTTGAGATACAGCGCCGCGTCCGCGACATAAATCGGACCGTCATATGCCTGTACGCGCCCCACATTCGATTCGCCATCGGGCAGCGTGACTTCCTCGAATACCACGTTCCAGCTCGTGGGCGGTTCGTCGCCAAACACGTCTGTATTGTACGCCAACACGTTCGCGCCCCATTGATACGGGACGCCGTAATGTTCCGCCGTTCCATCACCATCGGTATCCACCGTATGCCACGGCGCATTTTGCAGGCGCTCATCGACAGTGCTGTAGCTGGGGATCAGGTCGAGATTCAACGGCTGAACACGCTCGCCAGCGATCAAACGCAGGCTGGCATCACCCGACGCCGTCACCAGGTCGAAATTGCCTTCATTCATCAACGCGACCATTTCGTCGGATGTCGCCGCCACCTGGACATTGACCTGACAACCCGTCGTTTCTTCAAACCCCGTCACCCAATTGAAATTCGGGTCGGTTTCGCCACGTTCAATATATCCCGCCCATGCCACAATGCTGACCTGACCTTCACCTTCGCCTATCGCGGTCATCGGCGCTTGCTGCGCCGAAACCGCGCTCAGGCTGAGCGCCATCAAAAGAACTATAAACAACAACTTTTTCATGGATTTTCCCTCTGTCTACGTCGGTAGCGTTTATCGATAATTGAGTATAAACATCACTTAACAAGCTTACAAGCTTTCGTCTCGATTGATACGTGTTTCCGCCATTCGACCTAAGGCAACATCCGCCGAAGTCCATTATGCACGCCCCACAAGCATCGTTATCGTGGATGTATCACGCGGCATAGAGCGAGAACAATCATGGCTTGGACGACGACAGATTACCCGGTTTCGATGAAAAATCTCGAACCGAAAATCCGCAGCAAAGCCATCGAAATTGCCAATGCCCTCCTGGAAGAAGGCTACGACGAAGGCAGCGCCATCCCCATCGCCATTTCGACTGCGCACAAATGGGCGCAGGGTGACAGCGATGGGAAAGCGGAAAAAACCGAAGATCAGGATCGTTCCACGGACAAAACCAAACCGCGAAAGGGAAACTGAATGCGCTTTGCGAATCGTGTCGCACTGGTGACGGGGGGCAGTTCGGGAATTGGAGAGGCAACCGCCAGAGCATTCGCCAAAGAAGGCGCAGCAGTCGGCGTATTAGGTACCAACCGCGAAGCAGTGGAGCGCGTAAAATACGACATCGAGTCAGCGGGCGGCAGCGCAGTTGGCATCATCGCCGATGTATCCCAGCCGCACGACGTACAGCGAGCGGTACAGGAAACCGTGAATGCGTTCGGGGGGTTGGATATCGTATTTGCCAATGCGGGCATCAACGGTGTGTGGGCGCCGGTCGATGAACTGGAGCCCGATGAATGGGATAAGACGCTCGACATCAACCTGAAAGGCACGTATCTCACTGTCAGGTACGCCGTGCCGCATATGCGTCAGAACGGCGGCTGCATCATCGTGACTTCGTCGGTCAACGGCACGCGCATGTTCAGCAACGCCGGCGCATCGGCATATGCCAGTTCCAAAGCTGCACAGGTCGCATTCACCAAAATGGTCGCGCTGGAGCTGGCAAAATACAAAATTCGCGTCAATGTGATCTGTCCGGGCGCTATCGAAACGCCGATCCAGGAAAGCACCGAAAAGCGCAGTCTGGAAAAAGCACAGGAACCCGTCGATTACCCCGACGGTGAAATCCCGTTGACGGACGGCGAACCCGGTACAGCACAGCAAGTCGCGGATTTGGTCTTGTTTCTCGCGTCCGATGCCGCGCAGCATATTTCCGGCACTGAAATCTGGATCGATGGCGCGCAATCGCTTTTACAGGGGTGACGAACGGCAACCGTCGATTCAGCCTGGCGAAACCCGACGCCAACACGGTGCAAACATGCAATAAAAATGCCACTCGCGCGAGTGGCATTTTTGTGTTTCGGAGCCGATGGGATTCGAACCCACGGTCTTCGCCGTGACAGGGCGACATGTTAACCGCTACACTACGGCTCCTTAACGTGAAAGTCAGTATACCGATGGCTTTTTCTCGTGTCAAGCCCAAGCTTGTCGGTTTTTCTTCGTGGCTCGGCGCGGGTGCGCATTCGGATGATCTTTTTTTCCTTTTTACGTAAGAATCATCACGTTCATCCATCTAACCTTTTGCGCGTGCGTTCGCGTATTTTGGAGATTGACGAATCCCCCGTCATGCACTAGCATGTCCTTCTCTTTTTACCAATTTTCCCCGCCTTCCGCCCCAATGCGAAGGGGATGCGGCTGGCGGCGGCAAGTGAGAATTGGAGTCGATTTCCAATGTATGCAATCATTCGCACAGGCGGACGGCAGTTCCGCGCCGAAGTCGGGAAAACCGTCGATGTCGAACGGATGCCCAACGCCGTCGATGATCACGTCGTCATCGAAGAGGTATTGTTGGTCGGGGACGGCGACAGCACCGTCATCGGTCAGCCGACTGTGACCGGCGCATCGGTGACCGCGACCGTCGTAGCGCAGTACCGCGCCAAGAAAGTCATCGTGTTCAAGTATCGTCAGCGCACCAATTTTCGCCGCAAGCGTGGGCATCGCCATTACTATACCCGCCTGCGGATTGATGGGATCAACATTTAGCGACGGGGGATTTTTGAGAGATGGCGCATAAAAAAGGTGGCGGTTCCAGCCGCAACGGACGTGATAGCAATGCCCAACGTCTGGGTGTCAAACGCTTTGGCGGTCAATACGTCATTCCTGGCAATATCATCGTTCGCCAGCACGGCACGAAGTTTCGTCCCGGCTTGAACGTCGGTATCGGCAAAGACTATACGTTGTTTGCCGTCGCTGAAGGGTATGTCGTGTTTGAATATGCGCCGGGCGGCAATGGTCGTAAGCAGGTCAGCGTGTATCCCGAACTGCCCAATCGTCCGCGTGTCGGTGCTGTCGAAAGCACGAACAGCGCAGATTAGGTTGAACGCGGCAGCTCGACTCACGCACAAGTGAGGCTGAGACCTCGGAAAGCAGAATTGCAGTGAAAGACAACATTCATCCCACCTGGTTCCCGAACGCAGTTGTGACGTGCGCGTGTGGCAACACGTGGACGACAGGCGCGACGGTCGCGGAACTCCGTACCGATATCTGTTCACGCTGTCACCCGTTCTATACGGGCGAACAGCGCATCGTCGATACCGAAGGTCAGGTTGACCGTTTCATGAAGCGTTTGCAGGTCTTGAATGACCGACGCCAGAAACAGGAAGCGACCGAAGCCGCAAAGACGCCTGCCAATCTGTCGATTGCCGAACTGGGCATCGAAAAGCGCTACGTCAATCTGCTGGCAGAAAACAACCTCGAAACCGCTGGCGACTTCATCGCCCGCCTGGAACAGGGTGGCGACGAAGCGGTGCTGGAAATTCCTGGCATTGGGCGTAAAGTGTTGAGCGATGTCAAGCGCGCGCTGCGTTCGCGTGGTTACGAACTTCCCGCAGCCAAAACGGAAGAACCCGCGCAGTAATCCAAACGCTGCGTATACTGGAAAGCAGGTAGGTGATTTGCCTACCTGCTTTTCTTTTTGTGTGTTTGCGCACGCATTTGCATAAAAAAGGATGATTTGGCGATGATTCACCGCACAGGACGCATCGAAGTCATTTGCGGCAGTATGTTTTGTGGCAAAACGGAAGAATTGATCCGCCGGGTACGCCGCGCGGTAATCGCACGTCAAACGGTACAGGTTTTCAAACCGGTGCTGGATAATCGTTACCGCGAAGACTCCGTCAACAGCCATGCCGGGCAGAATTATGCTGCCGAAGTCGTGACGGATTCGCACGAGATCGGGCATCTCGTCCGCCCCGATACCACCGTCGTCGCCATCGATGAAGTCCAGTTTTTCGATATCGACATCGTACAGTTGATCGAACGACTTGCGCAGCGCGGCATTCGCGTCATTTGCGCGGGGTTGGATATGGATTTTCGTGGTGAACCGTTCGGCGCCATTCCCGAACTGATGTGCCGCGCGGAAGAAGTGACCAAACTGCACGCCATCTGCGTCGTGTGCGGTGAACCCGCCAGCCGCACCCAGCGACTGGTCAATGGCAAGCCCGCGCATTTCGATGACCCGGTCATCATGGTCGGCGCGCATGAAGTCTACGAAGCGCGCTGCCGCGAACATCACGATGTGCCGCGCCACCATGCCGAACAGGATGTGCGCTATCAACAGGCATGAACAGTGATGTGCAGCCCGACAATTTGCAATGCCATATCGATACGGAGCAGCGGCGCGATTGGCTTCATGATTTTCACGAAACGACTTGACAGCACGATAAGAGCCGGATAAGCTGTAAATTGTTTTGCTTCGCTAAACAATTTTGCCACACGGAGGACAACTGATGGGTGTCGCAACCGCGCAATTAGCACCATCCTCCCCTATCGCCAGCAGCCAGTCGAGTTTATGGCTGCGAAGCCGCCGTTGGGATTTGCTGTTCATCACGTTCAGCGTAATCTTCGTCCCGCTTCCCTATCTCATCTACCTGATGCTGGTGCAGTTTGGCGCCGATGCCGATGTCAGCCGCAACGCGGTCAATGGCTTCGTGGCGATTGCAGTCGGCGGCCCGCATATGATGTCTACATTCTTGCGAACCGGGCTGGATAAAGACTTCAACAAGCGCTACCCGATGTTGATCCGCTCGTCGATTATCATCCCGATCATCGTGGTTTCGCTGGCATTCCTCAATCTCAATCTGCTGCTCACGATCTTCTTTGCCTGGGCGGCGATGCACGTGCTGCATCAGGTGACGTATATCGTCGAACTGTACAACCATAAACAGACCAATTTCGTGCGGCGTGGCAGTGCGGTCACGTTGCAAGCGCGCGCCATCGACTATGCCGTCATCCTGACGTGCCTGTTCCCATTCGCAGCGCTCAAAATCAGTCAGGGCAGCTTCGATATTGGCACCAACGACCTGACCGCGGTCATCCCCGACTTTTTTCAGGCGACCTGGTTCTTCGTCATGATGAGCGCGATTTTTGGCGTCGCAGCGCTCGCGTTCATTATCAAAACCGTTCAGGAATACCGCAGCAATATTCTCAATATTCCCAAAACGGTGTTCATCGTGTTCACCGTCGCCGTCGCCTTCACGATTCCGATGCTGGACAATCTCGATACCGCCTTTCAGGGCTTGAACACCTGGCATTCGTTCCAATACCTGGCGATCACGTTCTACATCATCAGGATTCGCCAGCAAATGGGCGAACTCGACCAGAACGCGCCGCTCGTCGCTCGTTTCGGCAAAGGCAGAGACTCGCGCGGGCTGTTCCTGCTCAGCACGCTTATGCTGGTTGGGTCGATCACGGTTTTCATCGTCGTCTATCTGATCGCGCCGATCATCCGCCCGAACATCGATGGCAATCTGCATTTCGATATTGCTTACTACACTGCGATCCTTTCCTTCCTGTGGATTCACTACTATCACGATCACTTCCTGTTCACCAACTTTGAAGCGCTCGACAAAGCCTATGCGTAAGCGTTTAATGCCCTGAAACACGTTATAATCCGGCATGTGTGACCGTCTCCATGCCGGATTTTTATGCGTGCTGTCCGCCGTCCCTACCTGCTGATCGTCGTGCTGTTCGGGGTGTTCTTTTTTGCGTCACGCCTGAACGGCTTACTCGGCTTCCCACCCTTCATCGATGAAGCCTTTCATATCCATATGGCAGAACGCATCGCGCTCACGTCCAGCCCGCTCGAACAGCTTGGCGAAGGGCGGCAGTTTACCGCGTGGTATTATCTGCTTTTTCAGGCGTATCAAGGCGCGCCGATCTGGATTGCACGCGCGGCGACCGTGATCGCATCAATGCTGAGCTTAGGGGCATTTTTGTTCGTCGCCCGTCAGCTCGGCGGCACATCTGCGATGATCCTGACAGGCATCCTGCTCGTCTTCAGCCCATTTCATTACTTTTTTGAACGGTTGGCGCTGGCGGATAGTATCGCAGGTGCAGCCACAGCGTGCGCGCTGGCATTCGCAGCTCGACTCGCGTCGCGCACCGCCGTGATTGACGCCGTCGCCGTTGGGTTGTGCTGCTTCGTCGCGTTCGGCGCCAAGGTCAACGCCTTGATCTTCTATGCTATTCCGATTATCGCCGTCATCACGTTATCACCATCGCGTGATGGTTCGCCGCAAGGACGTGCAGCGCGCAAGGTACGCTGGCTGATGATCGCCCTTGCGGTTGAAATCGGCTGCCTGGTCGCGTTCGCACTGCTCGCCCGTTGGAGAGGCTTAGGCTTTTATGACGGCTTGATCGCACGTGGAGTCAGCGCGGAGGGTGGAATACAGGCGCTTGTCACGCAATTTGCCGCTTCGCTCAGCGACATCATGACCTGGATGACTGGCTATTTCGGTCTGATCGGCGTCGCGCTGCTCGTCATCGCGCTGTTGGCGATGCTGATCACGCGGCGCTGCTTTCTCTTGCTCATGCTGCTCGTTTCTGCCGCCGTGCTGCTGGTCAGTCAGCGCCAGGATACCCGCTTTTGGGTGACGCCGGTCGCCCTGTGGCTGACCATCGGCGGCGTGATGCTCGCAGCTATCGCCGGACAGCGCTGGCATTCATGGATCGTGATCGCCGTGACGTTCGCGTCGGTCCTGACATGGCTGCCATTTGCGACCACGTTACGCTTCGACCCGTTGAACGCGCCGCTGCCCATAGTCGATTATCGCCAATATCTGATGACCGACGCCGCCGGGACGGGCTTTGATCGTGTCTTTGCTGTGCTGGAAAGTCATGACGTGCAAACGTTGATCGGGGTGCTGCCGAATTGTCACGCGCTGCGTTACAGTGGCATGACGCGGCAGCTTGACTATGCCATCACCTGTCCGCCTGCCCGACCAGATGGGCAAGACCTGCAAACCCTGACTCAGCTTCTCGCAGAAAGCCGTGCCGATGGTATGTTCGCGCTGCTCGATGCCGTGCCATTTGTGCCAGACAGCGCGCCCGGTCAAATCATCGAGACGATCTCGATACAAGCCCGCGATCTCAGTCGCCCGACGCTGACGCTGTACCAGCTCACGCCGTAATCTTCACGAAAAATCGGTACTGACCCACTGCATCGGGTCAACCGGGACGCCGTTCACCCACAATTCCCAATGCAGATGCGCCCCTGTCACCCGACCAGTGCTGCCAATCGCACCGATCACCTGTCCGGTTTCGACAAAATCTCCAAGATTGACGTAACGCGCCGATTGATGCCAGTAACCCGTATACACGCCCCATCCGTGATCGATCACGGTCGCCATGCCGCGGATATTCAGGTCATCCGCCAGCACCACCCGACCGGGAGCAGGTGACAAAATTGGCGTGCCGGGGATGCCCGCAAAATCGGCGCCCGTATGCAGTCTTTCGAACGCGCCGCCGTTATAAGAGCGGATCGCCCCAAAAGGCGATGTCATCCGTGCGGCGGCAGGAAGCCCCATCGCCTGCGTGAAATAATGTTCCGGCGTAAATGTGCGGATCGCCGCGCGCAGCACCGTTAATTCTGCATCTTCCGTCGCGCTATCGAGCAGCGCATCCAAACCTTCCATCAGGCGGATGCGCTCATAGCCATACGCGCCTGAAACCACCTGCACATTCACGTTCAATGATGCAGGTACACCATCACCAGCCGTGATGGTGACGTTCAACGGATAAATTCCGGCGGGGGTGCCAAGCGGCACACCGATCAACGCCGTCAACACCATCCCGTTGTCCTGGACGGCGAATTGCAGATCACGCTCCAGGAATCTCCCGCTCAACGTCGCCGTCGCATTCATGCGCGCACGAATTTGCGCCGTCCGCCCTTCGCCCAATACCAACGGCATGATATCCAGCGCGCGCAGCGGCGGCGGTAGTGCTGCGCTCATCTGCGGCGCTTCCACACCAGGAATGACCAACGGCTGCCCCGCGTAAATCGTATCCGCGTTGCCGACCGGGTTAGCGTTCAGGATCGCATTGACGGTCACGCCGTAGAATTGCGCGATATCGAACAGCGTTTCGCCGCGCACCACCGTGTGGATGATATTGGCATAACTGCCATCGTCTTCCGGCAGTTCGGTCTCGTTCGGCGCAGGCGTCAGCGCTGATGACGGTTGTGGTGAAGGCGTTTCGGTCGCAGACGGCGTTTCTATCGGGGGCGCTTCAGCTTCCGTCAGCGCGACGATCAACACCTGTCCAGCGTAGATCGAATCGCTGTTTTCGATTTCGTTCCATGCGACGAGCTGATCGACGGCTGCACCGTATAAATCTGCGATCGCGCGCAGCGTTTCACCCGGCTGCACGATATGGGTTTCGGGAATTTCCGCGCCATTCACCGGGACGAGTAAACGCTGCCCGACCTGAATATTGTTCGGGTTGGTCAACCCATTGAGCTGTGCCAGTTGATCGAACGTCAGCCCATAGCGCACGGCGATGCTATACAACGTTTCGCCGCGCTGAACGACGTGGATCGTCACGCCAGGCGGGGTCGTTTCCTGCCCCGTCACTGACCCCGTGCCAATCATCCACCCGCACACGCCGATCAGGATGACGCGAACTGCGCCTTTATACCACTTCGTCAAAGCGCAGCCGATCCCCAATGCGTACCCGTTCCAACACCGCAGTGTTCGCCTCAAGATAAAACTGGGCGGCTTGACGCGGCGCATACGCCGGGTGCCACGGCTTGGCAAGCTGTGCATCCACCACGCGCCCGTCTTTGTCCATCCAGACCACGCCGATCCTGAAGCGCATGAAAAACATGTGAATCGTGCTGTTGACTTTGCTTTCGCCGCCCGTGACAAACAACAAACCGTGATCATCCGGTAACGGCGGCGCAAACATCAAACCCTTGAGATGACAGAAAAAACTGATGCACAATTTCGCCCGCGCCACGATGATGTCACCAGTATCGGCATTACGCAGCACGCGATAAGGGGAGCGTTTCACTCACAAACCTGTCCTTGCCACAACCAACGTCTTCCCCTCCCCGATCTTGGGGAGGGGATAACAGCAGGAGTATCAAAACCCCTTCAGCACTCAACGACCCGGAATGATCAAGCGCTGCCCGACATAAATCAGATGCGGGTTCTGAATTGCGTTTGCCTGCACCAATGACGCAATCGATACATTGAAGCGCAGCGAAATCAGAAACAGCGTATCGCCCGGCAGCACCGAATAGTAGGTAACCGGCGTCCCGGTCGGCGCCGCGGTCGTCGCCGTCGGCACAGGCGCCACAACCGTCGGCGTCACGGTTGAAACCACACGGATGCACTGCCCGACATAAATCAGGTTGATATTGACGATATTGTTGATGCGTGCCAGCGCGTTGACCGTGGTGTTGAAACGCGCCGCGATGATGCCGAGCGTTTCACCCGGTCGCACGAAATAGCACCCGTTGACCAATGTCGGCGTTGGGCGCGGCGTGCGCGTCAGCGTCGCCAGCGGAGTCGCCGTCGCCTGTACTGTCACCGTCACGCCAGCCGGAGGCGAGGAAAGCGGAATCACCAGCGCTTGACCGATGAAGATCAGCCCACGCGAATCCAGCCCGTTCGCCTGCAAAATTGCCTGTGTCGATGTGCGGTAGAACTGCGCCAGTTCATACACCGTATCGCCATAGGTCACGGTATGCGTGATTGTGAATGGATACTGGGTCAGATTGATCGTCGCCGTCGCGGTGGGCGGCACAGCAGTCCCCACCGAAGGGGTCGCCGTCGCGTCGATCCCTACGGAAGTCGCGGTCGGTTCAATCACGACCGTCGTCGGTGTTGGCGTCACAGTCGCTGCATTGGCTGTCGCCGTCCCCACCAACGCCGTCGCTGTCTGCGGCCAG
>Ga0224723_1002078_pt1 | contig 11393 bp, 13 predicted proteins | sample Balambano_FR2_Me_FD_161647 | JGI IMG/M metagenome (GOLD analysis project Ga0224723, IMG submission 161647) | Freshwater sediment microbial communities from Lake Towuti, South Sulawesi, Indonesia - Balambano_FR2_MetaG | ecosystem: Environmental > Aquatic > Freshwater > Lake > Sediment | place...
GCGCCTGCATGTCGTCGCTGGCGTCGATCATAATGGGGTGGGGCAGACGCGCAGGACTGCCCCCGACCGGCCTGATCCGGGTGAGCAGCACGCCGTTACTGCACCGACCAGACCGGTTCGCCGCGCAGGATGCGGGAAAGCTGATCGGGGAAGCGTTCCGCGTCGAGCGGTTTCGCCAGAAAGCTGTGGAAGCCCCGGTTGCGCGCCGCGTTAATCTCGCTGGTGTGTACGGTGTAGGCGACGATGGGCGTCTCCTGGAAACGCTTGTCCGCACGCAGATGATCCAGCACCGAATAGCCATCGACCCCTGGCATTTCCAGATCGACGAACACCACGTCGAAGTCGGATGCATTTTTCAGCACGGCGGAAAGGCGGGCCGGGTCTTGCAGGCCGGTGGCGTCGATGCCTTCGATGGTGAGAAGCTGCACCAGGACACCCAGGTTGTTGGGGTTGTCATCGACGATCAGGGCACGATATTCGCTCATGGGTTATCTGTTCCTCTCAGACATGCAGGCCATAATGCCACACCTTTTCGCCGCGCATGACCTTCGCCAGCTGTTCCGGGAACAGATCATCGTCGATCGGCTTGGCGATGAACCCGGCGAAGCCCTTCGCGCGGCACAGCGGGATCGCGGCAGAGGGATCGGCAGCGGAGACGGCGATGATCGGCACGGCGGCGTAATCAGGTTTCTGGCGAATGCGGTCAAACACATCATACCCCGTGTTTCCGTGGGGAAGCATTAAGTCCAGCACGATCAGGTCAACCGGGCCGAAGGTTTGCAGGCGGGTGAGCGTGTCTCGCCCCCACATTTCAAATTCAAGCTGCGCGCCGTGGCGTCCCAGCGAGATGCGCAGGATGATGCGGTTCTCGATGTTGTCTTCGACGATGAAAATCCGTTTATTGGGCAGCAGCATGGTCATCGGCCCGCCTCCTTATAGCACGCGCCACAGACGTTCCCCGCGCAGCAGACGCTCGAACGTGTCAGGAAAGGTATCGACATCGATCGGCTTGGGCAGCACCCCGTCAAACCCGGCGTTGCGCAGCCGTTGAATCTCTTCGTTCATCACGCTGGCGGTGAGGGCCACCACCGGCGTCGTCTCGAAGCCGGGCAGACTGCGGACGATCCCCAGCATGGCAAAGCCGCTGATGGGCTGGACGTGAATATCCAGCAGCACCATCCCCGGTCGGGGATCAAGCGCCTGCACGCGCGCGGCGAAATCGGCGCTGTCCTCAAAGATCGTGACGTGGGTGAGGCGCATCAGCTCAACCAGCATCAGCCGCATGATGTCGCGGCTGGAGGGATCATCTTCGACGTACAGTACCGGGATATTGTCCGGCATGAGGGGATTCCTTCGTGGACAGGTATTAAGCAAATCGTTTTTTTGACAAGTGCATGTTTGTGATAAAGCCGCCCGGTCGTTTTTGCATCGGGCGGCAATCACCGCTCATCGCTCACTGCTGATCATACCACAATCGGGACAAGCGCCGACGAGCGGACGGGTAACGTCACATGAAACGTCGTGCCCTGACCGACCGCGCTTTCAAACCACAGTCTGCCGCCGTGCGCTTCCGCCAGGCTGCGCGAGATCGGCATCCCCAGCCCCGTCCCGCCGCCCTGGCGCAGACCGGCCTGCGTCTGCTTGAACGCCTCGAACACCGCCCGCTGATCGCCCGCCTCGATGCCGGGGCCGGTATCGCGCACACTGAAGCGCACCTGATCGCCCTCCATCCGCGCGCTGATCACGATCTCGCCCTCATGCGTGAACTTGCAGGCGTTGGCGATGATGTTGAGCAGAATTTGCAGGATGCGCTGACGATCGCCGGTGATGATCGGCAGGTCGGGCGCGATCTCGGCCCGGATCGTCACCGGCTTGTCCTCGATCAGCCCGTGCGCGGTTGCCACCGCCGTCTGCGCCAGGTCGTTAAGATTGACATCGTCCTCGATGAACAGGTTGAGCGAGCCAGATTCGATCTTGGACATATCCAGCACATCGTTGATCAGCGCCAGCAGATGCTTGCCACTGGCGATCACCTTGTTGAGCGCCTCTTCCTGCTTCTCGTTGACCGGCCCCATCACGCCCTTGACGACGAACTTGCTGAAATTGATCACGGCGTTGAGCGGCGTGCGCAGTTCATGCGACATGCTGGCGAGGAAGGCCGATTTGACCTGATCGGAGCGTTCGGCCCGTTCACGCGCGGCCTGCGCTTCCGCCGTGCGCTGCTCCAACTGGCGGATCGTCACGCCAAGCTGACCGGCCATGCTGTTGAACTGATCGGCGAGCTGGCCGATCTCATCCTTCGTGCTGACCGTCACGCGCTGATCAAAGTCGCCGGCGGCCATTTTGCTCGCGGCGGTCTCCAGTTGCCCGATCGGCTTCACGATCGTGCGCCCGATCCAGCTTCCGCCCGCGACCGCCAGCATGATCCCGATTGCGGCGGCGATCGCGGTGGTGCGCGCGCCGTTTGCCAGCTCGTCGTTGACCTCTTTCTGCGCGAAAAGTTCCAGCGCGGCGCGTTCCGAGTCGAGGCTGACCCCGATGGCAGACTTGAAGGAATTTTCGGCCAGTTCCACATAATTCTGATGGGCCAGAATCTGGCGCGGATTTTCGTCCGACTGCACAAACTCCACCAGCCGCGTCGAGCGCAGGATCAGCAGATCGACGGCGGTGTCCAGATCATAGAGCACGTCCTGCGTCCCGCCATAACGCAGGAACAACTGCTCATAAGTGCTGTAACTGGCTTCCAGCGCGGTCAGCGCACTGGTGAATTCTTCCGTTTCGTCAAGAATGGTCGCCTCTGTGCCGTCCAGCGCGTACAGCAGCGCCAGGGAATTGGCCGCGTTCAGCACGGTCAGCCCATCGGCGCGCAGTTCTTCGATGGCGGTGACGCTGGTGAGGTTGCGGTCGGTAAATTCGCCGAACATGTACTGCGCCCATCGCAGCGTATCGACGCCCAGGCCGCCGACCACTGCCACCAGCAGCGCCGCCGCGAGCAAAGAAGCGATCAGTTTTGTGCGGATTGTCATCTTCATGGCCGCGCTCCAGCAAAGAATAATCGTTGACATTGTTAACGATCGATCATAGATCGCTTCGCGGCATTAGTCGGTTTGAATCCTTTAATTTCGCGGGAAATTCATAAATGCGGCAAGGGTATCTTCATGAGGCCGCTCTGAACATCACGGAGGGGGTACATTTATGAAATAAATCCGAATCCCGCTGTACTGTCTGTTAAAGTTCACACTTCATGGCGCAATTCTGTTTTAGGATAAGTCAGACAGTCATTAATTTCGCTCAATATCGACAGCATTATGGAGCCATGTACCCACCTATGAATCTGCGTCGAATTTTATCTCTGATGGCTTTGACCCTGCTGATGGCCGTGGCGATCGCGCTTCCCAGCCGGCCGACCCAGGCGGCAACCTTCACCGTGACCAACACGAACCCGACCGGGGCCGGATCGCTGCGGGCGGCAGTAGACGATGCGGAACTGGCCGCAGGCGCGGATGGTATCGTCTTCCAGCCAGGGCTGACCGGCACGATCGATGTGGGCGACCCAGGTCTGATCCTGACCAGCGAACTGACCATCGACGGCGCGGGTGCGACTATTACACTCACCAACAGCGGCGACGCGAATATATTCCGGGTGAATCCTGGAGCGGACCTCACGCTGCGCAACTTCACCATCGCTAATGCGGCCGGTCTTGAGCCCACGATTATTGTCCTTGATGGGATACTCAACGCCGAGAACATGACCTTCAGCGACAACATCGGTGACGGCGCGATCATCAATTACGGCATCACCACAATCAGCGGCAGCACCTTTACGAATAACGCCGCTGATATCGGCGGCGCGATCTATAACAGCGACGACGGCATCCTGACTATCAGCGGGAGCACGTTCACCAACAACCGCGCCGACATCAACTTTGCCAGCGGCGGCGCGATCCTCAATAACAGTACCAATACGGCCACAATCACCGGCAGCACCTTCACCGGCAACCAGGCCGGGAATAATGGCGGCGCGATCTCGAATGGCGGCCTGATGATCATCAGCGCCAGCACGTTCACCGGCAACACAGCGCCCACGGGTTCCGCCGTGGCCCAGCCGAATTATGGCTTTCCGCTCAATACCGTCATCAGCGGCAGCAGCATTACCGGCAATGCGAACGTGGCGGTGGAATGGCTCGATGGCCCGGATGTTGACGCGCGCGGCAATTACTGGGGCGCGGTGGACGGCCCCTCCGGTGTTGGCCCTGGTTCCGGCGATGCGATCAGCATCAACGTGCTGTTCGATCCGTTCCTCCCTTCGCTGACCCCGCCGGTCACGCCGCCCGGCCAGCCTGTGACCCCTGGCGCATCGATCCCGCTGATCGCGTCCGACGACCGCATCAACCCCGGCCAGGGTGATACCTACGCGGTGGTTTATGTGCGGCGCGACGGTGCAGGCCGCCCGGCGATCCATATCTACTGCGTCAACCGCGAGAGCCGGGGCTATCTGGGTCTGGTGGTCACGGAGGCTGATCTGGAAGGGATCGACCTGACGCCGGAGCAGAATACGCTGATCTCGGAAAGCGACTTCTGCAACGTGGCGTTCTACGTGCTGACCAGCGGCGAGTATCAGATCAACATCGGGCCGAATCCTTCCGGCGATGTGCGCATACTGATCTTCCGGGGCCTGAGTGCCGCCAGTCTGCGCTTCAGCGGCTATAACATGTTTGAGATCGACTGAGCGCAGCGGATCGCGATCGGGGACGGGCGCGCAGGCCTGTCCCTGCCCCGGCGACTTCATGCCGCCGCACCGCCTCACCGCATCGACCGGTAATTTGTGGTACACTCCGCGCGCTGACCGGCGTGGTTGCCTTTCACGCCTGAACACACGGAGACGCCGATGGCACGCAGAATCGTACTCATCATCACCCTGGCGCTGATCCTGATGACCGCTGCGGGTTCGCCCACGGCGATCGCCCAGGGCACAGAAGTGACGATCGAGGCGGCGGACGGCCTCAATCTGCGCGGCGATTATTATGAAAGCGGCGGGGATGGCCGGGCCGTGCTGCTGCTGCACCAGCTTTACGCCACCCGCCGCAGTTGGGACGATCACATCAGCGCGCTGACCGGGGCCGGTTATCGCGTGCTGGCGGTCGATCTGCGTGGGTATGGCGGCACACGCGGGCGGATCAACTGGACGCGGGCGCAGGACGACACACAGCGCTGGCTGGCATGGCTGACCTCACAGCCCGGTGTGCGCGGCGACGCGATCGTGATCCTGGGATCGAGTATGGGGTCGAACCTGGCGATCGTGGGCTGCGCGGCCTATGACGCCTGTCGCGGCGCGGTGGCGATCTCGCCGGGACTGAGTTATTACGGCGTGCGCACACGCGGCGCGCTGGAAGCCGGCACACGCACGCTGCTGATCTACGCCAACCGCGACGGCATCCCGGCCCGTGACGCGCCCCGCATGGCGGCGGTTGAAGGCTTCAACGGCGCGTCGATCGTCTTCGACGGGCGCGAACACGGCATGGATTTATTCACCGCGCACCCCGACCTGATGGCGCAGATCATCGAGTGGATGAACGCCTCGCTTGGATGATCGGGCCGATCCCGCGCGTCAAGTCGTGATCAGTTCCGGCGGCAGGTGATGGATGCGGTTGATGTAAGGCACGATGATGCGCCCGTCGCGCAGAATATCCACATTGCCTCACGGTCATGTACTCTGCCCCCATTTCCGAATGCACCCGAAGTCGACATGCTGTCTGCGGAGGTGCAGGGAAACGGGTACAATGGGAGGCAAGGGTATCGAAAGTAACGACTTATGGATAGCAGGTCGGCCTTAGGTATCGCCGAGATTATTGGCGACAAGCGGGCGCAAATTATTGAGCTGGCCCGCCAGCATGGCGTAAGCAATGTGCGCGTATTCGGATCGGTGGCGCGGGGGGAGGCGTCGTCCGACAGCGACGTGGATTTCATCGTAGACGGACTGGAAAACGCGGCGTGGGGCGGCGGCAGGCTGCTCATGGACTTACAAACCCTGCTTGGTCGGCGGGTCGATCTGGTCAGCGAAGGCGATCTCCATCGGCTGATCCGCAGCAAAATACTTCAGGAAGCCGTTCCCCTGTGAGCGATAACCAACTTTACCTCACCTATATTCTCGACAGTATCAGCGATATTGAAGACCTGACGGCAAATGGGCGGGCGGCGTTCGAGTCAGACAGACATAAGCGCGCTGCTGCCTTGTATTATTTGCAGACGATGGCGGAAAGTACACAACATCTCTCCGAGCCGCTGAAAATCAGACATCCAGAGGTGGACTGGGTCGCCATCAGCGGTTTCCGTAACCGACTGGTGCATGGCTATCTCGATGTAAATATGGACATTGTATGGAATGTCATCGAGAAGCACATTCCTGAGTTAAAACGCGCCATAAATATCATGCTGTCTGAGCCGGGCGCCAGGTGACGTTGCGGCTGTTTGGCGGTGTGAGGGTGTCCGACCGCTTGCGCTATGATCGAATGATTGCAACGGGCGATGGCAGAGGTCGCAGGCCGCCGGTTGCGTGTGGTACACTGCGCGCCGGTCGTCTTCGACGGGCGCCAGCATGGCATGGATTTATTCACCGCGCACAGCGACCTGATGGCGCAGATCATCGAGTGGATGACCGCCTCCATTGGATGACCGCCACGCTTGGATGATCGGGCCGATCCCGCGCGTCAGGTCGTGATCAGTTCCGGCGGCAGGTGATGGATGCGGTTGATGTAACGCACGATGATGCGCCCGTCGCGCAGGATGTCCACCCGCGTGATGGCCGTGTTGTAGTGCCAGTGAAAAAAAGTCTCGCCGGGGAGCAGGCTGTAAAAGGCCTTCAGCAGCGAGTCGATAAATGTGCCGTGCGTGACCAGCGCCACGCGATCCTCGGCGGTCGCCTCGTGGGTGGCCCGTTCACGCAGCGATCGTGCCACGCGCATCGCCCGCGCCCGGCACAGCGAAATATCCTCCATGCCCGCCTTCGTGTCCCACCAGCCCGCGTCCGTGATCAACTCCGGCAGCACATAGAGCGGAAATTCTTCCATGATCTGCCCGCGCGTGCGCCCGCCAAACCCCTTGATCACGCCGCCTTCTTCCAGATAGATGCCGCCGTGTTCGTGAATATCGATCCAGATTTCCGGCGCGGCTCCCGTCGCCTCCGCGATCGGCGCGGCGGTTTGCAGCGCGCGGTGCATGGCGCTGGTATAGAGGTGGGTCAGCGTGAAGGATGGGTGCAGGGCGCTGCCATTGGCGCGGCTGCCCAGCCCTTCAGCGGCGGCGGCCCGGCCTTCCGGCGTGTGAGAAATGGCGACCAGCGCCTCGTAGTTCAGACCTTCGGCCAGATATTTTGCCACCGCCCGCGCCTGGGCGTGCCCGGTGTCTGTCAGCGGGGGATCAAACACGCGCTGCGCCTGATCGATGCCCAGGGCGTTATTGGTCGATTGGCCGTGCCGGATGATATACAATTCCACGCGCTTGGCTTCTCCTTACCATTAAATCGGTTGTTGCAGACTTTATCACGGCGGTGAGGATACACCGAAAGGCGCGATCGCGGCAATCGGATTGGACGTATCGCGCGGATGCCGGATTTTTACCCTGCTTGACGAAAACGAACAAACTTTCTATCCTTAAGTCAGCGTAATCGACATCACAGAGGATAGGACGATGAGCGAAGTTCGAGTTCTGGTCGGCACGCGGAAAGGCGCGTTTATCCTGCGGTCGGATGAGAAGCGCCAGGACTGGGCGGTTGATGGCCCGCACTTTCCAGGATGGGAAATTTATCACATCACCGGGACACCAGCAGACCCCAACCGGCTGTATGTGTCGCAGTCCGGCGGCTGGTTTGGGCAGGTCGTCCAGCGGTCGGATGATGGCGGCAGGTCGTGGGAGGCCGTGAGCAACGAATTCCGGTATGACGGCGTTCCAGGGACTCACCAGTGGTACGACGGCTCTCAGCATCCGTGGGAATTTACGCGAGTGTGGCATTTTGAACCCTCGCCGACCGACCCCGACTCGATTTACGCTGGTGTAGAGGATGCCGCGCTGTTTCATTCCAGCGATGGCGGCAAATCTTGGCGTGAACTTTCCGGCCTGCGCGACGTCAAGGGCGGTCTGTGGCAGCCGGGCGCGGGCGGGATGTGCCTGCATACCATCGTCCTGAGTCCTGATGATCCCAACCGCATCTTTGTGGCGATCTCCGCCGCCGGGACGTTCCGCACCGATGACGGCGGGGTGACGTGGCGGCCGGTCAACAAGGGGCTGAAGTCCGAGGGCGAACTGCCGGACGGCGATGCCGAGGTCGGGCACTGCGTTCACAGCATCACCATGCACCCGGCGCGGCCGGATACGCTGTTTATGCAGAAGCACTGGGATGTGATGCGCTCCGACAATGCGGGCGAGTCGTGGCACGAGGTCAGCGGCAATCTGCCCAGCGATTTTGGCTTTCCGATCGCCGTTCACGCCCACGAACCCGACACGATCTACGTCGTGCCGATCACCAGCGACTCCTATCATTACCCGCCTGACGGTAAGCTGCGTGTGTATCGCAGCCGGGCCGGCGGCAACGAATGGGAAGCGCTGACCCACGGGCTGCCGCAGAGCCACTGTTACGTCAACGTGCTGCGCAACGCGATGACTGTGGACAGGCTCGAGTCGTGCGGCGTCTACTTTGGCACGACCGGCGGCCAGGTTTATGTCTCCGCCGATTCTGGCGATCACTGGATGCCGATCGTCCGCGACCTGCCGCCTGTGCTTTCGCTGGAGGCGCAAATTCTGCCATGATCGCGGTGACACTGCCCACCCACCTGCGCACCCTGGCGAACATCAGCGGCCCGATCGCGCTCGATGTGGAGGCCCCGATCACGCAGCAGACGATCCTGGACGCGCTGGAGGCGGCCTATCCCATGCTGCGCGGCACGATCCGCGACGCCATGACGAAGGAGCGGCGGCCTTTTATCCGCTTCTACGCCGGTGGCGAGGATTTATCTCACGAGCCAGCCGATGCCGCTGTGCCGGGTGAGGTCGCTGATGGGCGGCAGCCGTTTCGCATCATCGGCGCGATGGCGGGCGGCTGACGGCCAGGGCAGTTTAGCGTATAGAATCGCGCTCTGAGGGGCGGCCAGCGCAGCGTGCGAAGCAGGTCGTCCCTGGTTTCGCATCCCCTGGCGCAGCGGTTGATGCCGGTTGACATTCCTCTGCCCACTGACGTGATACAATCAAATATAAACAGGCGACAGGATTTTGAACTATGGCGGCAAATACACCCATCGAGTTGACGATTCCCGCTGAAATTTCTCAACGCGCACGCGATATCGCCGAGAAGACGGCACAGCCGGTCGAACAGGTGCTGCTCGATCATCTGAAAACCCTGTCCGCTCCTGTTCTGGAGCCAGATGAACAGGCTGAACTCGACGCGCTGCGTTATCTCTCCGATGATGCGCTCTGGACGATCGCGCGCGAACAACTCCCTGAAGCGGCGCAGCGGAAGGCGCATCAGTTGATGGAAAGAAACACTGCCGGAGTGCTGTCGGCGGAAGAGGTGACTGAACTTGACCGCCTGGTTGCACGTGCGGATCGGCTCATGCTGCGTAAGGCTGAAGCATCGGCACTGCTGCGCGAACGTGAATTTCAGTTCCGCCCACAGGACTTTAAGCCACTCAATGAGTGAACCGCAGAAGCCGCTGTCATCAGAAACACGTCGGCAGAAGGTATATGACCGGGCGCGAGGTCGCTGCGAGTACTGCCTGACTGATGAGACAAACACAGGCCAGATTATGCAGATCGACCACATCGATCCGAATGGGGGAGATTCTCTTGACAATCTATGTTTATCTTGCTGGAGCTGCAACAACTATAAGCGTTCAGCAACGGCTGCGGTTGATCCCGAGACCGGAAAGGTTTTTCCTCTGTTCAACCCGCGCATTCACCGCTAGTCCGAACACTTTGCCTGGGTTGATGGAGCCGCTCAGGTCGCCGGATTATCGGGCATCGGTCGCGCGACCATTTACCGGCTTAAAATGAACCGATCCATCTTGGTAGTGGCTTGGCGTCGCTGGATCCAAGGGGGTTGGCATCCGCCGCGCTGAACCCCTGAACGAAAGTGCGCTCCGAGGATCGGGTCCCTGCCGGATGCTCACACCACCAGCGGGCGGTGCGCCAGCGATTCGATCACGTCCGGCGCGACGTGGCCGTGATGCAGCGCGGCGGCGATCTCCATTTCGTCCAGCACATTGAGCGATGGACTGCTGCCCAGGCTGTCCGTGCCCAGGTAAACAGGCACTTCCGCCGCGAGGAATTTTTCCAGCGGCATCCGCCCCGCGCGCAGACGCAGATTGCTGCGCGGGCAGTGGACGACGGTGCAGCCGCTGGCGGCGATGCGCTTCAGGTCATCGTCATCGACGTGGACGCAGTGGACAAGCTGCGGTTTCAGCGCCAGCGCGCCGATCTCATCCAGAAATGCCACCGGCGATTTGCCGGGTGCGTCGAAGGCCACACCCCTGGCGCGCACCCGATCCGCCAGCGGCCCGGTCCCGTACCGCATCGCCTCGACCTCGGCAGCGCTTTCCGCCGCGTGGATGCTGACCGGCAGCGACTCCGCGCGGGCATAATCGATCGCCTGCCGCCACAGATCGCGGCTGACGGAATACGGCGCGTGGATCGCCAGGCCCAGGCGCATCAGGCTGTTTTGCTTTGGTCGCCACTTGTCGATCAGCGTGCGGGCGCGGTTGAAAGAGTCCTGGGCGCGTTCCGGGTGCTGGCCGATCACCTCGACGTAGATCACACCGCGCAGACCCGATTTCAGCAGCGGTTCGATGCTTGCGCCGGTGGCGGAAATATCGCAGACCGTCGTCGCCCCGGCATCGATCAGCGCCTGCACGCCGCGTTCAGCCGCTACCTGGCTGATCCTCGGCAGCGCGTCCCCCAGGCCATTGCCCAGCACACCGACAGCGGCGAACCATTCCGCAAAGCTGGCCCCGCGTACCCCAGGACGATGATCTTCCAGCCAGCCCTGTTCCAGATGGGTGTGCGCGTTGACCACCGGCGTGCAGTGGTGGATCGCCGCCGGGTTGTTCTCGAACAGCGTATAGGTCGCGTCCAGCCCGGTCATCTGGAGTACATCGCGCACCCGCGCCGACGGCCCGGCGATCCGCACGCGCCCGGTCGTCTCGTGGACGCGGCGCAGCACCTTCAGCCCCGATGTGCTGATGTAATCGACGCCGGCCAGGTTGAAGATGATCTGCCGGTCGATTTTGCTCAGTTCGCGGTCAACGGCCTGCATCAGGGTGTCGCGGGCGGCGGCGTCCATGCGTCCCGTCACTTCAAACAGGGTTACAGGGCCGATAGTCTGAGTCTGGATGTCAATGATCGCCATA
>Ga0224723_1002079_pt1 | contig 11388 bp, 9 predicted proteins | sample Balambano_FR2_Me_FD_161647 | JGI IMG/M metagenome (GOLD analysis project Ga0224723, IMG submission 161647) | Freshwater sediment microbial communities from Lake Towuti, South Sulawesi, Indonesia - Balambano_FR2_MetaG | ecosystem: Environmental > Aquatic > Freshwater > Lake > Sediment | place...
TGCATGATGCCGGTGACGGTGCCGAGCAGGCCGAGGAGCGGGGCGAGGGTGATGAGGGTGTCCATCACGGCGTTGAAGCGTTCGGCGCCCTCGATCTCCTCGACGGCGGCGACCTGGAGCGCGCCGGGCAGGGATTCGTTGAGGTGCATGTGGTTCAGGCCCTGCCAGATCATGCGGATGGAGGGGTCCTGGCTCGTGCGCGCGAGGCTGGAGGCGAGGCGCACGTCGCCGGCCCGGAGCGCGGCGAAGATCTTCTCCTTCCGCTCTCGGTCGCGTTTCCGCGTGAGCTGGCTCCACCAGAGGATGCGCTCGGTGACGACGGCGACGGCGGCGATGGAGCACAGCAGGAGGGGCCACATGATGGGCCCGCCCTTGATGAAGGTCTGGACGACGATGTTTTCGCTCATGTTGGTTCCGGGGAACTGGAGAGGGGCGGGGCGCCGGCGCGGGGCGGCTCCGGCAGGCGGATGTAGAGGAGGATCAGCGCGACGATGGCGAACATGCGGAAGGCGGCGTCCTGGCCGTTCCACGTTCCGGACTGCCACATCACGAACCACTCGCCGCCCACGGTGAGGAAGGCGAGGAACCAGAGCAGCAGGTTCACCGTGAGCGCCACGGCGGCGCCGGGCAGGGCGGCGGCAAAGGCCGCGGCCGAAGCGCGCGCGCGCCACATGGCGAGGGCCGCGCGGGCGATCAGGGCCGCGCTCACGGTTTCCCAGGCGATGATGCCGGCGTAGAAGGCGTGGTGGACGGCCGGGTGCGTCAGCGCCCGCCAGCGCAGCCGGTTCTCCGGGAACGTCGTGTCCATCGCGAGGACGTGCCGCACGAAGGCGAAGTTCGAGCCGTAGTCCGTGAGGTTGTTCAGCACGACGAGGGCCATGAAGAGGCCGACGCCGGCCACGAGGGCGGTCTTGGCGAGGCGCTCGTTCATGGCGGCGGCGCGGGCAGGCCCGCGCGAGGCAGGAAGACGTTGGTCACCGCGAACGGCCGGCGGATCAGGCCAAGCTCCTTCAGCAGGCCATGCTGCGCCTGCCAGCGCTCCAGCCGCAGCTCGCCGAAGGCCGGCCCGCCCGGCTGCGTGCCCTCCACGAAGCGGTGCGCCTTCAGGGCGGCCACGGAGAAGCCCATCTTTTCGGGGCTGAGCTCCGGGTTGAGCCGCCGCAGCTCGGCGTGGACCGGCTCCGGATCCGCGAGGTAGTCCCGCCAGCCGCGCACCGAGGCGTCCGCAAAGGCCGCGACGAGCGCGGGCGACCGCTCCACCAGCTCCCGCCGGGTGAAGAAGATGCGGTAGGGATCGTAGCCCGTGTCCTTGATGAGCAGCACGCGCGTCGCCACGCCGGCCTGCCGGGCGAAGAACGGCTCGCTGGTGAGGAAGCACTGCTGGATGTAGTTCGTGTCCTTCACGAACGCGCTGATCGAGTAGGTGTGCGGAATCTCCCGTGCCCGCTTGAATCCGTACCGCTTCACGAGGTAGCGGAACCACGAGGCGCCGGGCGTGACGGCGATGGCGCGTCCCTCGAGGTCGGGGAAGTCCCGCACCGGCGAGCCGGCGTGCAGCAGGATGCCCTGCGGGTCGTGCTGCATGGTGGCCCCGACGGCGACGAGCGGGATGCCGCGCTCGTTGGCGAGCAGCACGTCGTCCGAGCTGCCCATGCCGAAGTCCCCCTGCTTCGTGGCCACGCGCTGGACGGCGAAGGTGTTGGGCCCGCCGGGCACGATCTCCACCTCCAGCCCCGCCTCGCGGTAGTGGCCCTGGAGCTGCGCGTGGTAGAAGCCGCCGTGCTCGGGCTGCGGATACCAGTCCGTGATGAGCCGGACCCTGGTCGCGGCGCCGGCGGCCAGGGCGACGGCCAAGGCGAGCAGGCCGGCGGCGGCCCGGATGATGGAGGGGGCGGCCGTCATGGGTCAGAGGGCCGGCGGGGGCAGTTGCGTGTCCACGCCGAGCCGGGCGGGCGTGAACGCGTCGGCCACCACCTCGGAAAGCGGCAGGCGCTTCTGCAGCACGCCAAGGTCGAGCAGGATGTCCTGCAGGGCCTCCCAGCGTTTCAGATCGAACGCCCCCATGCTTTCGCCCCGGGCCGGGTCTCCCTCCACGAGGCGCAGCTCGCGCATCTTGCGGTACGAGAACTTCATGCCTTCCGGCTCCATCGAGGGGCTGATCTTGGCGATGTGGTCGTGGATGGGCAGGGGATCGCGGTAGTACTCGATCCAGCCGCGGTAGGCCCCGAGACTGAAGGCGCGCACCAGCTCGGGATGCTTCTCCACCAGCGCTCGGTTGGCGATGATGACGCGGTAGGGATCGAAGCCGCTGTCACTGAGCTGGAGCACGCGCGAGGCCACGCCCGCCTTCTGCGCGTAGTAGGGTTCGCTCGTGGGGTAGGCCTGCGTGATCCAGTCCGGGTCCGCGACGAACTGCGCCACGCTGCCGGTCACCGGCCGCACGCGGGTCTTCTTCAGTCCGTACTTTTTCTGGAGGTAGATGAACCAGGTGGCGCCGACCTGCATGGCCACGTCCCGGTCCTCGAGGTCCGCGAACGTCCGCACCGGCGAATCGGCGCGGACCATGATGCCCTGCGGATCATGCTGGAAGTAGGCGTTGACGGCGATGACGGGCAGGCCGCGTTCGACGGCGAGGAACACGGCGTCGCCGCGGCTGATGCCGAGGCCGAAGGGATCGAGCGCCACCTTGCGTTCGATGTCGGAGTTCGGGCCGCCGGCGAAGACGTTCACCTCGACGCCGGCCTCGCGCCAGAGGCCCTTGAGCAGCGCGGCGAAGTAGCCGCCGTGCTCGGGCTCGGGCACCCAGTCATGGGTGAAGTTCAGGACCGGCGGCGGCCGGCCGGCGGGGTCGGCCGCGCCGGCGCCGCCGGCGGCCTGTTCACGCCGGCCGCAGCCGGAGCTCAGCAGGAAAAACACCAGCGCCGCGGCGGCCAGGACCAGGACCTTGAGCAGGCCGCGGATCAGCCGGTCGGCGGGCGTGGCGAGTTCTTCGGGCGGGGGCGCGCGCATCCGGGTTCAGAAGCGGTACTTGATCAGGCCGCTGATGCGGAAGGGCTGCTCGGGGTAGATCACGTCGTTGCCCGCGAAGCTCGGGTCAATCGAGGTCCAGTTCCGCTCGTCGGTCAGGTTGAAGAAGTTGATCTGCACCTCCCATTTCGGCTGCCGGTAAAACACGGCTGCGTTGAGGACGAACTGGGCGGGGATGGTCAGCGAGCCTTCCTGGTTCTGCCACTGCTCGCCCTGCACCTGCGGGCCGAAGCTGGCGCCCAGCCCGAAGTCGAACTGGTAGGTGGCGTACGCGTTGAAGAGCACGCGGGGCACGCTGGCGGCGCGGATCTTGCCGGAGGGCCGGGTGCGCACGGTGCCGTCCGGCAGCCTGGCGGTGTTGTAGTTCGGGCTGCCCACGCCGGTGCCCAGCCGGCCGTCCTGCACGTAGCCCGCCTCGTAGCCGTCCAGGTAGCTGAAGGTCTGCTGGTAGCCGAAGTCGTCCTGCTTCGCGTCGAGGTAGGTGAAGTTGGCGCTGGCGTTGAAGTTCCGCGTCGGCTGGTAGAAGGCCTCGAGCTCGACGCCCGTGGTCTCGATGCCGATGGCGGGGCCGATGAGCTGCGGGTTCGAGCGGTCCTGGCGGAACACCGCGACGCCGAGGAAGAGCGCGTCGTCCAGCAGGCTGGCCTTGGCCCCCGCCTCGATCAGCTCGCTCTCGACGGAGAGCGAATTCTCGAGGCCGTCGTCGCCGCCCGTGCCGTCCACGCCGCCGAAGTTGGCGCTGCCCTGCACGGCGTTGACGAGGTTGTAGGTGACGTAGGTCGAGATCGAGGGCGTCCACTTGTAGATGCCGCTGAGGAAGACCGAGCCGTTCAGCGTGTTGGCGGAGGCCGAATAGAGCGCGCCGCCCGGCCGCTCCACGAACACGGGGCTTTCCGCCTCGGCCATGAAGTAGTCGCCGCGGCCGCCCGCGATGATGGAGAAGCGCTCGAAGATCTCCATGTCCCACTGCGTGAAGAAGCCGAGCTGCGTGAGGCGGGAATCCTGGTTGCCGTTCGAGGGGAAGGGATTGCCGCCGTAGCCCGGCTCGCCGGGGACGTTGAAGCCGCCGCCGAAGCTGTTCCCCGGCTGCAGACCGGGCAGGATGAACGTGCTGGCCGGCTGCGTGACGTCGTAGATGAAGAAGGGCTCCGTCGAGAAATCCTGGTAGGACAGGAGTTCGGCGTGCCGCACCTCCAGGCCGCTGATGGTCATCACCGGCAGGTCGCGGCCGCCGAGGGCGGCGTCGAAATCGAAGTGAAATTCCGTGCGGTTGTTCACCATCCAGTTGTCCGGCACGAACTCCGTGTAGCCGTAGCCGGAGAGCTTGCTGGTCTCCTGCGTCTCGCCGTAGGTGCGGTTGATGATCTTCAGGTCGTCCGTGGCCTGGTAGGTGGCGATGAGCTGGCTGTTGAACTTGTGGCCGTGCGCGCTGTCGAACGGCGCGTTGATCGTCTGGTGGCCGTAGACCTTCCGTTTGACGATGTTGGTCGCGGCGAGGATGCCGAAGAACGGCCCCTGGTCTATGGGCTGGCCGAAGGCGTTGAAGAGCACCGGCCCGGAGTTGTAGACGTGGTCGTCTATGAGCTCCTGCGTCACGCGGTTGATGCCGATGACCTCGTTGAAGCGCGAGGTGTAGAACTGCGCGGTCCAGTCCAGCGTGAGCTTGTCGCTCGGCCGGTAGGTCAGCGCGGCGAAGAGGTCGAAGGTGTTGTCCTCCGTGTTCTGGTAGTAGCCCTCCGCCTCGCGCCCGAGGTAGCTCACGCGGTAGGCCAGCTTGTCCGACAGCGGCCCGCCCACGTCCACGATCCACTCGGGGTTGAAGTAGCTCTGTCCGCCGGGCACGTAGGTGCCGAGCTTGGTCGTGATTTCGCCGCGGAACTGGTCGAAGTACGGCGCCTTGGTCACGAGGTTCACGTAGCCGCCCGGCGCCTGCCCCTGCGGGCCGTACACCGCCGAGCCGGGACCCTTCACGATGTCCATCGCCTCCACGCCGTTGAAGCTCGGGAGAATGGAGTTGCGGCTGTAGATGGTGCGCTGGCCGTTCTGGTAGATTTCCGCGAGGTCGCCGCGGATCACCGGCACGCCCGCCAGGCCGTAGCGCGAGGGCGTGTACACGCCGGGCGAGAGCTGCTGGAAATCCGTGGTGCGCGAGATGTTCCGCGTCTCCATCTGGGCGCGCGTCACCAGCGTCACGGAGCGCGGCGTGGCCACGATGCTGCGCTCGTCGCCCAGCACCGAGGTCACCGGCCGGGCCGTGGGCATCACGGAATCCTCGATCGGCACGTCGCGCACGACCACCGTGTCCAGCTCGCCGGCCGGCGGCGCGTTAGTGGAAGCGTCCTGGGCGAAGCCCGCGAAGCGCGCGACGCCGAGCAGCGCGAGGCAGGCGATGCCGCCGAGATGTTGGGGGATGTGGGGTGGCGCGAAGCCGGGGGTCTTCATGAGTTGGGTTCGAGGCGAGGTGGGGAACATCGCCGGACACCGTGGAAGCAACGCCTGTGCCATCGCCGCCGCGCACTTCATCCTGCGCCTCGGCGGGCGGCGGCCGGACCCGGCGGTGCATCTCTCGACGCCCGCCGGTCGCGGACTCACTGACTCATTTTGGCCACGGACAGCAAATCACCGCATGAAACTGGTCGGTAGTGAGTCAACCTCGCGGCATTCTCCCCTGCAACTTACTTGATGCAGCGTTCATGCCGGGGCCGCGAAGGATGAACGGGACTGGGGTTTCCGGTGGCGGCCGGCCGCGTCCCGCCGTCGTTCAAACGGAATGACCGGCGAGCCGGGCGGTTCAGGACTTCGTTCCGGCGAGGACGCGGGGCGGCGGGTGGAACGGCGGCTGCTACACCGGATCCGTGCCGGCAACTCGGCGGACGCAGCCTTTCCCGTCAGACGCGGACATCATGCGGCGGCTCGTGGCCCACGCCACCGGGCGTGCGCGGCATGTCCATCCAACGCCGTTCGCTTCGCTGCTCCGGCACGGGGGAACCGGCCGGGTGATCGGTCGCCGCGTCAACGGCGTCCGCGCGCTCACGGACCCCACGGCCCACGCCGAGGTGCGCACCCTTCGCGCCGGATGCCGGCGGCTGAAGTCCATCTCGCTCCGCGGCTGGACGCTCTACACCACCTGCGAACCGTGCCCGATGTGCATGGCCGCCGCGCTCTGGGCGGGCGTGGACCGCGTGGTGTTCGGCGCGACGATTGACGACGCAGCCCGGTACTGCGGCCAGATCTACATCTACGCGAAGGACCTCGTGCAGCGCAGCGACCTGAAGTGCGAGGTCGCCGGACCCGTGGAGCAGGCCGCGTGCGTCGGCCTGTTTGAACTGCCCTCCATCCGCCGGGCCATGGCCGCCCGGCACCGGCCCGCCAAGGCATGACCGCCGCCCTCGCCAGCCGCCTTGCGGAGGTGCTGCCGCCCGGACGCGTCATCACGGACGCCTCGGAGCGCCTGCGCCTTTCGCGGGACTTCTACTGGTACTCGCCGCTGCTCAAGGCGCAGCTCGACGACAAGGTCGCGGACGTCGTGGTACAGCCGCGCAGCCGGGAGGAGGTCCTGGCCGTGGCGCAGTTGGCCTGGCGCGAACGCGTCCCGCTGACCGTGCGCGGGGCCGGTACGGGCAACTACGGCCAATGCATCCCCGTCGCCGGTGGCATCGTGCTCGACCTAGGCCCGTTGGACCGCGTGCTGGAAGTCTCCGCCGACGGCGTGGCGCGCTGCGAGCCGGGCGCGCGGCTCGGCGTGACCGAGACCGCGGCGCGCGCGGCCGGCTGGGAGCTGCGCTGCTACCCCAGCACGTACGTGAAGGCCAGCGTGGCCGGCTTCTGCGGCGGCGGCAGCGGCGGCATCGGGAGCATCACCTGGGGCGGGCTGCGCGAGAACGGCACCGTCCACGCCCTCACCATCCTCACGCTCGAGGAAGCCCCGCGCGTCCTGCGCCTCACGGGGCAGGACGTGTTCTCCGTGCTCCACGCCTGGGGCACGAACGGCATCATCCTCGAGGTCGAGCTGCGCCTCGCGCCGCGCACGGACTGGGCGCAGCTCGCCGTCGCGCATGACGCCTTCGCCGCCAGCTTTGACTTCATCGAAGCCGTGGCGCGGGACGAGGCGCTGAAGAAGCGGCTGGTGACGAACTTCGAGTGGCCGATTCCCTCGTGGTTTGCGCCGCTCAAGAAATGGGTGCCGGCCGGGAAGGCGCTGGCGTTCTTCGAGGTGGCGGACGCGCAGCTCGCCGAACTCACCGCGCGCGCCGCGGCGGCGGGCGGGCGGGCCGCCTTCTCCGCGCCGTGGTCCGAGACGCGCCGCGGGCCGCAGCTCAGCGACTTCACCTGGAACCACACGACGCTCTGGGCGCTCAAGGCGGACCCCGGCCTGACCTATCTGCAGTGCGGCTTCTCCGCGCCGCGCGCGCGGGAGCAGTTCGCGGCGCTCAAAGCCCGCTTCGGCGATGAATTCCTTCTCCACATCGAGTTCGTGAAGAGCGACGGCGTCATCACGCCGGGCAGCATCCCCGTGGTGCGCTTCTCCACGCCGGAGCGGCTGCAGGAGATGATCGCGGCCTGCGGCGAGCTGGGCGTCGGCGTCGCCAACCCCCACCTGAACCACCTCGAGGGCAGCGGGCGCTGGCGGCCGGACGACGCCAAGCTCGTGGCCAAGCAGCGCCACGACCCGCGCGGCCTGCTCAACCCCGGCAAGATGCAGAGCTTCGCCGCGCCCGCCGCGGCCTGATCCCATGCGCACCTGGATACCCGACGAACGCTTCCTGCCCTACCTGACGTGGAAGCAGGTGGACGCCCTGCCGCGCGACCGGACGGTGCTCGTGCTGCCCACCGCGGCCATCGAGCAGCATGGCCACCACCTGCCGCTGGCGACCGACACGCTCATCAACAACCAGCTCCTCGGCCTCGCGCTGCGGAAGCTGCCGGCCGACGCGCCGGTGTACGCGCTGGCCCCGGTGCATTACGGCAAGAGCAACGAGCACCTCGGCTTCCCCGGCACGCTGGCGGTGTCACGGGACACGTTCATCGCCACGCTGCGCGATCTCGGCGCGAGCATCCACGCCGCGGGCTTCCGGCGGCTCGTGTTCTTCAACAGCCACGGCGGCAACCACGCCCTCGTGGACGTGATGGCCCGCGACCTGCGCGCGGAGTTCGGCCTGAAGACGTTCTGCCTCTACGGCGGCGGGCCGGCCGGCGGGCTGGGCGCGCAGGAGGCGGCCTACGGCTTCCACGCCGGCGAGGTCGAGACGGCCCTGTTGCTCGCGGCCACGCCCGACCTCGTCCACCGCGACCGCTACACGGTGAACTACATCCGTCAGCTCGACGACCCCGGCGTGCTCAGGCCCGAGTTCGCCTACGCCACCTACGCCTGGCTCACGCGGGACATCGCGCCCAGCGGCGTCATGGGCGACCCGAACCCCGCCACCGCCGGGAACGGCGCGCGCTGGGCCGACGAGATGGCCGCGCGCATCGCCGCCGCGCTGCTGGAGATGGCGGTATTCGAGCATCCGGTGAAGGCATGACCGCATCCTGCCACATCACTCCCAACCCACCTCTTACTCTTAATCCTAATCTTACTCCCAATCCCTGATGAAGATTAAGAGCAAGAGGAAGAATAAGATCAAGGGCCCGTCGGCGAAGCGCCGTATTCCTTCAGCCCCGCGCTGGAAGCCCGGCGTCTGGGCCGACTGCGGCGGCGGCGTGCGCGTCGAGCAGGGCGTCCGCCTGCGGCTGCGCGACGGGACCACGCTCGTCTCCGACCACTATCATCCCCCCGGCGGGCCGGATGCCGGCCCCGCGCCGACGCTGCTCGTGCGGCAGCCCTACGGCCGCGCCATCGCCACCACGGTGGTGTACGCGCAGCCCGAGTGGTTCGCCCGGCAGGGTTATCACGTCGTGATCCAGGACGTGCGCGGACGCGGCGACAGCGACGGGGAGTTCTACCCGTTCCGGCACGAGGGCGCGGACGGCGCGGAGACCATCGCGCGGCTGCTGGAACGCCCGGAGGGCAACGGCCGCGTGGGCATGTACGGCTTCTCGTACCAGGGCCTGACGCAGCTCCTGGCCGCGGCGGAGCAGCCGCCGGGGCTGGCGTGCATCGCGCCCGCGCAGACCGCCGGCGACCTGCACGCGGGCTGGTTTTACCAGGGCGGCGCGCTGCGCCTCGCCGGCACGGTCGGCTGGGCCTTGCAGCTCATGCGCGCCGATGTCCGTCGGCGCGGCCCGGCGCGGCTGGCCGCGCAGCTTGAGGCCGCGGTCCACCAGTTGCCCGGCCTCGTCGCGCACGCGCCGACGAACCGCGTGCCCGGCCTGACCGCCCGCGCCGCGCCGCGCTACTTCGCCGACTGGGTGAAGCACGCCCAGCCGGGGCCCTACTGGCAGGCGCTCGACATCAGCACGCGCCACGACCGCATCACCGTGCCGGGCCTGCATCTGGCCGGCTGGCATGACCCCTACCTCGCGGGCAGCGTGGCCCTGTTCGAGGCGCTGGCCGCCGGGCCGGCGCGCGACTGGCAGTACCTCGTGGCCGGGCCGTGGGTTCACATCCCGTGGGGCCGCTTCGCGGGTGAGACGGACTTCGGGCCCGAGGCCGAGCCGGACACGGACGCGCTGCTGCTCCGCTGGTTTGACCACTGGCTGAAGGACGCCGGCACCTTCGCCGCCGAGCCGCGCGTGCGCCTCTTCGCGCAGGGCGAGAACCGCTGGCATCACGCCGGCGAATGGCCGCCGGCCGGCCGCGCGGCGCAGACGCTCTTCCTGCGCTCGGGCGGCCGGGCCAACTCCGCCCGCGGCGACGGGCGGCTCGAAGCGGAGGCGCCGGCCGGCGAGGAGCCGCGCGACGGCTTCGCCTGCGAGCCGGAGGTGCCCGTGGCCTCGCCGGGACCGGGCGGCGCGCCGGGGCAGTTCAACCAGGCCCGCGCCGCGCAGCTCAACAACGTGCTCGTGTACACCGGCGCGCCGCTCGCCCGGCGGCTGCACGTCTGCGGCACGCCGCGCGTGCGGCTCTTCGCGCAGTCCACCGCGCCGGAGACGGACTTCGTCGCCAAGCTCGTGCGCGTCACGCCGGACGGTCGTGCCATGAACGTCTCGCTGGGCATCGCTCGGAGCCAGGCCCTCTTCCGCGCGCCGCGCCATCGGGCGAACGCGGTGCAGCGCTGGGAGTTTCCCCTTGATCCCACGAGCTGCGTGTGGTCGCCCGGCGACCGCGTGCGGCTCGAGGTGGCGGGCGGCGCGTACCCGCTGTTTGACCGGCACCCGAACACGCGCGTGCCGCCGGCCGCGGCGTGGCCGCGCGACTGGCGCGTGGCGCGGCAGCAGGTCCTGCACAACGCCGCCGAACCCTCGGCGCTCGAGCTGCCCGTGCTGCCATGACCGCCCTGCTGCCCAGCCCGGAGCCCGCCGTCCGCGCCGCGGAAGGCGCGCCGGCCTTCGTCGAGCTGGCCGGCGTGGGCAAGCGCTTTCCCACCGGCGCGCCGGTGCTGGAGGAGGTGTCGCTGCGCGTGGCCAAGGGCGAGTTCATCGCGCTCCTCGGCGCGAGCGGCTGCGGCAAGTCCACGCTGCTGCGGCTGCTGGCCGGGCTGAGCCCGCTGAGCGCCGGGCGCATCGTGATTGACGGCATGGCGCCGGCGGAGGCGCGGGAGATCATGTCCTTCATCTTCCAGGATCCCACGCTGCTGCCGTGGCGGACCGTGCGGCGGAACGTGGAGCTGGGGCTGGAGCTGGCCCGCAGCACCACGCGCGAGGGGCGCCGCGCCCGCGCGGCGGCGCTGCTCGAGCTCGTGGGCCTGGCCGACGTGGCCGGCCGCTACCCGCGCCAGCTCAGCGGCGGCATGAAGATGCGTGTCTCCATCGCCCGCGCGCTCGCCACCCGGCCGCGGCTGCTGCTGCTGGACGAGCCGTTCGCCGCGCTGGACGAGATGACGCGCGACCGGCTGGGCGAGGAGCTGCTGCGGCTGCGCGAGGCGGACCGGTTCACGGCCTTCTTCGTCACGCACAGCGTCGCGGAGGCGGTGTTCCTCTCGACGCGCATCGTGCTGCTGCGCGCGCGGCCGGGGCGGATCGCGCGGGTCTTCGAGGTGCCGTTCGCGCACCCGCGCACCTCGGCGCTGCGCAGCGCGCCGGAGTTCCTCGCGCTGGTCGGGGAGGTGTCCGCCGCGCTGCGGGCGGTGGTGGGAGGTGCCGCGTGAAGCGCGCGCTGCCGCTGCTCTGGCCGGCCGGCGTCTTCCTCGCCGTGCTTGGGCTGTGGCACGCGGCCACGATGGCTTTCAAAATCCCGCCCTACATCCTGCCGCCGCCGGGCGCGGTGCTGCAGGCGGGGATCGAGCGGCACGCGAACCTCCTGCTCGCCGTGCGCATCACCGC
>Ga0224723_1002080_pt1 | contig 11383 bp, 1 predicted proteins | sample Balambano_FR2_Me_FD_161647 | JGI IMG/M metagenome (GOLD analysis project Ga0224723, IMG submission 161647) | Freshwater sediment microbial communities from Lake Towuti, South Sulawesi, Indonesia - Balambano_FR2_MetaG | ecosystem: Environmental > Aquatic > Freshwater > Lake > Sediment | place...
GCTTCTCAGCGCGCTGACGCCTGATCTGTTCCAGCCGAGCTTCAGCCTGACCACGACCTCCGCCATCGCGGGGACGATCACCCGCGCCGGTTTAGAAGCGCTGCGGCAGAACCCGGCGCTGGCGTCGATCCAGCATGATTTCGCGGTGCAGTCGCATTCGGCGGCCCGCTTCGAGCATGTGGGCGTCAACTTGGCGCGCGCTGAATTCGGCGTCACCGGCCAGGGCGTGACAGTCGCCGTGCTGGATACCGGCCTCGACCCGGCGCATCCCGCCTTCGCCGGGCGGCTGAACACGGCGCATCCCTGCGCAGTCGAATTTGGCTATCAGAACCTGATCGACGGCCACGGCAGCAACGTCGCCGGCATCATCGGCGGCGAACGGGGTGTCGCGCCCAACGCGCGGATCGTGCCGCTGGCGGTGCTGGACGCTCAGGGCCGGGGCCGCGCCTCCAACTGGCTGCGCGCGCTGGACTGCCTTAATCGCACCCTGCGCACCGACCCGATCGATGTGATCAACATGAGCTTCGGCTCGGCAGACGTGGAGCCGGGAGATTGTGACGCGGGCTTCGAGCAATTTTCGCCGTCGGCGATGGCGCTGATCCGCCAGTTGACGGGGCGCGGCGTGATCCTGGTCGCGTCCGCTGGCAACAACGGCGCAAGCGGGGGGATGAACGTGCCCGCCTGTCTCTCGCCGGTGATCTCGGTCGGCGCGATCTATGATGTGCCGGTCGCGCCAGGCGATCAGTTCGACTGGCCGGGGACGACCTGCCCGGACCTGAACGCCCTCCCCAACCAGATCGCATGCTTTTCCAACCGCAGCCCCGGCCTCGATCTGCTCGCGCCCGGTGTCGATGTCGTCGGGCCGTTCCCCAGCAATCGTTACGCCGCCTACAGCGGAACCTCGCAGGCCGCGCCGATCGTCAGCGGGGTCATCGCGCTGATGCTGGAACGCAATTCTGCGCTGACCACCGATCAGGCGCGGACGATCCTGCGCGACACCGGCACACCGGTCAACGATGCCGCGCCTGGGGTCAGCTATCCGCTGGTCGATGCAGTCGATGCCCTGGCCGCGATCCCGACCGATCCCTGCAACGCCGTGATCCTGCCCACGCAGAGCGCCTGCCGCTCGCTGACCGCGTTCTATCAGGCGGCGGGCGGCGAGGCATGGACGAACAACGATGGCTGGCTGGAATCGTCGTATGTCTGCGCCTGGCACGGCGTGACGTGCGATTTTGGCAATGCTTTCGTCACCGGGCTTGATCTGTCCGCCAACAACCTGACCGGCGATATTCCCGCCGCGCTCTTTGACCTGAACGCGCTGATCGATCTCGACCTGAGCGGGAACGCGCTGACCGGGCCGATCCCGGCGCAGGTCGGCACATTGACCGGGCTGCAAACGCTCGATCTGAGCGGCAATCAGTTCACCGGGCCAATTCCGCCCGCGATCGCCGCGCTGGCGCTGACCGAACTCAACCTGGGCGATAACCAACTGACCGGCGGCATCCCGCCCGCGCTGTGGGAGATGTCCGCACTGGAGACGCTGGTTCTGAGCAATAACCCCCTGCGCGCAGCGCTCCCCGCGCAGATCGGCGGGTCAGAGTCGTTACGCGCCCTGGAACTGCGCAATACCGGCCTGAGCGGGTCGATCCCGCCACAGATCGGCGACCTGCCCGCGCTGGAGACACTCGACCTGAGCGAGAATCGGCTGTCCGGCCAGATTCCGGCGGCCCTGGGCGACCTGGCGAACCTCACCCGGCTTGATCTGAGCGAGAATGCCCTGACCGGCCCGCTGCCGCCTGTACTTGGGAATCTGACCGCGCTGGAAGTTTTCAGCGCCAGCGATAACGCGCTGACCGGCGGCATCCCCGGCGATTATGGCCGCCTGACCGCGCTGCAAGTGCTGCGGCTGAACGACAACGCCCTCGACGGCACGATCGACGCTGACCTGGCCGATCTCGCCGCCGCCCCGATCGCCGTGCCGGATTTTGACATCAGCGACAACGCGCTGACGCCGGAGAACAACGACGCCGCGTTGATCGCCTTCCTGAACACCGTTGACCCGGATTGGGCTGCCTCGCAGCTTCCCGCGCCGACCGGAGTGCGGGTGCTGTCCGTCTCCGCCAACAGCGTGACGATCGGCTGGACGGCCCCGGCCAACCTGCCCGCGTCCGGGTACTTCGAGATCGTCTCGCTGGCGAACCCCAATGGCGTGCTGACCCGCGCCGCGCGTGCGCAGAACAGCGCCATCGTCGGCGGGCTGAGTCCCGATTCGTCCTACGATTTTGGCCTGCGCGCCGTCAACCAGGTCAGCCGTGATCTGGACAATGACGGCGTGACCGACCTGCAATTCTCGCTGCGCGGCGGCCTGATCCCGGTTGGGCTGACCACCACGCCGGTCAGCGCGTGCGCCAGTGGGGTCGGCATCCCGCAGGCGGAATGCGAGGCGCTGGAGGCTCTCTACAACAGCACCGACGGCCAGAACTGGATCAACAATGACGGTTGGTGGCAGCTTGAAGGCATCACCTTCGTCACGCACAGCGTTGGGCGTTCCGTGCGCCTGTGGAATGTGAACCAGGAAGCGCCGCTGGACGAAGATCTGAGCGGCGGCGGGACCGAACTTGGCGGGCTGGCGATCACGCCGGACGGCACGGCCTATGCGGTCGGCGATACCGATGGCAACCTGGCGCTCTACAGCCTCGTCACCGGCGATCAGCTTCAGACTTACGAGGGCCACACGGCTCAGATCATCTCCGTGGCCGTAGACGCCACCGGCACGCTGCTTGCTTCCGCCAGCCGCGACAACACCGTCCGCGTGTGGGATATCAACTCCGGCGAAACGCTGCGCGTGATCACCCATGAAGATGATGTATTCGGCGTCGATTTCTCGCCGGACAGCACCCTGGTCGTCTCCGGCGGCGTCGATGGCTCGATCTTTATTTCAGACTGGCAGAGCGGGACGTTCGAGGTCCCGGAAAATCTGCACGAGGGCGCAGTCACCCGCGTGGCCTTCCATCCTTCCGGGGAATACTTCGCCACGGCAAGCTGGGACAGCACCGCGCGCGTCTACGACGTTTCATCGGGCGATTTCATCGAGCTTGTCGGGCATACGGCTGAAATCGACTCCCTGGCCTTCAGCGACAACGGCTTCTATCTGGCGACCGGCAGCAACGACGGCACAGCACGGGTATGGAACTGGGCGGCCAGTGAGGAGATCGCCACCTTTACGACAGAGGCACAAACGATCTTCGGCCTGGCCTTTGTCGCGGATGACAGCCAATTGGTGATCGGCGACTCCGATGGCGTGCTGCGCCTGTGGGATATCGCCGCGCAGAGCGAACTTTTTACCTATGAAGGTCACGCCGCCCAGATTTCGGCCCTGGCCGTCGTCCCGCAGCAGACGTTCCAGGCGTGTGCATGGTATGGCGTGGCGTGCAGCGAAGGGCGTGTGACTGAACTGGATTTGTCTAACAATCAGTTGAGCGGCCCAATCCCGGCAGAAATTGGCAATCTGACTCAGCTTATCACCCTTGACCTTGAGATGAATCAACTCACTGGACAGATACCAGCGGAAATTGGCAACCTCAACCAACTTCAGAACTTTACGCTGCATGACAATCAGCTTTTTGGGTCGATCCCGACCGAAATTGGTAATCTGACCCAACTCATAAGCATTTCCCTCGATAACAACCAGTTCACCGGGCCGATCCCGACCGAAATTGGCAATTTCACTCAACTTCAAAACCTGGTACTAGATCAAAATCAACTGAGCGGGCCGATCCCGACCGAAATTTCTAACCTCACTCAACTTAATCTCCTGAGCCTGTTTGATAACCAGCTCACTGGGCCGGTCCCGCCGGGGATCGGTAATTTAACCCAGCTTAACATCCTTGACATGGGCAATAACCAGATTACAGGCCCAATCCCGCCGGAGATCGGCGATCTAACGCTGCTTGAACAGCTTTACCTGGGTGGCAATCAGTTCACCGGCACGATCCCGACTGAAATCGGGAATTTGCAGGAACTGGATGCGCTGCATCTGGATCAGAATGCGCTCGAAGGCCCCGTTCCGGCTTCCATCACCACAATTGGCTTTGGTGAAGACGGCTTGCAAATCGACCACAACATGCTCTTCTCCGATGATCCGGATGTGGTGGACTTTCTGAATGCCAATGACGCGAACTGGTTCCTCACCCAGACCATCGCGCCGGGCAATGTGCGGATCACCAGCGCCACCAGCGAGACGATCACGCTGGCGTGGGACGCGATCGAATACGTCGGCGAGACGTTCTGCGGGCCGGGCGATGCGGGCTGCACCGTGGAATACAACGGCTGGTACGAAATTCTCTACCGCGCGGGCGACGCCGGGGACTTCACCGTTCACGGGCGCACGGAGACTAAAGAGGACACCACCTACACCATCACCGGCCTGGAACCCGTCACCGAATATGAATTCGCCGTGCGGACGTTCACCACAGCGCATGTCAACAACGTGAACGCGCTCACGTCGCCCCCCAGCGCGCCGATCACCGCCGCCACCACGCCGGTCGATCACGTGCAGACCGGCGACGAAAACGTCGAACTGCTGCTGGACGACGAGCCGAGCGAGATGGTGGACTGCGGCGTCGATCCGACCGGGCGCTTTAAGTCCTATTTCTACAGCGGGCGCTTCCGGTCGTACTTCTACAACGGCGCGCTGACCGCCCGCTACACCCTGACCAGCGACGAGATCGCCCCGGCGATCGCGGCCTACACGCTCGACGCCGAAGGTCAGCCGGGCGATCTGCTCTCGTGCGATGAAAGCGTCGTGATCGTGCCCGGTAATGCCATCACGGTCGAGATCGAGATTCCGCAGGGTCAGGATATCGTCGTGATCGTGGCGGATAACAGCGGGAACGGCGGCAGCGCCACGCTGGAGATCGTCTTCCTGCCGGATGAGGTCGAGACGCTGCCATACACGGTCGCGGCGGAGACGGAAGAAAACGCCGGCGATGACCCGCACACCGATGACCCGTTCGTGACCGACCCCGCGCTGGCATGTGACGGCCTGGTCAACGCGACCGGGCGCTTCCGGTCGTACTTCTACAGCGGGCGCTTCCGATCATATTTCTACAACGGCCAGGCGCAGGTCGATGTGCAGGTGGAGACCGAGACGGTCGCGCCGATGATCGCCGTTTACCGCGTGAACGCCGACGGCACGCTGGAGCTGATCGGCTGCGTGATCAGCGGTCAAGCGGGCGATAACGTCCTGCGCGTCACGATCGCCGAAGGGGAAAATTACCTGATCGTGGTGCGCGGCAACAACGGCACAACCGGCGGTTTCCGCGTGATCGTCGATACGGTGGTGGACGGCGTGATCATCCCCGCGCTCGATACCCCGATCGGCGGCAACAGCGATCCTACCCTGGCGCCAGCCGACTGTGGCGTTAACGCGGCGGGGCGCTTCCGCTCCTATTTCTACAGCGGGCGCTTCCGGTCGTATTTTTACAACGGCGAGGGATCATTCCGCTTCACCGCGCAGGCGGATACCTTCACGCCGGTAATCGCGGTCTACCGGCTGGACGCGGGCGGCGGCGAGACGCTGATCGGCTGCCAGGAAGGCGCTTCGCCGGGGGTGGTCTCGATCACTCAGCGGCTGATCTACGGCCAGGATTATGTGATCGTGGTGCGGGCGGCGCAGAACGGGGCCGGCCCGCTGACCCTGACCGTGCAGGACGCCAACACGCCGATCGTGATCGACCCGCTGCCGTTCAGCGTGAACGCAGGGATCGACAGCATCACCGGGCCGGTGCTCCCGCCGTGCGCCGCGCAGCCGACCGGGCGCTTCCAGGCGCGTTTTTACAGCGATCGCTTCCCGGCGCTGTTCGCCTCTGGCCCGGCCCAGGTGACGTTCGCCCTCACCACGACGGAATTCACGCCGGTCATGGCGGTCTATGAGCAGGGGGCGGGCGGCGCGCTGAGTCTGCTCTCGTGCCAGGTGTTCGAGACGCCGCAGCCCATCACCCGCACCGTCACCGTGACGGCGGAGGCGGGCCGGACGTATCTGATCACCGTGAACGCCAGCAACGCCGGGGCGGGCGCGTTCCGCCTGGATGTCGAGTCGGTCGTGCCCACCGTGTGCCTGACCAACCCGCGCGCGCATCTCCGCGCCACGATCAGCCCGGACGGACGCACCGCCACCGTGACCAACCGCTCCGCGCTGTGCGGTTATGACGTCAGCCTGGCGTCCTATCGCATGTTCACGCCGGAGCCGATCGACACGCAGCAGTTGTTCGATTTTACTGAGCCGGTGCAGGTCGCCCCCGGCGCGACGGTGCAGCTCACGGTCGATGTCCCTGGCTGCGCGGCGCAGATCGATCTGTTCCACGGCCCGCTGCTGCCCACGCTCAACGGTCAGCGCTATGGCGACCGGTTGATCGGCGCGCGGCTGCTGAATCAGAACGCGCCCTGCCAGAACACGGTGATCGAAGAATGCTCGATCGGCGCGCTGACGCTGGAAGGGGTGCTGCCCGGCCAGAACCTCACCGGCACGGCGGTGATCGAGGCGCGGCTGACCGGCCCGGATCGTCCGCAGCGGGTGGAATTTATCCTGAGCGGGCCGCGCTCCACGACGCACACCGAGATCAACCCGCCGTATTTCTTCCTGGGCAACCAGGGATCAACCGCTGCCGGGTGGGACATCGGCGCGTATCCGGCGGGCGCGTATGTGCTGGAGGCGCGAGCGATCCAGGGCGGGCTGGTCTGCCAGAGCGCGGTGGTCAGCTTCACGATCGGCATGACGACCCAGCCGCCGATCGTGATCATGCCGGGGCCAGTCGAGGTCACGCCGGAAGCGCCTACACCGACGACCACCGCGACACCCACATCAATGCCAACGGCCACGCCGTCGCCGGAAGTGCCGGAAGCCACGCCGGAATCGACCGCCGCGCCGTGAGGATTGGGGGTCGGGGATCGCGGATCAGGATTTGGAATGCAGGGGACGTGCGCGCGTGCCGCCCCCACTTGTTAGGGACAGGGGCACGGGCCTGATTGCTTCCCGATCACCTCCCTCGATTTCGGGGGAGGTCGGGAGGGGGTTCCGGGCCAGCGCCTACTCCCCCTCCCCGGCCCCTTCAGCCGCGATCTCCGCCTCAAGCTCCGCTGCGGACTCCAGCAGACCGGGATCATCGCAGTCGGCTGCCTCCGCTTTGATCCGGGCCAGCGCCGTCCGCGCCGCGTCCGGGTTTTTCAGCGTAAGTTCCACTGAGGCGAGGTTGAGCAGATTATCGCCCACCATGCAGGGATCATCGAGCTGCTGACCCAGGCGGATGCCCTGTTCGAGCGCGGCGCGGGCCTGCGTAAAGTCGCCCGTCAGGCGATAATACTCGCCGAGGTTGGCCTGCAAACGACCTTCCAGCAGCCGGTCTTTGACCTTCTGGGCGTGATAGAGCGCGGTCTTCCAGTAAACACCGGCCTGCTTCAGATCGTCTTCCCCCGCCATGATCGCGCCCAGCGTCATCAGCGCGTTGCCGACCACGTAATCGTTGCCGACCCGCATCGCGCTCTGGATCGCCCGCTGCAAGTAAGCCCGCCCCTGATCCGGCGGCGACACCTTCGCCAGATTCTGCCCCGCGATGGCGATCACTAAATCGTCCTTCAGGCGCTGACCGGCATCATAAGCCGTCTGAAACCGGGCGCGCGCCGCGTCGATCTCGCCCGACTGTGCCAGCAGCACCCCCTCGCTGGAATCGACCAGGGCCTGCAAACGGTCGCGCTCCGCCTCCGGCAGATTCGGCATCAGGGTCAGCAGTTGGCTGGCATAGTCTGCCGCCTTTATGGGATCGCGTCCCCGCGCGGCGAAGCGGGCCAGCCCCAGCAGCAGACGTGCCCGCTGAGCAGCATCCCCGTCGATCTCCGTCATCTGGCGGGCGGCGTTCATCAGCGCCATCCCCTCTTCGAACAGCCCCCGCGCCAGAAACGCCTCGGTGTGCGCCAGCACTTCCGCCACGAAATGCGCGCGCAGGGTCTCTTTGGCGGAGACGACGCGCTGCATCCGGTCGAGATCGCTCACATCCGCCAGGCGGACGAGGATTGAGATCGCGTCCTTCTGGCGTTCGGGCCGCTGGCTCTCAAGCTGTTTGCTCGCGCCCTGATGAGCCAGCGTGTCGCGCATCAGGCCGTGGATAAAGCGGTAATCGCCCTCCTGCACGGGCACGATCAGCGACAGCGCGACCGCCAGGCGGATCAGGCCCGGCGCGTCGGCGATCACCTCCTGATCGATCAACTGGCTGACGCGGAACAGATTATCCGCCGCGCGATCGCTGCGCAGATTCCACATCGCGATCGCTTCCAGGTCGCTCAACAGGTTCGGCAGCCCGATCGCCAGGTCGCCGCCCTGCCGCACCCGCTCGCGCTGATACTGCTTTTCGATGTAGCGGTTGAAGATCAGGTCGCGCAGCGCCGCCGCCGACGACAGACTGGCAAACTGCTGGCGCTGGCCGGGGTCCAGATCGCGGTAAGCAAAGGCGAACATGCTCAGGATCAGCGGCGAACTCATCACCTCCTGAAGCTGCGGGTCTTCCCCGACCAGGCGGAGCAGTTCCGGCTGCGCTTCGAGATACTGGCCGATCTGCGTCATGTGCATGGGCTTGAGCGTCACCGCGCCGTTGAGCTTCAGTTTGCTGCCGATCTCGGCGTAATCCTGCGCGCGTGAGGTGATCACCACCTGATTGTTGTCCGGGATCAGGCCGATAAACGCGCGCCGCAGATCGACCGGGCCGTGATCGCCGCCCCCGCCGCTGATGTCGCCGTCCCTGGCGCTGATCTCGCGGATTTCGTCCAGCCCGTCCAGCAGCAGCAGCCCCTTGTTCTCCTGCATCGCCTCCCGCACCATCTCTGGCCGGAGATCGGCGTGCTGGCTGGCGATCCAGGTTGCCAGGTCAGGGTGCGCGCCGGTGAAGCTGGTGATCAGCCCCAGCAGCGGCAGCGGCTCACTGAGCGCATCCAGCCGCGCGGCGACCGCATCCCTGGCGAAGACCATCAGCGTGGTGGTCTTGCCCGCCCCAGGCCCGCCCAGCACCAGGACACGGCGCCTGAAGTGTTCAAAAGCGCGGGCAAATTCGGCAAAATCGATCGGCGTGCTGGTGGCGTAGGGCCGCGCTTTGGCCTCCAGCAGCGCGCTGAACACATCGTCCGCTTCCGGCGGCGGCCCCTCTTCCACTGCGCCAGCGGTAGAGGCCGATCGCAGGCTGATCTCGCGGATCACCGTGCGCTGGAGAAAGGCGATGATGCTCCTGTACAGCTTCTGAAGATAGGGACGGTAAGGGTCTTCGTCCAGGGCGGTCGGTTTGTTTTCATCGGCCTGCGCGAGCTGACCCAGCACGGCCTGAAGCGCCCCCGCCGGATCGGAGAAATAATCGATCCAGGTGTTGTTGATGATCGACAGGTGCGGCAGGATTTCCTCGCAGCGCAGCGCGATCACCGGCACATTGATCGCCAGCGCATAGCCGATCTCGCGCCGGACAAAGCTGTTGCTGCGCTTGGTATCGAGCGTCAGGCACACCACCAGATGTGTCGCCTGCTCGATCGCTTCTTCCAGTTCGGCGGTGAAGTCCTGATGACCGTCGATGTTGCGGGTGTCGCGCCAGATCGGGTAGCCGTGTTCGCGCAGGAACCGCTCCACCGCGTCGGCGTAAAGCGCGCCGTCGTGCCGCGAATAGCTGATAAAGATGTGCTTCTGCGCGTCGGTGGACATAGCAGTCTCCAGACGTGCCTGTCCGTCGGGTGTGATCCTCGGCACGCACCAGACATTATAAGGGCCGCCGATAGCGGCGCAAGCGGCCTGCGGGTCAGGCGAACGGGCCTGTCCCTACGGGCGACGTGAGAAATCCGCGCCGAATCGCGTCCGGGAGATTGCCAACCCTCTGAAATGCGCCCTTTGGGCAGGCTCCCTTCCTCCGGGTTTGGGCTGGGGATGGGGGGCTGAATGCCAGCGCATGGAGTGGTGAAGGGATACCGAGCAGGGAAACAGATACGGCTCATACGCTTAAGTATTTCGTCCGGTCATTGCGTCAACCCGTCCGGGCGTATCTGTGGACGAAACCTCGAAGCTTCATCCGGCTGACACATCTCCCTAACTCTGGAAGGATTTATCAGATGGAGCACGAAGTCCCCCCTGACCCCCTATTTCCTGAACTGCGTATGTTCCCAGGCGGCGAAGCGATCCTGAAGCATCAGGCGCTGATACTTGCCGGTGGCCGTCACGGGGATGTCTGTGCCAAAAACCACGACTTTGGGCGCTTTCTCAAACGTCAGGCGCGCGCGGCAGTGATCGAGGATCGCCGCCTCATCGACCTGCGCGCCGTCTTCCAGCACCACATACGCCCCGACTTCTTCACCGTAATAATCGTTTTTGAACGCGATCGCCAGCGCGACCTTGATACCGGAGATTTCCAGCAGCGCCTCTTCGATGTCGAACGGGCTGAACTTCACGCCGCCGCGATTGATCAGTTCCTTGATGCGCCCGGTGATGAAGAAGAAGTGCCGTCCGCGTTCGTCTTTCAGGTAAAATCCTTCATCACCGCTGCGGAACCAGCCGAATCGGAACGTTTCGGCGTTGGCGTCTGGCCGCTTGAAGTAATATTTCATGACGTTGTGCCCGCGAATGCAGATTTCGCCGCGTTCCCCTGGCCCCAATTCACGCCCGTCCCTCTCCGCGCTGAAGATCGCCATCTCGTTGGCGCTGATCGGCACGCCGATGCTGGGATAGCCGTGATCGAGCAGCCAGCCTTGATGCTCCTCCCACGTCAGGTCAATGGGCAGGAAGCACGAGTAACAGGTCGTCTCGCTCAGGCCATAGCCATGCAGGATCGGGAAGCCGAAGGTATCCTCAAAACTGCGCGCCAGCGCGACGGCCAGCGTCCCTGCCCCGCACACCAGATGGCGGAAGTGGGACAGATCGCGCCGGGTGATGTGGTGGCCGAACAATCCCTCGCCGGCGGCCTCCGTTTTGCGGCCCTGTTCCAGCAGAAATTGCAGCAGCGTGGGCACGACGCTGACGATATGCACCTGTTCGCCGACCACCAGCTTCCAGAACGTGCTGGCGGAAAAGGCGCGCGTCAGCACGGTTGACGCCCCGGCAATCAGCGGCGTGACCAGCGTCACCACGATCCCGTTGACGTGGTGGATCGGCAGCACGCACATCGTCCGCTGGCCGCCGGTGATGCCCTGCGCGGCGGCGATGGCGGCGGCGTCCACCAGCAGATTGACCTGCGTCAGCACTACGCCTTTGGGCGCGCCGGTCGTCCCGCTGGTGTAGACCAGCAGCGCCTCGTCGTCCAGGCTGGCGGTGGCCTCGGTGGGCGTTTTCAGCCAGTCGTCAGCCGATTTGACCGGCGCGCCCAAAGGC
>Ga0224723_1002081_pt1 | contig 11381 bp, 10 predicted proteins | sample Balambano_FR2_Me_FD_161647 | JGI IMG/M metagenome (GOLD analysis project Ga0224723, IMG submission 161647) | Freshwater sediment microbial communities from Lake Towuti, South Sulawesi, Indonesia - Balambano_FR2_MetaG | ecosystem: Environmental > Aquatic > Freshwater > Lake > Sediment | place...
CAAAGGCCGGGTTCCCAGGCCTGCGGCAACATTGACGCCCAGGTATTCACTCCCCAATCGAAACGAAAAGAACAAGATAACATGTTGATTCTAATTGGGTTTTCGCGATGCGTGAATCAGGTAGGCTCCGCGGGAGAGGGGACCGTTCACAGCAGAAGCTCGTTGTGCGGGTCCCCTCTCGCGGAGCGGGGGAGGGACAGGGAGGGGGGGCTCCAGTGCCGGCTCTACGCCGCCTTCCTTCGCCCCAGCCAGCCATCCAGCGCGGCCAGCGCACGTTCGGCATACAGCCGCTTGCGGTCCTTGCGGCCGACATCGCCGGGTAGCGGCTGGAACAGGCCGAAATTCACGTTCATCGGCTGGAACGTGTCCGGATTGGCCTCGCCGGTGATGTGCGCAAGCAAGGCGCCCAGCGCGGTCTCGCGCGGCGGCGGCGCATCCGCACCGGCGGCAAAGCGGCCGGCCAGCAGGCCGATGGCGGCGGATTCCAGATAGCCTTCCACGCCGGTGATCTGGCCGGCGAAGCGCACGTTCGGCTGCAGCTTCAACCGCAGCGCGCCATCCAGCAGCCGGGGCGAGTTCAGGAACGCATTGCGATGCAGCCCGCCAAGCCTCGCGAACTCCGCGCGCTCAAGCCCCGGGATCATGCGGAAGATGCGGGCCTGCTCGGCATATTTCAGCTTGGTCTGGAACCCCACCATGTTCCACAGCGTGCCCAGCGCGTTGTCCTGGCGCAGCTGCACCACGGCGAAAGGGCGGTTCTGCCGATGCGGGTCGCGCAGGCCCACCGGCTTCATCGGCCCCCAGCGCAGCGTGTCGGGCCCGCGTTCGGCCATCACCTCGATGGGGAGGCACCCGTCGAAGTATGGCGTGTCCTTCTCCCAATCGCGGAACTCGGTTTTCTCGCCGGCCAGCAGCGCATCCACGAACGCGTAGTACTGGTCGCGGTCGAGCGGGCAGTTGATGTAGTCGGCGCCGCCCCCTGGCACGTCGGCGCCCTTGTCCCAGCGCGACTGCATCCAGGCGATACCCATGTCGATGCTCTCGCGATGCACGATCGGCGCGATCGCATCGAAGAAGGCGAGCGAGTCCTCGCCGGTCCGCCGGCGGATGTCCTCGGCCAGCGGTGCGGCAGTAAGGGGACCGGTCGCGATGATGGTCTCGCCCGTTTCCGGCAGTGCTTCAACCACCGCTGCTTCCCGCCTGATGCTGGGTTGGGAGTCGAGCGCGGCGGTGACGGCGGCCGAGAATCCTTCGCGGTCCACGGCCAGCGCGGCGCCGGCCGGCAAGCGGTGCGCATCGGCCGCGCGCAGGATCACGCTGCCGGCACGGCGCATCTCCTCGTGCAGCAGGCCGACCGCGCTGGAGAAGGTTTCGTCGCTGCGGAAACTGTTGGAGCAGACGAGCTCGGCCGCCTTGCCGGTCTGATGCGCCTCGGTCATGCGTATCGGGCGCATTTCGATCAGCCGCACGGCTGCCCCGGCCCGCGCCGCCTGCCAGGCTGCCTCGCTGCCGGCAAGCCCCGCGCCGACGATGGTTATTTCACGCTGCATTCAGGCAACATGGCGCGCCGAGTCGGGACGGGAAAGAGGGTTCATGCGCGATCATCCGCTGCGCACGGTGCTGAACGACGAGCTGCACGCCCGCCCGGCGCTCAGCATCGCCGCCCCCGCCGGCCTGACGCACCAGGTGTTCCTGGCCGCGGAAGGCGAGGCCGAGGCTGACCGGGCGCGGCTTGATGCCTTCGCCCGGCAATTCGGCCAGGGCGGCCCGTCGCGCTTCGACCGGCATCTGGTGGTCAACCTTCCCGGCGGGTCGCTGCTGCGCTGGGAGCGGCACGGCGAGTTCCAGGCGATCACTGCCGTGCGCCCGCGCGCCGCGCTGCCGCACGAGGATTTCTGGTCAGCGCTGACGCCCGAGGTGATGGCGCTGCTCGATACCATGCCGGGCGAGCGGTTGGTGGCGGTGCACCTGCGCATCGAGTTGGGGCTGGCGCCGCCGCCGCCGCGCAACGAGTTCGGTGCGGAACTGGTCGGCGCCATCTTCGGCGCAAGCGGCGCGCGGGGCTTCACCGATTTCCGCCTGCACGACGATGCGCTTTCGCCCGGCCAGAAGTTCGGTCGCTGGTTGCTGCAGGTGCCGGAAATGGACTCCGGCCGGCTGGGCCGCATGGCGCAGCGCATCCTGGAGATCGAGACGTACCGCATGGCCGCACTTCTGGCGCTGCCCGATGCCCGCGCCGCGGTCAGTGGCCTGTCCGCCATGGAACAGCGGCTCGCCGCCATCGTCGAGCACACCGCGCGATCGAGCGAGGCCGATACCAGCCTGCTGGAGGAGCTCACCGCGCTGGCCGCCGAGGCCGAGGCGAATGCCGCGCGCACCCGCTTCCGCCTGGCGGCCACCGCGGCCTATGGCACGCTGGTGGAGCGGCGGCTGCACGACCTGGCGGAACGGCCGCTGGAGGGTTTCCAGCCGATCTCGACGTTCCTCGATCGCCGGTTCCGCCCGGCGCTGGACACCTGTGCGGCGGTCGCGCGCCGGCAGGAGGCGCTGCTGCGCGGCCTGGGCAATGCCAGCGCGCTGCTGCGCACGCGCGTCGATGTGCGGCTGGAGCAGCAGAACGCCTCGCTGCTGTGGGCAATGAGCCGGCGGGCGGCGATGCAGCTCAGGCTTTCCATGGCGGTCGAGGGATTCTCCACCTTCGCCATCGCCTATTACGCGCTCAGCCTTCTCAAGATCGCGGTCGAAGGGCTGCCCGGCATCGGCATCACGCCGCCCGCGTGGCTGGGTCTGGTCGCCGTGCCGGTGCTGGCGGGGGCGATCTGGTACAGTGTGCGGCGGCTGCGTCGCAGCCTGCGGGCGAGCGACAGCGACTGAACGTTATCGCCCAGCGGTTGCTTGGGTGCGCGTTGGTTCCGGGTTACGCTTGGCAGATGGCGGCGCTCGACGTGGGGCGGGCGGCGCGCGCCATCGGGGGAACTGTACCATGGCCACGCCCGAAGACTATCTCCGCAAGTTCCATGCACTGAGCGTGATGGACGCCAGGCTCGGCATCAACACGAGCATCGACATCACCCGCTACATCAGCGGCATGGACGCAGACGGCAAGACCGAGTGGGGCAAGGTCTGCGGCATCATCGCGGGCCGCTATTTCGGCTCGAAATACTGGTCGGTCTCGGACCTGATCAAGCAAAGCCAGCCCTTCTACATCAAGGGCGAGAAACTGATCGACCCGAACGAACCCTGGACCGAGGGGTCGATCCGCCGTGCGTTCGGCGGGCGGGCATCGCCGGGTGAGTTCGCCGATGGCCTGCGCCTGGCCGTGCTGACCGGCCGCTGCAAGGCGGCCAACGCGGCGGCCTATGGCAAGAAGCATTTCGGCCTCGACTGCAATGCCTTCGTCGGCAACTGGCTTGGCGTGTCGCCTTCCACCTCGATCAGCGCCTATGCGCACGGCTACGGCAAAAGCACGCCGAAAGGCGCCACCAAGGACGTGCTTGTAACCAAGGACATGGTGCAATTGCCGCCGATCACCGACCCCGCTGACATCCGGCAGGGCACGGTGGTCGCGACGTTCAGCGAAAAGGGTGGCGTGGGCGATTCGCACTGGCGACACATTGCGCTGGTACAGTCCATCGATCATTTGAACAAGAACGACTACAACATCACGCTTGCCGAATGGGGTAGCGCCGGCCTTTTCGAGACTCACATGAGCCGCAACCGCCTGATCACCATCACCGAGGACAAGAAGCGGAAGGGCACCGACGAGGAGATGCTGAAGGGCAAGAAGACGCTGGCCTGGCATACCAGCTGGCTCGGTAAGTCGGCGCTACGCGTTTTCCTCGACAGCAGCAGCCTTGACTGGTGCGACCACCGCGGCTGGGAGGTGGGCGGCCTGTACGGCACCTGAGCGGGCGGCACCCGCACCCGCGCAAGCGGTGTATGCAGCCGTTCCGTTGCGCGCCGCGTCCGCCACGCGGCATCTTCCGCGCGCCGGCCGGGCGACGTGGGAACCCGGGCTTCGGCCGAGGAAGCCTCGCCATGACCACGTTCGGCACTTGCCCGCAGGAGTTCCTGCGCAGCTACCATTCCATCGTCGTCAACGACCCGAAGATCGGCATCAGCGCGCCGATCAACGTGACGAAATACATCAGCGGCGGCAACTCGGCCGCGCGCAGTGAGCTCGGCAAGGTCGCGGGCCGGATCGCCGGCGCCTATTTCGGCTCGAAGAACTGGTCGATGGTCGATCTGATCAAGCAGTCGCAGCCCTTCTACATCAAGGGTTCGAAGGTGATCAGTTCCGACGAGCCGTTCACCTATGGCGGCCTGCAGCGCGCCTTCCTGGGCCGCGGCTCACCCGACGAGATGATCGATGCGGTGCGGCTGGCAGTGGCCGTGAAGCGCTGCAAGCCGAGCGAGGTCACGTCGTACGCGCAGAAATGGTTCGGGTCGGACTGCAACGCCTTTGTCGGCAATTGGCTGGGCGTGTCGCCTTCCACCTCGATCAGCGCCTATGCCAACGGCTATGGCGACGGCATTCCTTCGGGCGCCACCCCGGACGTGCTGGTGACCAAGGACATCGTGAAGCTGCCGCCGATCACCGATCCCGCGAAGATCGGCCAAGGCAGCCTGGTGCTGACCTTCGGTACCCCCAGCAAGTCCAGCGCCAGCCACTGGAAGCACGTGGCCCTGGTGCAGGACATCCGCCCGGCCGGCCCGGGAAAGTACTACCTGACGCTTGCCGAATGGGGCCACGACGGCGGTTTCGAGTCGCACATGACGCGCGACAAGCTGATCACCTTGACCGACCAGCGCACGCTGGACTGGGTGGATTCCAGCGGGGCCAAGCCGCAGGAGAAAACCTCCACCCTGCTGGGCGGCGCCAAGTGCCTGGCCTACAAGACCACGCGGTTCGGCAAGGATGTGCTGTGCGTGTTCCTCGATTCCAAGAAGCTGAACTGGCTGTCCAGCCGCGGCTGGGACATCGGCGGGCATTACGGCACGTAGAGCGATTTCGAGGCAGGTTCACTCACCTGCCGGCTTGGAAATCGCGACCACTCTAGCTTCGTTCACCCCACCGCCACGACCGCCGCCGCCAGCAGGCAGGCGGCGGCCACCGCGGTCAGCAGGCGGCGCAGGCCCTGGTAGGCGCGGGGCGTAAAGCCCTGCCGCAAGGCCAGCTCCTCGGCCGCCAGCGTCGTGGCGAGGCCAATCGCGAGCGCGATGCAGGCAAGGCTCGCTGGCAGCAGCGCGATGGAGGCCCACGCCCACAGGCTCGGGGCAACGCCGCCGATCAGGCGCGGTAACTCGGCCGCCGGCTCCGGCGCGGCCAGGGCGAACCCCCAATGCACCGCGCCCAGGAACGACAGAATGACCGCGCCATAGGCGGCCAGCGCCTGCAACGCCAGGTTGCGCGTCCAGCCTTCGGTCAGGAACACGACCCCGGTGCAAGCCATAAACGGGATCAGTCCGCCAAGGCCAAGCAGGCGGGCCAGGGGCGGCAGGGGGGTGTCGGAGCGCATCTTTCGGCACTAGCAGGGTGCCCGCCAGTCGCTCAAGCCGCGCGGGAATGGCCGCCACGCGCTATGGTGGCGCCGGTGACCACAACCCTGGACGGTTCCGCCCGATGGGCATCGGCTTCGAGATCCTGATCATCCTGTTCCTGGTCGTGCTGAACGGCATCTTCGCGATGAGCGAACTGGCGCTGGTCTCCTCGCGCCGCGCCCGGCTTGACGCGATGGTGCGAAAGGGGGTGCGCGGCGCCCGATCCGCCGTGTCGCTGTCGGCCGAACCCGAGCGGTTCCTGCCCACCGTGCAGGTCGGCATCACCCTGGTCGGCGTGCTGGCGGGTGCCTATTCCGGCGCGACTCTGTCGGGACCGCTGGGAGAGTGGCTGAACGGCTTCGCCTTCATCTCGCCGAGCGGCGAGGAACTCGGCTTCACCCTGGTCGTGGTGGCGACCACCTACCTCTCGCTGATCCTTGGCGAGCTGGTTCCCAAGCAGCTGGCCCTGCGCGCCCCAGAGCGGATCGCCGCCCTGGTCGCGCCGTTCATGAACGCGCTGTCGCGCATCGCCCTGCCGGTCGTCTGGCTGCTGCGTGCGAGTTCCACGGTGGTGCTGCGGCTGTTCGGCGCGCGACCGCCCGAACAGCGCGTGACCGAGGAGGAGGTGCACGCGATCATCCAGGAAGGGGCGGCCGCCGGCGCCATCGCGCACGAGGAAGGCCAGATGATCCAGCGCGTGCTGCGCCTGGCCGACCGGCCCGTGCGCGCGCTGATGACGCCCCGCACCGAGGTTGCCTGGATCGACCGCGGCGATCCGCCGCAGAACATCGCCGCGCGGTTGAAATCCAGCCCCGTCAGCCGCTTCGTTGTCGCCGACCGCACCATCGACAACGTGCTGGGGATCGTGCAGGCCAAGGACCTGCTGGATATGATGCTGGATGGCGAGGTGCTGGACATCCGCCGGGCCATCCGCCAGCCGCTGGTGCTGCCCGATGCGATGAGCGGGCTGGCGGCGCTGGAGCGGCTGCGCAGCGACCGGCTGGGGATCGCGCTGGTGGTCGATGAATACGGCGCGTTCGAGGGCATCGTCACGGCGGCCGACCTGCTGGAGGCGATCGTCGGCGAACTGCACGAAGGCTCGGCCGATGCCACGCCTGGCATCGTGCGGCGCGAGGACGGGTCACTGCTGCTGGACGGCATGGTGCCGGCGGACGAGTTGAAACAGGTGCTGGGCGTGGCCAGTCTGCCGGCCGAGGGCGAATACCATACGGTCGCCGGATTGCTGCTGCACCTGTTCCGCCGGCTGCCGCGCGAGGGCGAGGCGATCAGCCACGGCGGCTTCCGTTTCGAGGTGATCGACATGGACGGGCGGCGGATCGACAAGGTGCTGGCCCGGCCCGAGGCACCGGCCACCCCGGATGTATAGCGGCCCGCCAACGGCGGCGGTATGGTGCGGCCGCGCAACCACCGGGGACGGGCCATGGCGATCGATGTGAACCGCGAAATCGCGAACTTCGACCTGAAGCGCTGGCTGGACTTCAACGGGCGCATTCCCAGGCGCACCTGGTGGCTGCACTATGTGGTGCCGCTGATCGCCATCAATATCGGGCTGCAGATCATCGTTGGGATCATCGCGGCCATCGACTTCACGGGCGGCTTCATCGCGCTGATCTTCAGCCTGGTGGCCCTGGTGATCGCGCTGGCGCTGATCTGGCCGGGCCTTGCGGGATATTCCAAGCGACTGCACGACCGCGACATGAGCGCCTGGTGGATCCTGATCGTGTTCATCCCGGCCGTGGGCGGGCTGGCGCTGCTGATCATCTGCGGCTTCCTGAAGGGCACCACCGGTCCCAACCGCTTCGGGCCAGACCCGCTGGGCGGCAACCCCATCATTGGCTCGGGCGACCAGGCCACGGTGATCACGCCCCGCCGCTGAGCGCGAGCCGCCGGTTCAGAGGCTGGCGGCGGACCGACGGACGCCCGGCGCGGGCAGGGCCAGGTAGCGCATGCGCTTGGCCTCCTTCCGTGCCCGCGCGACCGAATCGAGGATCAGGCCGCAGGCGAACGAGAGGAACGCCAGCACGCCAAGGCCCATCGCCGCGACGAAGGTGGGCAAACGGGGCACCAGGCCGGTCTCGAAATAGGTCAGCAGCACGGGCACCAGCAGCACCAGTGCCAGCAGCAGCAACGCGGCGCCGGCGGCGGAGAAGAAGGCCAGCGGCCGTTCCTCCTTCACCAGGCGCACGATCGTCGCGAGGATTCGCGCGCCATCGTGGAAGGTGCGCAGTTTGCTGGCGCTGCCCTGGGGCCGGGCGCGGTATGGCGTTTCAACCTCGGCCACCGGCATGTTCAGTTCAAGCGCGTGCACGGTGAACTCGGTTTCGGTCTCGAAGCCCGTGGCCAGCGCCGGGAACGACTTGACGAAGCGCCGGCTGAAGACGCGGTAGCCCGACAGCATGTCGGTGATGCGGGTGCCAAAGATGTTGCCGACGAGGCCGCTCAGCACACGGTTGCCCAGGCGATGGCCGGCGCGATAGGCGCCCGCCGCATCGCCGACGCGCCGGCCATTGACCATGTCGAGCTGCGCTTCCGCCAGCAGGCGCACCATGGCCGGAGCCGAGGCGGCATCGTACGTGCCGTCGCCATCGACCAGCACGTAGATATCGGCATCGATGTCGGCGAACATCCGCCGCACCACGTGCCCCTTGCCCTGCTGCGCTTCGCGGCCGACCTGCGCGCCGGCCGCGCGAGCCGCGCCAAGCGTGCCGTCCTTGGAGTTGTTGTCATAGACGTGGATGGTGGCGGAGGGCAGTGCTGCGCGGAAATCGGCCACCACCTGGCCGATCGCCGCTTCCTCGTTGAAGCAGGGGATCAGCACAGCGATTGTCTGCCCCGCCAGCTTGTCGGTGTCGGCTGCGGGCCTGGGGATTTCGGGGCGCGTCAACATGCACCCCCATGTGGCAACGGCGGCGCGGTGCTGCCAAGCCACGGCCGCTGGCGGCCGCCATCAAGAAAAATCAATGCGCGTTCTGCATCCGAAGCACGACCAGCGCCGTACGCAGAAGGATGACGAGATCGAGCCAGACCGACCAAGTCTCAATGTATTCCAGATCGGCATCGATGCGCGCGACGAGCTTGTCCTCGGTGTCGGTTTCGCCGCGCAGGCCGCGTACCTGGGCAAGGCCGGTCAGGCCCGGGCGAACGCGGTGGCGGGCGGCGTAGCGGGCGACCACATCCTCGAACACGCGCCCGCCGGCGCGCGTGCCGGGGGCGTGCGGACGAGGGCCCACGATCGACATGTCGCCGCGCAGCACATTGAAGATCTGCGGCAGTTCATCCAGCGAGGTGCGCCGCAGGATTCGCCCGACGCGGGTCACGCGCGGGTCGCCGCGCCTGGCCTGGCCGCGGATCTGCACCTGCTCGCGCGGGTCGTGGTGCATGCTGCGGAACTTCAGCATCCAGAACTCGCGGTTGTTGAAACCCACGCGGCGCTGACGGAAGAAGATCGGGCCGGGCGAATCGAGCCGGATGGCTATGGCGATCAGCAGCATCGGCATTGCCGCCACCAGCAGGATCAGGCCGGCCAGCACCGCATCCTCGATGGTCTTCAGCATGCTGGCCCAGCCACTGATCGGCCGGTCCATCAGGTGCATCAGCGGCAGGCCGCCGACATCGGTCACCGACCGGCCGGGGAAGTGATAGCTGATCAGGTCGGGCGCCAGCCTTACGTGCACCGGATACTCCGACAGCAGGTGCAACAGGTTCAGCGTGCGCTCCTCGGCCGACCAGGGCATCGCCAGGATCACCTGATCGACCGCGTTGCGGCGGATCAGGCTGAAAACCTCGTCGATCGGGCCCAGGAAGGGCAGGCTGTCCATCTCGGTGCCCATCCTTGTGTAGCGGTCATCGACAAACCCCAGCAGACGGATCGAGCGGTGGTTATGGCGGCGCAGGAACTGCACCAGGCGGGCGCCGTTGGTGCCGCCTCCGATCACGACGGTGCGTTCGGCGAAGCGGTCCGGGTTTGCCAGAAGCAGCCAGGCAAGACCCGCGCGCGCCAGCGGTACGGCCGGAATCGCCAGCGCACCCCAAAGCACCATCCAACTCGGATCAAGCGTTCTGTTGGTAAGCAGCAGGGCGGCGCACCAGACCAGCAGGCCAGCGGCAGCGCCAGCGAGCAGCAAAGCCTGCGCCTGGCGGAACGGGTCGTGGAAGGCGCCCTTGCGATAGATGCCCCCGTAGGCGGCAAAGACGATCGACAGGGTGATGCCCAGCAGCGCCGCCCGAGCCTCGATGCCGTTGGTGGCGACATTGGCCAGCAGCAGCGCGGCGAACGCGGTCAGGCCAAGGCTGAGCAGATCAATGAAGGCTGCGCCAACAACCACGGCAGCGTGCGGCAATGGCGCAGGCTGGCGGTGCCGTGCGGGGTCCGGGCGCGAAGAAACACCCGCAACTGCGGGCGCGGCATCACCAGAAATCGTGGTAGCGCCGCCGGTCAGGGCGGTTTCGATCCGATCAAGCACGGCGGTCGCCCCCTTGCCCCATGCGCCGCGGGGTTGACCTAGAACATGGCCCCCGAACCGTCAACGATCGTGCTTGCCGTCTCATGGGAGGCGATCGTCGTTGTGCAGCGCAAAAAAATCAATAAAGAATTCGTTAATCCCTGACGCCATGGCCGAACGATGACAGGGAATCAGTTGAAACATCGTCAGCCCATGCGGAATTCACAATCTCGCCATGAGACGAGGCGATTCAACCGTGAATTAGTCATGCGAATGCCCGATATATAGCGTGCACGGCTTGGCCAGAGTTTGGTCACATTTCAGCCTGTTTTGCCCACCGTGTGGGCAGACCATGGACCGCGCATCGGTGCAATCCAAATTTGCGACCATCCGCTATCGATTTGGCGCACGGCTCGCCTTGGGCGGGCCGCCGCAAGTTTCGGCGCCGCCCCCCGCGCAGCCTCAGCGGCGAAACACCACGCGCTTGGAAACCAGGAAATTCAATGTCATGCCGGCAAGTGCGCCGGCCGCAACGGGCAGCGCAAGCCACGTGCGTGCGATGTCCCACGATGCGACGAGAAGCGCGTAGGTCGCATAGTTCAGCGCAGCACCAGGCACCATCAGCAGCACGAACAGCCCCCATTGCCGCTTCACGCCATTCGCGCGGGTGTCGCGGAACGTGTACCGACGGTTGAGGTACCAGGTCGCGCTCGCCGCGGCGATGAACGACGGCACGCGCGCCGTGAACGGATCGACCCCAAGCCGCACGATCAGCGTCAGCACCGTCACATCGACGATGTAGCCGGCAACGCCGACCAGGCCGAAGCGGAACGCCTCGCCCAGCACGGTCAGCAGGCGATCGCGTGGGTTCGGCGCGCTGGGTGCGTCGTGCATGGTGGCGCCGGGTAACACTCTGCACCTGGCGCCGGAAGGCCCAGCTTCCGCGCAGCAGATGCCACGCCTAGCATTCGCACTGCGACGCGGAAGGGCAACTGCATGGCGCCAGGCCAGACGATCCTGATCACCGGCGCGGCCAGCGGCATCGGCGCGGCGCTTGCCCGCCTGCTGGCCGGGCCAGGCGTTCGGCTGGCACTGCACACCCGCAAGAATCATGATCGGCTGGGCGCCGTGGCGGCCGAGGTGCGCGCCAAGGGCGCCGAGGCGATCACTGTCGGCGGCGATCTTACCGAGCCAGGCGTGCCAGCTGCGATCATTGCCACGGCGACCGAAGGCGGCGCCCCGCTTGGTGCGCTGGTGGCCAATGCCGGTTTCGCCGACCGCACCCCCTTCGCCGCGCTGGACGAGGCGCGGTTTTCGGCCAGCCTCGATCCGATTGCGCGCGGGTTCTTCGGCCTGGCGCGCGCGTCGCTGCCGCAC
>Ga0224723_1002082_pt1 | contig 11376 bp, 8 predicted proteins | sample Balambano_FR2_Me_FD_161647 | JGI IMG/M metagenome (GOLD analysis project Ga0224723, IMG submission 161647) | Freshwater sediment microbial communities from Lake Towuti, South Sulawesi, Indonesia - Balambano_FR2_MetaG | ecosystem: Environmental > Aquatic > Freshwater > Lake > Sediment | place...
CACGCCGGTCAAACTTTCGCACGGCTCGGTCGTGATCGCCGCTATCACAAGCTGCACCAACACCTCGAACCCCTCGGTCATGGTGGCCGCCGGCCTGCTGGCCAAAAAAGCCGTCGAGAAGGGCCTTATGGTCCAGCCCCAGGTCAAAACCAGCCTGGCGCCGGGATCGCGCGTGGTGACCGATTATTTGCAGGCCGCCGGGCTGCTCAAGTACCTGGAAGCCTTGCGCTTCCACGTGGTCGGCTACGGCTGCACCACCTGCATCGGCAACTCGGGCACGATCAGCGAGCCTTTGGCCAGGGCGATCGAGGAGCAGGGCCTGGTGGCGGCGGCCGTCTTGAGCGGCAACCGCAACTTCGAGGGCCGCATTCTGCCGCAGGCGCGCGCCAACTTTCTGGCCTCGCCGCCGCTGGTGGTGGCCTACGCGCTGGCTGGCACGGTCGACATCGACCTGTACCACGAGCCGCTCGGCAGCGACCCTAACGGCCAGCCCGTTTACCTCAAGGATATCTGGCCTGGCAAGGACGAGATCCAGCAGGTGATCGACGCTGCGCTCAGCCCCGACCTTTACAACAGCCAGTACGGCCAGGTTTTCCTGGGCAACGAGCAGTGGCAGGCCATCCCGGTCCCAGCGGGCGACCTGTACGTCTGGGACGACGCCTCGACCTATATCCAGAACCCGCCCTTCTTCGCCAGCATGGGCCTCGAGCCGGCCCCGCTTAGCGACATTCACGGTGCGCGCGTGCTAGCGCTGCTCGGCGACAGCGTGACGACCGACCATATCTCGCCGGCTGGCTCGATCCCGGCCAAAAGCCCGGCCGGCCAGTACCTGATCGGCAAGGGTGTCGAGCCGAAAGATTTCAACTCCTACGGCGCGCGGCGTGGCAACCACGAAGTCATGATGCGCGGCACCTTCGCCAACATCCGCCTGCGCAACAAGGTCGCGCCTGGCACCGAGGGCGGCGTGACGATCTTCTTCCCCACCAACGAGCAGACGTCGATCTACGAGGCATCGATGCGCTATCAGGCGGCGGGTACGCCGCTGATTGTGCTGGCGGGCAAAGAATATGGCACCGGCTCCTCGCGGGACTGGGCCGCCAAAGGCACGGCGCTGCTCGGGGTCGCGGCCGTGATCGCCGAAAGCTACGAGCGCATCCACCGCTCGAACCTCGTCGGCATGGGCGTGCTGCCCTTGCAGTTTCTGGACGGCCAGAGCGCCGAGACGCTCGGCCTGACCGGACGCGAGGTCTTCGACATTGTCGGGCTAGCGAACCTTTCGCCCGGCCAGAGCCTGGCCCTGCGCGCGCGCCGCGAAGATGGATCGGAGCTGCTGTTGGACGTGCGGGTGCGCCTCGATACGCTCGTCGAGGTCGATTACTACCGCCAGGGCGGCATTCTGCCCGCCGTGCTGCGCAAGCTGCTGCCGGCCGCGCAGGCGGCTTGAGGCCAGGCCAGGCTCGGCTAACGCCCTTTATCAAGTAGCCCTAGGGGATGCAGCTCGCGCCGAGCTTCTTCCCTGGGGCTTTCTTTTCGATCCATGGTAATACGACACACTGTCGGAAGACCTGGTACTGCGGTACTATTGTTGAATAGCCCGAGCGTCCTCTATAATGAATATATCGTCATCAGGGTTTAGAACGCGGCCAGAAGCGGCGGTACACGGCTAGCCTGCCAGTCAGCAAGGCGTTCCGTGCTGGCTCTTGTGCCCTTCCGCACATTCCTGCTAATCAAGAGCACTGCTGCACACCATTCACGTTTGCATCGACGCTTAGTGGAGGAGCAAGGCAATGTTAGCTTCAGGTACGGTCCTCCAGGGCCGTTACCGAATCCTGGAGCTACTCGGACGCGGTGGGGTCGCGAACGTCTACCGCGCGCTCGACAGCCGGCTCGACAGGCTGATCGCGATCAAGCAGCTTGTGCGGGCCGAGGACCACCTGTGTGAAGCATTTAGGCACGAGGCGCGTCTGCTCAGCCGCCTGCGCCACCAGAGGCTGCCAATCGTCAGCGACTACTTTGTCGAGAGCGGCGCGCATTATATGGCGCTGGACTACATCGCGGGCGAGACTCTTGGCCAGGTGCTCGTCAAGCACGGCGCTCACCTACGCGCTCCGCAGGCGTTGCCCGAGGTGCTGCGCTGGCTCGACCAACTACTCGACGTGCTCGGCTATCTGCACAGCCAACAGCCGCAGGTCATCCACCGCGATATCAAGCCCGCCAATATCAAGCTGAGCAACCAGGGCCTGGTGCTGATCGACTTTGGCCTCGCGACGGGGCGCTACCTCGCGCAGCCAGACGCTCGACAAGACACGGACGAGACCGTGATCGTCGACGCGACACCGCTGGTGGGCGGCACGCCGCCCTATGTGCCGCCAGGACAACTCAATGGCGTCAGCCCCGACGCACGCGACGATCTCTATGCCCTGGCCGCCAGCTTTACCCATATCCTGACGGGCCTGCGGCCGCCCGACGCGGAGCGTCGTGTCGAAAGCTTCTTCAGCCATACGATCGACCCACTGCTGATCGAGGTGTCCTTTCCGCGGCACGTTCCGGCCGGCCTCGTCGATCTGCTCTACCGCGCTATGAGTTTACGTGCCGAGCAGCGCCCCTCGGCGGCCTCTATGTTGCACGCCCTGCATGTTGAGTGTCAGAAGCTCGAACGCCAGCGCAGCGAGGGCAACGCGCCCGCGCAAGCCCGCGCCAGCCTTCGCAAGCTCGTGCCCAAACGACTGCTCGGCGGCAGCGACGGCAGGCCTCACCTTCTGCCGGTCAGCAGCCCGATCTGGTCGGTGGCCTACAGCCTCACGGGGCGACATTTCGCGGCCGGCTGCAAAGACGGCTCGATTATCGTCTGGCTGGCGAGTGGCCACGAGATTCACTGGCTGCACGGGCATAGCGACCGTGTCGGTAGCCTGGCCTTTAGCCCGAGCGGCGACTACCTGGCTTCGGTAAGCGACGATAAGACGGTGCGGGTCTGGCGCTTGAGCGACGGCAGCGCCGCGCTAACCATCCCGCACTGGCCGGGGCCTGTCGACTCGCTCGAATGCGTAGCCTACCGGCCCGACGGCCACACCTTCGCGGTCGGCGGCTGGTCGGATACGGTCGCGATCTGGTTGGCCGAGGGGCATCCCGGCGCGCCCCTGGCGCTGCTGCCGAGCACCAAAGTGCATAGCCTGGCGTTCAGCCCCGACGGCAAATATCTGGCGGTCGGCGGCTATAACGGCGTGGTCGTGCTTTGGAGCCTCGACGAGCAGAAAGTCGTGCGTGAGATGCCCGAGCAACTCACGCAGGTGCTCAGCGTTGCCTTTAGCCCCGATGGCAACCGGCTCGCCGCTGGGAGCGAGAACGATACGATTGTGCTCTGGACGCGCCAGCCAAACTGGCGGCGCCTGCTTGTGCTAACGGAACATCAGGCGCCGGTGCGCACCGTGCTCTTCGACCATGCCGGCGAGATGCTCTTCTCGGCTAGTGAAGATGGCACCATCCGGCGCTGGGACGCGCGCCAGGGCCACGAGATCGACAGCCCGCTCGCGCAGCCGGCGGGTGTGACGAGCATCGCTCTTAGCCCCGACGGGCAGACGCTGCTTTCGGGCAGCCACGACGGCAAGGCGCGTCTGTGGCGCCTGCGTGCCGCCTAGCTAAGTCAGCCAGAGGCGGCTAAAGCTTGAGCCGATACCCAATGCTGCGGCTCGTCTCGATCAGATCGTCGGCCGGTGGGCTAGCCTGGCGTAGACGTGAGCGAACGCTGGTTATCGCCTGGTCGAGCGCCGCGTCGTCGGTCCGCGGGTCCCAATTCCCCCAGCAGGCCAATGCGATCTCTTCGCGCGTGCAGACCTTGTCACGGTTCTGATACAGCAACAGCAAAATTTTGTGTTGCTGCTGTGTCAAGCGCAGCGGCTTTCCGTCAAGCACAAACACCGCAAGCTGGGCATCGTAGCGCAGGCGCGCCTCCAAACGTGTGGCCTCCGGGTCCACAAACTGAAGGCGTGGCCCATTGCTGCCGAGCCGGATGTGCTGACCGCTGTGCAGACGGTACGGCGCGCTGACGCGCTGCATGTCGACAAAGGTGCCATTGGCGCTGCCAAGGTCTTCGAGTATATAATGCAGGTCGCCGTTGCGCACGATACGCGCGTGTACACGTGAGACCTCCTTGCGCTCGTCTCCGACGATCACCTGGCAGGTTTTAGCGCGGCCGAGCAGGCAAGGGGCATCGGTCAGCACATACGTCGTCGGCTGAATATCCGGGTCGATGGCGCGTAAGTAGGCTGAAACGTCGGCTTGGTTCGGCGGGTCCTTCATGCTGTTCTCTGGCGCTACAGACGGGCGAGGTGGCTCTACGAGGAATTGTAGCGGGAAGCGCCAGCAAGTGTCAAGCACTGAGGAAGGGCCACGCGCAGATGCGCGCAGCCCATTGCGAACCGTGCAATGCGTCGAGTGCTACAGCGTGACGGCCAGGGCCGCCAGCAGGAAGAACAAGAGGCCCAGCAGCAGGGGCACGGCAGGTGCCACGCCAATCTCGCTCGCTGGCTCGGTCACAATCACGACCATCGGCGGCGGGCTAGGGCGCAGGGCCAGCACGGCGATCAGCAGCAGGAACGCGATCAGCCCAAGGTACAAGAACAGCGCTTCCATCGTGTCACCCTCCTCGTTCGTACTCAGCACCTAGCTGCAGGGTACCAGACGTGGCTGCACAACAGAAGCATAACAAGCGGAGCGTTTGCCAAGCGCTTCCTGAGCCGAACCTCAGGCCAGGCTGTTGCGCCGGCTCCCGGCATCGGCTATAATACACGGCGCTACCAGCGCCCAGGCACGTCGCGGCAACAAAAAACCAGGGTCCCGCGACCCTGGCATTTTGCTTGTTAGGTGGCCCTGCCCCTAGCGGGTGCGCGCCATCGTCCGCATGCAGCGCGTGCAGATTTTGATCTGCTGCGACGTTCCATTCTGGACGACCGTCATCTTCTGGATGTTCGGCCGCCATATCCGATTGGTGCGGTTTTTGGCGTGGCTGACGTTGTGCCCGAACGACGGCTTTTTGCCGCACACTTCACACTTTGCCATGAGAAAACGGCCCTCCTGCCGGAAAATGATCACGACAAACTAGCCGAGCACTATACCATATCTCGATAGCGAGCGCAACTGTATGAGCAATGCAACATCAGCATCTTCCGCCAGCGACCAACACGTCACGGCGTCCGAGGCCTGGGATGGGGCTCGCCTGCTGGCCGCCCTACACACGGCCGCGATATGGCTGAAGCTGCATGTGGGCGCCCTGAACGCGCTCAACGTGTTTCCCGTGCCCGACGGCGACACTGGCACCAACATGAGCCTGACGCTCCAGGCCGCGCTCAAAGACGTCGAGCCGGATTCGTCGGCGGCTACAGTGGCGCAGGGTATCTACCGGGGCGCATTGATGGGCGCGCGCGGCAACTCGGGCGTCATCCTGTCGCAGGTGCTGCGGGGCTTTGCCGAAGGCCTGGACGGCCGCCCGCGCCTGGGTGGGGCCGAGCTTTCGGCGGTGCTCGAACAGGCCAGCAAGCTGGCCTACGCGGCCGTGATCACGCCGGTCGAGGGCACCATGCTGACGGCCGCACGCGCCGCCTCAGATGCCGCGCGCGCCGCGCTCCAGCGCGAGGCCTCGCTCAAAGAGATGCTCGAGCAGGTTGTGCAGGCCACGGCCGAGGCCGTGCGTCGCACGCCTGCGATGCTCAAGACGCTGCGCGACGCGGGTGTTGTCGACGCGGGTGCCAAGGGCCTCTTCGTGCTGTTGGAAGGCTTGCTCAAGCATGCCAAAGGTGAGGCGATTGAGCTGACCGAAGCGCTGGACGAGCACCCCCTGATGGCTTTCCGCGATGTGCATGACGAGAACGACTTTGGCTACTGCACCAACTTTGTGCTGATCGGCGAGAGGCTGCCCTTCGAGGCCATTCGTGCCTATATCGCCGAGCAGGGGCGCTCGGTGGCTGTGATCGGCGACTCAAGCACGGTCAAGGTGCATGTGCATACCGAGCGGCCCGGGGACATGTTAAACTATGCGGTCCAGTACGGCGCGCTGACCCAGATCGAGATCAGCAACATGGACCTCCAGCGCGCCGAGCTGCACGCCTCGGGAGGCAGCGCACCGGCGCCCCTGATCGTCGACGACGACCACCCCGCGCCGATCGGCGTGGTGGCCGTGGTGCCGGGCCTCGGCTGGGCCGAGCTGTTCCGCAGCCTGAACGCTGGCGCGGTCGTCGGCGGCGGGCAGACTATGAATCCGAGCACCGAGGATCTGCTCAGCGCGATCGAAAGCCTGCCCCAGGAGCAGGTCGTGGTGCTGCCGAACAACGCCAACGTCGTCATGGCGGCCAGGCAGGCCGCCGAACTGAGTGGTCGGCAGGTGGCGGTTGTGCCGAGCCGCACGCTGCCGCAAGGGGTCGCCGCGATGCTGGCGCTGAACTATGGCGAAGATTATGAGGATAACCTGTGCCAGATGCGCGAGGCCCTCGGCCAGGTCCGAACCATCGAGATCACGACGGCGGTACGCGATGCGGCCCTCGACGGGCAGCCCGTTCTGGCTGGCCAGACGATCGCGCTGCTCGACGAGAAGCTAGTTGCCGTCAGCGCCGAGGCCGAAACAGCCCTGGAACAGGCGCTCGCGCAGATCATGCTCGACGATGTTGAGCTGCTGACGCTCTACTACGGGCAGGACGTGGCGCCCGACGAAGCCCAGTCTCTGGGCCACCAGCTCGCCACGCGCTACCCCGAACTAGCCGTCGAGCTGCGCGCGGGTGACCAGCCCTTCTACAGCTTTATCGTGTCGGTAGAATAAACCTTTGGAGACCAGTTTCGTATGGGCCGGATCAAGATTGTGACCGATAGCGTGGCCGATATTCCACCCGCGCTGGCCCAGGAGCTTGGCATCGAAGTTGTGCCATTGTTTATCAACTTCGGCGAGCAATCCTTCCGGGCCAATACCGACCTGAGCAGCGAGCAGTTCTACGCCATGCTGCACGAGAGCCACGTGCCGCCCAGCACCTCGGCGCCCGCGCCTGCGGTCTTCGAGCAGATCTACCGCCGCCTGACCCTGCAGTACGACCATGTCTTCTCGATCCACCACTCGGGGCGCCTCGGCTCGTCCTACCGCAACGCCAGCCAGGGTCGCGCCAAGCTGCCGGCCTCGTTGACACGCATCAACGTGATCGATAGCAAGTCGGCCTCGATGGGCCTGGGCACCGTGGCGATCGCGGCTGCCCGCGCCGCCCAGGAAGGCCGCCCGGCCGACGAGGTCGCCGAGCTGATCAACCTCATGATCCAGCATACCCATGTGGTCTTTTTTGTGGATACACTCGAATACCTCGAGCGCGGCGGGCGCCTCTCGCTGGCCACAACCGTGCTCGGCTCGATGCAGCGCATCAAACCGATCATGATCCTCGACGAGGGCGAGATCGTGCCCTACGAGCGCACCCGCACGCGCGCCAAGGCCATCGAGGGCCTGTTCACCTTTATCGAAGATTTCCCGCAGGTCAAGCAGGTCTCGGTGATGTACTCGACAACGCCGGAAGATGTCGAGAAGCTGCTCGAAAAAGTTGACCCGATCTTTCCGCGCGGCCAGGTCGAGATCTTGCAGTTTGGCCCTTCGGTTGCCACACACCTCGGCCCCGGCGCAATGGGCGTGGTGGTCTTCGAGGGCTTCGAGAACGAGTGATAGGGAGCTAGCATGGTACGAGTGGTCGTCGACAGCACCGCCGATATTCCGCCCGCGCTGCGCGCAGAGCTTGGTATCGAGGTTGTGCCGCTGACTGTGCAGTTTGGCGACGAGTCGCTGCGCGACGGGGTCGATATTAGTGCCGACCAGTTCTACCGCCGACTGACGAGCGACTCGCGGCACCCGACGACGTCGCAGCCCTCGCCGGGCGCCTTTCTCGACCTGTACAAGCGCCTGGCCGCCGACGGCCACACCATCGTTTCCATCCATATCTCGCGCAAGCTCAGCGGGACGATCCAGTCGGCCGAGCAGGCCATGGCTCAACTCAACGGCGCGCCCCTGGCAGTCGTCGATACGGCCTCGACGGCGCTAGCCCAGGGCTTTGTGGCGGTCGCAGCGGCCGAGGCTGCGCGCGATGGCAAGAGCCATGCCGAGGTTGTGGAACTGGCGCGCGCACTGTCGCGGCGCGGCTTTCTGTACGCCGGCCTCGACACGCTCAAATACCTGGAGCGCGGCGGCCGGATTGGCAAGATGCGCGCTTTTCTCGGCACGCTGCTCAGCGTCAAGCCCATTCTCGAAGTGCGCGACGGCGAGGTGCAGCCTGTCGAGCAGGTCCGCACGAGCAAGCGCCTGCCCCAGCGCTTGATGGAGCTAGCCAGCCGCCACCAGCCGGTCGAGCGCCTGGCCGTGCTGTACACCGACAGCGCCGCGCCGGCCGAGCAGTTGGCGCGCCTGTGCGCCGAGGCTGGGCTGCTGCCGGCCGACAAGATCATCCGCGCCCAGATGGGGCCGGTGATCGGCACGCACGTCGGGCCGGGCGCGATCGGCATCGCGGGCATCAGCGCGCAACGCTAGCCACCCCGTGCTATAATCGCTCCTCGAACCAGCAGCGTCGCAGCACACGGCGACGTCGATCCACGCTTGGAGAGAGGAGTATCTATGGCTACCCCCATCACCCACTCGCCCCTCGGCGAGGCCGCGCTCGTCGAGTACGAGGCGCTCGAACACGTCTGGATCCATAACGCCACCTGGATCGACCTCGCCGAGCGCCAGGGCCTGCGCGTCTTCGACCACGGGCAGGGCTGCCTGCTCTACGACGTCCACGGCAAAGAATGGATCGACGGCATCTCTGGCCTGTGGGTCGTCAACGCCGGCCACGGCCGCCGCGAGATCGCCGAGGCCATGGCCGAGCAGGCCTCCCGGCTGGCCTACGTCTCGTCGGCCTCCTTTACCTCGGTGCCGGCCGTGCGGCTCGCCGAGACCCTGGCGCGCCTGACACCCGGCGACCTCGAACGCGTCTTTTTCTGCTCGGGCGGCTCCGAGGCCGTCGAGTCGGCCATCAAGATCGCGCGCCAGGTGCAGGTGCTGCGCGGCTTCCCCAGCCGCCACAAGATCATCGCCCGGCGCGGCTCCTACCACGGCATGACATACGGCGCGATGAGCGTGACGGCCTTCAACCGCGGCACCCACGACCGCATGTTCGGCTCGCCCATGCCGGGCGTCTCGCTCGTGCCCTCACCCAACCAGTACCGCAACGACTTTGGCATCCCGGGCGAAGAAGGCGACCTGCTGTGCGCGCGCTTTGTCGAGCAGGAGATTTTGGTGCAAGGCCCCGAGACGGTCGCGGCCGTGATTGCCGAGCCGATCTCGATCTCGAACGGCGTGCAAATACCCTCGCCGCGCTACTGGCAGGAGCTGCGCGCGATCTGTGACCGCCACGGCGTGCTGCTGATTATGGACGAGGTCATCAACGGCTTCGGGCGCACCGGCACCTGGTTCGCCGCCGAGCACTTTGGCGTTACGCCCGACATTATGACCTTGGCCAAAGGCCTGTCGAGCGGCTACGCGCCGATCGGGGCTGTGATCGTGCGTGGCGCGGTCTACGAGGCCTTTCAGGACGGCGAGCGCATGCTGAACCACCTGCTCACCTTCGGCGGGCACGCCGCCGCGGCGGTGGCGGCGCTCAAAAATATCGAGATCATCGAGCATGAGGGCCTGGTCGCACGCTCGGCCGAGATGGGCGCCTACCTGCACGAGCGGCTCGAGGCGCTTGTGGAAGCCCACCCGAGCGTCGGTCAGGCGCGCGGGTGCGGCCTGCTCGGCGCCCTGCAGCTCGTCAAGGACAAGGCCGCCCGAGAATATTTCGAGAAGGATAGCCCCTTTGTCAAGCGGGTCGAGCAACTGCTGATCGAGCGTGGCCTGCTGACGCGTTGCTGGGGCATTCTGCATATCGCGCCGCCGCTCGTGGCGAGCCACGAGATTATCGACCGCGCGACCGCCATTATCGACGAGAGCCTGAGCCTGGCCGAGCGCGAGTTTGGCATGGCCTAGTGCTCAGATCGCGCTTTTGTGCTACCATGGCGCTGTGCGGGCGGCAATGAACAAACGCACACTACGGCACGCGGCCTGAGCACAGGCGAGGCCTTATTCAGCAAGCACACGCGCCTATGCACGACCGGGAACACATCATCCGCCTGGGCAAAGTTCTGGCAGCCGAGCAGCGAGCCGGCGCTACGGACTCACTGGTCACCGGTGGGCTGGACAGCTTTCTCGAGCGTTGGCGCGCGTCGGCCAACGGCGCCCTGCTCGAGCCGGCCGTCGAAGAAGCGCTGGAACTGCTGGCAGGCTACGGCAGCCTCGACGGCGACACGCGTCGCGCGCGCCTGTCCGTCGCGCTCGTCACGCTGCGCGCCCTGTTTCGGTCCAGCGGCGCACAGCCTCCCAGCAGCCCTCCCGCCAGCACCGCCGAGGCCCCGGCGCCCACGCCGGCTGCGCCGAAAATCCCGGCTGCGCCAAAAGCACGCGCCGATGCTAAACCGCCGGCCCCGCTGGCCCTCGACAGCCCCGTCGAAGCGCTCAGCGGCGTGGGCCGCGCCATGGCCGGCGCGTTCAAACGCCTCGGCCTGCACACGGTCGCGGATCTGCTCTACCATTTTCCGCACCGCTACGACGACTACAGCAAGCAGAAGACGATCAGCGAGCTGACGATCAGCGAGCTCGAAACCGTGGTCGCCGAGGTCAGCGACGCCCGCACCTTCCGGCTCAAAAATGGCGGCGAGGGTGTCGAATTGCAAGTCAGCGACGCAACCGGCACGCTTAAGGCAACCTTCTTCATGGGCCGCTGGCTCGTCAAAAAGTTTCCCGTCGGCAGCAAGCTCGTGCTGAGCGGCAAGGTCTCGACCTATCAGGGCCTGCGCCAGATGCAAAACCCGGCCATCGAGCCGTTCAGCGACGACGAGCTTATCCACACCGGCCGGCTCGTGCCGGTGCATCCGCTCACCAAAGGCCTGCACGAGCAGGGTGCCCGCAGCGTGATCAAGCAGGCCGTCGAGCGCGCCGGGCCGCTCATCCACGATTTTCTGCCACAAGAAGTGCGCCAGCGCGCTGGCCTGCTCGATCTTTCGACGGCACTCGCGCAGATGCACTTCCCCGATACCCAGGCCATGCTCCAGCGCGCCCGCGAACGCCTGGGCTTCGACGAATTTTTGCTCATCCAGCTCGGCGTGCTGCGGCGCAAGCAGCTCTATCAGGGCCTGCGCGGCCATGCCTTCACCTTCGACGAAGAGGTTCACGAGGATTTCCTCGACAAGCTGCCCTTCACCCTCACCGGCGCGCAGGTGCGCGCGCTCGAAGAAATGTTCGCCGACCTCGAACGCCCCGTGCCCATGGCCCGCCTGCTCCAGGGAGACGTCGGC